>JADMIO010871501.1_pt1 | contig 27918 bp, 11 predicted proteins | sample 8958161 | NCBI WGS metagenome assembly JADMIO01 (sample SAMN16585339, study PRJNA669376) | soil metagenome | isolation source: Crop rotation soil | place: USA: Cullars Rotation, Alabama | collected 2011
AAGCTCGACAAATTTCACCTTGGCCCCGCTGGTCCAGGCGCGGACCCAAATGCTCAGGAAACTGCCGAGCACGATCACGATGACCAGTCCGATGATGACGAGCACCGCGAGCCCGACGAGATACAGCGGATTGAAGGACGACATTTGGGCGAGTAACGGGGAGTTGTTCATAGTTCTTGGTTTGTTAGATGGACGTTTGCGACACAGCTCGAACGACGACGCGCATGCCTTCGACAGCCACGACTTTGACGGGAGTGTTTCGATCGATCATCCCGCCTTCGGTGACGACATCGACGCGGTGGCCATTAATCATCGCCATGCCCGAAGGGCGCAGCGGAGTTAGGGCCTGGCCGGTTTGGTTCAACAGCTCGGGACGTTCCGTGTGGATGTCGCCGACGATTTGTTTCGAAGCGAAGAGCCGGCCGATGCGCGTTTGCGGAAGAAATTTCAACCAGAGCACGGTGCCGAGCAGGAGCGCTACGAACGTGCCGCCGAGGACGAGCGTGCCGGTCTGCGGGCCAAAGAGGACATACGATTGAATCACGGCAGCGATCACGCACAGTAACCCTATGATGCCCGCGATCATTCCCGGCAGGATGGTTTCCAGCCCCAGCAGAATCGTGCCGACCACGAACAACGTGATGACCAATCCCATGGCGTGATGTTAGAAAAACCCGACGAAGGAACAAGTGGAATCACCGAAGCGTCATTCCAACGATGCAACTCACATTGGTCAGCCATTAGGGAGAGAAGCCGGCGACGTTCGTCGCGTGGATTCGCGATCTTCAGTGCGTGCTCGCCGAATCGCTCGGAGAAAACTTTCGCCCTTACGCCGTCGAGCAAGTGCACGACACGATCATGGGGCTGGAAGGCACGCGCGTGGCGGGCGGAGTGCGGAGTGAAAAGATGTGGCGTCTGCGGCACGAGGAAAAGTTGTTCAACTTTTCCGGAATGCTGAATTTTCTGCGGCGTGAGTTCACCGGCTTCGATGTGCAGATCGGCGGCTTTTGCAAGGACAGCGATTACGGCTTTCTCAGCCAGGGCCAGCATCCGTTCGCACGCTCCTTCCGGATTCACGAGCAAAGTGTCGTGGCAATGGGCTGGCCGCGCGAGGGAACGAATTTTCCGCTCGTGCTCGATGCATTGCGGCGCGCGCTCCAGCGCTTCGGCGCGCTCCGCAAATGGGCGTGGGAAGAAGGCGGCGTGGACAATGATTTTTATTTCGTCGTCGGAAAACTGGCGCGGCGAATCAACGACGAGGAACGGGAAAGAACCCAACACGCCGTTCGCAAACATCTCGCGGCCAAAGCCCCCCTCATGCTGCGCGTGGATCGAACGGCGCTTTTATTCGTCGCGTATTCCGATCTGGAACTGACGCCGGGCGATTCACGCGTTTTGAGGCTCACCGATTCGGCCACGACTGCGGAAGCGTTCGCAGCGATTTATACTGCGCAATGATTATTCTCTAGCCGAATGCGCTACGGTTTTTGCAGCCGATAAAATGCCGCGGGATTCGTCGCCGGAATTGTGAGCACCTTGAAGCCGTTCGTGATCGTAAGCGGACCACTCACCAGTTGCCACGAAGCGGTCGGCCCGACTTCCGGTGAGGAATACAACTGGTAACCGCTCGCGCTGGCCGGCCAGGCAATGCGGAACTGGCCGCCCATTTCAACAGCGGTGAGCGCGGGCGCAGCGCTGCTGAAAATATATCCATCGCCTTCCAACTGGAGATTGAAACTTACGTCCGAACTGTTGTTCGCGTTTTGATGCACTTCGACCGCCAGCACGTGTGCCCCCGCGGAACAATTCGTGGTCGCGAGCGTCGTGGCAAAAAACGTGGCTTCATCCGTGCCGCTCACCGCGGAGGACGCGACCGTCGCAGACGTGACCGTTCCTCCGGGCATGTTGCTGCGATATAACTCGCGTCCATCGAGATACACCACCGCGCCATCATCGCGCACGAGACGGAATGTCAGGTTCGTCATGAACGTGTCCGGCGGCACGGTAAAGGCGCGACGAAAGTAGTACGTGATATTTTTCACCGCGGCATTCGAGCAGCAAATCACTGTCGTTTCGGGCCGGCCTTCCGGCAGGTCCCCGTAGCCCAGTTCCGCTACGCCGCTCGACCACGTCGCGTCATTGAAAACGACCTGCGACCAGTTCGTTCCCTGGTTCGAACCGTCATCGAGGTATTTCCAAATCGAATTGCTCGCGATCAACACGAGCGAAACGGTCGGATAGCCCACATTGATCTGCACAGGGGCGGACGTGACGCTTGCGCCCAACGTATCAACGACGCGCGCGACAATCGAATGCGCACCCGTCGGAGATCCTGACCAACTGACGCGGTACGGCGACGCGAGCGCTTGGCCAAAGTTCGTGCCGTCGCTGAAGAACTCCACGGCCGCGAGCGTTCGGCCTGCGGCGACTTGCGCCTGCGCTTCGAAATTGATCGCGGAACCCGTGACATGAGTCGATCCATTTGCGGGCGCGACGAGATAAATTCGCGGCTCCGTGGTGCCTTCACCGTAGAGAGACAAATCGAAACCACCATCCGAACTCGTCGCGCTCGATTGGTGCAACTCAACCGCGACGACGTTCGTGCCGTGCAAGAGACCGGAGATGGAAGCAGGCATCGTGTAAACCACCGGGATTGTTTCGTCGGGCGTATTCACAGTGGCCGATGCAAGCGTCGCATTGTTCACCGGGCCAGCGGGCATGTTCGTGCGGAACACTTCGACTCCATTCAGATAAACGATCGCACCGTCATCGCGCAGCACATTGAACGTGAGCGAGTCGAGCGCACCGCCATTGTTCACCACGAATGTTTTGCGGAAGTAATGCGTGGTGCGCGGCGTGAGCAACGTGGCTTCGCCATCGATGCCCCAGCCGAAACGCGCGTTCCCGACCAGCCACGCGCCGTCGTCGAAGGCGAGCGCCTGCCAGCCATTGGCCGCGGCACTGGCGCTGTCCCAATATTTCCACTGCGAACCCCAGTCGATGAATTGCGTGAACACTGGACTGATGGGCGCAGGCGCGGGGCCGACGACGATCGAGACCGGCGCGCTCGTCATTCGATTCGCGGCGACAGTGGCGACTGCGATCAATGAATGATTGCCCGCCGCTGCGCCGTTCCACGCCGTCGAGTACGGACTGGCTGTTGCCTGACCGACTTTCGCCACGCCATCAAAATACTCGACCAAAGTGACCGGCCCAGCCGAACTCGCAGCGTAAGCCGCCAGAGAAATGTTCGCGGGCATGTTGTAATGTGCGCCGCTCGCGGGGCCCGTGATGTAAACCCCGTCGGTCGTGTTCGTGTTGTGCAAACCAATCAGCGCGAGATCAAATCCCAGGTCGCTGCTCGTAACGCTGTCCTGGTGCATTTCGACAGCGATGGTGTTCGTGCCCGGCACAAGGTTCGCCGCGGTGAGCAGCACGTCGAGCGGCGTCGTTTCATCCGCGCCGCCAATCGCCGTCAGGGCCAATGAATTGTAAACGAGCGGGCCGGCGGGCATGTTCGTGCGCAGCACTTCCGTTCCGTTGAGATAAATCACCGCGCCATCATCTCGAATCAAACGCAGGAGCAAGCCGCTGAACGATGCCGGATTGCTGACGACAAATTTTTTGCGGAAGTAAGTCGTGATGTATTTGAAATTGGCGTTCGTGCCGTAGCTAATGGTCGTGATCTCGCCGTCGCCGCCATAGCCCAATTTCCCGGCGCCCATCATCCATTGATTGTCGTTGAAAGCGCCCGCCGTCCACGTCGTGCCGAGGTTCGAACCGTCGTCCAAATATTTCCACACATCGCCGAATGAAATCAGCGCGTCACCAATCGGCGCGCCTGACACAGTGATGGCGACCGACGCACTCGTGATCGAAGCGCCTGTGGAATCATGAGCCACCGCCGTGAGCGAGTGCGCGCCGCCCGGTGGATTGCTCCACGCAAATGAGAATGGTGAAGTCGCGTCTTCACCAATCTTCACGCCGTCCGAGTAAAACTCGACGTTGGTCACGCTGAGATTCCCTCCAGCGACCACCTGGGCGGTGAGTGCGACACTGCCCGGCAAGGAGATGACGCTGCCATCCGCTGGCGAAGCCAGCCAGCAGCCACGCGTGCGATTGGTCGAAGCGAGCGCGCTCAAGCCCAGATCAAAAATCAAATCCGAACTCGTCGCAGAACTCTGGTGAACTTCCGCCGCGAGAACATTCGAGCCAGGCACGAGCGCACCCGGCGGAACATTCAGCGTAAAGTAAGTGCTGCCATTGTCGGTCGCGTTGCTCGCGAGCATCGAATAGGATGGCGGCACGCCATTCGTGATATTGTCGCGCCGCAATTCAACGCCGTTCAAATAAATGATGATGCCGTCATCGCGCGCAAACTGAACAATGAGATTTGTGACCGCCGCAGGATCATTGGCCACGAACGCAGTACGGAAGTACGCAGCAGGGTAACGCGCTGAACTCGACCCGCCGTAGATCGGAGTAGCGACTCCTGTGTTGCCGCTGTTGAAGCCAATGCGTGCTGCGCCGACGTTCCAGTTCGCGTCATTGAATCCGCTGTTCTGCCAACCGAAAGAAGCACCGATGTTCGTGCAGTAGTAACGCCACACCGCGCCCGTCTGCACGAATGTGAGCGCCACCGGCGGCGCGACTGGAGCAGTCACAGTGATGTTCACCGGAGCCGAAGTGCGGCGCAGTCCCGTGGAATCAGTGCTCATCGCGCGCAAAATGTGCAGGCCGTTCGCCGGATTATTCAGCACGGTCGAGTAAGGCGCGGAGGCAAACGCCGCGAGCTTTGTCGCGCCGTCGTAGATGTCCACGTTGGTCACAGACGCGGGCGTGCTGTAGGCACTTGCACTGATGGTAATGTTTGTTGGACTCGTGAACGTCGCGTTGTCCACCGGGCTGTCCACATAAACGATCGCGCCGCGCGCGATGTTGGCGGTCGATTCTGCCGTGAGGAAAAGATCGAATGTTATGTCGCTGCTGTTCACGGCATCCTGATGGACTTCTGCCGCGATGACGTTGGCACCCGCCACGAACAACGACGGAGACACATTCGCCAGCAACCATGTTTTCCCATCATCCGACGCCGAAGCAGAAGCGAGCGTGGTGTAGCTCACTGCGCCACCCGGCATGTTGTCGCGGAAAATTTCAGTGCCGTTCAGATAAACGATCACGCCGTCATCACGCAGCACGTTCAACGCAATGTTCGTCAGCGTGGCGGGGTTCGCGACGTTGAACGAATTGCGGAAATAATAAGTGATGTATTTGTTGTTCGCGTTTCCACCGTAGCCGATCGTCGTGGACTCGTCGCCGTCGCCATAGCCGAGTTGCGATGGCCCGCTGGACCACGCGGCATCGTTGAACGCCGGGGCGATCCACGCAGTGCCCTGGTCGCTGCCGTTGTCGAGATATTTCCAGACCGCGCCCGTCGCGAGCAGAGTCGTGAGCGGTGCGTTCGTTCCCGCCACGAAGTCGATGTGTTGCGCACTCGGCCCGAGCACGACCGGGTTATTGAAGAAAGGATGAACGAATTGCAAAGCACCGTGTACTGGCTCGATCGCCGAGACGTTGTAACTGCCGGCAGCCAGTCCAGCAATGGTGTAGCTGCCGTCTGCATCGGAATACACGGACTTCGAACCCGCCGTGATCAGCGCGCCCGCAAATGGCTGACTGCGTGAGTCCGCGACATGCCCGCTGATGCGAAACACCGACGGACTTCCAACGCGCACAATCAACGTGTGCTGCGCTGTGCCACCGCGCATGTCGCTCACCACGCAACGGACGGCGTATTCGCCCGCGCTGCTGAACGCGTGGTTCTGCGTCGGCTGGTTGTTCGACGAGTAGCTGTCCGCGCCGTCGCCGAATTCCCAATAGTAAGCGAGCACATCGCCATTCGGATCAGTGGCGCTGGCGGTGAACGTCACTGATTGGCCAACACTCGGCGTCAATGTGCTGGCGCTCACCGTGGCAACTGGCGGCAGATTGCCGGGCTGCGCACCCGTTACCGCAACGACATCGATGGACTCGGGATAAGTGTTTCCCTTCCCAATCGGAGTGAAGTGAAAATTCAAATTCGTGTCGCTGAAGGTGCGGCCAATGACTACGGCATTGTTGTCCGCATTGCCCTTCAGTCGCACATCGAGCAGATAGCTGCCTTCGTTGCCATTGCCCGTCCAAAGCAACTGCACGCCGTTCATGAGCGCGGGCGAACTGGTTTTGCGCTGGCGAAAATTGATCCAGTAATTATCAGAGCCGGAGTGCGTGAATTTCAGGCCACGGATGCCGACGCTGTAATCCAGATCGAAGCAGTAGAGCCGGTAGCGATTGTAGCCGGACGCGGGAATCGTCACGATGTCAGTGTTGGTGATCCAGCCGAGATAATTTTTGTAGCGCGAGTTGTATTGGTTCGGATTTCCGCCGCCGCCCATCGGATCATTGTTATCGCCGTACTCCACGTTTTGGCCCGTGCCCACCATGCTCTGCAACGACGTGTCCCAGAAATGCGCGTGGTTGAGCCCAAGATTGTGGCCGTACTCGTGTCCGGCGACTTCCGGGCCGAAGCAACTGTTCGCGAGGTGAAAGCCGACGCCGCCGACGAATCCCAAACCGCAATAGCTCGCCGCTGGTTTGTCAGTCGTAATGTAATAAAGGAAATCGTACTTGGTGAGATCGTAGTTGTAATTCGTCCGCGCCACGTCGCGCACCGCTTGCCACGCCTCCCCTGCTCCGCTGCCCAGACCAGCGACGTACGAATTCACATCGCCGGGGATGAGCAGCTCCGTCGAGATGTCCGAGCCTTTGCCCAACGCGGCGAACACGAGCTTCCCGTACGACATCTGCCACATGTAATTACTGAAGTTGATGAAGTGCGTGATGGCCGAGTTGGTGTTCAGCGCAATGGCCTGGTTGGTCCAATACGGACGCATGAGCAACATGCGTTTGCGTCCTTCGGTGTAACTGGATTTGGCAGGCGATAAATCTTTCTCGCCGCCAGGCGTCGTCAGTCCTGAGGCGGCGATGGCCTGCTCTTGAATCAACTTCAAATGCGCCGGTCCGCAGAACGTAAGAATGTTTCCGGCGATCTCCGCCGCAGTCTCTTCATGGTTTTCCGTCCATGATTGGCCCGAGACGGAACACACCACATCCGCGCCGCGCGCAGTTTTGATCGCATCCACTTCCGCAGCATCCAGCACGCGCGCCGGATTTGGATCGAATGCCGCCAGTTGCGACGCGCGCACGAGCGGATTTTGCGGTGGCCGAGTCGCCGCGCTGGCGGGCACTGCGTAGCCATTCAACGGCACGTTCTTCTTCGTCACGAACTGAAGTCCCTTGCCGTAAGTGAACGCGTGATACTGCTCGCCCGCGACGGACGCGGTGCGGAACACCGCGGGCAATACATTCGTTTCACCGACGGGGAATGTGGCCATGACCGCGAAGTCTCCCGACGCATTGATCGGTTTCTCGAGCAGCGCGCGAATGGTGTCCGGCAAAGTTTCGCGAGCCGACGCACTCAACGCCAGTTCCAGCGCGCGTTTTGGATTCGTCTGGATTAAATCCGCCAGTGCCGTGAGCCGCGCTTGCGCGAGAATTTTTCCCTCGGCTTCCAACGCGCTCTTCTCCGTTACATCCGCCTCGTGGTAGCGGCGCAGCCAATCGTGAAACTGCGCGAACTGCGACTCCGTGGCGGCTTCCACCGTCGGCCATGTCCGCGTCGTGTTGCGGACAGCCGGCTGATTGGCTTTGGGAAGAACGGCGGCTTGCGACGGAGGCGATGCGCGCAACGGGGCGTGATCGAGAGAACCCTCTTTGGCGGTGTTCGCATTCGCCGCCATTTTTTTTGCAGGCGATGCGCCGGAGTTCACGCGATGGGAAAGCCAGAGTCCAAGTGCGGCGACAAGGCACGCGGTGCCCATCACCAGACAGATTTTAATTTTCATTCAGGGTTGGAAATTTCCGCGGTGGCGTGCCCGGCCAATAGATTGGCGCGAGACGGTCGCAGACGAACAACAAGGCTCATGCTGATTTGTCATGGATGCCGGGAGCGGGACTGTGACCCACGGAGCGCCACGGCGCAAGTTTGCATTCGGCGCACCGGGTGGATGACCAGCCTGTTCGTGTGGTTGGCCAGCAGGTCTGCTTAGCCCCTGGACTTTGGCTTGATGGGACTTTTCACCCATGCCGCCGCGCTGTTACCCTGCCGCCGTGCCGAAACAAACCTGGATGATTGCCGGCGGCATTACCGCCGCATTGCTGCTCGTATTCGTCATCGCCGCAATTCGCAAAAACAGTCTCGCCAACCAACGGCTGGAGCGCGCGCTGGCCGAAGCGCAGTCCTTCGCGGAGAAGCAAGCGGCGGACATGAATTCCCTCAGCAATAAGTTGGATGAGGCGGAGGGGCGCATCAAAACGCTGGCGCAGGAAAAGGAAGCCGCCACGAAAACACAGGCGAGCCTGGAAGACGAAATGCGCAAAGCGCTCGAATCCAAGGAGGTCACCATTTCGGAACTGCGCGGAAAGCTGACGGTGAACATCCTGGACCGGATTTTGTTTGATTCGGGCGAAGCGGAGTTGAAACCGGAGGGACAGCGCATCCTGGAGAAAATCGCCAGCGTGCTGGCGCAGCACACCAACCGGCAGGTGCACGTCATTGGCCACACGGATGACGTGCCGATGCGACGGAAGTTCGCGAGCAATTGGGAACTCTCGACCGCGCGCGCGACGGCGGCGGTGCGGTTCTTGCAGGAAAGAGCGGGAGTCGATCCACGACGCCTCGGCGCGCTGGGTTACGGCGAGTTCCATCCCATTGCGCCGAACACGACTGTGGAAGGCCGCGCGAAAAACCGGCGCATCGAAGTGGTAATCCTGCCGGAAGAACTGGCCGTGCCGTTGGTGAAAACCGATATGAAGTCACTGGCCGAGCCTTGAGGCTGTGGCTTTTATGACAGCATTGTAAGACGCTTGCAGTTCGAGCCGAGAGCCGCATGATGCCGCCATGAATGCTTCTCGTTATACTTTGGTTTCAAAAGGTGGAAGTCTTCGCGCTGCGACGACTCGGCCCGCGTTCAGCGGGCCGAAAGCTGCGCCTGAACGGCGCGGAAACGTCGCAGCGCGACGTTTCCCACCACTGATGAAACCACTGCTATTATTTTGCGGATTGCTGGTGGGGCCGCTCGCCTTCGCCGCTGATGCGCCGCTGAAGCCACACGAGCCAATCGAAATTCCCAACTCGAAAGGCGGCTTCGATTATTTGCAGGTGGACAACGCCAATCGGCGGCTGTTGCTCGACCATACCGGCAACGGCTCGCTCGATGTCATCGATCTAAATACGGAGAAATTCGTGAAGAGCATCAAGACCGGCGCCGCGCAAGGCGTCGCAGTCGATTCGAAGAAAAACCGTTATTACGTCTCGGTCAGCAGGGAGAAGAAGTTTGTCATCATCGACAGCGACAAACTCGAAGTGGCTGGCGAGTTGCCGCTGCCCGGCCCCGGCGATTCGATTGCGATGGGACCGAAAGGCGTGAGCCGCGCGTTCGTGGGCCACGATGATGAGACGGACCTTTGGGTGATCGATCCCGACGCGAAGAAAATTGTCACGACGCTGAAAATCCCCGCCGGCCCGGAGTATCTCATCGCGGAAGATTCGACGAGCCGGATGTATCTGCCGTGCAAGTCGGACGATTCACTCCAAGTCGTCAGCGCTTCGGACAACAACAGCACGATCACTGGCGCTTGGCCAACCGCGCCCGCAAAAAAACCGCACGGTCTCGCGATCGACATTCGCGGCGAACATCGACTCTTCGTGGCCGGCAATAACGGCAAAGTCGTGGTGTTCCAGGCGAGCGACGGCAAACAACTCGGCACTGCCGACACGGTGAATGGTGTGGATCAAATCGCGTTCGACGCGGAGAAGGACCGGCTCTATTGCCCAAGCGGCATTGGCAAAATGACCGTGCTCGACACGAGCGGCAATTCGCTCAAGCCCATCGCTGACGTGACCACCACGCGCGGCGCAAAGACTACGACGTTCGATCCAAAGACGCACGCCGTGTGGGTGGCTTACTCAGAGGGGGGAAAATGCTTCGCGCGGAAGTTCACGCTCGAATGAGGCATTGGCTGTAGTGCGGCACTGCCGCATGACCGGCTGATCGTGCGCCACCATTCACGCAGTCGTGCGTGCCGTCAGAAATTACGTTTCGGGACCCTCACCGTATTGACCGTGGCTTCGGGTTTTGGGAACGTCTCTCATGTTCCCGCGCGTTCTCCTGGCCCTTGCTGCACTCGTATTCGAGGCCGTAGCCACAGCGCAGGAACCGTGGACAGCTCCCACTAATTTCGTCTGCGGCGTCAAAGAGGATTCGCTTCCAAGTTTCCTCCACAATTCGAAAGCAACGCCGAAGGCGACACGAATCGGCGCGCGCAGTGTGTTGGTTGTGCGCGTCGATTTTCCAAACGCACCAGGCGCCATTATCAGCGAGTCCAGCGCGAGCAACGAAATGGCTTCGGTCAATGGGTTCTTCAAGGAAGTTTCGTTTCAACAATTCTCGTTGCCCACCGTGGCCGTGACGCCTGTGTTGCGAATGCCGCGTGCGAGTGGCAATTACGGACCATTCAATGACATCGGTGGACTCGCCAGGGATGCCTACATCGCCGCGCAAGCCGCGGGAATTCCGATCAGTACTTACGACTTCCTCATCTACTCGTTTCCCGTCGCTGGTTTTCCGTTCACGGCCGTGGCATCGATCGGTGGAAACGAAATGTGGGTGCAGGGCGACAACTTTCGCGCGTTCATCCTGAATCATGAACTCGGCCACAATCTCGGCCTGAGCCACGCCCGCGCCTGGTACACGCCGGACGACTCGATCATCGGCGCCGGAGTGAGCGTCGACTACGGAAATATTTTCGACACGATGGGCACTTCGCCTTTCGGCAACTCCGCTGAGTTCAACGTGAATTACCGTTACGCCCTCGGCTGGCTGCGGGATTCGGACATTCATCTGGCGGTGGACAGCGGCTTGTATCGTGTGTTCGCGATGGATGCTGGCTTGCCGCTGGACAATTCGAAACGTCTCGGATTGCGCGTGCCGGCCAAGGTGAATTTCAACGGCGTCACCAATGACTACTGGATCGATGTGCGCCAGGCCCTCGCGTATCCCATCACGCTCAACGGCGTGCTGATCAAAGCCGCTCCTCCCGCGCTCGATTATTCTGGCAATCTGCTCCTCGACACCACGCCCGGATCAACGCGCGGTGTTCTCGATGCGCCCTTGATCGTAGGCCGGACATTCACGGACGCGGCGCGCGGCATTTTCATCACGCCCGTGAAAGCGGGGAACAAGGACGGCCACAATTATGTGGACGTTCAAGTCAACATTGGCGGGACGAACAATCATGATCCGAGCGTGATCGTTTCCGCGACGAACTTGATCGCGGCGGCGTTCGCTCCGATCACTTTCACCGCCGACGCGTCCGATCCCGACGGAGATTCGCTGGCCTACTCGTGGGATTTCGGCGATTTCAGCGACGACCGCTTGTCGGACAAACTCAATCAAGCGTCTGTCATGAGAAGCTGGTTCCGGCCAGGAGATTTTGTCGTGCGCTGCACCGTGTCCGATCTCAAAGGCGGTTTGGGTTCTCATTCCATCGTCGTCCACATCGGTTCGCCGGCAACCTTCACCATTTCCGGTCGCGTGCTGGAAGGATCAATTCCATTGCAAGGCGTTCGCGTCCTCAATGGGCCGGTGCGCCCCGACTATCGCTACACCTTCACCGACAGCGATGGCTTTTACATGCTGACCGACTTACCGCCGGGCACGAACGTAATCACTGCGATCAAGGCCGGCTTCAGCTTTTCGTCGCGCACGGTCATCGTGGGGCCGAGCGCAACGAACATCGATGTGGCGGGCCTGCCCGCGTCCGTGCCATTTATCGCCGCGGTGAATCCGAGCCACGGACTGCTGCGCGATTCCGTGGCGCTTTCCGGCGCGAATTTTTCGGGCGCAACGTCCGTGCGCTTTGGAAGAGCGGAAGCCGGCTTCACAATCGTTTCGCCAACAGAAATTTCGACCACCGTTCCAGCCGGAACATCGACGGGGAAAATTTTTGTGACCACGCCGAAAGGCACCGCTGCGAGCAGCGATCCATTCGTGCTCGATGCCGAGGAAACACTCGCGATCCTCGATCAACCGCACGCCGCGTTTGTCTCCGAAGGTTTGAATTGGAATTTTTCCATCAAACTCTCCGGGTCCGGACCATTCGGATTTCAGTGGCACAAAGATGGAACCAACATCCCAGGCGCCGTTTCATCAACGCTCTCCATCACGAACGCGAGTTTCCAGAGCGAAGGAAATTATTCCGTAACGGTGACCAATCCTCTCGGCTCGATCGACAGCACTGCGGCGAGGCTCACACTGCTCACCCTTCCGCGCGCGGCAGGGCAGCCCGATTTGCCGTGGAGCACCGCGCCTGATGCGCCTTGGCTTGGCCAAACGAACGTCTGGTTGAACAACGGCGCCGATGCTTCGAGTGGATCGACAAACCAATCGGCATCTGATGGCGGAACTGGAAGTGGATTCTCCGCGCAAAGTTCATCCAAGACGAATGACTCGTGGATAGAAACGATCATGTCCGGCCCGGCGCTCGTCAGCTTTTGGTGGCAACTGTCGGCGCGTTTCCCGGACGACTCGCTCGACTTTTCCGTCGATGGAACCAATCGCGCGCGCATCGTCGGAACAAAAAACTGGACGCAAGTTTCCACGGTTCTGGAAGACGAAACTCACGTCGTGCGCTGGACGCGACGTTCGCGCGGCTCCGGCTCGCTCGCCTGGCTCACCCACGTCCGCAACGATGGCGCGTGGTTCACAACTTCTCCGCAGAGCGCAACGGTTCTCGCAGGTGACGCGGCGACACTGAGTGCCAGCAGCGGCAGTCCTGCTGCTTATCAATGGCAGCGCAACGACTCGTTTCTCGCGCGTGCGACCAACGCAACACTCAACTTCCCGACCGCTGTGCCGGACGATGCCGGAGATTATCGCGTGATCATCACGAGCGCTTCCGCGATGGCGACCAGCACCGTGGCACGATTGGATGTTCTTCCGTTGCTGATTTCCAAAGCGCCCGCAGACCAGGATGTCGCTGCGACATCGAATGCGTCGTTTAGCGTTCAGTTCGTGAGCCGCGCGCCTGCAAATTTTCAGTGGCTCTTTCAGAATCAACCACTCCCAAACGCAACGAGCCAAACGTTGTCGTTCCGCGCCATGCCAACGAACGCAGGAACTTACCAGGTCGTCGTCGCCAATACTTATGGCGCCGTGACGAGCGCGCCCGCGGCTTTGATCGTGCGATCGAAAGGGCCGCAACTGCTCGGCGGCATCAGCAACTACCTCGCCTTTGTGGGCGAGAACGTTTCGCTCAGCGTGCCGGTGAGCGCGACGCCGTTGCCGACTTATCGTTGGACGCACAACCGCCGATTGGTGCGCGGCGCGATCAACGCTTCGCTCACGATTCCCAAAATACAGCGCACGCAAAAAGGCGATTACGCGTTGGCAGCGCAAAATCTTTTCGGCGCCGTCACGCAACACATTCAAGTGGTCGTGCAGCCGATGGTCATCGAGCAACAGCCGACCAATCAGAATGTCCTCGTCGGTAATCCGTTGAGTCTGCGCGTGATCGTCGGCAGTTCTCTGCCCGTGAAATATCAGTGGCGCTTCAACGGAGTCGCCGTGCCTCGCGCGACCAACGCCACATTGCTGATCCCGTCCGCTCAACTCACGAACGCAGGAAACTACGACGTGGTGATTCGCCGAGGCCGCCTTTCGCTCACGAGTTCAAACGCGCAGATCACGATCAACGGTCACGCGCCCGCATTTATCGTCGAGCCGCAAAGCCGTGAGTTCAGAATCAATGACTTCCTTGTTTTTGAATCACTCGCGACGGGCAATCCCGCGCCCACATATCAATGGTATTTCAACGATGCGCCGCTCTCGGGAGCGCAACAGCCGACACTCACCATGCGATGGACGAACGAGACAGGCGGCGCGGTGTTCGCCATCGCGAGTAATCAATTTGGAACTGCTACGAGTGGAGTTGCACAGCTCATCGTGCGTTATGGCGTGCCCACTCCGCGAGTTTCTCCCAACGATTTCTCCACGGTCGTCAGCAACTTCGTCCTTTTGCGCACACGCGAAAAAGCATCGCCGCCGATCATCAGTTACCAATGGTCGTTCAACGGAACGAACATCGCTGATGCCACGAACAGCATCTTGGTTCTTCCCTCGATTACCGCAGAGCAAGCCGGCAGATATCGCGTCAGCGTCAGTAATGCGGTTGGCATCGGCACGAGTCCGCCGAGCGACATCGAAGTCCAGCCAGCGCTCGCGCTCGATCAATGGCAATGGAGCATTCCGCTGCCGCGCTCGGAGGATTTGCTCAGCGCTATTTTTGGCAACGGCGTTTTTGTTGCTGTCGGAGAAAGCGGAACCATTCTGACTTCATCGGACGCGCAGAACTGGCGCGACCAATCGCTGCTCACGCGAACAAACATTCCCGCCATCGCGTTTGCGTCCGGGCGATTCATGATGCTGATGCCCGGCGACGATGATCCTCCGGCCCTCCTCATTTCATCCAATGCCACAGATTGGGCTGCGACCGGTTTGCCACCCGGCGAAACAATCCTGAGCCTTTGCGCCGCGAACAATCGGTTCATCACCGCCGGCAGCGATGCGCAAAGCAATCTGTTGATCAGCGTCTCCGACGATGGCAGTTCGTGGACGCAATCGACTCTCCCGATCGCAGCAACAAACCTGGCCGTTGCGTATGGGAACGGGCGCTTCGTTGCTCTGGCCGGGTCGCAAATTCTAATTTCGACGAACGCCGCTCGGTGGAGCGCGGCATCCGCATTGCCCGACGCGCTCAATCTTTCGTTTGGCAATACTCGTTTCGTCGCTGTGGGCAATGCGGGGAAAGTGTGGACTTCAAGTGATGGCTCGGCGTGGTTGCCGCGCTTTTCCGGCACGAACCAGGACTTACTAGTCGCTGGTTTCGCCGCGAACCGTTTCATCGCCGCTGGCAAAAACGGGACCATCGTCACTTCATCCGACGGTGTGACTTGGACCAGTGTTCCTTCGACAACCTCTTCGCGCCTGAATGCGTTTGCGCCGAATGCACAAGGAGCGGCGCTCTTCGGCAAAGGCGGCGTCATCCTCTCTTCTTCCAATGGTCTCGCCTGGTCGGAACGAGCGACCGGCCCAACGGTCGCTGGCCTGAACGGGATTGTTTTCACGAACGACGCCTTCATCGCCGTGGGAGATTCGGGCACGATCCTCGCGTCGATCGATGGACGCGATTGGACTGCGCGCGTTTCGCCGACGAGCAAGGATCTTTTCTCGATCACGCGCGGGCCGACGGAATTCATCGCTGTCGGAGAAGACGGTCGAATCATCGGTTCTCCAGACGCACTGACCTGGACAGTGCGAGTCTCAGCGACGTCGAACTCACTTCGCCGCATCGCGTGGTTGAACAATCTTTATCTCGCTGTCGGTGACGCCGGAGCCAGCGTCGTCAGCACGAATGGGATCGATTGGACTTCGCATGCGGTTTCTTTGCCGGGCTTCGGCGCTACTCTGGAAGGCGTTGCGCATGGCAACGGTCTCTTCATCGCCGTAGGCGGATATGATGACGATCAACTCTTTGCGCATTGCGTCATCGTCACATCGCCGGACGCCGTTGTCTGGACAGTGCAGACGCCCGACTTCCACAAAAAGCTTCGCAACATTCAATTCGTTGACAATCAATTCGTCGCCATCGGCAACGACGGACTCGTGGTGACTTCCGAAGATGGTTTTCTGTGGCGGCAACAATTGATCGCCGAACCATTCGAGAACCTGCGCGCCTTGCAAGCACTGCCCGGGCTGCTGGTCAGCGTCGGCAATGATGGAATTATTTTTTCCTCAACGAACGGCCTCGCGTGGAAGCGCGATCGACTCTTCACGGCGAAGAACTTGCACGATCTCGCTTACGGCAAAAACATGCTCGTCGCCGCCGCGAGCGATGGAACGATTCTTCGGGCTGAAGGCGTACTGCCCTCGCTGGCAGTGACACCGTTGCCAGATCGGAACGTCATGAAATTCAGCAGCAAGAACGGCGCGCACGAATACTACCGGCTGCAAATTTCCGACGATCACAAATCGTGGCGCGATTTGCGCGTGCTCACGAATGGCGTCGGCAGTCAGTCGATCATTGAAACGAATCTGCTGAGTTCGCCCCACAGTTTCTTCCGGCTGCAGTTCCCGTGAAGGTGCCGGGAGCGTCTCGTTGGCGAACTGTTACTCGACGAGAAATGTCGCGTCGTTACTTTCCAATTTCAGCGCGGAGGTCAGATCGCTCGTCGTTACTTTGATGAAGAACGTGTGCTGGCCCGCGGGCAAATCGACGGAGAGATTGCTGTCGCCGCCGACGGGTTTGCCATCGATCCATGCTTTTGGACTGGCTGTGCCGGTGATTTTGAAATGCGCCGCACCGGACTTTGCGGTTTGGAAACGGCTTGCGAGCCACACGGTAGAATCCTTGCCGTCGAGTTCCGTCATCACGTCCGATTTCGGCAGCGCGCCGGATACAGCCGAAGCGAGCGGCGTCCAGTCTTTGCCACGCAAGTCAGACCTCAACATTTCATCGGCGTTCACCGTTCCGACTTTTGAATTCAATCGCCACACGCGGGCCACGTTTTGTTTCGTGGCATCGTAAGCGCCAGGCTTGCCGAGCTGGGCGAGAAACGCATAGAGGTCGAGCCGCTCCTGCGGTGAAATGAAATCCAGCAAACCGGCCGGCATCAATGAGCCGCCCATTTTGCGCGCCGCGATGTTGCGTTTGGGAATGGAAATTTCTCTGGCGGTTGCGTCTCGCAGAATGACCTGTTCATTATCTTCCCGGACCAGGTTGCCCGCGATGTCTTCACCGTCTTTTGTGGAAATCTGCACCGAGTTGAAACCTTCTTTCACTTTTTTGTTCGGCAACAACACGGCCTCAACAATGTAGTCGGCCAGCGGAGTGGATGCACCGAGGCTGGTGAGGTCCGGCCCGACTTTGCCACCCGCGCCGCCAATGGAATGGCAGAGCACACAGCCAAGCTGTTTGTTGCGGTAAACCTTTTCACCGTTCGCCGGCTTGCCTTTGGTGACCTCGTAGGCAATGGAGTGAATTTCAGTTTCCGTAAGCGCCGCACCTGGATCGCTGATGCTGCCGGCCCGGTTCAATGCGAGAATGAGATTGGGTTCGCTGCGGCCGCCTTCGCGCGCCACTCGCAATCCGGCTCGCGCCGTTTCTTCCGGTAATGAATTCGTAATGAGAGCTTTGGCAAAGGCCGCAGAAGCGCCCTTGATCGAAAGCAAAGAACGCCAGAGCGCAAGCGCGTCGCTCTCCTTCGTGGTAGCGGAAACCACTTCGAAGATTTGTGAAATGGAATTGTTCAAGTCTGTGGCCGCGAGGGCGGCGGCAGCCGAACGCTGGATTGAGGTGTCTTTGTCCTTCGTCAGTGAACGTAGAGCCGCGATCGAGTTGCGCCCGCCGAGATCGCGCAGGCCTTCGATGCTGGCGGCGCGCAACGAAACCGGTGTCGTAGCGTCACTGGCGAGTTTGTTCAGGACCGGGGCCGCACTCGCGAGTTTCCACGTGCCGGCCAACCGCGCCGCGGCGGCCTGCGTTCCGGTAGGGACGCGTTGCTGCGCGTCCCCATTGTTTGGGCTGAACGGCAGCTCAGCCCTACTGGCAAGAAGTTTCGTGATCGCGGTCACGTCACCACTCGGTTTCGCATTCCGCAACCGCGCCGCTTCGGTCAACTGATTCAAGGCGTGCGCCATCGCTTCATCTGTGAAGCCGTTGGCGATAACTTGATCGAACAGCTTGCGCAACTGCGCGGGGCCGCCGGCCTGGCCGATGAGTTCAATCATCCCGCCGGAGCCATCGCGCGGGAGCGGTTTGTCGCTGACGAGTTTGGTCATCAAACGCGAGGCGATTCTCGGCTCGATGGCTTTGAGGGCGTATTGCAATTGTTTCTCGCGGCCTTCGATCTTCCACGCGCCGGATTCGACGGCGGCGGCCCACGGCTGGGCGAGTTCGTTGATGGTCAGCCAGAGCGCATATTCGAGGAAGGGATCGAGTTCGGGGATCGCGACCGTCCCGGTCGCCGCCATCGGCGTCCCGCCGATGGCTCCGGTGCGTGTGGCTGCTGGAGTGTTTTGTGCATTTCCTGCGCGCTCGGTCTGGTCAGCGGGGCGCTGACCAGTGCGGGCGGGACGCCCGCGATCCCCAGCATCCAGCACGCTCAACGCGAGTTCCGCCGAGCGCGCCGTCGGAATGCGCGCCAGCGCCCGCAACGCTTCGATGCGGACACGGGGATTGTCATCCGCGATACGTTTCTCAAGGAGTTCAAGCGGTTCGGGGAGAATGCGGTTTCCCGGTCGAGAATTGTCCAAGACTTTGAGAATTCCCGACTCGTTCAATACTGCTTCGTCAGTGGCCAGCCGAGGCTTCGCGAGACTTGGAATGCCCGGTGTGTTACCAGCGCTCCACGCAAGAACTCGCGTTGCTGCTGCCCGGACGCGAGAATCTTCGGATTCGAGCAAGCTGGTCAGTCGCGCGGAATCGGCGCGACGCGCTCCACTCAAAACCGGCGCATCGAGGCCGTTCAGATCAAGCGCTTGCCATAGCCAAAGCGCCCGCAACTTTGCCGTGTCATTATTTTGATTATCCCGCCACACGGACAGTTCAGTAGCGAATGCGCCGCGCTTGGCACCGCTCCCCCGTTCCTCCACCAGTAGGCGCTGCGCTTGCTTTTCATTCCATTCATTCGGCGACAGCAACTGATCCAACAACTCCTTATTCGTAGTCTTCACCAAATCCGTCGCCTTCACATCCTTCCCGCCCTTGTAGCCCACCCGCCAAATCCTTCCATGCTCGCGGTCGCGGCGCGGGTCGCGGAAATCCACTTCGCCGTGCTGGATGATCGGATTGCTCCAGTCCGCAATGTAGAGCGCGCCGTCGGGGCCGAGCTTCACGTCGATGGGCCGGAACGTGATGTTCGTCGTGCGCAGGAATTCGTATTGCTTGCTCGTGTAGCCCGCGCCTTGCTCGGTGATCTCGAAGCGCACCACGCGGTTCGCGCGGAAGTCACACGTGATGGCGTTGCCCTGCCATTCCTTCGGAAAGCGCTCGCTCTTGATGAGTTCGAGGCTGCAGAACTTCGGATAGCTTCCGGGGCTGATGCTGCCGAGGATGCGCCGCGCGCCTTCGTAAGTCGTGAACATCGCCTGCGGAATGTTCCAGAACAGTCCGTTCGGCGGAGCGCCGCCCGCGCCGTCCGTTTGAAATTCCTGGCCGAAGTCATCCCACACATGGCCCCAGCCGTTGACGAGGCCCTTCATCGTCACGCCGAGTTCCATCGTGTCCGGGCGCAGCGCGAGCGTGCCGCCGCTGTTCAACCGCACCACGCCGTGCGGCGTCTCGATGTGGCTGTGGATGTAAATCGACTGGTTCATGTAAAGCTGCCCGTCCGGTCCCCAGCGCAACGTGTGCAGAATGTGATGCGTGTCCTCAGTGCCGAATCCGCTCAACACCACGCGCCGCTGGTCCGCGATGCCGTCGCCGTCAGTATCTTTGAAGTGCAGCAACTCGGTGCTTTGCCCGACGTAACAGCCGCCGTCGCCTGGCTCGACGCCGGTGGGAATCAACAGTCCGTCGGCGAACACGGTGGTCTTGTCGGCTTTGCCGTCGCCGTTGGTGTCTTCGAGGATGAGAATCTTGTCGTCCTGCGCCTGGCCGGGTTCGATTTGCGGATAGACGGACGAACTGGCGATCCAGAGCCGCCCGCGCGCGTCCCAATTCATGGCGATGGGTTTGGCGAGGAGCGGGTTCTCGGCCCAGAGCGAGACTTCGAGATTCGGGTCGGCGAGGATGAAGTGGACGGGAGGTTGTTCTTTGAAAGGCGTGGCGGGGTGTTCGGTGACGGGGACTTGTTTGGGTTTGTGCGGAAACATATTCGCGAGATCAGCTTCAGATGCGATTCGGCTCGGCGGCTCACGGCGTAACTTCGCGATCTTTTCCTCTTCGGCCTGAATCAACGGATCGAATTTTGGAATCTCTTGAGCGTTCTTCCCCTGTTCATGTTTGCGGAAAAGAAAGAGGTAAGTGCTGTTCTCTGGTCGCCAGCGGTTGAAGAAGAGTTGGTTCTTGGTGAGGATGGTTTGGCGCAGAGATTCGTAGGCACTAAAACGCTTCCAAGTCGCCACGAGTTGTCCAGAAACCGAAATCCAGCCAAGCCCATCAGCAATTGCATTTGCCGCCGTTTGATAACCAATGTCGTTGAGATGGATTCCATCTTGGGTAATTGGGTTTCGCGGGGTTCCGGTTCCTTCCGGCCCGCGGTCTCTGACGCCTGACTTGTAGATGTCGAACAAGTCCACGAACACGTATCCGCGCTTCTCCGCAATCCCCTGAATCGCCTTCGTGTAGCCCGCGAGGAATTCATTATGACGCGCCGGGTCGGGCAGCGGCGGCGGCAGCTTCTCGTGTCGAATCGGACTGAGCAGAATGAACCGCGTCTCCTTGTTCAGTTCCAGAATCGCATCGATGAGCTTGTTGTAATCCGTCACGAATTTGTCGAGTCGCGCGGTTTTGCCTGACGCGGGTAGGGCAGCGGTGTCCTCACCGCGCCGCGCATCGGAAGGGCGCGTGGGATTGCCGGTCGCCTCACCCCGGCGCGCTGAGGACAGCGTCGCCCTACCCGCTTCCATCTCCGTCGCGGCCGCATCCTCCAGCGAACTCGCCATCCCATACCCAAGCACCACCACCGTGGGTTCGACTTGTTTGATTTGCGCCATGAGCACGCGGAACATTTCGCCCTCGCCCTTCGGCCAGTCGAAACTCACCCGCGAAATCCCCACCGGCGTGTCCGCGCTCCAGCCCAGGTTGCGGAACGTGACATTCCGCTCCGAGAACCGCAGCGTCATCATCAACTCGATGTAACCAAAGTCCTTCTCCCGCTCCATCAACGTGTCGCCGAGAAACACCACGCGATCGCCATCGCGCAGTTCAAAAGGCTTCGTCGGCGCAGCGGCGACAACCAGTGCCGGACAAAGCATCGCCAGAAAAACAAAGACGCGGTTCATATTCGTGAGAATTTCAGACGCGAAGGCGCGAAGCAACCTTCACTGACGAGGGAACTTCGATCTGTTCAGCGAACCAAAGCCTTTTCCGGTAACCGTCGTTCAAACCGAATGTGGGCGAGTTTGTCCGGAATGGCCGGGGCTTTTTCGTTTGTCACGAAGAACTATCCACAATGTGACAGTCGCAAGGGACACAACAACGGTCATGCGATTTTCCAATCGTGCACGTTGGGCAATGCCAAGCCAAAGCTTTCGAACAAATAATTCCGGAACCCCTGGGGCCGCGAAACGCCATCCATCCAATTCATAAAATCAGTTGGCGGATCCAAGTAGATGAGCACGGCGGTCCCAAAACGAACAGTCCCGGCAAAGCACTGAATGAATTGCATTTCCCGAAAGACCACGTCGGCGGGCCGGTGATTGGATTTTTTTAACTTCGCGCCCAAAGCCTCTGTTTGGCCGAAGCGCGTTTCTGCGAGGGTCCACGCCTCGTGCTCCGACAATCCTATCTCGCACAAACGGGTGACCGAATCATCCGTCCCTGCCACGCCAAAATATCCCGCCCGGCTGCGAAAACATCCTCAACGTTTTTCGTTTCGCTCCTTCGCATCCTTCGCGCCTTCGCCCGACAAACTGATGCTCTGATGTCTGCTCTCAACTTTTCAACTCTCAACATTTCCTCCGAGCATTTCTTTCTCTACAGTCCGGCCATGACACGAAGTATCCCGGTTTTGCTGGCGTTCGCGACAGCGGCGGCGCAAGCAGCCACGAATTCCCCTGCCCTCGATCTCGCGCGGCAATTGAACAATGCGTTCATTGAAGTGGCGGAAAAAGTTTCTCCATCGGTCGTGGTCATCAAAGTCGCGCACCGCGCGGGCGTGCCGGAAGCCGAAGACGCGGAGAGCCCGTTCTGGGACCTGGTGCCGAAAGAATTTCGCAAGCAGTTCGAAGAGGAGCGCGAGAAACGCCGGAAGCGCCAGCCGGCGGCTGACGACGATGAGAAAACGAAACGGCCGCTGGAGTTCGACGGTCAAGGGTCGGGCGTGATCATTCGCGATGACGGTTACATCCTCACTAATTTTCACGTGGTGGAGGACGCGGAGAAAATTCGCGTCCGGTTGCGCGACGGACGGACTTTCGAAGGCACGGTGCGCGGGCGCGACGCGCAGTCGGACATCGCGGTGATCAAAATCGCGGCGACGAATTTGCCGGCGGCGAAGCTCGGCGATTCGGCGGCGGTGCGCGTGGGAGAGTTCGCAGTGGCCATCGGCGCGCCGTTTGATCTGGATTACAGCGTGACGTTCGGCCACGTGAGCGCGAAGGGCCGCTCGCGCGTGGTGCCGTCGTTCGGCGCGAATTCGCAGGGCGCGATCATGGACCAGGATTTCATTCAGACGGACGCGAGCATCAATCCCGGCAACAGCGGCGGGCCGCTCGTCAATCTTTACGGCGAAGTGATTGGCATCAACACGTTGATTCGCGGATTGCACACGGGAATTGGCTTCGCAGTGCCGAGTGATTTGGCGCGGGAAGTTTCGGAGCAGCTCATCGCGAATGGAAAATTTCCGCGCACGTGGCTGGGCATCGGTATCCGCGGTTTGCGCGAAGATGAGGACTTGCGCGACGAAATCAAAGGCATCGATGACGGGGTGCTCGTCACGGAAATCCGCTCGGACGGTCCGGCGAGCAAATCGGATTTGCGCGCGCGCGATGTGATCACGGCGGTGGATGGCAAGGCGGTCAGCACGGCCACGCAGTTGCGCAACGCGATTCGCAGCAAGAAAGCGAACAGTGCCCTGACGCTCGATGTGGTGCGCGAAGGGAAGGCGTTGAAAATCAAAGTGCATCCCGAACTTTGGCCCGAACGGGAGATTGGGAAGAAGAGCGAGTGAGGGAACAGCCGAACGTCAGTCGAGCGGCAAATAAATGGTGAAGGCCGTTCCCTGCCCGAGTTTCGTGCGCACGTGGATCGCGCCCTTCGCGCGGCCAACGAGGCGTTGCACAATGAAAAGGCCGAGGCCCGTTCCCTTGCCCGCTTCTTGCGTGGTGAATGATTCCGCAAAGAGCTTCTTCACGTTCTCCGGGCGAATGCCCGGTCCCGTGTCCTGCACGCACAACGCCAGCATCGGCGCTTTGTTCGTGAAGTGCTCGGTGCAGATGAATCGTTCCTCCGCACTGACGGCTGTGTTGATCGGTTCGTTGCCAATGGATGTGCGCACTTCGACACGATGACGATCAGGCGTGCACTGAAGCGCGTTCACGATCAGATTGCGCAAGCTTTGGATAAGATCGGTGCCGTTGATTTGCACCATCACATCTTCCGGAAGCGGATTGATTACGAGTTCGTTGTTCTTCACCGCCGGATGCACGCGCATCAATTCGCCGAGATCCGCGAGGCTTTGATTGACGGAGACGCGCAACACTTCGCCGGGACTCTGGCGAAGAAAGCTCAAGTAGCGGCGCGAAATCTCGATGCAGTTGGTGACCTGCTTCGTGATGCGCCGCAGCCGGTCCTTCATGCTCTCCAGCTCTTCCCCTTCAATCTGCGTGGCGTCGCCCATGCGTTGGTTGATGAGTTCGAGAAAGCCGGAAATGATCGTGAGCGGGCTGTTGATGTCATGAATGATGCTCGCGTAAATCTCGCCGCGGGAGCGAATCATCGCTTCTTCGAGCCGCTGGTTTTGCAATTCGTGCTCCAGTTCATTGAGCTTTTCCGAGTTCGCTTTGATCTCGAATGAAAGCGTGCGCCGATCCATCGCATTGGCCACAGCGGTGCGAATGGCGGGAATGTCGAACGGCTTGTTCAGGTAATCGCACGCGCCCAGTCGCAGTGCCTGGCGCGCGCTGTCGATCGTTTCGTAAGCCGTGAGCATGATGACCTCGATCGTGGGATCGATCGTCTTGAGTCCCTGCAATACTTCGATGCCGCTCATGTCTCCCATGCGGAGATCGAGGATTGCGGCATCGATGCGTTGCTGGCGCGCCATTTCAAGTGCGGCGGCGCCGTTGGCCGCCAGCAGCAAGTCGTAATCGTTTTTGAAAACAACGCGCAGCGATTGTCGCGGACCTTCTTCGTCATCGACGATGAGCAACGTGCGGCGCGGCGTGTTCTTGCCAGCGTTGCCGGTTTGCGTTCCGCCCTTGGGTGGAGCGGCGGCACTCACGGGTTTGGCGGAAGCGAGCATAATTTTTTGTTCAACTGATTTTGTCAGCCCACCAAAATTGGGATCGTCGCGCATTCAAGCGGCAGGGGCGGGACATTGCAAGGCCAACTACCGGCACAATTAAAAATGCCAGCCCACTGAGATGCTGAATGCATGGGCAATGAACGTGTAATTTCCGGTCACCCCCGGTCCATACACGGAACCCGCCACATCGCGACCGGGGCCATAAGTAAATTGATACGTGGCGTCCCACGTGAGGCGCTCGTGTTTGCCACCGATGCCGGCGCTGAACACATGCAAGTCTTGATCGGGAACGAGTGGCGTGAACGATTTGTTGGGGACGGAATTTTCGAGATATACGTAGCCAGCACTGGCGTGCAGACCATTGCCAAAGTAGCGCGTGACGCCTGCTTCGACTGCCCAGCTTGAGTCCCAGCGCAGCGGCAACGGCACATTGCCCGTGGCCTGCTTGAGCACCGGAGTGTTCACGCGGTCCCAATCCGTCCAGTCAATGTCCACTTCCAAATTCCATTCCGGTGTCGGGCGAAATGAGTAGCCGGCGATGATGACTTCCGGAAAAGGCACTTGCGCCGAGGCGTCCTGCACCGGGATCGGATACGGCTGCACGCGGCTCTTGCCTTCGTAGTTCATCGTGGTCTGGCTGCGATAGCTCACGCCAAACGAGTGCTTCTCGAACGGCTTCCAAAGAAGTCCCGCCGTCACGCCGAGATCGTAATCGTCGCCGGTGAATTTGAATTCATCGCCCGGCGCAGCAATGCCGCGGCGCAAGTCCACGGCGGAATAATTGTAAGTGGGCCCGGCGGCGATGGAGAGCGTCTTCGTCGCTTGCCACGCGATGATGCCGTTGAATGTGTGATACTGAAGCTCACCCCGAATCGTTGAAGTGCGGAACGGACTGCGGTCGGGCCACTCGAGCGCCAGTCCGTACGGCAGGTAATAACCCATGCCGAGTGAGATCGGCGAATTCGACGGCGTGTAGGTGTAGAAAAATCCGGGAACGGGAATGAAATCAGTCGCAGTATTGACGTCCCGCATCGTACGGCTTTCGTAGCCGGCTTGAACGCTGAGGACGTTTACGGCAGCACGCGCATTCTGTCCTTGCAGTTGTGTAATGCCCGCGGGGTTGTAGTAAATTGCAGCCGGATTGTCCGCCGTGGCGGCAAACGCGTCGCCGCGTGCCGTAGCGAAGGCATCGTGATCGAACAATCGAATGCCGAGAGCAAAGCTGCTCGCCGGCACGCAAAGTCCGAGCGCAAGGGAAAAACTTCTCGCCAACATGAGAATGGTAGTCGGCTGATTCTCACCAAATCTGAAGGGCAAAGAACAAGACACAGAACACCGCGCCAGAACTCTAAAATTGCCGGCGCTCATCCTTAGTTCGCAGCGACACTGTCCGGCTTTAACTCGCGCTCTGCGGCAGAAAAATTCTGACCAGCCCGTGCTGGCTGTTCGGCGGATTTACAATCTCCATTCGGCCATGATGCGTCTCAATAATTTTCCTCGTTACCGTCAAGCCCAGTCCCAATCCCACCGTGCGCGTCGTGAAAAATGGGGACGGCACTTTCGTGAGCGCTTCCGAAGAAAAGCCCTCGCCATTGTCCTGCACTTCCACCTGCGCCCAGCGCCGGCCTTTGCCGTTCAACGTCGGGTCCGTCTTCATTCGCACTGCGATCTTTGGATTCGTCGGGTTGGCCTGCAACGCATTCAGGAACACTTCGAGAAACGCGTGCTTCAATGCCATGCGATCGCCTGACACCACCGAGGATTGATTGCTGTCGTCGTATTTCAACAGCGCGGACTTCACCGGCTGATGTGCCTGCGCTTCGCGGAATGCTTCTTCCACCACGGGCCCGAGCGGGAAGGATTCCTCGGCCGCCATGCCGTCGCGTGCCAGAAAACGCATCTGATTCACGAGCCGCGAAATCCGCTTCACGCCTTCCGAGAGCGCGATGTCGAGCGATGAACGAAAATCGGGATCCAGATATTGATCGGCGAGCAATTGCTGATGTGTCGAGACGGGAACGAGAGCATTGCCGATCTCGTGCGCGAGGCGATCGGCCATCGACTTGATCAGCCGCAGGTTTGCCGTTTCCAATTCGAGATGATGCAACTGTTCTGTTTGCGTGCGGTCCTCGATCACCATCAATGCGGAATCCGGCAGCACCGATGGACGCGATTGCAACGGCACGATCGAAACCTGGTAAACCGCTTTGGCTGAATCGGCCGGCTGAAAACGGAACGGCGCGAGCGCGGCGCCGGACTTCAGCACTTGATAAACTTTGCTGCCGAGCACGACGGGCAAATCGCTGAACTGCAAATCCGTTTCGCGCCGCGAACCAACGAGAAAGCGCCGCGCTGTGTCGTTGCAATGCAGGATGTTCAAATCACGGCCCACCACCACACAACCGCTGCTGAACTGCCGCAGGATGTCGGTGAGCATCTGCTGGTTCGCGACGAGCTGGTCGTGAAACCAAACATTGCGGATCGCCAGACCGACTTCCTCGAGGACGTGGAAAATAATTTCCAGTTCTTCTTTGGAAAGCGGTTCGCCAGTAATGCGGCCATCGAACGCTGCAAGACCGACGAGCGTTTGCCGATCGAGAATCGGCACCACCACCTGCACACCCAGCAGCGAAAATTCACGATCGATTTCAGAATCGCCCTGCGCTTCTGCGCCGTCGCGCCAGAGAATTCTGCCCTGATGAAAAACGTAACCGCCAATGCCCGCTTCGAGCGACAGTTCAAGATTGTCCAGAACGCCACTCGAAAGCCCAATCGCGCACGCCGAGCGCAGGAAACGTCCGCTCCCCACGGCGCGTGCGTTGCCCAGCAGCATCACGGGCTGCCGGAGAAAAATGGCGGCGCGATTCACGCCCGTAATTTCGCGCAACTGAAGCAAAAACTGTTTGAGCAACGCTTCGGTGCTCAACGAATTAGCGAGCAGGCTGGAAAATTCGCGCCACTTCTGGAGCGCGCGCAAAGTCACTTCGCTGCCGGGCCGTGGCGTCACAGGCTCATTTTGCTTCTGCGCCGCGAGCGCGCGAGAAGCGCCTGAAGTCCGGGATAACTGCTGCGAGGGGGGCGCGGGTTGCTCCAGCACGGCTTCGAGCATTCGCGCGCGCACCGGTTTGCGCAGCACGTGTTTCACGCCCGCGAGATACGCTTCCTCCTCCAGCGACCATTTATCGTCGTCACAAAAAACAATGACTGGCGCCGTGGGCAGACGCCGGCGAATTTTTTCAAAGAGCCATGTGCCTTGCGTATCAGCCACTTCCGAATCGACGACGACGATATGCACGAGCGCGTGATCGAGAAGCGGCTCCGCTTCATCGCTGTTCAATCGATGGACGATGCGATAGCGCTCCGGGTCGAGCGCAGTGCGCAGGCTCTCCGCCAGTTCAGGGTGGCTGGCGAGCACGAGTATGGTCCTTTCCAGCACATTGGGATCCTAAGCTTAGAATTCCACGTGGACAAGTTGTCGCGGCCGCTTCTATAGTGTCACCTAAATACTAGTGACTCCAGCGTAACTGGACTGGCCACAGTTAGGCCGCAAATGTAATCACACTGGCTCACCT
>JADMIO010703317.1_pt1 | contig 27915 bp, 23 predicted proteins | sample 8958161 | NCBI WGS metagenome assembly JADMIO01 (sample SAMN16585339, study PRJNA669376) | soil metagenome | isolation source: Crop rotation soil | place: USA: Cullars Rotation, Alabama | collected 2011
TCGGCGCTTCCTTGGGGTCGGGGTCTGCAGCGCGAAGCGCAACCGCAGCGCACAACACCATTACAGCAATGGACAGCGTTTTCATCCTCGGCCTCCTGAGGTTGCCTGACTATTGTATGACTTCAAATGTCTGTCACAAAACCTTAAATTTCAAATTTCCGACGGTTAGTTCCCATCGCCGCCATCCGGGCCCACCGGTGGCGCCGACGGTCCGGAGCTCAATTCATCCGCGATGCGCTTGGTAATGCGCGAGATCTCGCCTTCCTTTACCGCAGCGCGACGAAGCCGGTCTTTCTGATCTTTGGACAGATCTTTCTGTTCCACCTTGGCCTTGGAAACTTCATCGTCAATTTTCTTAGTCGAGCCGTTCACATTCCGCTGCATGATGCGCAGCATTCTCAGTTCAGCCAGCGGCGGAACGAGAGGCTGCTTGCCGCCGCCACCTCCGCCACCCCCGCCCTGCTGCTGTTGCTGCTGCTGGCGTTCTTTGCGCAGCGCTTCGATCAAATCGCCCAGGTTGCGGATAATGTCTTCCTGAATTTCCTGGGTCACCACGCCGCTCTCTTCCTTGTCCAGCCGCACAGCCGCTTCGGTCATGTCGTTGCTGCAGCCCACCAGCACGAACTGAAAGACGGGCGCTTCTTCGAGTTTCTTCACCACCAGCTTCGCGGCGTCGGACAGTTTCTGCTGATCCTCGAAGACCTGCTTGACCATGCCCTTCGCGCGGCGCGGCAGTTTTTCGGTCGGGCCGGGGCGCTGCTTTTCGACTTCCTGTGTCTTGTTCAGCAGATCCTTCTGAACGGCGAGCATCTTCTTCAGTTCCTGCTCGATCTGGAAGAGCTGCTCGTTCTTGTTTTGCTGCTGCTGTTGCTGCTGGAGCTGTTCCAGGTTATCGAGCGCTTCCTGCAGGTCCTGTTCGGCTTCCTCTTCGCTGCTCTTAGCGCCGCTCTGGCTGCCCTGGCTCATCTGTGATGAAGCTTTCGACTGATTCTTGCTGGCGCTTTCGTTGGCCTGAGCCGCCTTTTCGGCATTCTTGCTGCCGGTCTTGTCTTTGAAATTATCCATCTTCTTCTGGAGCTTCTGCACCTCGTCCCGCAGCGCTTTTTGCGGATCTTCCAGGCGCTTCAGAGCTTTCGGAACGCGCGGATCTTCTTCCTTCGCGGCTTTGGCTGCCAGTTCGTCGAGCGCCTTCAAAGCCTTGTCGAGCTCGCTCAGGGCCTGTTCCTGTTCTTTTGCGGCTTCCTTGGGATCGGCGCCGCCTTGTTCTCCGCTCTTGGAGTCACCACCTTTAGAGTCGCCGCCTTTGGAATCTCCACCCTTCGAGTCGCCGCCCTTTGAGTCTCCGCCTTTCGAATCTCCGCCTTTGGAGTCCCCACCTTTGGAATCACCGCTCTTTGAATCTCCACCCTTTGAGTCACCGCCCTTGGAGCTCTTCGAGTCCCCGCCCTTTTGGTCGCCCTTGTCGTTGTTCAGGCTGTTCTGCGCGTTCTGCATGTTGTTGGACGCGTTCTTGATGTTTTCAGCTGGCTTGGCATCTTTCGCGTTCGGGGGAAGCTGCTCTTCCAGGCCCTTGACGTCATTCGCCAGCTTGCGTGTCGTGTCTTTCAATTCCTTCTGAACACGTTCAAGGCGGCGGGAGGGGTCTTTCAGTTCCGCGACTTTGCGGCGCAGATCGGCCAGCTTTTCCTTGGCGTCTTCAAGCGCATCGATGGCCTTCGATTCGTTCTTCGTCGCGCCGGTCGGATTCGGTTTGCCGAGGTCCTTCGCGGCATCGCCCATGCTGGCCGCTGCCTCGCCGACCTTTGCCGCCGCGCCCTTGGGATCGGCCGGCTTGGCCGCTTCGCCGCCTGCGCCTGCGTGCGCCTGCTCAATATCCTTCGCTAGTTTCTCAATCTGGCCCTGCAGCGCCTGAGCTTTGCCCTGCACGCCGCTCTGTTCCTGGCCGGTCTTGCCGTGATCGCCCTTCTTGTCGCCTGCCAGTTCGTTCGATGCAGCCTGCAGCGCTTCACGAGCCTTGGCGATCTTGTCGGCCGCGCCCTTCTGCATCGCGCCGGATTTGTTGGCGCTGTTGTGGTTGCCGGACGGCGCCCCGCGCCGCAATTCATCCGACGAATCCGACATTTCTTTGCTGCTGGCTTCGAGCTCGGGCATGGCCTTCTGTGCGGCCTTGCCGGCGTCGGCAAGCTTCTTGTCCTTGGCGACTTCCTCAGGCGTGTTGCCCGCGCGGGCCAGATTGGCGATGCGGTTGGCGATTTCGTCGAGCTTGCCGCGCGTGTCGGCCTGGCGGTTCGCTACATCGGTCGAGGCTTCCTCGAAGCGCTTGTGTTCAAGGCCTAACGCTTTCAGCAGCGCTTCTTCCGCGCGACCCATCTTTTCCGCGGCGTCCATCTGCGCTGACAGCGCTTCCTTGCCCTTGGCGTCGCCGAGCGCACCCGCCGCGGTCTTCATTTCGTCTGGAGCGTGCAAGGCCAGTGAGCCGGCCTGTGTCAATGCGCGCGCCGCGGCCTGCGCAATGGGCGTCTGCGGTGAGTCTTTGGGCAGGTTCTTGGCCATTTCTTCGCCGGCCGCATTGAGTGCGGCGATCGCGGCGGCTGCATCAGCCTGCAGTTTGGCCTGAGCTTCTTTTGCGGCCTTCAGCGACTCTGCGCCTTTGGCTTTGTCAGGAGCCGAATCGGCCATCTTGGTTTTGTCGGCCAGCTCCATCTGAGAATTACGGATCTTCTTAATTTTTTCGTAATGCTCGCGCAGCACCTTTTCGATCTTGCCGTCCGCAAGGTCGGTACTTTCCTTGGCCAGCGCGCGCTCTTCGTTTTCAATTCCTTCCAACTCATGCAGCGAGCGCGCGATTTCTTTTTCGGCCGGGCTGAGGTTATCGACAGTGTCCTTGAAGACTTTGTTCTCGTCCTTGAGCAGGTTTTCGAGATCTTTCTGAGCCTGCTCGATGCCCTCGTTAAATTTGTCAGCCTGCGGATCGGACTGAGGCTGCATGGCTTTGGTTTCATTCATCAGCTTCTGCTGCTTTTCGCGAACTTCTTGAAGCTGCTTCTTGGCCTCGGCGATGTTGCGTTCGAGGTTTTTCTTGTCCTGAATGTTTTCGGTGCGCTTCGTCAGTTCTTTCTGCTGTTCGATGATTTTGCGCAGCTCGCGATTGGCCTGCTCCATCTCCTTCATCAGTTCTTTGTCGACGTCGCGGCGGCGGCTGAGCACCGTGATGATGCGTTCGAGGCCCGTCTCCGCGGCGCGCTGCTTGCCGCCGGCGGTTCCGAACGAGAATGTTTCGCGGATGTCGGCCTGCGCGGCGCGCATCTTGTCTTCGATGCCCGGGAACGGATCGCCGGTCGTCGCCAGATCGGGTTTGTCCGGCGTAGCATCGGTGTTCTGGGCGATCTTGATGGCCGCGTCGATATTGTTCGCGACCCATTTGTCGAGCTCGGCCATCTTCGCGCTCGCCGAAAGCATACGCGCATACAGCGCCTGCATGTCGGTGGCGCAATCACGCTCTTCGTGTTCCAGCGCCTTGACCTGCCCCTGCTCTTCCTTGGTCGCTTCGCTGGGCTTCTTGGTGCCGAGGCGGTCCTTGAATTCGACCGTCAGTTTGGTCACGTTGCGCTGCTTGAGCAGCAGTTCGCGGGTCATGCGAAGAAGGTCTTCGGTCTCCGCCCACTTCTGCATCTGTTCAAGAAGCGCTTTCAAGTCGGCCAGGATTTCGTCCTGCTTTTTGATCGCGTTTTTCAAGTTCATCAGGCGGTCATCGTCAGCTTTGGCCATCGCGCTGGTGGTGATCTCGCGCGCAGCCTCCGGCATCTTGCGGACGTGTTCGGTTTCCAAAACATCGCGAATGGCCGTCAGGCGGTCTTTGTCGTCGGGCGTATCGAGTCCATTGGAAACGTAGCGCTGAATGAGCGTATCGAAGGCGTTCTGAAGATTGTGGGTCTTGCGCCGCACTTCTTCCTGCAACGCGCCCGCTTCGGATACTTTCGCGCGATCGCTGTTGGCGAAAATATTTCCGACGGCCAAATGGTCTTTGATGCCATCCACTTGTTTGCGGTCGTTCTCCTGGTCGCGAATGATGACTTTCAGGTCTTCGATCAGGCGCAGGCGTTCGACATCCAGCTTGCGGCGAATTTCTTCTGCGGAAAGCACACGCAAGCGGTAAATCTGCGGTTCAGTGCCTTTGCGGAGAGTCGGACAATAGTCGTAGGCCTCGGCCCAGTATTCGACAACGTCACCGGGCTCCAGGCCCATTTCGGCCAATGACCAATCCTTGGCAATTTCCAGCTTCTGCGCACTGCGATTGAACGCGCCGGGCTGCGGCTCGGGCAATTCAAATCCGCCTTCAATGCCGGGACTATTGGTATCGACCGCGGCTTGGCCGGCCGGCGCCGCGTTTTTGGCACCGAGGACAGGAGCGCCCGCAGCCGCCGGAGCAGCGCCCTTGTAGCGTTTGAATTTGATGCCGGCCTTCTTAAGGCCCCAATCATCTTCCAGACCCATTCCCAGAGCCACCGTGGCCGTGGGAGAAACTTCCAAGTCGGCGGCGGGGTGGTGCCACGCAACGCGCGGCAGCGCGTCGGGCAGGACCCAGATCTTGTGGCGAATCTTGTTGTGCGAATTGTCCAGGCCGTCCTGGTCGTGGAGGAAAATCTCGTAGTCTTTCGAATCGTTCATGTCGATGGTGTAGGCGAAGCGCGTCTTATCCGGCGAAAGTTCCATCGGCTTGGCATCAGCGTCGCCGATTTTGATCGTTGCGCCCTCGAACGCTTTCATTGGTTTGTTGAATTCGCCGCTCAGGTGAGCCTTGGTACCGGCCACCTGCCGCAGGCTGCGCTCACGCTTGGGCTCGCCCTTCTTGTCGGTAATGTACGAAGGCAACTCGTAGACCACCTTCATGTCATTGAGTTCCGGACGATCGACGGCGCGAATGGTGTACGCGTCGGTGAAATTGTCGCCCGCTTCAATAACAAAGGAGAAGCTCGAGATGACTGGATTGTAGTCGTACTGGAATTCTTTAACCTTTTCGCCGGTCTGTTCGTTGGTTTTGGTCTTGCCGGTGATGGGTTCCGGCTTGCCGAAGCCCTTGCCGTGATCGAAACGAATGTAGGCCTGGCTCGGAAGATCGCCGGTTACTTCGGCAATGATGCTCGTGCCGTCATTACGCGGAATGATTTTCTCCGCGCCGCGTTTTCCGTCCACCGTGACTTCAATAAAGGTACGGACCGGGTATGCGTGGCGCGAAAGCGGATTGATCAGTCGAATCAATCCAGTGCTCATGTACGGCCGTGTGGCCGGAATGGCACAGAGCACCAGAAAAAAGGCAACGGCAGTGGCAGCGCCAACCAGGATTGGCCGGATGCGCTCAAACTTGACCACGCGCGAAAAATCCAAGGCGGCGGTCTGCTGGTAGGCATGCCTCGCAACTTCCTCCACCATGGTGCCGCTGACGGTGCTGTCGTCGGCCATCATGCGGGTGAGCTGAACAGTGGAGATCAAACTGTCGTTGAGCTGCGGAAATTCCTTTTCAACCGCCAGCGCCATGTCGTCCACCGACAGCGGTACTGAAAGCGGCGCAAAGACACGGTAGTAAATAATGGCGGCCAGTGTGCTCAGGATTCCGGCGGTCATCAGGACGCGGAACGCGGTATTTACCGAACCTCCGCGGCGGAAGAAGAAATAATCGAGCAGGATCCCCGCCAGCGCGCAAAGGACTGCGGCCAGTACCGTACGGCCCACGCCATCGAGCGCGCAAGCCCGGCGCAGCGTCCCGCGGAGCACGATCAAATTCTGTTTCAGGTTTTCCTGTATCATGAGTCTTTCCTGTTTATAAGCCTCTTAAGAAAATCACCACAGCAGGCACTTGCGGGACAATCAATCACCCAGGTTTCTGATCTCGCCATCACGCCGGATTTCCTCGGCAACGTGCTCCACCAGTTCTGCGATCGCCGCCTGATCTTCGGAGGCGCGGCGCAATTGCTCCTTCTGTTCGATCGACAATTCTGAGCCCTGCGCTTCTGCTGTCTGCGCGTCCAAATGCACCTTTACCACGCGCATGTTCACATCATGCTGAATCTTCTGAAGCATCCTCAATTGAGCCAGCGGCGAAACCAGCGGCTTGCCGCCGTCCGATTCCAGTTTGAGAGGGCGGTACGACGTGTAGCCCGTGCTGATTCGCGCCGGACCTGCTGCTTTGCGAGCCTTCTTCGTTTCGGGGGTATCAGTTACTTCGGTTGGAATCTCAACTCGTGCCGGAGCAGTCTGTACTTCCGGTTTCGGAACCGGCGCGGCCATCGCGGCGGGCTGAACCGGCTTGGGCGATTCCGGCGTATTTCGCTGCGCCGAGGTGACCGCCAGCGATCCGCACAGCGCCGCGGTCGCCGCGCAATAGCCCAGCTTCGCCATCATTGGCAACCGCTCATCGGAGAGTACATCCACGGCAGCCTGTCGCGAGCTGAACAGCAGATTCTGCCATTGCGCCGCACGTTCGGGATTCAGAACCGCGTCCGCAGCCCAGGCCGGCGTGGTATGGAGCAGTGTGTAAAGCGCGGCGCTCGTCACAACGATGCCCAGCATCGCCAGGCGCTCGCGCAATTTTTTCAGCGCGCGATGAACACGTGCTTTGGAGGCATTCACGCCACAGCGCAGTTCGGTCGCAAGCTGCGCGTAGTCCAGTCCGCCGAAAAAGTGCAGCATCAGCGGCAGGCGCTGCGACTCGGGAAGCTCAGCGAGCTCGCCACGAACCAGTTCCACCAGCTCATCGCGCTCTTGCGTGTCGACGACAACAGTGTTCTTCATCGGCACATTTTCGCGGGCAAGAGCGCGGCGTCTCTGACGAAGCAGATGCAGCGATGTGTTGCATGCAATGCGCATAATCCAGTTCCTTGCAGCGGCGTCGTCGTCGCTGGCGCTGGGCCGGGGTGAAAGCCCCGGGATCAACGCGCGACGGCCTTTGAACTGCCCCGCCTTGTCGCGAACTTGAAGGAGCGTTTCCTGGCAGGCGTCTTCGGCCAGCGCCGCGTCATTCAGAATGCGGCGCGCGACGCCCAGGATTTCCGCTCCGTGCAGGCTCACGATCGCCGTCCATGCATCCACGTCACGGCCGAGCGCCAGACGGCGCAAGGCGTTCGCAGTATGCAGAGTTGGCAAAGTTCCAGGCAAAGGCACGGCCCTCACGACACTAACGAATGAATGATCCCGCCGACTGCATCCCGTTACGCATTTTTCCAATAATTTCAGGCAAAAATACGGCCTCGCCAGCTTATAGTCCGATACTCCAAATGTAAACCTAATACTTGAAAACGGTTAGGTCTGCTTCAAGTCACCCATATTTAGACGCAACTCGACCTAAAGCCGGGTCGGAAAAAATTCGATACTTACATCCACGGTCCGGGGGAGACGGATCTAGAAATTCATTTTAGGGGGAGAAGTTCCATGTTGATTGCAAAGTTGTTGCTGGTGCCGACGCTCTGTGCCGCAATGGCCATGAACGCCGCGCCCAAAGTTGCGCCTGTTACACATGGGCATGCCAAGAAGCCTGTTGTTGCGAGCAAGACGGCCAAGAAGCATTCGGCCAAGCATAAGTCGCACAAAGCTGCGCCGGTCATGAGCAAGAAAGTTACGCTGAAGCCTGCGGCGATCAAGAAATACAAGCACAAGCATCACAAACGCGGATAATTACTGCTGCGTGTCTGTTTTGTGATTCAATTCGTCGAACTTATTTAGCGCCTCGCGTATCTCAGTTTTTTCTTCTTCGCTGAGATACTGAAGTTGTTCGTTATCATCCTTCAACTTCCAGGTGCCCGTAATCTTCTTGCCATTGACGCGATAGGATCCGCGATCGTCTTGGGAAATAGTCCATTTGCCCGCCGTGAGGGTCTGTGCTCCGGGCCGCGGCGTGAATACCGGCTGCGCTGCGGCCTCAGCCTGCTTCTTGGCTTTCGCAGCCGCCTCCCTCTCCTGCTTATCTTTTTCTAATTGAGCCGCTTCGGCTTCATCTGCTACACGCTGCTTTTCTTTGTTAAATTCGCTCAAGCCCCCCAGAAACAGACATAGCAAAGCGCCCAGAGTCAAGAGTCCCGGGCCTGAGAGGAAAAAACTATCGCGTTCTTCCGCATCGATTCGGAGGTAGCTGGCAACACACCCGGCAATGACAAGAACCGCGACGATTCCCAAGACTGGATTATTGGTAAAAAACAGAATCGGCAGATTGATAAATGCCGCGAAAAATCCTGCGATGGCAACAAGGACGAGAATCGTCAGCCAGCTCGGGCCGCCTGGCTTTTTCTCTTCCTCGTCATCGAATCCTTCTTCGTCGTATTCCTGATCGTCCTGTTCGTCAGCGTCAGATTCGGAGTCGTCCTCATCTGAATCCTCGTCGTCTTCGTCTTCAATTACTTCGGCGACTTTTGCTTTCGGTTTGAACTTGGGCTTTGGCGCGACTTTTTTAACCGGTTTGCGAATTTCTTCTTCCTCTACTTCGTCTTCGTCAGACTCCTCGTCGTCTTCGGGTTCTTGAGCGCGCGGCCGAGTATTGAATTTACTCTTGGGGCCATACCGCAAGGCAGGCTTCTTTTGGACGATTTCCTCTTCTTCTTCGTAATCATCATCGTCGCTGGCGTCCTCATCGGGCGCGACGATTTCTTCGAGATCTTCGTCGATCTCTTCCTTGGGCTTTTTACGCCCGAACTTGTTCAGCGCGGGACGCTTAAATTCTTTAGTCGGCGGTCTGCCCATGCCGGTGTCAGCACTCCCGTTTCAGCGCACAGAACCTTGAAGCCACAACGTGCAATCTAACGTAACAATCCGAGTTTTCCACCATTTCTTTCGGAGAATGCTCACTATCGAACAAAATCATTGCAAAATACACCGGTTGAGAATCGATTTGCACATAGCGTGCCTCGAAAAAATGCAAACCATTGCGTCCTCGACCGCTGGCTTATAAGATGGGACTATGCGTCCTCGCATCTTGCTGCTGAATCCTCCAATCCACGATTTTGCGGCCTATGACTTCTGGTTGAAACCGTATGGACTCTTGCGAGTCGCGGGATTCTTGCGCGAAAAAGCAGATTTCCAGCTTTTTGATTTTCTCGATCGCGCATCTGCACATGTTCCCAAGACGGAGCGGAAACTGCGCTCAGATTCCTGGGGACGCGGTGAATATTATGCTGAGCCTGCTTTGCATCCTGCAATCTTCAATACTGTTCCCCGCCGTTATCAGCGTTTTGGGATTCCGCGCACAGCATTTCAGAATTTTCTTACCGCGAATGGGCCTTTCGATTTCGTTTTAATCCAAACTTCGATGACGTATTGGTATCCGGGCCTGCAAGAAACGATTGAGGATCTGCGTGCCTTTTCTCCGCAGGCGAAAATTGTCCTCGGCGGCGTTTACGCGACGCTCTGCCCAGCCCATGCAAGATCTCTCGGCGCCGATCTGATCGTGGACGGTCTGAATCTCGATCCGCTCTGGAAGTTCTTGAATCTCGTTCCCGACTCTTCCGCGCTTCCGCTCTGGGACCTCTATCCGAAGTTGAACGTGGGCGTTCAGAAACTCGCCGATGGCTGCCCGTTCAAGTGCACGTACTGTTCAGTTCCTCAGGTCTATCCCACGTTTCACGCGCGGCCGATGGAACGTTCTCTCGCGGAGTTCGATCACCTGCTTTCCTGCGGTGTCGAACACATCGCGTTCTACGACGACGCACTGCTTTATACGCCCGACCGGATTCTCATTCCATTTTTGAAAGAAGTTCTGAAGCGTCCGCGGCGCGTGAACTTTCACACCCCCAATGCGCTCAATGCACGCTTCATCAGCCGCGAACTCGCTGAACTCATGGTCGAAGCCGGATTCAAAATCATTTACCTGGGTTTTGAAAGCAGTGCTTACGAATGGCAGAAGAAAACAGGCGGCAAAGTTTATTCGCATGAGCTCGCAGACGCCGTTGAAAATCTCGTTCGCGCCGGAGCAGACATCAACAACGTCCACGCTTATCTCATTCTGGCTCATCCGCAAAACGACCAGCAGAACGTCGAGGCCTCGATGCGCTTCGCCAGCAGCCTGGGAATACGCCTGATGCTGGCCGAATTTTCGCCCATCCCCGGAACGCCGGATGGCGAATTGTGCCGCAAATGGGTCGATCTCGACGAGCCGCTCTATCACAACAAGACGGCGTTCCCGATCCTGTCGCTTGGCGCCGAGGAAGTGAATCGCATTAAAAATCTATGTCGTGAACTGAATGCGCAGAACTTGAAAACGCCCCGCTCATCCATCGAAGTACGACACAAAGGTGACTCGCAATTCGAGCCCATGGTTTTACGTTAGGCGGCGTGAGGGAGCGGCTTTCAATCAAGGGGAGTATTTGTGCCTAGAGGTGTGGTCATCTTTCTATCCGTCGTTGCGGCGATCGGATTAATCGGCTTCTGGGGGTTGCCCTATTTCAAGCAGAGGCTTTTCGGCGAATCGTTGCAGACACGCGTGAATATTATTTCGGCAATCGATTCTTACGACGTCGAATTCAAAGGTAAGAGCGTCAGCCGCACAGTGGTGGATATGGAAATTTTTTTTCCAATGGGCGGCGCGCCGGAAAACAAAAATGACCTCACAGTCACAGGCGAAGATGGCAAACCGGTGACCGTGAACTGGCAGAACCCGGAAACAAAAGAAGACATCCCTGAGAAGGGGCTAACGAAATGGGTTATTCGAGGCTATTTTGAAATCATGTTTCGCGGCGGAACGCTGCGCAACAAATATCGTGATCTGTGTTTCATCCGGCTGACCGATGTTAAGAGCGAACAATAAACTACGTTCGAAATGAACGATGCACGCTCAGTGCAGCGCGCATCGACATAGATTCGTAGAAAATGACTACGTTCAGGACTTGGGAGCAGCGGTCTTCGGCGCAGCAGCCTGGGCCTTGGCGCGATTGATGGCCAGCGCGAGGCGCGACTTCTTGCGGTCGGCGCGCTTTTTCGGAATCGCGTTTTTGCGCGCGGCTCGGTCGAGCGCTTTGAAAGCTCCGGCCAGCGTACCGGCGTCGCCTTTTCCGCCGGTGATGTCGGCGTTAATGCGCTTCATTTCTTTGCGCAGAACGATCAGGTTGCCGCGATTGCGATGGCGGCGCTTGAGATTCTGGCGTTCACGTTTGTCGGCACTGATTGAATGACCCATCGTCGTTCCTTGCGGCTCCTGTATGGCAAAACTGAGCCGCGCACGACAGCGTGCGCGGCGAGGGAACTACAATACGGGCAGGGCAGCGCTGGCGCAACAAAAGAATGGTAGGGCAGACATTCCTGTCTGCCGGCCTGTGTTCCTGTTCTGTCTGACAGGCAGGAATGCCTGTCCTCCGCAAATATATCACAGTTTGATCTCCGATAAAAAATTTCAGGAACTTCTTTTCACACCCCTTGCGCTCGCGATTCTGTGTGGTTAAATGCGATTCATGGGCTGGTTAAGGACGCTTGCCAGCATGTCAGATCGCACCTGTCAGAACCGTATGCCGCGCGGATGCAGCGCTCGAAAGAGCGCCCCCGGCTGGTGCCTCCTCCGAGGCGACTCAGGTTCCGACAGGGGGGCAGCACAAAAAAGGAGGTGGTCCAGTGAGTAGTAAACCCTACGGTGACCGGAGGTGGCTGTCCGCGTAAAAGGGGACGGTACTTTTGTGGCAACACCGTTGTTAACGGGACCATCCGTAACAACAAGCGAGTAGTTGACACGGCCGCGTCTGTGGGCCTGATCTTAAAGATCCGTTGATCAAGGCTGACGGCCGGCTCCGGGTATGTCCTCGGGGCTGACGGGCTTCATACGCGAGACAGCCGAAACAATCACCGGCCGGCCCTTGTCGAGAGACTAGGGCCGGTTTTATTTTTTTGTACCGCAGGCTTCTAGCCTGCGAGTCAATTACGTGTGTTTTGGAAGAAACTCGCAGGCTGGAAGCCTGCGGTACAAATCACTCAATAACCACAAACGATTCCGCCGCCGGATCTGAACCCGTCTCAATCTTGCCGATCACATCGCTGCCGATTCCGCTGTCGCGGAGAATGCCCTGAATCACGTTGGCATTAAACGCGGGACAGGCGATCGTCAGGCCGATGCCCATATTGAACGTATCGAACATCTCGGATTCGTCGATGTCACCGGCGGACTGGATCAGCGAAAAAATCGGCGGAATTTTCCAGCTTCCGCGCTTCAGCCGGACAACCAGACCGTTGGGAATCGTGCGCGGTATATTTCCGGGCAGGCCGGAGCCGGTGATATTGGCCATCGCGTGCACGGTTTCTTTGACCACGTAATGCGAGAGAACTTCGCGAATAGCTTTGGCGTAGATGGTCGTCGGTCGCAGCAATTCATCAACAAGTTTGCAGTTCAGCTCCGGCACAAACTGGTCCAGCTTCATGCCGCCGACTTCGAGCAGCGCTTTGCGCACGAGGCTGTAGCCGTTGCTGTGAAGTCCGGACGAATGCACGCCGATGATCACGTCGCCTGCGCCGACTTTCTTGCCATCGATGATTTTCGACTTTTCAATCACGCCGACACAGAATCCGGCAAGATCGTATTCACCCTTGGCGTACATCGACGGCAGCGATGCCGTTTCGCCGCCGAGCAATGAGCAGCCGGATTGCTTGCAGCCTTCGACGATGCCGACCATCAGTTCGCGGCAGACCTGAGGATCTTTTTTCTCGATGCCGATGTAGTCCAGGAAAAAAAGCGGCTCAGCGCCCTGAACGATGAGATCGTTGACCGACATGGCGACCAGGTCGATGCCGACGGTGTCGTGCTTGTTGGCCATGAATGCGATTTTGAGTTTCGTGCCGACGCCGTCGGTACAGGCGACCAGCACCGGATCTTTGTAGCGCCCGCGAATGAGCTGAACTTCGCCGCCGAGCGAGAAAAGCCCCGCGAAGCCCCCCACCCCGCCAATGACTTCGGGGCCATAGGTGGATTTGGCCATGCCGCCGATATTTTCGGCAATCACATCGCCAGCGTGAATGTCAACGCCCGCGTCTTTGTAGGTAAGCTTTTCTTTCATTGAATGGAATTTTCCGCGACCGACCCTCACCCTACCCTCTCCCGCAAGGGGCGAGGGAACACAGCATCAACCGCCGCTGCTTCCGCCACGTTCCATGCCGAACTTGTCCATCATGTCCACCGGCTTGACGGGGTAGTTTCCCGTCCAGCAGGCTGTGCAGTAATGATGCTTCGGTTTGGACACGGCCGCAAGCAAGCCTTCGACGCTCAGGTACCCGAGCGAATCGACGCCCAGCCATTCTTCAATTGCGGGAATCGTCTTCAATCGCGAAGCAACAAGCTGGTCCTTGTTCGGAAAATCAATGCCGTAATAACACGCGTTCAGTGTTGGCGGACATGTGATGCGCAGATGAACTTCAGTCGCGCCCGCATCACGCAGGATGCGCGCCTGTTTCTGAAACGTGGTGCCGCGGATGAGGCTGTCTTCGACCACAACCACGCGCTTGCCGCGCACGGCGCTGCGCACGACATTGAATTTCATCGCGACCACGCTTTCGCGCTCGTCCTGGTTCGGCTTGATGAAACTTCGGCCCACGTAATGGTTGCGGATGAACCCCATATCGAGGGGAATTTTCGATTTGCGCGAATATCCAATCGCGCCTGCATTTCCTGAATCGGGCACCGCGAAAACAATGTCAGCGGGGACGGGATGCTCTTCGGCCAGGCGCTCGCCGAGGCGAATACGGACCTGATGGACGTCATCGCCAAAAATCATCGAGTCCGGCCGCGCAAAATAAACGTGCTCGAAAATGCAATGCGCCGGTTTGATCTCTTCTTTGGGCACAAAGAACGACGAGTGCACGCCATCCGCGTCAATGGTGACGATCTCGCCCGGTTCGACTTCGCGCACGAAATCGGCGCCAACCTGATCGAGTGCGCAGGTCTCGCTGCACAGCACGTAGCCCTCGCCGATTGTGCCGAGCTGACCTTCGGCGGACATGCGGCCGAGTATCAGCGGTCGGAAACCCTGCGGGTCGCGGGCGCCGATCAGCGTATCTTTGGTCATGAACAGGAAACTGAATGCGCCTTTGATCAATTTCAGGCAGTGCGCCAGATGATCTTTCTTGCCGACATGCTCCGGCCGCGCCATTAAATGGACGATGATTTCGCTGTCAGTCGAAGTTTGAAAAATGGAACCGTAAGCTTCGTATTCGTCGCGGAGAGTCTGAGCGTTAACAAGGTTTCCATTATGCGCGACGGCGACCAGGCCGTTGGAATAATCGACCACGAGCGGCTGAATGTTCTGCGGTCGGCTGGAACCGGTTGTGGAATAGCGTACGTGGCCGCAAGCGATGTGGCCGCCAAGCTCATCGAGTTCCCGCCTGTTAAAAACTTCGGTAACCAGCCCCATTCCTTTTTTGGAACGGATTTTTTTTCCGTCAGACGTGACGATTCCCGCGGACTCTTGTCCCCGATGCTGCAGTGCGAACAATCCGAGATATGTTTTTGCCGCCGCATCCGGAACGTTGTAAATCCCGAACAGGCCGCAATGATGGCCGACACTGTCTTCCAAAACACTCTCCCGCTGGAAATCCGGATGCTTCCCTGAAACCCCAGCCTTATCATGCCGCAATTCCTGCTGCGTGCAAGAGGTCTAAAATTCTCCTACACAAAGACAAAATCCGTTTTATATTTGCGGTTTCCCGCCAGCAAATTTTCTCGTTGCCTTAGGCATATCGATGAACTGCCGCGCACCCGCGGCGGCCGGCAGGTATAATTCTGTTGAAGGAGATTTTTTCTGATGTCGCAGCCCAAAATCATTAAAAGCGTTGAGGACATGCGGGAAGCCTCCCGCCAATGCGTCAAGGCAGGTCAGTCTAGCGGTTTTGTTCCGACCATGGGAGCTTTGCATACCGGGCATAAGAGCCTGATAGAACGAGCGCGAAAAGAAAACGATGTGGTCGTCGTTTCGATCTACGTCAATCCCACACAATTCGGCCAGGGCGAGGACTTCGAGAAATATCCGCGGACGCTGGAATCCGACACGAAACTTTGTGCCGAAGCCGGCGCCGATATTATATTTGCGCCAGAGACGCTTTATTCCGAAGAATCGCGAACATTCGTCGAGGTCGGCGAATTGGGCGAGCCGCTTTGCGGGATGTCGCGTCCGGGCCATTTTCGCGGCGTGGCGACGGTCGTTGCGAAGCTGCTCAATATCATTCGTCCCAACCGCGCCTATTTCGGCCGCAAGGACGCCCAGCAACTGTTGATTGTCGAGACCATGGTCCGCGACCTGAACCTGGGCTGCGCAATCGTGCCGTGCGAGATCGTGCGCGACCCGGATGGCCTGGCGATGAGCAGCCGCAATCGCTATCTATCGCCTGCCGAACGCAAGCAGGCGCTGGCCATTCCCAAGGCTTTGGAATATTGCAAAAAAAAGGTGGCGGCCGGCGAGCGTGATGCGATGAAATTGCTGGGCGACATGGCCGAGATTCTAGATCAACAGGCGGGCCTCGAAATCGATTACATAGCACTGGTGAATGCCCACACGCTGGACGATCTGAAGCGACTGCGCGGTGACGTGTTAGCCGCGATTGCGGCGAAAGTTGGAACCACGCGATTGATCGATAATGCCCGATTTGAAAAACTTTCCTGATCGTGGCGCTCGATATATGCCTCGGCAGCAATAACCACGATATGGCGCAACGATTGCAACCTTCCAAAGCGGAGGTTTGCGATGCCTCAAAAACACGTACGCGTTTCTGCGAAAACTTTAAGGCGCTTTCGAGAAATTATTGAGACGGCCCCTGCTGCAAAAGGTACCGGGCGCAGCGACAAGAAAAGCAAGATTCACCGCGTCAATGACTTGTTCCGCCGTTTTGCGCACTTCATCGCAGAGTATGCCGGTTCCCCGTGGGCATTTTTAATTGCTGTCGGATTTGTGATCATTTGGGCGGTCAGCGGGCCTCTGTTTAATTACTCAGATACGTGGCAGCTGACGATCAATACCGGCACGACGATCATCACATTTCTCATAGTATTTCTTATTCAGAATACCCAGAACCGCGACGCCGTCGCCATGCATCTCAAGCTCGACGAATTGATTCGTGCGATCAAGGGTGCGCGCAATCAACTGATTGAGCTGGAAGAACTGTCCGACGACGAACTCGAAGAATTGCACCGAGAATTCAACCGTATTCACGAATTCTGCGAGAAGCGGCATCGGAATCATTCCGACGCCGGTACGCAAAGCAGCGCAAGAAACGCGACCGGTGCCGACGTTTGATAATAATAAGGAGTGCCACATGAGCGACGCAATGACACAATCCATCTGGATGGCGACAACGCCGACGACACACTTCAAGGCTTTGGACAAAAACATTCACGTGGACGTGGCGATTGTGGGCGGAGGCATTGCGGGATTGACCGCCGCGGTGCTCTTGAAAAAGTCCGGCAAAACCGTGGCTGTGCTGGATAAGAACCATATCGCGGGGGGCGAAACCGGGTTCACCACGGCACATATCACGGACGTTCTCGACGTCCGATTTCAGGACCTGATTTCAAAGTTCGGCGAAAACCAGGCGCGGCTCGCGGCGGAATCCATTCGATTTTCGCGCGCGCAGATCGAGGAACTCATCACCGAGTTCGCGATTGAATGCGATTATCAGCAATTGCCGGCTTTCCTGTACTGCAACATCGAGCATGAAGATTTTGAGTTCCTTCGCAAAGAAGCTGCGGCGGCGCGAAGCCTGGGCATATCGGCCGAGATCGTTTCCGAGGCCCCGCTTCCGTTCCGCACTGGAGCCGCGATTCGATTTGAGAATCAGGCGCAGTTCCATCCTCGCCGGTATCTTCTGCCGCTGGCCAAGTGGATTAATTCAAACGGCTCGCATATTTTCGAAGAAACATCAGCCGAAGAATTCCACGACGGAACCCCATGCCGCGTGCACACAAAGAACGGGATCGTGACTGCCCACGACGTCATCGTCGCGGCTTACAGTCCCGTGTGCAATTGGGCGTTCCTGCACACCAAACTTCCAGCCTACCGAACGTACGCCATCGGCGCGAAACTGAAAAGCCGGGCCGCGGTCGAGGGACTCTTTTACGACACGGTTGATCCGTACCATTACATTCGCAGCCAACCCGATGGCAGGAATGGCCAGATCCTGATCGTTGGCGGAGAAGATCACAAGACGGGCACGGTTGAGAATACCGACGAATGTTTCGAGCGCCTGGAGGAATACACGCGCGAACACTTCGATATGGAATCCATCGTTTACCGCTGGTCCGGCCAGATCCTCGAACCGCTCGATGGGCTCGCTTACATCGGAAAGAATTCGATGTCCGAACACATTTACGTTGCGACGGGATTTTCGGGCACGGGCATGACATTCGGCACGCTGTCAGGCATGATTCTCTCCGACCTGATCGTTCGCGGACAGAATCGCTGGGCTGAACTTTACGATGCCACGCGCTTCCATCCATTGGCCTCGGCTGGGCATTTCATCTCAGAAAACATGAGTTTCCCCACGCACTTTGTCGGCGACCGGTTCGGCAAAACCGCCGAGTCGCTCGAGGAGGTCCACATGGGCGAAGGAAAATGGGTGAAGGTCGAAGGCAAGAAAGTCGCCGTCTACCGCGACATGGACGGCAACCTGCACGGTTGCGAGCCGGAGTGCACCCACATGGGCTGCCTGGTAAAATGGAACAGCGCCGAAAAATCGTGGGACTGCCCCTGCCACGGCTCGCGTTTCGACCCCGATGGAAAAGTTGTCAACGGGCCGGCGATCACGGATTTGAAGAAGGTGGAGTTGCGGCAGCCGGCGCAGCATTGAGGTCGAGGCAGACTCGTCAATCCCTTCACGCCGGATTCATCCGCCAGCCAATCACTTCCTCGATCCATTCGGTTGGCACTCCGCGTTGTAGCAGGCCGTCGATGAATGTATGAAGGCTCGCCATTTTCTCAGCCAGTTTATCGCGCGGCTCGCGCACCTGGCTCAGCGAAAGTTTGCCGCGCGCTGCTTCGTAACGGAGATAATCAATCGCGTGGTTGACGGCGAGCTCGAACAGGTACTCGGAGCTCGCCGGCTGATCGTATTCCAAGACTGCCAGCGACATTTCCTGAACAAGATCGTCCTGCAGCGAACGATCGCCCGGCGCCAGTTGCCGCGCCCGCCATCCGAAACTGAATTGGTGCTGTTCGGCGAAATCGTGGTGGCGGCGAGGTTCTTGTTCAGTGGGCGGGGCTCTTAGCCCCGTCGAGGTTTCTTGCGCCGAGCCCGCGGGGTTGAGAGCCCCGGCCACTTCGCCTTCCCCCTCAACCCTACTAAGACGTTTTGCCCCCGAAATTTTCGACGCAGATTTTTCAAAAAGTTTTCGGCTATTCCGCAACTCTTTTAAAACCCTGACTGGCACCTGACTTAGGCGATCAACGATCACAAACTGATAGAGCGATTTTCGCGTCACTCGCCCGCCTGTCTCCTTCTTTGAGCCTCCGGTCGGCCTGCGGAGCCAGCCATCGGCACGCAGTTCGTAAACCGTGGATCGATCGCAATCCAGAATGCTCGCCGCTTCCTCGACAGTAAACGTTTCTTCCATGACTTGCCCCCTTTTCTTTTGGCGGGGACAACCCGCCCTCTCCAGAGGACGTAATGGTAAAAAATCGAAATAAGTTCGAAGAATTTTTTAAAAAAGTTTTTCATAGGGAGTTTTGCCAGATCTTTCATGTTCTATCGATAGCGTAAATTTTCGAGGCCCATCGTAAATTTACGATGGTTGTGTTCGCAACACCGAGCACAACAATAGGTTGTGGTCAGGTCCTGCAATTACGGATTTGAAAAAGGTGGAGTTGCGGGAGCCGGCGCAGCATTGAGCGATTTAATCGTTCGCTGAGAACGCTCCAAAATTAAGCGTTTCTGAAATTCCGGTTCGGACATCCATTCAATGATGCCCGCGCCGTGAGCCACGAGCCTCCCGCCACGATTGCTTACGCGCTCGAAGAAAACAATGTCCGTCGCACCGTCATCTCCGATTCCTTCCACATAAACAAATCCTGTCGCGGTTAGAAATTCAGACTTAATTCTGGATTGATGCAAATCATTAGTAATCGGATCTGTTTCCGGAAGATTCAGGCGCTCGTTCGGGTTAAGAAATATCCGCGGGTCTGTCACGTATTTTGGATAGAGCAACCAGAGACTTTCAATGGGAGTCACTTCCCCCGAGGGAAAACGTCCGCCATGAGCGTCTGCGTACATGAATAGCGCCTTCGCGAGTAGGTTCATATTTGACCCGACGTGATGATCCGGACCTGCTACCGGTAAGACCGGAAGGGGTCTGAAATAAAAAAGAACTACGCCTGTGAATGCGAGCAAGAACAGGATTTGAATCAGCCGGGGCATGTGGTTATCTGGCTTCGAGTCCATGCACTCACTACGTGCGAACAAATCAAAGAGTTCGCTGATTACGGATTTGAAGAAGGCGGAGTTGCGGCAGCCGGCGCAGCATTGAGGCGGCCTTTGGCGATCGTTGCCGACGATGCTTTGAGCCGCTTTTGAAAATCTTCTTCCGGCATCTCTTGAATCGTTCCGCCATCGTCAAACATGACAAATCGGTAGCCTTCAAACGCATCCCGCTCGCATAAGACAGGTTCGGCAGCAGCATCCTTGATTCCCAATCCTTCTCGGTAGGTAAAACCGGTGGAGGCAATCCAGTCCGATGGAATTGGGCCGCCTTTTGTCCAATCATTTGGGCGAGGCCAGCGGATACGACTCCTGGGGTTCAAGAAGTTATGTGCATCTGCCACGTATTTGGGAAAAAGGAGCCACAAGCTTTCAGCTGGACTTGCCGCACCCGCTGGAAACTGCCCGCCATTGTCATCTGCGTACATATACAGCGCCTTTGCAAGATGCTTCAGGTGTGAAGCCGCTCTCGATTTCGGAGTCCCATTTATGGGAGTTTCCCGCATCTGAGCAATGACGGGCAAAACCACCCATATTACGGCGAGTACTATTGCACTCCAACACATGACGCGAATTAGCATCGGAGATTTGTTGACTGCAGTGGAACTCATATCGCTAATACGCGTACGCGCTCGCATTGGTTCGCCGACAACTAGTGCTGGAAAAGTTGTCAACGGACTGGCGATCACGGATTTGGAGAAGGTGGAACTGCGGCAGCCGGCGCAGCATTGAGGCGTCCGGCGTTCGCTGCAATCTGCGCATCCAGCCGCTTTTGAAATTCGGCTTCAGGCACCCATTCAATTGTGCCGGCGCCGATGGCAACCAGTCGCTCGCCGTTCTTAGGCGACTTCTCGTATAAAATAATTTCGGCAACATCATTGACGCTAAAGCCCTCACGATACACGAATGCTGTCGCCGCGATCCATTCGGGTGGAACTTTAGTATTTGGCGCATTGGATCTAGGTATTGAACGTTGAGTCATTCCGCCCCTTGGATTTATTAGAGTACGCTCGTCCGAAAGATACTTGCTATACAAGAGCCACAAATTCTCAGTGGGAGTGGATGCCCCGAAAGGAAATCTGCCGCCATTGTCGTCGGCGTACATTTGCAAGGCTTTTGCAAGTTGATTGATGTTGGAACCAGGTTCTGTATGCGGTTTTTCCAATTGGTGCAGACTGTTTACTAATACGATAGCAATGATTGCGCACGCTACGGCAAACCAACACATGATTCGCAGGATTCGAGGCAGTCGATTTTCCATGCGATCAATACGTCCAAGCGCATGAATGAGTTCGCTATCAATCTCGCAATCCAGAGGATTGCGCCACTAGCTCCCGATATATTTCGCGTACGCCGTCCGGGCATCGGGCACTTTTTTGGTGCCTTTGATGATCGCGCGGCTGTCGGGGAAAACGGTGACTTCGAGGCCCTGGCCGTCATCGCCTCCGGGGGCGTTGAACTTCAGCAGGAATTTGTTGGCGCTCACGTTTGTGATGCCGCCGGTCGCGGTCAAGCGTCCGGCCATTTCCTGAAGGTCGAGCTTCGAGCCGTTGCGCGGATTGATCTGCACGGCGTTGCGGCCGCAGAGGCCCGTCGTGGTGCTGGCCCCCTGCCCTTCGAGGAACTCAAAATTGCGCTGCTTGCAGCAGGGGCAGTTCGCGACTTCGCGCGCCTTCGCGATCTTGAACTGATGCATCTCGCCGGACCACAGATCGATCGAGAAAAGCTTCGTGTTGATGTTCTCACGCTTGCCCGCGAGAATTTTCAATGCTTCCGATGCTTCGTAATTTCCAATCAGACCCGTCTGCGCGCCGAGCACGCCGGCGGTGTCGCACGTCGGCGTCATGCCCGGCGGCGGCGCGGTCTCGAAGAGGCAACGTATGCACGGCGTCTGGCCCGGGATAATCGTCATCGTCATTCCCGTTGAGCCCACTGCGGCTCCATAAACCCAGGGAATGTTGTGCTTCACGCACGCATCGTTGATGACGAAGCGCGTCTCGAAATTGTCCGCACCGTCGACGACGACGTCCGCGCCCTTGATCAATTCCTCGACGTTCGCCGGATTGATGTCCGTCACGATGCCGTTGATCTTGATATCGCTGTTGATCTGCCGCAGCTTGCGCTCGGCCGCCGCGGCCTTGGGCATGTTCTCGCGGCAATCCTGTTCGTCGAAAAGCACCTGCCGCTGCAGATTGCTCTGCTCGATAAAGTCGCGATCGATCACGCGCAGCGTTCCGACGCCGGCCCTTGCGAGCACGTTGGCGATGACAGTACCCAGCGCGCCGCAGCCGGCAACGACAGCGGTCGAGGATGAAATCTTTTTTTGGCCTTCTTCACCGATGAAAGGCAAAAGGATCTGGCGGTTGTAGCGTTCGAGGTTCATTATTTGTTCTTTCTATCCAGCGCCGAGATCTTCGACGAACCTAGTTTCTTTCGTAATGCTTTCAGGAGGCACTGGAAATGTTAAACAAATTATTTCGAGCAGCCTCTTCCAAACTTCCGCCTCCGTCCATTTAGGTTCCGGCACACCCGGCTTGCGATCCCAATTCCTGGCAGATAGCTGCAATAAAATGAATGAGTTTAAATCTCCGACGCGAGGCATGATCGGGCTACCTTCGGATACAGCGATGGAAAAGACATCCTCCACTTCCATCGCAACCTCGGCCATTTCAAGCCCCATGAGCGATTGCCTTCCGGTTCATGAGTCTGAACTTTTCAAACTCGCCTTTCCTTCCCTATACAAATTCGGCCGGGATATCTCCATGTGCTGCTCGGGCTTCGCGACTTGCTTGAATCCAAATTGTTCGTACAGCCCCTGTGCGTCCCGAGTAATTAGGTGCCAGCGGCGCAAACCCTGGAATTCCGGCAGGCCCGTAATGAACGCGACCAGTTTCTTCGAGAGTCCTCGGCCGCGGTAATCCTCAATGACGAACACGTCTGCGAGATACGCGAACGTCGCGTAATCAGTAATCACACGCGCGAAGCCAACCTGCTTTTTGCCTTCATAGACTCCGAACGTCAGCGCATTCTCGATCGAACGTTCGACAATGTCTCGCGGGATGTTCTGCGCCCAGTAGCTGCGATGCGCGAGAAAATCGTAAATGGCCTCGAAGTCCAGACGCGATTTATCGGTGCTGAAGTCGAAGCCGTCCTCGCTCGTCTCGCGCACTATCACCGAGCCGCTCATGGCTCGACAACGTTCATTTCAATCGGATCCACCTTCACGCCCTGCTTCTTGCAGTAATCCAGTGCTTTCTCGACCGCGTCACGCTTGCCGCTTAGCTCGACACCCATGATGCCCACGTCTTCTGTGATCGACGCGCAGCGGATATTGGGCACGACGTCGAACTTTTTCACGATCTCGTAAATTATCGGGCGCGTACATAGCGTTTGATTGTAGGTCAGGTACACGCGGCGAGTGACCTCGGCGACCGGCGCGGCGTCTTTTGCAGCCTTGGCCGCCCCGCCGGCGATGGCCGGCAGAATGGACACCTCGGCCCCGGCAGCGAGCTTGGTCTCCAGATTTTCCTGGAAGCGGATGTCCTCTTCATTGACGAACACATTGACAAAGCGGCGCACGTTGCCTTTCTCGTCGCAGATGCGCTCCTTAATGCCCGGATGCGCCTTTTCGAGATTGTCGATCATCTCTTTGACCGTCGCAGCTTCGATGGCGACCTGGTCCGAGCCATTGGTCAGCTTGCGCAGCACTTCGGGGATACGGACTTTGACGGACATTGAAAGCTCCTAGCTCTTGGCTCTTAGCTCTTGGAAGTGGGCCCGGAGCGGTTCTCCAAGAGCCAACAGCCAAGTGCCAAGAGCAATTTTTACTTCGCCGCAACCAATTGTTGCGTGGCTTTTCGATCTTTAAGCACTTCGACCAGTTTCTCGAATTCGCCGAGCTTGGCTTCGATCACGTCCGGCTTTGCGACGTGGTTGACTACAGCGTCGAGTGTCTTCAAACCGTTGCCGGTGATGCACAGAACAGTGCAGCCGCCCTTGTCGATCTTGCCCTGCTCGAGCAGCTTCTTCGCCACCGCCACTGTTACGCCGCCCGCGGTTTCGGTGAAAATGCCCTCAGTCTCAGCCAGCAGCTTGATGCCCTCGACCAGTTCCTCGTCGGTCACATCCTCGCCGGCTCCGCCCGTGCTGCGCATGGTTTTCAATGCGTAGAATCCGTCAGCGGGGTTTCCGATGGCGATCGACTTGGCGATCGTGTTGGGCTTGGTCGGCTTGAACAATTCCCAGCCCTGCTTGAAGGCATGCGTGATCGGATTGCAGCCGGTCGCCTGCGCGCCGAAAACTTTCGTGTGCGAGCTCGACGAAATCAGCCCCGTCTTCTTGAACTCTTCGATGGCCTTGTGAACTTTGCAGATCAGACTTCCGCCGGCCATCGGGATGACCACGTTGTCCGGCGCCTTCCAGCCGAGCTGCTCGCAGATTTCGTGGCCCATGCTCTTGCTGCCTTCGCTGTAGTACGGGCGCATGTTGATGTTCACGAAAGCCCAGCCGTACTTGCCGCCGATTTCACTGCAGAGGCGGTTGACGCCGTCGTAATTTCCGCTGATGCCCACGACGTGGACGCCGTAGATGCTCGTGCCGAGAATTTTTCCCTGCTCCAGATTCGCCGGCATGAAGATGTAGCATTCGAGTCCCGCGCGAACCGATTGTGCGGCGACGCTGTTGCCGAGATTGCCGGTGGTCGCGCAAGCGACTGTATTGAAACCGAATTCTTTGGCCTTGCTGATCGCGACACTGACAACGCGGTCCTTAAAGGAGAGCGTCGGATAATTCACGGCGTCGTTCTTGACCCACAGTTCGCGCAGGCCCAGGCGTTTGGCCAGACGGTCGGCCTTGATCAGCGGCGTGTAGCCGGTGTTCTTGCCGGTGATGGGTTCGTTGTCGAGCGGCTGGAATTCAGCGTAGCGCCACATATTGCGATCGCGCGCGGCGATCTTCTCGCGCGAAATGTCTTTCTTGATCGCATCGTAATCCATCTCGACTTCGAGCGGCCCGAAGCAGACTTCGCAGACGTGCACGGGCTTGCTCTCGTAATGATGCCCACACTCGCGGCACTTCAAACCCTTGATGTACTTGGCCGGCATGCTTCACCTCATTTCGGATTGCGAATTCTCACCTTCGCTGACGCTACGGCGCAGCAAGTCGGATTGCGGATCGGATGACAACACGCCAGCCCAATCGGAATCAATCCGGGGTCACGCAGTTCGAGATGTTGTGAAGAGAGAAAAAAAGTGAGGAGGTGAGAGCTCAGGTGTAGAAACCGGCGTTGCAAAACAGCCGCAAACCGAAATCCGCAATCCGAAATCTTCGCCGCCCCGCTCATCTCCCGATCCGGCGGCAAGATCGATTCTAAAATCGAACTCACCGTCCAGCATCGCAGGATTTAGCACCTTTGGAGAAGAATCCGGGGCACTGCGGCACACCGGGCTCTGCTTTCGGATGCTGTGGCGTCTAAGGGCCTGTCCCTCAACCACTCTCGATAAGCGGACCGATATTCAATTGTCAGAGCGCCCTTTTAGCGCGCCAGTACTATAAGTCAATTACAAACTGCCGGGCACGCCACGCTAATGTGAAAGTTCCGCGGACGTCGTGGGCTGCGACTGGCTCTTGAAGATCGAAACAAGCTTGGCTTTGGCCCAGGCCGTGTTCACGAATCCAAGGTGTCCGCCGTGAGGCAGCATCACCAGCCCCGGTCCAGTAAATTTTTCTTTCACCAGAGTGGTGTCGTCCTTCGAATTCAGCGGATCGTCTTCGGCCATGATCAACTGCGAATATGCCGGCTGCTTGGCGAGCAGCGTCGGGACTTCAACCGGGCTGGTCAAATCGGAAAGCTCGTGCAAATCGGATTTTTTCTGCCAATACGGGAAGGACAAATCCTTCATGAACGATGTGTATCCCATTACCGCGGCATAATCGCGTTTCACGTAGTCATCGTCGAAGTTATTACCCTTCGGCAGCACGTGCAGCTTGTACAGCTGGTCGTTGCGCACGACGACGTCGACAAGACCGAGCCGGAAAACGGCGGCGATGCCTGCGCGCATCAGGCTGTCGGGAAATGGACAGGGGCTTTCAGGAGGTACAGGTTTGTGACCCGACAGTTTATTGGCGAGATCGACCAGGGTGTAGTCCCATCGATCTTCGTTAAACCATTGGTCGATCACCTCACCAGTCTTGCGAAGATTGATGGGCGCAGAGTACGCCTGAATCGCATCAACCTTGAAGGGCACCTTGCCTTCTTTGGCCATCGCTCCCAAAAGCAGCGCCTCGATGCCGCCGTAACTCATGCCGACGATGCCGATCTTGGAAATTTTGCCCTTCGCTTCGCTCTGTTCGATGAATGCCGCAATGATGTCGCGGACGCGCTCGCTTTCGGCCACCAGGTTTCCGGTCACGCCGTGGCCCGAGTACTCCGTAAACTGCGGAAGAAAAGTCGAGTCGAATGTCAGCACATGAAAACCGGCATCGGCAAGCCACGACGGCCAGAGTTTTCCGAGCGGACCGTCAGCTTTGCCATCGATGCCGAGCAGCACCACAACAAGCGGCGCGCTTTCGCGCTGAAAGATTGCGCGGACTGGAAATTTTTTCTTAAACGAGTCGACTTTGAGGCTGAGTTTTTTCTGCGACTTCAACTCCGGTTCTTTAATGCTTACAAAACCGGCGATCGTTGCATAGAGTCCGTTCTCATATTTAAAATCGTAAGGGGGAAGTGGATCGGGTCCGGAACTGGTAAGGACTGGCGCATTTGCGGCGAAGACATGCGAGGCGAACGCTGCAATAGAAATTAATAGGCACCAAACGCCACGGCAAGCCATCCGGCCGGCCACGTTCTCATCCAAGAACATTCATCCCCCTTGCCCAGGAATCGCCCTGCACAATTCAACTGTTATATTTTAGATGCAATGCTTCACACACACAAAACTTAAAACTATCACAGTGATTGTAATTATGATCCCGTTCCATGCAAATTATTTCTGGTCACTTTGAACAGAATAATGTGATTATGTGCGAATTTTCTTCACTGCACAGTCTGTCTCGGCCAAATTTAACGTCAACTTCACAGTATCTCCTGCACAGTATCGGCTTCGCTTGACGCGGAGCCGATTCCTGTTTAGAAACTTCCTCTGCGTCATTCACGGCGCGCAACGGGCCGGCGTAGCTCAGCGGTAGAGCAATGGAATCATAATCCATTGGTCACTGGTTCAAATCCAGTCGCCGGTACCAAACTACCTATGAAAACAGCATTGCAGGGCGTCCTCTATCGGTTATAACCCTCATATAACGAAAAGCGGTATAACCCGCTTTATATAACCGAGGGCCGCCCACCGTGAAGCTCACTCCAAAGCAGCAAATCAGCCGGATTGCGACCGCGACCGAAAAAGCCGAGGCCGCCAGCCAGTCCGGGGACGTCCGCACAGCCGAGCACCATAAACAAGCGACGCACAGCTTTCGCGTAACCTTCAAACATCCGTTACAGAAGAAAAAACTTGTTTGTCGAGGCCTCGGAACAAGCGATGAGACGGAAGCGAACGCCATTTGCCGCGATGCCGAGAAAATTTTCAACGATCCCGATTTGCTGAAGGATTCAAAATCGCCGAGGCTTTTGATGTACCACCCTCGCGCCGTCGCCCTCGTCTTCGGCAACGAGGCCGCGGACAACATAACGAGCAAAGCGAAAAAGGCGACTTTCGACGAAAGCGACATCGGCACCGTCTCCGAGCGTGTTGTTCGAGCACTCAGATTGAGCGGCATTGCGATCACAAAGGCACTGCGGAGCACGGTCCAAGAGATTTTGGTTCAGTACGAAAGCGCTCGCTACAGCGAGTTGCAGAATCAATTTAAAGCCCTGGAACATGAATTGAAGGCCATGCGGCCGCGGTGTGAAGACGCAGAAAGGAAACTCCGGGACTTTGAGCGAGAGCGAAATGTTCACGTTAAAGTCCAGATGGCCGAGGCCGTTAAAGATTGGGGCGTCTACTATGCCGATGGCCGCGCGCCCGTGACAGTCCAGCAAGCGAAGTCTTCGGTCGATTCCTTTGTTGCATCGCTCCCTGGCGCCGATCAATGCCGGCTGTCCGACATTCAGCCCGAGCATATCGACAACTGGCTTCAGGGACTCAGGAAGGATCTTCCGGACGGAACACAGGAAAAGCTGAGCCCGGTCTCAAAGAAACGCCACCGCGCGTACCTGTCAACGTTCTACACATGGGCGCAAAGGAAATACAAAATGGCCGCGAATCCAATCGAGGCTACCCTTCCCCTCGCTGGCGTTGCGCGCAATCCCGAAAACATTCTCGCCATTCGGCGTGAAACTGAACTGAATGATTTTATCGACGCGCTGGCTAAATATCCGTACTGGCAAGCGTGGGCGGCCGTGGCGATCTTCGCCGGCCCGCGCCTCTCCGAGCAGATTTGGTTGAAGGTCGATGACGTCTCTTTCCAGCACAGTGGGATCCGAAGCTTGGAATTCACGTGACTTGAAGTCGCGGC
>JADMIO011398642.1_pt1 | contig 27914 bp, 24 predicted proteins | sample 8958161 | NCBI WGS metagenome assembly JADMIO01 (sample SAMN16585339, study PRJNA669376) | soil metagenome | isolation source: Crop rotation soil | place: USA: Cullars Rotation, Alabama | collected 2011
CCGCCCCCGCCCCCGCTCCCGTCCCCCTCCTCTCCTTCTTCGAGGACCGCGGCGCCCGCGCCGAGCTCCTCGCCAACGGCGCCTGCATCGCCGTCTTCGGCGCCGGCGACAGCCTCGGCGAACAAGCGAACCTCGCCGCCCGCGCCGCGCTCGAGGTCCGCGCGCTCGTTCCCGGCCGCCCCGTCGCCGTCACCACCGGCCGCGCGGAGCTCACCGGCCGATCCGCGACCGGAGACGCGGTGGCGCGCGCGCTCTCGCTCGTCCGTCGCGGCGGCGCAGGGATCGCCGTCGACGAGGCGAGCGCGAGCCTCCTCGACTCGCGTTTCGTCGTCGAGGTTTCGGCGGCCGGTCACGTCGTCGTGGCCGAGCGCCGTGAGCCGGAGACCGCGCGCACCGTCTGTGGCCGCGTCATCCCGCTCTTCGGACGCGACGCCGAGCTCGGCGCGCTCGGCCTGAGTTGCCGCGCGGCGTTCGACGCGCGGGGCACGGCGGCGGCGCTCGTCGTCGCGCAGGCCGGCGCAGGCAAGTCGCGTCTCGCCTCCGAGCTCGTCACCCGGACACGGAGTGAAGCTCCGAACCTCGAGGTCGTCATCACGCGCTCCGACCCGCTCGGATCGGGCGCGCCGTTCGGTGTCGCCGGAGCGATCGTCCGCGCCCTTCTTCGAAGCGCGACCCTGACGCGTGATGCAGCCGACGCCGCGGGCGCTCGCGAAGCGGCGCCGATCACTCCCTTCGTCGCGCAGCTCGCCGGGCACGCCGGCACGTTCGCCGACAACGAAGCGCTCCGCGCAGCACGACTCGAGCCGGCGCTCATGCGCGACCGCCTCCGCGACGCGTTTCGTCACGTCGTGGACGGCGCGTGCAGCAGCGGACCGGTCCTCCTCGTGATCGACGACGTCCAGTGGGTCGACGCTCCGTCGCTCCGCTTGATCGACGACGTGATCGCGCGAAAGGCGGGGCCGCTCTTCCTGCTCGGTCTCGCACGGCCCGAGATCAAGGAGACTCCGCAGTCGTTCTCGTGGGCACAGACGACGATCGATCTCGCGCCCCTCAGCGCGACCGCCGCGCGCAACTTCGCTTACGCGGTGCTCGGCGCGCAGGCGAGCGACACCGTCGTCGATCGGATCGTGCGGCTCGGCGACGGCCACGCGTTCTTCCTCGAAGAGCTCGTGCGCGCCGCGGCCACCGGTGGGTCGGCGCCGCTCCCCGACAGCCTCGTCGCGCTCACGCAGGCGCGCCTCGGAGCGCTCCCCGCCTACGCGCGGCAGGTGCTTCGCGCCGCGAGCATCGTCCGTCCGGCGATCACCGAAGAGGCCATCGCGCACCTCCTCGGCGGCTCGGCGTCGCGGAGCGAGATCGGGACGACCCTCGCGGATCTGGTCGCGCGCGAGGTGCTCGTCCGCAGCGAGACCGGGTTCGACTTCCGCCACGAGCTCCTCGCCGAGGCCGCGTACGCAAGCCTCACCGAGGTCGACGCGCGGCGTGGTCACCTCGCGGCCGCTTCGTACGCTCGGAGCTCGACCGACCTCGATCGGCGCCGCGTCGCGGAGCACCTCGAGCGCGGCGGCGATCGCGCCGGTGCCGCCGTCGCCCACGCGCGGGCCGCGGAGATCGCGCTGCGAAGCGGCGACGTCGGGGGCGCGAGGGCTTGCGCCGAGCGCGCGATTGCCTGCGGAGCGACGGGCGAGGCACGCGGGCGCGCGCTCGCGGTTCGATCCGCGGTCGAGCGCTGGCACGGTGACGTCGCCCGCGCGGTCGAGCTCGGGACCGAAGCTCTCACGCTCCTCGATCCTCACGACGTGACCTACTCCGAGGCCGCGACCGACGTCGCGGCCTCCGCCGGCTCGAGCGGCGACGAAGCGGCGCTCGCGAAGATCGCGCGTCAGCTGATCGACGCGTCGGACGAAGCTCCCAGGAGCGGACGCGAAGCCTTCGTCCCGCACGCGTGGCGCGTCCGCGCGCTCGCGGCCGCCTCGCTCTCGCTCCTCCGCGCCGGCCACGTCACCGACGCCGATCGCGCGCTCTCGCGCGCGGAGACGATGCGCGCGGCGCTCCTTCGCGATCAGGCGATCGCCGACATCGGGCTAGGCAACACACGCGCCGCGAGGAAGACGTACGCGGGAGAGCCCGCGGCGTACCTGTCGATCATGCCCGGCGTGATCGAGAACGCGCAGCGCCTCGGCGACGCGCGCACGGCGTGTCTCGCGCGCGCTCACCTCGGCTACGGTCACGCGGCGGTCGGAGCGTGGCGCGAGGCGGAGTCGACGCTCCTCTCGGCGCTCGCCGAGGCCGATCGGCTCGCGCTTCCGGCGGGCCGCACGTCGGTGCTCCACAACCTGGCGCGGGTGCGCGACACCGCGTGCGATCTCGAGGAAGGGATGCGCCTCCACGAGCAGTCGCTCGTCGCCGCGCTCGAGCAGAAGAACAGCCGGCTCGCGACCGCGTGTCGTTTGTATCTTGCACAGAACCGACGACGCGCGCGCCAGCCTTCGGACGCGCTCGCGCACGCCCGACTCGCGCGCGAGGGCGCGCGCGAGCGTCCGCTGAGGGCGTGGGCCGACGCGATGATCGCGGAGATCCTGGTCGATCTCGGCGACCCGAAGGCTGCGCTCGCGCACGCGAAGGACGCTCACGCGTTCTTCGTCCTCACGGGTGGGATCGGTGAGGGCGACGCGACGGTGCACCTGGCGCACGCGCGCGCCCTCCTCGCGGCGGGCGAAAAACAGCTCGCGAGAGACGCGCTCGTCGCGGCCAAGGGCCGTCTTCTCGCGCGCGCGCAGACGATCGGTGACCCGGATCTCGAGCGGACGTTCCTCGCCAACGTCGACGAGAACGCCGAGACACTGGCGCTCTGCAGCGCCGAAGGGATCGCCTGATCAGCGACGCGCGGCGCGGAGCTTCTCTTCGATCGCGATGATCTCGGTCGCGTTGATGTGAATCGCGCCGTGGATCGCGTCGTCGCCCTCGCCGGAGAACGAACCGCGGACGTCGGTGCCGCCGCCTTCGCCGCAGAGGAAGGACGCGTACGCGACCTTCGCGGTGCCGCGTGACAGCGTGACGACATGGTTCGGGAGGCAGCGCGGCATGCTCGCGTGCGGATCCGGCGCCTGCGACGGCTTGAGCGCCTTGAGCGCGCGCGCGACGTCGACAGGATCGGTCGCGGTGACGTCATCGGCCGGGCGCCCGGGCTTGCCGAACTGGACCTTCGTGACACCCCAGGTCAGATCGCCGACGACGAGCGGCTCCTTCGCGACTGCGTCGATCGCGGCGGCGTCCCCGCCGATCAGGTACGACTTTCCGCCGGTCAGCGTGATGTAGCCGCGAGCGTCCGCCGACGGCGCGCCGCCTCCGCAGAGGAAGCCTCCGCGCGCGACGGTCTTGCCCGTCTTGTCCATGAACTCGAGCTTGTACTGGGGCATGCAGCGGAAGGCGCCTTCGGCCGGCTTCGCGTTGCGCGAGCCGAGGCCGGCGAGGCGGAGGACCTTCGACACCTTCGTGCTCTGGCCGAGGACGGTGCCCTGGACCTTCACCGCCGCGACGTCGCCCAAGATGTTCGACTTGATCTCGCCTTCGTCGGTTCCGACGTCGCCTTCTTCAGCGGCGTCCGGTCCGTCGGTGTCGGCTGCACACCCGACGGTGAGCGTGCTCGAGAGGGCCAGGGTCACGAGGGCGAGGGTGGCGAAGCCGATCTTCATGGGCGGTGCTCTAGCAGGCGCCGATGTGTGCGCAAGTAGGATATTTACCGACCATGGTATTGTTGTTTGGTTCCATTGTGTTGGCGGTTGATGACGCGAACCTCGACCACGATCTCGATTTGCTAGCATCGGCCCGTGAACCCCGACGCAGCGACAGTCGACCCCAACGCGCGACGCGAGCGACGCGTCCTCGTGGTCATCGGCGGCGGCGGCGTGTTCTCGCACGATCTCCCGGAGCGGGGACGCCTCGTCATCGGCCGCGCGCTCGAGTGCGACGTCCGGATCGACGATGCAGCGATCTCGCGCACGCACGCCACGCTGATCCTCGATCAGGCGATCTCGCTCCTCGTCGAGTCGCGCACCGGTCGCACCCGCGTCGACGGACGCGAGATCCCGTCGGGGACGACCGTGCCGCTCGAAGCCGGTCAGCTGATCGAGGTCGGTCAGTCCCGCCTCCTCGTGCGACGCGACATCGAGGCGCTCGTCGGCGCGGGCGCGAAAGCGCAGTCGCGGCCGATCGACGCGACGCTCCGCGTGGTCGACGTCGCCGCGAAGAGCGATCTCCCCGTCCTGCTCCAGGGCGAGACGGGCGCGGGCAAAGAGGTGTGGATGGAGCGGATCGTCGCGGCCTCGCGGCGCAAGGACGGTCCGCTCGTGAGGATCAACTGCGCGGCGCTGCCGGAGCACCTGCTCGAGACCGAGCTCTTCGGCCACGAGAAGGGCGCCTTTCCGGGGGCTGACGAGGCCAAGCCCGGCCTCTTCGAGTCGGCGAGCAACGGAACGGCGTTCCTCGACGAGATCGCGAACCTGCCTCTGTCCGTGCAGCCGAAGCTCCTGCGAGTCATCGAAAGCCGCGAGGCGACGCGCCTCGGCAGCATCACTCCGCGCGCGGTCGACGTCCGCGTGGTCTCGGCTACGAACGGAGACCTGCGCGCATGCGTCGCGGCCGGGACGTTCCGCGAGGACCTGTACTTCCGCGTCGCCGGCGTCGTCGTGACGGTGCCGCCGTTGCGTGATCGGCCGGACGAGATCGGTGAGCTCGCGCGGACGATCCTCGCGGCGGAGGCCGCGAGCGAAGGGCTCGCCGTGCCGCCGTTGTCCGAGGGCGCGCTCGCGCTCCTCGTTTCGTACCGGTGGCCGGGGAACGTGCGGGAGCTGAAGAACGTGCTCTTGCGCGCGATTCATCTCGCAGGAAAAGGACCCGTGCTGCCGGAGCACGTGGAGCTGCTGCCGCCGGATCGCGCGAACGCGAATGCGAATGCGAATGCGAATGCGAATGCGAACGCGAACGCGAACGCGAACGCGAGCGACGCGGCGCCAGCGGAGGTCGCGACGGCGGTGCCGACGGTGCCGGGGACGCCGGAGCACGAGCGAGCGCGGATCGTCGCGGCGCTCGAACGGGCGAAGGGAAATCAGAAAGAGGCGGCGCGCATTCTCGGGATGACGAGGCGCATGCTGATGTACCGACTCGACGCGTACGGTCTGCCGCGACCTCGTAAGCGCTGACGCGCGCGGCCTCGAAGTACACGCCGTCGCGCGCCGGTACCTCGAGTACAAATCGGCCGCGCGCGGTTGCACGCGATGCATGCGCTGCCAAAGGGTTCGTCGAAGACCTGCCCATGACATCTGCACTTGCCTGCTTCGCTCGTGTGCGCGGCGCGTTTGCCGCATCGACCATCCTGACCGCGCTCCTCGCGCTCGTTCCGTCCTGCGGTAGCTCGGGAGGCGACGGCGCTCCCGGCGATCCGACGACGAACGGATCGCCCGCCGATCCATCACCGGAGGCGGGACCGCCCGCCTGCTCCGGTGAGTGCAAGTCGGGCGCGACCGAGAGCGAAGCGTGCGCGTGGGGGTCCGCGAAGAAGACACGCACGTGCTCGCCCGCATGCGCGTGGGCCGCGTGGTCCGAGTGCGCGAAGCCGAAGGGTTGGCGGCCGATGGCTTCGCCGACGTCGGCCGGGATCTCCGGACGCTTCGGTCACTCCGCGTTCTGGACCGGCAAGGAGATGCTCGTCTTCGGAGGCAGCACCGGTACGGGACAGGTCGTCTCGAGCTGGGGCGCCTACGATCCCGACAAGAACACGTGGCGCAAGCTCCCGCCGCCACCCGCGACGATCAAGCCGGGCAACCTCGAGGGTCCCGCGTATCCGGTGATGGGCGACGGAGCGCTCTTCGTCTCGTTCGGTCTCGGCGGCGCGATCTTCGATCTGAAGACCGAGACCTGGTCGGAGATCCCGAGCGCCACGACGAGCACGCCGCTCGAGCGCCGCGCGCCCGCGGTGGTCGCGTGGGTTCCCGAGACGAAGGAGTTCGTCGCCTGGGGCGGCGGACGCACCAATTGCCCGTGCTCGCTCGCGGACGGCGGCGCCTACTCACCTGTGACGAAGACATGGCGCAAGATCGCGCCGTCGCCGCTCGACGCACGCGACCACATCTACCGTCCCGGAGGGATCGCGGCGGGCGGCAAGGTGATCATCTTCGGCGGAGGCACGAACTCGGGAGGGCGCTATCGCGACGCGGCGGCCTACGATCCGAAGCTCGACACGTGGACGAAGCTGCCCGACGCACCGGCCGAGCTCCGTTCGTACAACGTCCACGATCAGCCGCTCGGATCGCCTGCGACGAAGGCGCTCTTCTGGGCCGGCAACCAGCTCTCCGGATCGGCCAGCGGCTACGCGTCGAACTCGGGAGCGATCTGGGACACCGCCACGAACGCGTGGACGGCGATCGCCGGTCCCGCGGGCGAGCGTGACGTCGACGGATTCGCCGACGGCGCGACGTTCATCGCCGGCAACATCCTCTACGCCTGGGGCGGCAACCGGTACCACACGATGGTGAACACGGGTTACGCCTACGACGTCTCGTCGAAGGCATGGTCCGCGATGGACGCCGGAGGACCGAGCCCGCGCACGCTGCCGAGCGGAGTGTGGACCGGCAGCGAGGCGATCGTCTGGGGCGGACGGAACGGCGGCCCGCTCGACGACGGCGCGATCTGGCGGCCCTGATCAGCGCTTCGCCTTTTTCTTCTTCTGCTCTTCGGCTTCACGCCAGGCCTCGGGCGGCTCCCACTCCTCGGCCTCACGCGTCGCGCGCTCGTCGGCCCACGCCTCGGCCGCGGCGTCGTCGAGATCGGCGGCGCGGATCGCGTCTTCTTGAGCTTGTTCGGGCGTGACCGACCGAACACGGCGAAGGATGTCGCCTGGCGGCGCGACCCGGACGCGCGGGACCTCCGTGTCGCCCGCGTCCTTCGGCTGCACCCCGAAGAAGACCTTCACGAACCACGCAAAGAACCGCGCGAGAAAGAACGGCGCGTGCCCTTCCGCCCGCTTGCGGCGACGCCTCGACTTCTTCTCGGCCCGCTTCTCCGCCCTGCGCTCCTTGCGTTCTTGCTTGGACCTCGTCTCCGATTTTCTCGGCGGAGGCGGCTCGGACTTGGCCTCGCGCGCGCGGCGCGACCTGCCCTGCGCGAGCGCGTCGTCGATCGACGAAGCGCGCCGATCCGGATCGGGCGCGAGCATCGCCTCGAGCGTTCGTACGAGCCACGCAGGCGTGCTCTTCGGGACCGCGTTCGCAACGTCGATCGCGAGGCCCTTGTGCGGCAAGTCCTCCGGCTCGGAGCCGGTCAGCATCGCGAGCGCGGTCGCGCCGATCCCGTAGACGTCCGACGCCGCCGAGGCGCGCCCCTGGAACTGCTCGGGCGCCATGTACCCGAACGTCCCGACCACGGTGCTTCCGCCCGCGGGCTTGAGCCGATCGCGCACGGCGCCGAAGTCGACGAACGCAAACGAGCCGTCCTTGCGTCGAACGACGTTGGCGGGCTTGAGATCGCGATGGACGACCGGCGGCGCTCGACCGTGGAGGTAGACGAGCGCCTTCGACGCGTCCTCGAGCAAGCGCTCGACCTCGGCGACGCCGAACGCCATCCCCTCGCGGCGGAGCACCGCGAGGCTCCGGCCTTCGATGAGCTCCATGACGAGGACGAGCGCGCCTTCCTCTTCGAAGTGCTCGACGTAGTGCGGGAGGAGCGGGTGATCGAGCGACGCGAGCGTCGTCGCTTCGCGCTCGGCGAGCTCGACGTCCTTCCACGCCTTCGCGCTCCCGACGCGGAAGCGCTTGACCGCGACGAGGCGACCATCGCGCTTGTCGACGGCCTCGAACGTCTCGCCCTGCCCGCCTTCACCGAGTGTCCGGAGGAGGACGTAGCGTCCGTCGCGAAGCTCGGTGCGCTCGCTCATCTCAGGGGAGCTTCACGATCAGCTCGCTCGGCGTGCTCACGTTCCCCGCCATGTCGATCGCGCGCACTCCCAGCTTGGCGACGCGTTTTCCGCCCGGAAATGCGAACGTCAACGGCGCCTCTTGGCCGGCGTCGAGCATCAGATTGCGGGTGGGGGGCTTCGGAGGCCGGTTCTGCGTCTCGACGCCCTCGAGGATGGCGAAGGGCGTCGCCGCGTAATCGATCGCGCCCTTCGGGTCGCCCGCCCAGACCGCGTAACGGATGTGGGCCGCAGGCGTCTGGTCGTCGGTGGCCGCGTCCTTCGACTCGAAAGAGATCCCGTAGCTCGGACACTCTTCGAGGATCGTGACGACACCCCCGCGAGCGCTTCGCTTCGCGAGGTTCACGATCGTGTGGGTCGCGATCCCCGACCATTGCGGTGCGGTCGTGTCGGTGGCGTCGCCGGTCATGAAGGTGCCGACGACGCGCGCGGAGACCTTCGCGTCGCGCTCGCTGTAGACGAGATCGTAGCGCGTGCGCGGCGCGAGCGGAGCGTTCGGGATCAGGGCGACGGTCGCGGTCTCCGCGATCGACGACTCGCGGATCGTCACGGCGACGGCGTCGGTGGAGCTCGGTCGATCGAGCGATGGAGCGCGACGGAGCGAGAGGTCGAAGTGGCCCTCCGCGCAGCTCGGCGGACCGCTTCCTCCGCAGAACCACCTCGTCCGCCAGGCAGCGTGCATCGTGATCCGCACCTGCGTGTTGAGCGGCGCGAGCGCTCCGATCGGGGGAGGCACGACCGTCGCATCGGGCCCCCGCCCACAGATCGCGCGCGCATCGTCCGACCAGACGACGAACGCAACACCCCCGACGATCCCGAGCAGCCGCCTCACACGGCAAGTGTAGCCCGCCATCCCGCGCGTTAGGATCCCCCTGTGCCGCCGCCGCGCCTCCCCGCGTCCGCGTCCGCGTTCGCGTTCGCGTTCGCGTTCGCGCTCGCGTTCGCGCTCGCAGCCTGCGCCCCTCCCCGCCCCGCACCCCCGCCGCCACCTCCTCGCATCGACGTCACCACCGCCGCCGACGCCGGCCCGATCGAGCTCTCGTCCCCCGCACGCACCGCGCTCGGTGAGGTCACCGTGTCCTTCCTCACGGACGAAGGCGGCTACTGGGGTCCGTTCTACGCGCTCGTGCCGGACCCCGTGACGCTCGTGAAGCCTTGCTACGTCAAAGCGCTCGCGCTCCGCGGCGGCACCGCAGGGTGGGCATTGTTCGAAGTCGCGACACCGCCCGCCGGCTTTGCGAAGGTGCGCTTCATCGAGGGCTCGCCGTTGCCCGAGCCGCTCGTCGCGTGCATGACGGAGGCGCTCGGCCACCTCACCTTCGGCGACTCCGGATTCATGGGCCCTCCTGCGCTCACGTACGTCACGCTGCGCTGACGTCGCCGGCTGGCACGATCCGTGGAGTAGACGCTCTCCATGAAGCGTCTGCGCCTCGTACTCCTCCTCGCCTTCGCTCTCGTCTTCGCCACCGGCTGCTACGGCCGTCACAACGGCGCGGCGATCTTCGCCACCGGGCTCGTGATCGGCTCGGTGCTCACCGCCGATCGCCACCACGAGCACGAGCACGAGCACGTCACGAACACGTACGTCACCGTCGTTCCTGCCTATGCGGCGACGCCTCCGTCACCGCCTTCGCCGCGCGATCGCGTGCGCGGGCAGGAGAGCGACCTCGCGGGGTTCGATGCGAAGGCGGCGCGCTCGTCGCTCGCCGCCCAGGACGTCGCAAAGTGCCGGGAAACAGGCGCTCCGAGCGGTTACGGCCACGCCAAGGTCACGTTCAATCCGTCGGGCGAAACGACGAAGGTGGTGATCGACGAGCCGAACGGTCTCACTCCGGCCGCCGCGAAATGCATCGGTGACGAGCTCGGAAAAGCCACAGTCCCGGAGTTCAAGGGAAGCCTCGTGACGGTTGGCACGACCTGGTTCGTCCGCTGACCCAAGGCCGCGAGGACGCGCGGTCACACACTGCAACGCGAACGCGCGGTCACGATCGGCAGGACGTCGCGGTACCCTGCCCACCATGGCGTTCCCTCTCGAAGGCGGTTTCGCGGTCGCCGCCGAGCTCCGCGCGGAGGCGCTGGCCCTCGGGCGAGGATGCATCTCGGACCTCGAGGTGGTGGTCGAGCGCGGAACGCCTGTGCTTCGTCAGACCGCCCTGGAAGTGCTCGCCGAGCTCGATCCCGACGGCTCGGCGGACCGCGCGCTTCGCACGCTGAGACACGACGCCGACAACGAGGTGCGTGGCGCAGCCGCCGCGCTGATGGCGAAGGACACGACGAAGGCGTCGTTCGCCGCGCTCCTCGGCGCGCTCGCCGATCCCGCTCGCTTCGTCTGGGAGGCCGCGCTCGACGCCCTCGCCGGGCGGCGTGACGAAGGGATCGCCCAGGCGTTGATCGCGGCATTCGAAGAGCTCGCGCCCGGCGACCCGCACGCCGAACGCTTCTTCGCGACGATCGCGCTCCGCGACGAAGCGGAAGCGAAGGCGTTCGTGAGCCGCGCGATCGATGGCGACACGCCGATGACATCGCTGGTCGTCGGCGCGGCGTCGGTCGATGCGCTCGTGCAGATCGTGACGCGCCGCGCGGATCGCGAGCGTCGCGATGCCGCGAACGCGCTTCGCCCTCCGCGCGAGCTCGGCCCGGCGCATCGCGACGCGATCCTCGGCGCGCTCGAGCGCACGTTCTGGACGAACGGCCCGCCGTGCGACTCGCTCCTCGAGCTCGCCGCGACGCTCGCGTTCCGGCGTGAGCCTGCCGAAGCGTTCACGCGCTTCGCGCCGTACCTGTCGCGCGCGGAGGTGCGCGACGACCTCGGAGTCGCGCGCGCGCGCGCGCTGCTTCGCACGATCGAAGATGCCATCGGGACGGCGTCGGTCGAAGATCGCGAAGAGGACGACGAGGACGCGCCTGCGATCGATCCGCGGTGGCGAGCGCCGGTCGAGGCGCTCGTCGACGTGCGCGAGATCGGCGACGTCGCGCTCGCGGCGGCGAAGGCTCTGAGATGGCTCACGGGAGACTTCGAGCTCCCGCGCGTGGTCTCGGTGAATCTCGGAGAGGGCGACGACGAGCCGTTTCCGTTCTTCGTCGCGGGCTTCGAGCTTCCATACGGGTTCGTGCTCGACGAAGCGCGCCTCGCGTCGATCCCCGGCACCGCACGGGTCCACAGCTTTGCCCACCAGTGCGGCGGCTACGCTTGTCACCAGGCATCCTTTCTCGGGATCGCGGTCAGGGCTCCGGCAGGGCTCTTCGCGGCGGACCCGGCGGCGGCGCTCGCCGACGCGTGGCTCGATTCGCACGGCGAGCCGATGACGGATCCGGATCTCGAAGAGTGGACGAGGGCGATCCGCGCGCACGTCGCCGTTCCCGCATTCGCGTCGGGTCAGGAAGCGATCCTCGTCACGGTGGCATGCTTTCCCGCGGCTTCGCTCCGAGGACTCTCGACGCTGCACTTCCGTGCGCGCGCAAGGCCCTGGGAGGGCGTCCACTTCTACGGGCCGCCACCGGCGATCGAGGACGCCGGCCCCTACGACGACGCGCACGACGCCTCGCTCGCAGAGCTCGGCGACGCGCTCGGCCTCGGTCGGCCGCGCATCATCTTGCTGTGGGGCAACTCGGACTGAGCGAAGCCCGGAGAGCTACTTCTTGTTGTCCTCGTGGCACGTACCGTTCTCGGTGATCGTGACACGGTCGCTCTTGCCGACGGCAGCGCGAACCTCGCCGAGGAACTTCGTGCGCTCGGCTTCCGAGAGCTCGGTGAGATCGGAGCAGATGTCCATCTCGCCTTCCTTGCCCCACTTCGGTCGCTCGGTCTTGAGCTCGGCGCCCTTCGAGATGCGCCACTTGTTGATGACGCCGGAGAAGGCGTCCTTCGCCTTCGCGTCGGTGCCCGCGCCCTTGCTGGTGAAGCTGACGACGAGGCGGTAGGTCTTCGCGGTGGCCGCGGCCGGAGAGGTCGCGCCCGCGTCGGGCGTCGCGGTGACTTCGGGCGTCGTCGGAGGCTCGACGACGGGCGTCATCGGTTGGGGGGTCTCGCCACAAGCAACGGCGGCCAACGACAGCGACAGAACGATCGACAGGGTCCTCAGCGTGCTCATCGGCGCAAGCTATCACGACCTATTCGGGGTCGTCGACGAACCCTCGGCGCCTTTCCGCACGACGTGATTCCGCCGCCCCCTCCGCATTCTCGTTCTCGTGCGCGTTCTCGTGCGCGTTCTCGTTCGCATTCGCGTTCGCGTTCGCGTTCGCATTCGCGTTCGCGTTCGCATTCGCATTCGCGTTCGCGTTCGCATTCGCATTCGCATTCGCGCTCGCGCTCGGACGAACCCGCGGCGCCGACACGATCGCCGCCTCGTCCGGCCGATCGACCTCGACGCTGATCGGCGACCGCACCCGCGTCTCGGCGTGATCCTCCGCGCCCAGCCACACCCCGAGCCCGATCAGCGCCACCGCGCACGTGCCCGCGGCCGCCCCGAGCCCGATCTCGCGGTACCGATCGCTCCACCGCGGCCTCGTTCTCGGAGGCTCGACCACGTCGACCTCGCGCTCCACGGCGGCGTCCTCGGGGAGCGGCACCTCCGCGGTCTCCCCCGAGACGAGCCCCGCCGCCCGCGAGATCGCGACCGTCCGCTCGACGCCGAGCTGCGCGCGAGGCCCTGCGAAAGGCGCGAGCGCGATCGCGAGCTCCGCGACGCTTCCAAATCGTGCCGCAGCGTCCTTCTGCAAACACCGCATCACGACGTCGACGAACGGCGGCGGGAGCCCCGCGCGCGCGACCTCGAGCGGCTCGGGCTCCCCCTCGAGCACGCTCACGCACACTTCGGTGATCGACGATCCCGTGAAGGCGGTGCGACCCGTGACGATCTCGTAGAGCACCGCGCCGAGCGACCAGATGTCGGTCGCGGGCCCGATGTCATCGGCGCCGCGAAGTTGCTCAGGGGACATGTAGAGCGGCGTTCCGACGAGGTTCTGCGTCTTGAGCATCGCGAGCGACGTCCCGAAGACGCTGCCGGTCAGGACCGCCTTCGAGATCCCGAAATCGAGCACCTTGACGACCTCGGTCCCGTGGGGCGACCGAACGAGGAAGAGGTTCTCCGGCTTGATGTCGCGATGCACGATCCCGTCCGCGTGCGCCGCGGCGAGCGCCTCGCAGACCTGGAGGACGAGGTCGGTCGCAGCAGACACATCGAGGGGACCTCGCGATGCGAGGACGTTCAAGAGGTTCTCTCCGTCGAGATACTCCATCACGATGTACGGACCGCGTTCGCTCGAGACGCCGACGTCGTGGACGACGGGCACGTGCAGGCTCTTGATCTGCGCGCTCGCCTTCGCCTCGCGGGCGAACCGTCCGACGGCGTCCGCGACCTCCACGAAGTCGGGCTTGAGGAACTTGATCGCGACGACCTCGTCGAGCTCGCAGTGACGCGCGGCCACGACGATTCCAAAGCCACCTTCGGCGATGACGCGCTCGACGATGTAGCGGTCCGCGAAGACCTCACCGGCGACCGGCAGGGCGTCGCGAACGTTCACGCGCCTCATCGTCCCGCTCGGGGTCGAGCTCGGCGTGTCGGCGCGGAGGCCAGGAACCAGGGGCTTCGCGTTCATTGCCATATCTCGATAGGTATAGCGTGACCTCGGCGCGGACCAAGCAGAGACCCGGCCCGCGCCCAACATTGGTCCGCCTTCGTGGGCCGCTGTGGTACCTCGTTCAGATGGTCATGCGCGGAGCGTGGGGCGTACGTATCGGGATCCTCGCAGCGTCTCTCGTCACGAGCTGGCTCGGATGTACGTCGAGCAGCGACGACACGCCCACGCCAGGCGACGCGGGCTCTGACGGCACGTACGAGCTGCAGCCCGACACGGCCGTGGCCGAAGCCGCCGCGACCGACGCCGGGGTCGACGCAGCCCCGTCCGATCGCGTCGGCTCCGTCTTCACGATCAGCGACACCACCACCGCTGGCGGAGCGATGTCCTCGTACCGCGCCGGCGCATCCTTCCGCCACATCACGAGCCCCGACACGACCGTCACGACGAAGACGATCGGTCCATGCCTCCTCGAGACGTACGGCGACGGCGAGCAGGCCAAGGAAGTGGTGCTCTCCGCAGGCGTCGTCCAGATCGCAGGCGGCTCGACCCCGATCACGCTCACGCCCAAGTCGGACTCCACGTACGCGATCTCGACCGCCAACACCTCCCTCTACTCCGGAGGTCAGACCCTCATGGTGACCGCCGCAGGCAAGGACGTCCCCGCCTTCACGACGTCGCTCGTCGCGCCTTCGGCAGTCACCCTCAGCGCACCCGCCGCCCCCGGTGGCTCTCTCACGGTCACGCGCAGCGCAGGCGTCACCGCCACCTTCACGGGCGCCTCGAGCGGCGACGTCGTCCTCTACTTCGACGCCGCCGCCACCGACAAGGCCTACAGCCTGACGTGCAAGTTCAAAGCAGCCGCCGGCACCGGCGTCATCCCCGCCGCCGCCTTCGCCGACTTCCCCGCCGGCAACGGCACCTTCGACTTCTACACGAGCGAAACCAGCGTCGCGACCCCCCCCGGCTGGTACGTCCGCTTCACCGCCAGCAAGGCAATGCTCGACTCCGCCGGCAACGGCCTGGCAGGCAACGCGACGTTCCAGTGATCGCACGCGCGCCATACGTCCTCGGGGCGATCGCCCTCGCCGGCTGTGCGAGCACGACGACCCCGCCCGGGGTCGTGATGGTCCCCACCGCAGCGCCTCTCGAGCCCGCGCCCATCGTGCAGAGAGCAACTCCGAGAGTCCGTCGGCCAGTGCCAGCCAAAGCCGATGAGGATGCTGCTCCACTGCCGACCCTCGTGACCCCGACCCTCCCGCCTGCTGGAACGCCACCCGTGTCGTTCACGCCAAGAGTCGAGAAGTTCTTGTCCTCCGGGCTCCCTCTGAACCTCGTGCTCGAGGCGGAGATCGTCGCCACGGGCGCGCCGACGTACGTGCGCGTCGGCAAGTGCTCCGCGTCGTACGATCTTTGGGACGAGGTGTATCTCGTGACGAGCGCGCCCGGGGCGACACAGACGATGAAAGTACCGTCACGCAACGACGTGATCGGGAAGTGCATCGACCGCGCCGCACTGAAGGCGGTGACGGTCACCGCCGCGTCGAGCGGCCAGTCGATCCCCCGCCTCATCATGCGCGAACGCTAGGCGTTCACCGCGGATACACGACGCGACACAACGTGCCGATGACGTGATCGAACTTCGCCTTCAGCCCGTTCGGCTGTTCGATGTAGCCCCATCCTTCCGCGACCAGGATGGCCGACCACGCCTCCCGCGCCGACCCGAGCGCGATGCTGTAGTGCGAATCGCGTCTCTTCCCTCTCTGGTCACTCCCCTCCGCGATGTTGAGCACCGCGCTACTCAGCGCCCTCCTCAACTGCCCGGCGAGGTCCGCATCCTTCCTCTCGATCTCCCTCGCCACCCCCGCGACCTCCCGCACCAACTCCAACGCGACATCATGAATTCGCAGCATGAGCCCTCCGATCAGCCCTCTCTCGGGCTCCCGCCCACCCGCGCCGCGCGCAGGAACTGTCAAGGGTGCGAAGCACCGCGCGAAGCGCGGCGCCGCAGGCGCCCTTGACAGTTCCGAGCACGGCGCGACGATCAAAGAGCCCGAGCGAGCCCTCTCTCTCTCTTCCCGCCCCCGCTCCCGCCCCCGCTCCCGCCCCCGCTCCCGCTCCCGCCCCCGGAACATCCCGCCCCGCCCGCTGTCAGCCCCCTCGTGCCCCGCCCCCCCTTCGCCGCCGCCGTGCCCGCGGCGCTACTACTTGCATCTTGCATCCAAACCGCCGGAACCCCCGGCGCCTCCGGCGGGAGCGCCTCCGAGGCGCTCGTCGATCGCCAAGGTGAGTGCACGGCGCCTCGCCTGGTCCTCGCGGGCCCTTCACGCTTCGAACAAGCGCTCGTCGTTTGGTGCAAAGCCCCCCTCGGTTCGAAGCGCGGGATCGAGGCGCTCGAGAAGGCGTGCGACGAGTCGACCGACGGCACGGCGCGCGGGACCGAGCACGCCGCGTGCGCGATGCTCGGCCTCATCCACTCCTCCGGCGAAGGCGTGCCACGCGATCCCGAGAAGGCGTTCTCGTTCCTTCACCGAGGTGCCCAGTGCGGGTTCTCGTTCGGAGCGATGGATCTCTCGCAGGCCGCCGGACACGGGATCCTCGGACGCTCCGTCGGCTGCTGCGGCGGCATCTCGTGCGAGAAGGGATGCGAAGCCGAGTGTGCGCGCGCAGCGACCGCGATCCGCGACGCCGTCGTGCCTCCGCTCGAGGGCGCATGCGCCGAGGGCCGCGGCGTTGCTTGCTTCATGCTGGCGGACATCGTCCGTGGCGAGTACGTGCAGCGCGTCGGCTACGTCCGGATCCCCGAGACCCCTCGCTCCGAAGCGGATGCGGACGCGCTCATCGCAAAGGCATGCAAGGCCGGCGTCGGGCCCGCGTGCCTGCACCAGGCGTATCGCACCGACGACAGCGAGACCGCGAAGGTGGCGGCGCTCATGCAGCGCGCCTGCGATCTCGGCTGGGGTGATGCGTGTCTCACGATCGGCCAGAAGAAGGACGAGGCAGGCCAGCGCGCGCTCGCCGTTCCGTACTGGGAGAAGGCGTGCAAGCTGCGACTCCTCACCGTCTGCGGCGAGCTCGCGACGATTCTCTCGAAGGGCGACGGCGTCCAGAAGGATCCGGAGCGCGCGTCGGCCGCAGAAGCCGCCGCGTGGCGGTGACGGTCTGAGATTCTCGCCGCGGTCGTGACCCGGCGTTCTCGGTCACCCCACGACAGCCCCAGAAACCCGACGAAATCGCGTTCCTTCGGCGTAGGCGGATGTGGCACGGGCTCTGCTTAGCGGCGGCAGCAACCGCAAAAAGGAGCTCGTCATGTCTCGTCTCACTTCCCTCGCTTTGGCCCTCGCCGTCACTGGTCTCGTCGCGTGCGCGAGCGAGACCGACGCCGGAGATCCGCCGACCCTCACCGATCTCGCGCTCACCCCGACGACGCTCGACGTCGGCAAGGCGACGCTGATCGAAGGGACCGCGACGATCGGCGACGCCGACGGCGACGCGAAGTCGCTCGAGGGCGAGCTCGTGTCTCCGTCGGGCCAGAAGGCGATCCTCTCTGGTCAGCCCTTCAACGCAGGCGGGGTGAAGAGCGCCCCGATCAAGGTCCAGCTGAACGTCGTCCTTCCCGCGGCGGGCGACTACACGCTCTCGATCTGGGCGGTCGACCAGAGCGGCAACACGTCCGGCAAGCTCACGCAGATCATCAAGGCGAAGTAGCTCCGTCGCTCCGCCGAGATCCAGAGTGCGAAGGAATGGTTCGCATCACGCGGGCCTCCTTCGGACCGACGATCTGCCCATATTTCCCTTATTTCCGCGCCGCGAAGGGCTGGCACGGGCGCTGCTGAGAGACTTCCCAGGAGGTCTCTCAAATGCGCTTTTCGCTCGCCGCCAGGCTGCTTGGTTCTCTTTCTTGTGCGCTCGTCGCCGCGTGCTCGGCACCCACGGTCGAAACGACCGAGGTGCCCGAGGGCGAGGAGTCGGGAGGAAGCACGACGCTTCCCCCGCCGAAGGGATCGAAGACCGGCGAGAGCACGCCGGGCTCCGGTCCGAGCGCGCCGGGCACGACCACTCCGTCGCCCGCCCCTGCGCCGCCGACCGGTCCCGCGACGCCCGGCGTCGATCCGCCCGCGCTCGCCGACGGAGCCGTCGGTACGGTCCCGGCGAACTGCAAGGGCGCCGGCCAGAACGGCAACGGAACGATCACGCGCACGAGCCGCGCCGCCACCGGATTCACCGACGTGCAGTCCGAGTTTGCCGGCAGCATCGTCGTCCAGGAGGGCTCGACGTTCCGCGTTCAGGTCGAGACCGACTCGAACCTCCAGAACACCGTCACGACCGCGGTCACGGGCCCGCGGCTCGTCGTCGGGACGCAGTCGAGCACGTCGCTTTGCTACAACTTCCTTCGCGTCATCGTCACGCTCCCGGCGTTTCGCGCGGCCCTCCTCGACGGATCGGGCGACATCGACATCGCGAAGACCACGCCCGCGAGCGACGTGACCCTCATCCTCGACGGTGCGGGCAACATCAAGTTCAGCGGAAAGGCCAAGACGCTCGGCCTCGCCCTCGGCGGCGCCGGGACGATCGAGCTCGGCTCCGGCTCGGCGACGTCGACGCAAGTCGAGCTCACCGGCGCCGGCGACATCGTCGGCAACGGCTTCTCCCCCGGCCCCGTGACCGGCAGCGTCACCGGCGCCGGCAGCGTGTCGTTCTGATGAACCTCTCCAAGCTGTGGTTCTTCGCGCTCCTCGTCCCGCTCGCGATCGAGCCGGCGTGCGCTCCCAACGAAGGTGACGGCAACGACGACGGCGACGGCGAAAGCACCGGCGCCGCGCAGTCGAGCCTCATCGCGCACTCGCAGTTCCTCTGGCCGATGAAGGACGGCGCAGCGACGGTCCGCGTCTGCTGGCAACCGCTCGATCTCGGAACGGAGGCGTTCCCAGCGGCGGCGTACGCGCCCGATCTCCCGAAGGTCGTCGCGGAACGCCAGCAGTGGATTCAGCGCATCGCCGTGAATGGAACGCCAAGACGGTCGTGAAGTTCGTCGGCTGGAAGCCGTGCGGCACCGATCCCGTCGACGTGAAGCTTCATCCGATCGGATCCGCCGTCACCGCGTGTCCGGGAAGCCCTTCGGGTCAGATCTGCGTCGACGACGCGGGGACGCGGGGCAAGGGCAAGAGCGCGCACTTCAACATCCTCTTCGGTGACGAGGTCGTCTACATGGCGCGCTACAAGCGCGAGACCCCCGCCGCGCAGTACGATCCGAACAAGGCGCTCTCGTCCGTCTGGGTGCCCGCGCTCTGCCTCGAGGAGGCGAAGGCCGCGATCACGAACCCGACCGCCGCGAACGAAGCGGCGTTCGTCCAGCTCTGGCAAGGCTGCCTCGAGAACATCATGCTCCACGAGCTCGGGCACATCGCCGGGTTCGCCCACGAGCAGTACCGCAAGGACGATCCGGCGAAGCAGCAGGCGTGTCTCGCCGACTTCGGCTCGACCCTCGCGGACCTCGGCAACTACGGCGAGTACGAGGGCGGCGATCTCCCGCTCGGTCCGTTCGATTCGAATTCGATCATGAGCTACTGCCGCCGCGACCGGTCCGCGACGCTCACGGCGCAGGACATCCAGCAGACGAACGAGGTCTACGCGAAGCTCGCGCCGAAGATCGCCTCGGACAAGCCGGCGCTGCCGCCTCCGGGCGACGACGACGCGGTCCTCCCCGACGACCCTGGCGAGCCGGAGGCGCCCGCGCCGAAACCGCCGCGGCGACGCACGACGACGACGTCGGGCGGAGGCTGCAACGGTTGACCTGGTTTGACGCATCCCGGGCGGTGCGCGACGCTGCGAGGATGACGCGCGCCGCTCCGGGCAAGCCTCTCTCCCTGAGGGCTGAAGGCTCTGACGAGGAGCTCACGACGCAGCTCGCGCCGCGCGCCGGCCTTCCCACGCCGAGCTCGATCGCGTGGCGCGCGGTCGTGATCGAAGGCCCCGACGCGGGCAAGACGTTCGCGATCGACGAGGTCTTCACGCGGCGGATCCTCTTCGGGACGAGCGCGACGTGTGACGTGTGCCTGACGGACCGAACCGTCTCACGCCGCCACGCCGCGATCGAGGCCAACGGGCCCGAGACGCGCCTCGTCGATCTGGGCTCGCGGAACGGGAGCTGGGTGGGATCGGTCCGTGTTCGCGACGCCCACGTCGAGCACGGCGCGATCGTCCGGCTCGGCGACACGACGCTCCGCCTCGAGACCGACGGCGTCTCGCACGCGGTCCCGGCGTCGGCGGACCCTCGCTTCCACCGCGTCGTCGGGATCAGCCCCGAGATGCGTGCACTCTACCCGTTCTTCGCGCGCGTCGCCGGGACCGACGTGCCCGCGCTGATCGAGGGTGAGACCGGCACCGGCAAGGAGGTCCTCGCGGAGTCGATCCACGAAGCGAGCGCGCGGCGAGGCGGCCCGTTCGTGATCCTCGACTGCACCACCGTCGCGCCGACGTTGATCGAGGCCGAGCTCTTCGGTCACGAGCGAGGAGCGTTCACCGGCGCCGACAGCGCGCGCGCAGGGCTCTTCGAGGAGGCGCACGGCGGAACGCTCTTCGTCGACGAGATCGGCGATCTCGACGTCACCCTCCAGGCGAAGCTCCTCCGCGCGATCGAGAAGAAGGAGGTCAGGCGCGTCGGCGGCAACCAGTGGCGGCGCTTCGACGTCCGCGTCCTCTCCGCGACGCGTCGCGATCTCGACAAGGAGATCCAGGCGCGGCGCTTCCGCGACGACCTCTACTACCGTCTCGCCGTCGTGCGACTCGAGCTCCCGCCGCTCCGCAAGCGGCAGGGCGACATCGCGTTCCTCACGCACTACTTCTGGCGGCGGATGGGCGGCGCGCCGGACGCGCTCTCTCCCGACGTCGTCCAGCGCTTCGAGAGCTACGACTGGCCCGGCAACGTCCGCGAGCTCTACCACGCGGTGATGCGCCAGCTCGCGGTCGGAGATTTCGATCCGCAAGAGCATGTGCGGCAGCTCGCGGGCGCAGGCACAGGCAGCGGCGACAGCTTTCTCGACGACGTGATCCGCACCGGGGAGGAGCTACCGCGCGCGCGCCAGCGCGTCGTCGACGAGTTCGAGCGGCGCTACGTCACGCACATGCTCGCGGCGCACGGCGGCAACGTCACGCGCGCCGCCGCGGCGAGCGGGATCGGGCGGCGCTACTTCCAGATGGTTCGCGCGAAGCGCTGATCGCGCGACACGCTCACGCGAGGCGCAGGCGAAGGCGACGAATGGTGCGTGATCGCGAGCACCGTCGCGACGCCGAGCGCGACGATCCCGATCCCGAGCGACACGTCCGCGACGATGTAATCGGTGCGGAGCGTCGAGACGTCTGCGTCGCTGCATCCGGGCGAGCACGACGTCCGGAGCTTGTCCTTCTCGTTCTGACCGAGGATCGCGAACGTGCCGAAGGAGCCGAGCGCGAGGATCCCGATGCCTCCGAGCACCCAGCTCGCCGTCGGTAGGAGCGGCTTGTCGGCGGCGGACGGCGGCGGCGCGTCATCGCCGTCACCACGCTTCTTCGGCCCGCCCTTCGGCCCGGGAAACGCCCCGACGACGAGGCGATTGTGCTCGCCGACGCGAACGATGACGCGGATCTCGACCGGCTCCGCGCCGGGACGGACGAAGCGCACGACGTGCGGTCCCGGGTCGACCGCGAACGGTGTGCCTCTCGCGGGATCGGCGACGGGCTCTCCGTCGACGTCGACCCGCACGTCGAAGAGGTCGCTCCCTTGCGCGTCCTTCGCGCCGACGACGAGGGTCGGTTGCGAGGCCTCGATCTCGCCGGCCCATTTCGCGCAGTCGCTTCGCAGCGGGTTCGGGCACGTCGACGCAGCGCACGCGATGAACGCGCGGCGCGCGTCACGGAGCTTGCCGCGTGTCTTTGCGTCGTTGCCGCGCTCGGAGGCGTCGACGCAGGTCTTTGCGTCGTCTGCGTGAGCGCGAGGGGCCTGGGTGAGGAGCGCGAGGAAGGTCGCCGTTGCGACTGCGCGGATCACCGAAGGCATTCGGCTCGATAATGCCTCGTCCCGTTGTCGTCGAGCCAGAAGGGCGGGTTGCAATCGTTCGGCGGGATCGCGGCGGCGGGCGGAGTCGCAGGCGCGACGCGCGGTGCGCGGGCCACGGGGGCGCGGAGCGGTCCGCTCGCGTGACGCTCGGGAGCGGGAGGGGGGCGCGAGGGCGCGGCTTCGTCGAGGGAGGGGGGCGGCGGGGAGAGCGGCGAGGGAGACGGAGACGGCGCTGGAGGAGCCACGACGGGCGGTGGTGGGGCGGGAGCGAAGGGGATCGCGTTGGGGCGGCGGCCGAGCGCGGCGGTGAGGGCGAGGATGCCGATGAGGGCGCCGGCGATCGCGTAGGGGAAACGGGAGCGGGGGCGGGCGGGGGCGGGAGCGGGGGCGGGGGCGGGAGCGGGGGCGGGAGCGGGAGCGGGGGCCCGGGGTGTCGGGACCGGAGGTCCTGACGAAGGCGCGGGAGCGGGGGCGTTTGTGTCTTGCTCTAGGCGCTTCACTGTTTCGGCGCGGAGGTCGAGGGTTTCGGAGACGAGGTCGGTGACGCAGTGGGTGACGTCGTCGGATGAGGCGGGGCGGAGCGCGGACTCGAGGGCGAGGGACATCTCGGCGGCGGTCGCGAAGCGGTCGCGGGGATCGGACTGCGTCGCGATCGTGATGATGTCGGCGAGCTCGGGGCTCGCGCCAGGGCCGAGCGCCTCGGAGAGGACGACGCCGGCCGCGTAGATGTCGGCTTGGCGCGTCACGGGGAGGCCGCGCTGCTGTTCGGGCGCCATGTAGAAGAGCTTGCCCTTCACCGCGCCCGCCTCGGTCTGGGAGGCGCGGCGTGCAGCGCGGGCGACGCCGAAGTCCGCCAGACGCGCGAGACCGTCGACGCCGACGAGGATGTTCTGCGGAGAGACGTCACGATGGACGATCCCGAGCGGACGCCCGCCGGCGTCACGTGCCTCGTGCGCGGCGTGGAGACCCTTGAGGACGTCCGACAGGATCCGCGCGATCACCGGCGGCGCGATCTCTTCACCGCGTGCGCGCGCGGCTTCGGCGAGGCGCGCGAGCGAGTCGCCTTCGACGTACTCCATGACGAGGAGGAGCGCGTCGTCCTCGGAGACGACGTCGAGCGTGGGGACGACGTTCGGGTGGCGGATCCGCGAGACGATCCGCGCTTCGTCCTCGAACGCGCGCGCCTGCTGGCTCGACGCGACGCGATCGGTCCGCATCATCTTGATCGCAACGAGGCGCGAGAAGCCGCGATCGGCGACGAGCCTGCCGAGGTGCACGGTGGCCATCCCGCCACGGGCGAGCTCGCCCCAGATCTCGTAGCGACCGACACGGCGAAGCACGTCATCACGGAAGTGCACGCCACGGGCCAGGCGCGGAGCGCACGATCGCAGGCAAAAACAGCGTCGTTCGGTGCCCCGCGCGAAAGCGTTCATGGATCATTCCTTCCTCGCTCGAGCGCCATCCTTCATCGACTTACATGCCCGGTCGGATCGGCTCGATCCTGGTGCGAAGGAGCCCTGCGCACCGCTGGCCTAACCACGCCCCTCCCCTCGTTCGGAGCGCCGAGATCCGTTGGAATCTCGCGCGGCGCGCGCGGGCGCGATCGGATGGGTGCACGGTACACGCGTTGCAGCCTCGGCCGTCATGCTCGCGAACGCATCCAGGTTCGGTCTTTCTTGCTCGGTCGTCTTCTTCGCGCTGGGTGTCGCCGCCGGCTGCTCGTCCGGCGACGACGGGCTCTCGAAGGACGGCACGATCAGCACGCAGCGGCAGGCCGTCATCCGCGGCGTCGACTCGACGGCGGATCAGGACTCGGTCGTGAACCTCTCGTACGACGGCGACCGAACGACGGGCTGCTCCGGGACGCTCATCGCCAAGAACCTCGTCCTCACGGCGCGGCATTGCGTTTCCTTCTTCGACGACACCGGGACGATCACCGGCGAGATGACCGCCTCGCAGCTCAACGGGAAGACGATCTTCGTCGGGCGCGACGGGCCGCAGAAGAACGCGCGCGGCGACGCGCCCGACGCGCGCGGCAAGCTGCTCGTCGTTCCGACGAGCACGAACCTCTTCCCGACGGACATCGCGCTGATCGTGCTCGATCGGAACCTGACCGCGCCGATCGCGCCGATCCGGATCGACGGCGGCGCCGTCAAAGGCGAGGACGTCACGCTCGTCGGCTTCGGCGTCGACGAGACCAGCGTCTTCGTCTCGACACGAAAGCAGCGAAGGGTGAAGGTCGAAGCGATCGGTCCCGCGACGCTCAGCTACTTCATCCTCGAGAAGGGCGAGTTCTGGGTGAAGGAGAGCTCGTGCGCGGGCGACAGCGGCGCGCCGATGTTCGACACGGCGACGAAGGCGGTGGTCGGCGTCGTGTCGCGGGGCCGGAACGGCGTCGCCGCGGATCCGAACAAGCTCGCTCAGACGTGCACCGGCGCGAACGCCGAGGACGTCCTCACCGATCTCTCCGCGCCGGTGGCGCGCGCGGCGGTGCTGAAGGCCTTCGAGGCTGCGGGCGCGACCCGGTCCTCGAGAAGAAGGCGACGCCGCCCTCACCCGGCGACGACACCGACCCACCGAAGACGAACCCGGACACGGACACGGACACGGACATGGGCGACGACACGAGCACCGCGCCGAAGAAGCGTGGTCCCCCGAGCGGACGCGAGGCGTCGCCCGTCGCGCCGAGCGCAGGCTGCAGCGCATCGCCTACGTCGCACGCGCCTTCGTCAGCCGTCGGCCTCTTCGGCCTCGGGATGTTCGCGTTGCTGGTCGGTCGGCGCGCGCGTCGCGCGCGATGACTAGTTGCCCCCGAGGCTGCCGCGCTTGATCTCGCCGGTGCACGCGTTCTGCTGTGCGAGCGCCGAGAGCATCCGCCACTCGCTCGCGAGCGCGGTCTCGATGTCGGCCTGACCGTCGCCGTCGAGGACGAAGCGGTGGCAGGACTTTCCGTCCTTCGCGATCCAGACGCGCTTCTTTCCGTTCTCGGTCCACGTCGGCTTGCCGAGGCGCGCGGTGACCTTCTTGGCCGCTTCTTCCGGGGTGCTCGCGTTCTTGAGGACGCCCATCGCCGAGTCGAGCTCACCGCGCGACTTGGCGCGGACTTCCTTCGCCGGCGTCATCACCACCGTCGGGACCGAAGCCGCCTCGAGCGCGCCGTCGACCGCGAGCGGGTCGAGCGACTCCTTCGTGGCCTTCCCCTGGGGCTCGGCGACCTTCGGAGTCGGGGCCGGGAGCGCCGCAGCGCTCGGCGTCGTGACGCCGACCGGAGCAGGCGAGCCGCAGGCCGCCAGCGCGAGGAGCCCGACGAGGAAGAAAGAGCCGAGAATCAGGGGCCGCTTCATGGCCCCCTCCCTAGCGCGATGAGGGCGTCGGGCAAGGCGAAATGCCCAAAAAGCGACCGATCGACCGGGTCGCGGCTCCCGTTCTTGAGACGGCGTGAGACGGGCAAGCCGCCGGGCCGAGTGGTACAAGAACCCCTTCGCACCATGCTTAAAGCCACAGATCTTCCTCGGTATGCGCCTCCGTGGGTCCGGCGGCTGATCGTCGTCCTCCTCGTCCTGATCGTCGCCTCCTGCAAGGGCGGCGGATGCGCGGGGGGATGCTCGACGTGCGGAACGACTCCGCTTCCGGGAGGGTTCCCGAAGTCGAGCACGATCCCGAACTCCGCTTCGATCCGTGTCACGCGTCCGGGTCTGAACTTCCTCCAGGAGAACCTGTCGACCCTCGCGACGAAGGCCCTCGGTACGAGCGCGCCCGGCGGGATCGCGTCGTTCGACATCCCGAAGTCGAGCCAGTCGCTGGCGACGATCTGCTCGGCCACGACCCCGACCCCGGCGCAGTGCAAGGCGGAGATCGATCTCGGCAAGGCGAAGCTCCGGGTCAACTCGATCACGCCGAACAGGGTGAAGCTCGACGGACTTCTCCCCGTCCGGATCCGCGACCTGCCGGTCACGTTCATCGGGTTCATCCCCGGGTACGTCGTGGCCGGCGACAAGCTCCAGGCGCCGGGCCAGGATCTGTGCACGGCGAGCCTCCGCGGCTCGGCCACGTTTCCGTTCAAGGAGTTCCCGATCAACGTCGAGCTCCCGCTCGTCACCGAGAACCGCCTCCCGCGCGACGGCTACACGAAGGTCGACGTCGACAACGCGATCATCAACATCGGCATCACCGAGGACGACGTCGAGATCTGCTCGAGCGGGATCGTTCCCCAGCAAGCCTTCGACTTCGTGAAGTCGTTCGCGTTCGACACGCTCATCGGCGGCGTGACCGGCCAGGTCAAGACCGCGCTCAGCAGCGCGTTCTGCACCGCGCCGACGCCGACCGTGACGCCGCCGTGTCCCGTCGACTCGGAGCCGGACAACGCCGACCTGACGAAGGCGACGAAGTGCGTCTTCAAGAACGACAAGACCAAGTGCGTGCCGTCGCTCCTCGGCCTCGACGGGCGGATGGACCTCTCGAAGGCGCTCGCGACGTACTCGCCGGGCTCGCAGGGCAACCTCGACTTCGTCCTCGCCTCGGCAGGCGACATGAACCCGGCGCCTGGCGAAACGACCCTCCCTGCGTGGCCGATCCCACGCAACCCGCCCGTCCCGGCGGAGGACAACAACAAGAACGGCATCTCGCTGAAGATGCTCGGTGGAGCCCTCCCGGCGCCGCAGAGCCTCTGCGTGACGCAGGTCCGGACCCCTCCGCCGCAGGACATCCCGCTCCCGAAGGAGCTCGAGGGCGACGTGATCACGCCGTGGCCCGCGGCGACGCCCGGTCCGCACCTCGGCTTCGCGATCGCGGGTCGCTTCCTCGATCACTTCGCGCTGGCCGCCTACAACAGCGGCGTCCTCTGCCTCGGGATCTCGACCGACCAGGTCGAGCAGCTGAGCAGCGGATATCTCAGCATCATCGTTCCGTCGATCAAGACGCTGACGTTCGAGCAGTCGCCGGCGGCGGCGGCGATCACGACGCGTCCGGGCGCACCGCCGAAGTTCAAGATCGGCAACGGCACCGACATCAAGACGGACCCGCTCCTCTTGATCAGCCTCGAGAAGTTCTCGATCGATTTCTATGTCTTCTCCCTCGATCGCTTCGTCCGGATGTTCACGTTCACGGCCGACGTGACCGTCCCGGTGAACATCCAGACGGGCAAGGATCCGAAGACGAACCCGAACGGCGGAATCTTGCCCGTCATCGGTGACATCAAGCTCGCGAACTCGAGCGTTTCGAACGAGGGCCTGCTCCTCGACGAGGGCGCCGCAATCTCGAACGGCATCAGCGGGCTTCTCGGCGGGATCGTCGGGCAGTTCCTCGGCGGCGGCTTCAAGCCGATCGACGTCCAGTCGGCGCTCGCGAGCTTCGGTCTCGGGCTCGACATCCCGCCGGGCGGCATTCGCAAGCTGACGAGCGGCAGCGATGATTTTCTCGCCATCTTCGCGAACCTCCAGAAGGCCGCGGGCACGGCGCACGAGCAGGCCGACACACGCGCGGCGCTCGTCGAGAAGATCGTCCACCCGGAGGCGATGAGCCTCACGACGGCCTCACGCGCGACGTTCCCGAAGCTCCGCATCCACGCGGAGGGGATCGCGTCGCGCCCGACGGAGCAGACGTGGTGGGTCGATCAAGGCACGCACTCGGCGTGGACGACCGAGCGCGACATCGTCGTCGATCAGGACTCGATGCTCCTCCAGGGCAAGCACGTCCTCTACGTCTCGTCGCGTGTCGTGAACGACATGGCTTCGGAGGACGACACTCCCGCCGAGATTCCGTTCGTGATCGATACGCTCGCGCCGGATGTCGACGTCAAGCACGACGGCAATCACGTGAAGGTTCGCGCGCGCGATTACGTGAGCTCGGAGAGCGCGCTCGTCACCCGCCACCGGATCGACGGCGCCGGATGGAGCGAGTGGGCCCCCCTCGCGACGGACGCATCGTTCGACGCGGCGCCGAAGGCGAACATCGACGTCGAGGTCCGCGACGAAGAAGGAAATGTCGGGCGCGTCGCCCTCCCGCTCATCCGCGGCAAGGCCGACGGATCGCTCGCGGCCGCGGGGAGCGGATGCGGCTGCCGCACGGCGGTCGGCAGCAGCACGAGCGACGACGGCGGGCGCAGCAGCACCTTCGCCTTCGCCGCGCTGGCCTTCGCCGTCGCGATCGGCGCCTCGCGCCGGTCACGCGGCGCTCGCGCGACCTGACCTGCGTCCCCGCGGACGCGGGCGGACCTCTCGCAAACGCCTATAAAACAGCGGGATCGTCACCTGCGCCAGTGGCAGGGCAGTTGCAGCTCACCTTTCCAGCACAGTGGGATCCGAAGCTTGGAATTCACGTGACTTGAAGTCGCGG
>JADMIO011609068.1_pt1 | contig 27913 bp, 26 predicted proteins | sample 8958161 | NCBI WGS metagenome assembly JADMIO01 (sample SAMN16585339, study PRJNA669376) | soil metagenome | isolation source: Crop rotation soil | place: USA: Cullars Rotation, Alabama | collected 2011
CCAGCCGATTCCCACGCGCGCAGCCCGCCGGGTCGCCTCGACGCCCGCCGACCGGAAACAGGCTCGCCGACGCCAGGCCGACGCGGAACCGCTCGGGCTCGCCCGCTCCGGTCAGGTTGGTGCCGGCGTACTGGTAGGCCCCCACCTGTTCAAAGCTACGGGGCTGGTCTTTGAGGTTGTAATATTCGAGCGGCGACAGGGTCGATTTTGTCAGCTCGGGGTTGAGGAGGTTCTGCCGGATGAAGGTGAGCCGCTCAGGATTTCTGTAAGGCAGGTCACGGATCAACCCGGCGTTGACGACGCTGAAGACCATCATCGTCGCGGCCACTCCCAGGGTAAGCGTCAGGATCGCCACGACGGTGAAACCCGGTTTCTTGAGCCAAATCCTCAAGCCGAAGCGAATGTCCTGCATGAGCGCATCCATCAATCATTCTCCTCTGAAGGGACCGGGTCACGGCTAAGCGGAGGCTTCGCCCCACGCCCGAAGACATCCAATTTTCAAATCCGGCAACCCCGCGTTGGGCTGTAGCTGATAGGGGAATGTCACGGCGAGCTAACCCCGATCGCTGACGCCGTAAAGCTAACACATCGTACATTTATTTGTCGTGTACTTTAAATGACATTGGGTGCGCCTGTCAATGGCGGGCCAGCTTGCGCAACCGTCTTTGCGGGCGGTCCTTTTCTTCCGTAGGAGCGGATTTCAAGGGCGGAGCCGGCAAGATTCGAATCCACGTTCTCCATTCCGGGAAAGCGGTTCAGAAGGATTTGCAGACTTGCGAAAATCACAGACCTCCGAATCCTTGACTTGAACCATTTCGCAATCCCAAGGCGCTTTATGAGCGGGGTTGCTGGCGCGGTGAGTCGGAAATTAACAGGTCATAGAAGCGAAGAGCTGGAAAGGTATAAGCACTTCCCGCCCGGCTTCAAACAACAGACGGTAGAGCTTATGGCTGAGAGGCTTAATGAGGTTATGGATACAAAAGGGGCATACCCACCAAAAAGAAAGAAGCCGCTCAGATGAGCGGCTTCTTTCCCCTGATTTATCAGGACTTAGTGGCGGAGCCGACGGGACTCGAACCCGCGACCTCCGACGTGACAGAGCGGATGTGGTGCTCGAAAAAAAGAGTTAAACATCACGGATTCTGCCACTTACCCTCAACTCGGCATCTGTTCTTCGGAATAGGTGCCTTATTTATGCCAACAATTTTAGGTACGTTTTTAGGTACATCCCGGGGCATAGCCCCGCCTTCAAATACCCCTCATAACGAATCGTCATTCTAGCACACTTGTCAATTTCAAAAATCCCTTGTATATAATCGCGCTATGATTCCTCTAACCACACCTTGGTTCCCTGTTTTCCTTGTGTTGATGGCTATTAGTGCGTTTGTTTACTGGATGTATTTACGAACCCATCCACCAAATAAGTGGGTTTACGCACTGGTCGTGTTTTATGCGCCGTTTCGGTTATGGTCGGCACTGTATTGGATTATTGGAGCGCTTGGGATTTATAGGGATTACCCTGGCGCAGAGGGTGTCTCAATCAAAATCTTAATCGAAGGGGTTGTACTCTTGGTTGGTCTGGTAGGAGCAATGTACTTTGGTTTTTATAATAAAGCATACGCAACCGCCGCCTCCCTGGATAGTGCAACCGTTGTTCTGTAAATTCGCAGCTCAGGGGAACAGCCTTTAAGAAAAAGTCAGGTAGCGCGTGCCACTCTGCCAGTCCTCATCCATCTCCATCAACACCGCCGTCGCCAGCCGCTCTAGCGATTGAGCATTCGGGAAGATGCTCACCACCCTCGTCCGCCGCTTCAACTCGCGGTTCACACGCTCATTGAGGTTTGTTGTTCGTAGCCGCTTCTGATGCTCGACCGGGAAACCCATCACCGTCAGCCCTTGATAGAGGTTCGCTTCCAGCCAGCCGCTCAGGCGCGGCGCCGTCTCGGCATACTTCTTCACCACTGCCGCAAGCAACCGCTCAGCCTCCGCACGACTGGGCGCATTAAAAACTACTCGCAGATCGCCGGCCACTTCTTTACGCTGCTCTAGCCGTGTCACATACTGCGCAGCATTCTGTTGCAAATGAAATTGGCACCTCTGCCACGGCACACTCGGAAAGACGGCTTTGCGCGCTGCCTCCAGTCCCGCATGATCATCGCTGGTGATCAGCCGCACTCCACACAAACCGCGCTCCGTCAGGCTCTGCAAAAACTCGCGCCAGTGGACCTCGGCTTCCGACCGCGAGACGCTCAGCCCCAGCACATGCCGTCGCCCTTGCGGGTCAATGCCGATGGCGTGCAAGAGCGCCTGATCGATCCCCAGGCCGCCCTCGCGGACCTTCTCATAGCGGGCATCCACTTGCAGATAAGCCATCTCGCCTAAGGGCCGCTGGCGCCATTGTTTGAAATGCTCGTCAAGCTCTGCCGTGGCCCGTGAGACCTGAGAACTACTGACTTCAAAGCCGCAGAGCTGTTCGGTGATGGCTTTGACTTTGCGGGTCGAGACACCCTGCACGTACATCTCGGCCAAGGCCAACTTCACGGCCCGTTCAGAGCGCGTGCCGCGTTCGAGCGCGGAAGGATAGAACTCGCCCTGCCGTACCTGGGGTACGCGCAGGTCAAGCTCACCGAGGCGAGTGCGCAGGGACTTGGACTTAAAGCCGTTGGCATAATCACGGCGCTCAAGGGTGCGCTCATAGGGAGCGGCGTGTAAGAAGCGTTCGCGTTCAAATAGCATAGCGGCATTCAAGAGGATGCGCATGGCTTCGAGGAAGCCGTCGGTGCCTTGTTCGGAGAGCAATTCCAAGACCTGCTCGATGGGAGTATGCTGTGATTGCTGGGCCACTGGGGAAATCCTCCTTTAGGGAAAGTGAAAGTCCCCGTGAGGATAGCCCCGTGGCCGATCAAGCGACCACCAGCTCCGCGAATTTACAGAAATGATGATGCACTACTCAGAAAAAATCCGAGTTGAGAATGAAGAAAGTAAAAAAGGCCAAGAAGGATAAGAAAGCAACAACCGGACATACGGACAGAGAATTGATGGAGAGAACCATAGAGCTTGCCCGCAAATGTGTAAGCGAGCCGGAAAAAATCTCTCCGAAGGTCGCTGCGCTCGTCGCCCGAGATGGAGTTATTTTAGGGGAAGCATATCGAGGAGAACTAGAACCAGGAGATCACGCAGAGTTTACGTTATTAGAAAAGAAATTGGCTGATACCACTTTGGTTGGAGCTACATTGTTTGCCACTTTAGAGCCTTGCACTACTCGCAATCATCCTAAAGTTCCTTGTGCCCGAAGAGTGGCCGAGAGAGGCATTAAAAAGGTTTTTATTGGAACGCTTGACCGAAATCCTGATATTCGAGGGAATGGTGAAATAACACTGATTGACGCCGGCATTGACATCGCACGGTTTGATTCAGACCTCATTCGTGTTCTGGATGAGATTAATCGTGATTTTATACGACAGTTCGTAGGAGTCGCCAAACAACCCAAAGAAGCACATCAACAAACCGAGGTCAATAGACCCTATGTGCATATACTTGGATTAGGTGGGCATACAAACTCATCAGAAATATCTTTTGAGGTTGCCATCAAGAACAGCGGGGGATATACAGCACGGAATATCAAAGTGTCCTGGACTGTATACAGCAACGGTGAAATCCTTCATCAAAGCACTGATAGTTCGCCAGTTCTTGAAGATCAGCAGATGCAAAAATTCTCCATCACTTTAAGAGGAGACTATGCCCTCAAGATTCAAAGCGAAGAAATAAAGGTTGAAGTAGTGCCAGAGATTACATATGAGAGCATTGGCGGGACACCTTACTATTATCGGCAGCGATATGCCCTATCGAAGCAAAGAGAATATAAACGTTTTGGCGACGCAGAAAGCAATTAATTTTGAGAGCCTTTTTCTGATAACATCCATAACTGGACCTTTTTAGTTATGGACATTTACATTGACGAATCGGGGATATTTAGGAACCCAGCGAACAGGGATAACATTATGTCCTGTGTTTCCGCGTTGGTTATTCCTACTTCTCAAAGAGAAGAGATTTTTGAGCAATTCAGGAGCCTTTTGGCAACGTTTCCGGCACCAGTGAACGGTAGGGAGATTAAAGGCAGCGAACTCAACGAGACCCCTATTGCCCAAGTGATAGATCTGCTCCGCAGATACGAAGTGATTCTTGATACTATTTGCATTGATTTGGGTTTGCTCACCGAAGACGAGATTACAAATTTCAAAACAAGACAGGCTGACAATGTGACAGCTTACCTTACTCCTGAACATCAGCCCACGGTAATAGCCCAAGCACACGAACAAAGAGAGTACATCCTAAGAATGTCGAACCCACTCTTTGTTCAGGCAGTTTTAACTTGGTCGTTAATTCCAAGACTATTCCAGAAAGCCATCTGGTATTATGCGGCTCGAATCCCAAGTGAATTGGCTGAATTTAACTGGATCGTTGATGCAAAAGATGTACGAGTGACTGAATTTGAACAATCTTGGTCTACAGTGATTCACCCTATAATCTATGCCCACTCGCTTAAAGAGCCACTTGTTATGGTTGAGGGCGGAGATTATTCGTACTTGGAGAGATTTAAGGACGATGACGAGGAACGGATGGCAGCTATCCGTGAAGAGGAAGGTTTAGATGATGAGTTTGATGCGCTATCAGTAGCAAAGATTTTGACAGAGAGCCTGACCTTTGATCCATCATTTGGAAACCAAGGGCTCCAGCTTGCAGATATTTTAGTTAATGCTACACAACGAGCAATGAATGGCAAATTGCAAAGATCAGGATGGGCAAACATTGGTACGTTGATGCTTGCCCAAAAACCAGCACCTATTCGTGTCATAAGCTTTAATACATCAGGTGGCCCACCTATAGAACGAACCTTTAAGAGTCCCGCTTATTCTTTTATTGAGGAAACAAAGGGGAAATCGAAACCTATACTGCCATAATTGGTAAGAGACAGGATCACTCCTTTAACCTTTCCTCAAAAACCCCATAGTTCTATATGATCAAGGTCTTTGTCCGCCAACACATCTTCAAGTCTGCCAAGTGTGTTTGAGCCAGCCCCGATAATGACCATCCATGTCATCCACTGGCGCGAGTAATGAGCACACTGACCAATAAGCCGGTTGATCTCATTCCTAGACGGACTGATCTTTAATTCGAGGGCTAACAGATCACCAATAAGGATGTCAGGCTTTCCTTCAGGAGTGCTTGGATAAACTTCAATATCCCATTCAGTTTCTTCTCTCAAAAACTCTGCCAAGTCCTCGGTATAGTCATCCTCTGTCTCACAACTTTCATCTGGCTCCCAGTCATTTAAGATTTCACCTATCTCTTCATAAACTTCTTCCGATTGTTCAGGGTCATCCAATTCAGCCCTGCTCTTCTTGGAGTCGTCCATTTGTTTTCGGGCATACCACACCCCAAACATTGCACCGCCAATTCCCCAAACGAGATGATCCCACTTCTTTTCATCAGCCATAGGTAATTCCTTCTGTTGAGCATTTACTAATTGGCCCTAAATTATTTCAATCATCTTCAAATAGTCTTTAGATTTTAAGACGTTTCCATCGCCTTTTTTACCAAATGTCATAGGTCGAAATACCACTATTTGCTTTGTATTTGTCGGAATCGAGAAAATCACCGCCCTTCCACCTTCGGATTGATGCATCTCAGAATGCCCTATGGTGAATCTGATTTCCCGATTAATCTGGTATTCCGAGCTATCCTTGAGGTACTTATCAAGAATTTCGTAAAAAAGTGAATTCAGCGAAATTAGTATATGTGCTTGAGGAAACATATGGCTGGCTCTAATCCAATCAAGAAGTTCAATATCACTATAAATAGCCATAGTTTCATTCATGTCAGTATATAGAAAGGTATTGAACCCATGTTGTATCTTCATGACGACAAATTCAAAAAGCTTTTCGTCAGACATCCACTTCAAAAGTTTCTTTGTATGGTTTTTGTTAATACCTAGATCAGCGAGTTTGCCAACGAGGAGCATCATAAGAACTTTGCGGAATGTAACATTCTTGGATGCCAAGTCATCTGGCGATAGTATTTCAATGCCTTCTTCTTTACACATCTTAAAGAAGTCTCTGGCTGAAATCTTTTGGTTGAGAATACGTTGAAATTTGGCTTCCTCGTCACCTCTGATAAGTTCGTATAGCTTGAAGGCACAACTTCTAGTAAGCGGATTAACAAATAGCTCACCGATGAATATAAATGGATAATTATTCTCTGGATTCTCTTTCGAGAACCGGTCAAAAACCTTTGGATCTGCTTCTTTGTCAATTATTACAGCAATCTTAATATCTGCTACTGTCTTATCGAGAATTCTAAGATCACGAGATACTTGGCTCTTTGTTGCGATAATCTCAAACAGAACTTTCTTGCCAGTAAACTCAAAAGCCAGTAAGTCATTTCTCCCACCGGCAAGCCCCTGAACCTCCTTGATTGGGTGCAAATCAGGGGCAATTCGATTAAGCAGTTGTGCAAGTCTTTCTTCAACAGCTTTATGTAGGAGCTTCGATTTCCGCTGTTGAAGCACCCATTGGATGTAGCCTTCAGGCAAGGTTAAGTCACTCATAGATGTTTGCCATTTTACCCCTATACCTAATGCTGTGGACAACTCCCCATTGACAGATTCCGCCATTGTTGTACGCTGTAGGTAGCACTTCAAACAATCCACACAAATCCTTGCGACGTGTAGAGCAAGGCCAAGAGACCTTTAGGTGTCTTGCAAGACTACACGCTTGCAGGAACGCCTAAAGGTTTTTTGTTTGAACGGCCTGGTGTATACCCCGGTCTTATCGCCGGTAAGGGACGAAGATAAGCTAAGTACCCTCGCCAGTCCATTCAAGTGAGAAACACTTGTCCTGCCCTTCCACAGCGAGTATTTAAAAACATTACATGTGCCTCGCTGTTGGAGGCTAGAAGAAATAGTTCTTTAGAAACTGGATATGAGTATTGTCGGACGGTGAGCCGATCATAAGTGGGACGTAGCGAAACTGACTCCCTACCACTAGGGGTATGTCTTGATACGCAACCAGGCGACGGCCTGATCGTTGTGGGAAGTAGCCTGCAAGTCAAACCTTGCTGCTCATATCTGGTTTCTAGTGAACAACACTAGTGCTCTGTAACCGAAGTTTTTGACTTCACCTTCTCGTAGTGGCGTCTCAACTTCTCGCGCGCTTGCGCGATGGAAAACTGCCACTCGACTTTGATCTTTAATTCGTTTCGCTCTTTGACAATCGCTTGCACCTCGCGGTCAAGCTCCTCAATAGATTGGATTCGACGGCTGAGACATATCCGTGACAGGGCCGATAGCTCCAACTCGGCGATATTCAGCCACGAGCCCTTCTTCGGCGTGTAATGCATCTCAAAGCGCTGCGCCAAAGCGAAGGCTGCGGCTGGCTCCAGGTGCTCATAAAACGAACTGGCGTTGTGCGTGTTGAGATTATCTTGCACCAGCACGATCTTCTCGGCTTTCGGCCACGCCTTGACGACTCGCTGTTGAAAACGACTGTAATCCAACTTCGTTCGTCGCTTGCTGGTTTCAACCAACCGCTTGCCGGTTAATGGCTCAAAGGCCACCAGCAAACAGGCCGTGCCTTCGCGCTCATACTCGTAGTCGTAACGCGCGGCCTTGCCGGATTGCATCGGCAGCGGCGCAACCACTTCGCCGAGCCGTTGCACTGGCCGTTCGTCAAAGCAAATGACTGGACGTTTTTCGTCAAACGGCAAGTTGTAGAGGTGCAACACCTCTTCCATACGGGCCAGATACTCGGCGGTAATTGCGCCGATGCACCACTGCCTTTTCAGGTGCGGCTTGAGTTTGTTTTTTTGAGAATCTCTTTGACCGCGTTGTGTGAGATGCTTTCGACAAAGCCGAGTTGAACGGCGCGATCCGCAAGCAGGCGTAAAGACCAGCGGGCGTGGCCAGTTGGTGCCGGAGAGCAAGCCAGAGCCGTGATCTTGGCGCGTTGAGCGCCATCAATCGAAGGGGGCTTGCCAGAGCGCGGTTGATCGGTCAAAGCGGTCTCTAAGCCTTCGCTTTGGTAGCGACGCTTGACGTTATAGACGGTGCCGACCGCACATGAGAGGGTAGCGGCAATCTCAGGCGGCGGAACTTGGCGATCAAGCAAATCGAGTATACGAGCGCGGGTTTGCTGACGATTGGCGCCCTTGCCGGAGCGAAACAAAGTTTTCAAAGAGCGACGTTCTTCTTTGGTCAGTTGAATGAATTCGGTTTTTCTAGCCATAGCCAGATGATACAAGGACTGTGGCTATTTGCAGAAACTTCAGTTACAGAGCACTAGCCCCCGATAAATCCAACCTCAGCATACCGAAAGCAAGCGCCGACCATTTTCCTGATGTCGGGAAAATGAAAAAAGCGGCGTTTATATCCAAGAATCCTAGGACTTGTCCACAGACAATCCCCACCAGTCACTTTCTTGCTTCGGGCGCTAGGGAAAGGAGTGAGGGGGAACAATAGGTACACATAATATGGACGCATATGTACACAAGGGAAGAACAACTAGAGATATACGCCCGCGTTGGAGTAACCAAGGAAGCTTATGAATTACTCCGCGCTGACAAGAAGAAGCAGAAGCTGTCTCTTGCGAAACTGGCATCAACGATAATCATTAATCACTACAACAATGAAAAGTCCACATAAGGCATTGGATGCCATTGCCGCCATAGCTGGTAATCTAGCCCATCCAAAGAGCCATCACTACAAAACCTTTGCCCTGATTTACCGGATAGCCCACAGCAACTCAACAACACATTGTCAGCACCACGAATGGGAAGATGAATCCCAGAAGCTAATAAAAGCTCTACAAGAATTTGGAGAAATATAACCGCCGCTGGCCTGTTTGCATGATGTGGAGTGCGGCAGGCTGGCTGCACCTTTAGATCATTAATCAGGGAGATTCAAGAGTATGATTATACGCACTTGCATTTCGTGCCATGAACGCACCAAGGCAGACAAAAAAGGGGAGGCAATATTTGGCTTCTGTGCTAATACCGAGTGTTCACGCTATGGGTTATATACCCGTGTGTGGGACCAGCAGGAAGTAGCGGACGAGGAAGTAACCTCCGCTCAGAGTAAGTAAAGGCTTCCCTGCGGCTCACTACGTTCGGCCTATGACTTTCTCTTCGCTTCGGTTGGATTGCCTCTACGAGGTTGCAAGCAACCTCCTGTTTCTAACAAAACAATTAAGCCAAACAATATGAACGACCACGAACATTACTTTGAGATTTCAAAGATTAAAATTCAACAAGTACATCCAAATGAATTTCAGGAAGTTGTTTATCTGGTCTGTCCTCGTTGCGGGCAAGTAAAAAAGCGTATCCTCCACCGCACATAAAAAACGCAGCAGGTTTGCTCCCCTAGCCATAGAAGAGTGTCCTGTGCGCGTTTCCTTAAAGATAAAACTAATAAATCAAAATTATATGATCGGACAACGAGAAACAATCAAACAAGTTCTGGAGGACGGTCAGTACCACTGTGGCACTGAATTTCAAAAGTTATTCATTCCTGAATACCGCACCCGAATTAATGAGCTACGCAAGAATGCGGGACTCATTATCGAGAAGCGCCGATGTCAGCAGCACAAGCATAAAGGCGTAATGCAGGAGTGGAAGCTGGTAGGACAGAAGGAGAGGTCCCAGATGAATACGACTGCCGGACTGTCCGATAAGGCTTGCTGTGCTAGCTATATTATCTTTCAAATCCACGAACGAGCCTGCCAGAAAGCCACAGCCCCCGCAAAACCAACATTATTCTAAAGACAATGAAACTAAAACTCCCCATACAATATGCGTTACTCGCGCTCGATAAGCTTAACTTCATCCCGCTGACTTCCAGTGAATTTGTCAAATCAGTCCAAGATTCCCGGTACCCACGGCTCCACGCCATCTTGAAAGAAAACGGCAGCGAAAGCACACTGGATATTCACCTCGATTTAGAGCAGCATAAAAACGCAATTCAAGATAGCCATTTGATTCGACACACAATCAACTTGATAAAAGAAGTAATTAACTGACACTCTCTTGGGATTTGATTCATTCAACCGACAATTTAGAGGCAGCAAGTACCGCTCAGTTAAGACCATCTGGAAAGGCGAGACATACGACAGCATCAAAGAGCGCAATTATGCTATGTGGCTGGAAAGCGAGAAGCAGGCCGGCAGAGTGCTATGGTGGCGCAGGCAGGAGCCAATTCAGATCACCGTTAATGACGTGAAGATATGCAAGCTGATAGTTGATTTTCTTGTCGGCTACCCAGACAGCCACCAGGAGTACCACGAGATTAAGAGCGAAGCGACCAAGACGCCGTTATTCAAGTTGAAGCACAAGCTACTACTCGCAACGCATCCTGACATTAATTATCGAATAGTCGAATAGCTTATGCCCGAACCAATCGTTGTCCCACCAAATACCATCATCAAATTTCCAGACAAACCAGAACTGGAAGGAAAGGAGTTTTTGAATTGGCTACTTAACAAGGAACCCTCACGATGAAATCTATTCTTCTTGGCAAACGCGCCAGAAAACATAAAGGCAGACTTGCCCTAGTAGATGATGCGGATTTTGAGTACCTCAATCAATTCAACTGGTACTACCAAGCAAAAGATGGTTATGCCGTTAGAAATGAAGACGGCAAAACAATCTTAATGCATCGTGCTATTCTTAATGTGCCTGTTGGTTTTGAGGTAGATCACACTGATAATAATGGATTAAATAATCAGCGTTCCAACCTTCGCATTGCTACCCATCAACAAAACCTCTGGAATACAAGGAAGGGCCGATTTAAGCACTCAATCTACAAGGGTCTTAATAAGAATAGGTCTAAAGTAAATCCTTGGATTGCCCGAATCATTTACAAGGGTCGCAATTATTGTAGTGCTCCCCGTTGGTCAAGCCACCAACAGTCGTTGTTGTTGCCTATAGCCGACCGGGCTCTTGTAGCCTAACGCCTGGTGCGGCCGCTCTTCGTTGTACCACTTGATCCACTCTCTCACTTTCCCGCTCGCTTGCTCGAAGCTCGCAAAGTTGTGCTGCCACACGCACTCCTCTTTCAGACTCCTAAAGAACCTCTCGATCAGCCCATTCTGCTCCGGCGTGTAGGGCGTGATGTATTCCTGCTTCAGCCGGTAGAATCGGCACGCCTCTCTGAACCTCCGACTCTGAAAGACCAACCCATTATCACTTCGGATCACTGGTGTTGCCCCGCTCGGCCGCAGCGTCCCAAATCTCTTCAAACAGGCTTGCTCCAAGGCCCGCTCCGCCTCTCGCGCTCGCCCTCTCAGCGCGAACTCATAGCCGACAATCTCACGGTCGTGGCAATCTATGACTGCTGCCAGATGGCCCCAGCCGTCTGCCCCGCAGTCGATGTGGGTCAAGTCCATGGCCCATCGCTCATTGCTCGCCTCGGCGCGGCTTCGCCGCTCAGCCACTCGCGGCTTGGCCGTCACCAGCCGCTGATACACCATCCACCGCTTGCTTTTCATTAGCCGGTAAACCCGCTTGCGATTGACATGTTCGCCTTCTCCAAAGCGCAGCAGCGCCCAAATCCTGCGGTAGCCGTAGGTCGGATGCCGCTTGATCAGCTGATGAATGCGTTCAACCAGCGTGGCATCCGGGTCGGGCTTGGCTTTGGCCTCAACCACAGGAGCGTAGAGGCTGGAGCGCGAAAGCTTGAGCACGCGGCAGAGGCGGCGTAGCGAGGCCGAAGGCAGAGCCTCAGCTACTCGTCGAGCATCTGCCGCAGAGTAGGGCGGGAGCGTTGCGCCTCCTTGAGAATGTCGATGTCCATGACGAGGTCGCCGATCTTCTGCTTGAGGCGCTTGATCTCGCGCTCCTTCATCTCTTCTTCATCGAGAGGGCGGCTGCGCAGGGCGTTTTCGGCGCCTGACAGAAAGCGTTCTTTCCACTGCTCGATGTCAGCGACGGTCAGGCCGTGCTGGCGAGCAGCCTCTTGAACGGAAGTGTCGCCACGGAGGATTTCGACAATCAGGGCGACGCGGCGTTTAGCGGTCCAACGTTGGGTTTTCTCTTGCTCTTGTTCCAAGGCCCACCTCCAGAAAGACAAAAAGACGGTCTTTAAGATGGACTATTAGTGGTCCTGTTCTCAAGGGGAGCAGCATATTATTATCTTGGTTCTTTCCCGACAGAACTAGCTGCTGCAATGGCCTATGACATTTGGGCTAAAGAATTCTTTGGAGAATTTGCCTCACTAAATTTTGAAAGGAGGATTTGATGAAGAACAAGCTACCAAAGGGAGTGTATCAGCGAAACAAGAGCAGTCCCCAGCTATGGATTTCTTATGTTGACGAGAACGGCAAGCAGATCAAGGAGTCAGCCAAAACTACAGACCCGAAGTTAGCCGAGGAGTTCAGAAACAAACGGCTGCTTCAGGTGTCAGAGCGCAAGCTGATGCCGACCCGCAAGTTTGAATCCGTCACCGTTGGAGAACTGCTGGATTTCTGGTGGGAGAAACACGCCAAGCACCGGAACAACAAGTTTGAATACTTGCTACCGAGGCTTGAGCGGTTCCGCCCACTGAAGGCCCGTAACCTCACGCCTGAGATGGTGCAAGATTTTCTCGATAGTCTGTTGACCAAAGAGGAGCTTTCGCCGTCATCAGCCAACCACTACCGGACGATACTCAATTCCGCTTTCAATTTTGCGATAAAGTGGAAGAAGTACGATGACAATCCGGTACGGCCCATTCCTCAAATCCAAGAGCGGGAAGCCAGGGATCGATTCGTAGCAGTCGAAGAAGTGGTGAAGCTGATTCAGGTTTGCCAGCAGGAAGAAGACTACGAGCTGATGGGGTTCATCATTCTTGCTGCTTGTACCGGAATGCGGAAAGGTGAAATCCTGCCACGCAAATGGTCAGATGTTGGAGTAGATGACGAGTACCCTTTCATCTACGCTGCCAAGACCAAGAACAAAAGACCGAAGCGCCTTCCCCTCCCTGCGCTCGCAGTCTGGGCGCTCAGAAACTTACCCAGCTACGGGAAAGATGAATACCTTTTCCCTGCCCGCCCAAACATTCGCTTCAAGGACAAAACCAAGTTCAAGAAGCCCCACGCCTGGGACATCGGCCACAGGTTTCGCACCCTCTTAAAGCTTGCCAAGATTACCGACCTCAGAATCCACGACCTACGGCACTTCGCCACGACGATGTTGTTTAGGGAAGGAATCTCTGACGCGATTATCCGCAAGATGACCGGCCACCGATCCGAGGAGCTTGAGCGATACAAGCACTTCTCGCCCACCTTCAAACAGGAAACGGTAGAGCTAATTGCTGGTGAAATTAGCGAGCTTCTAGGTACAAATCTAGGTACATCCCACCAAAAAGAAAAGAGCCGCCCAAATGAGCAGCTCTTTCCCCCTGATTTATCAGGACTTAGTGGCGGAGCCGACGGGACTCGAACCCGCGACCTCCGACGTGACAGGCCGGCGTTCTAACCAACTGAACTACGACTCCGCGCTGCGAACTTTCAATTATCGGCTCGGCGGCAAACCTGGTGGGCGGTACTGGGTTCGAACCAGTGGCCCCCGGTTTGTAAGACCGATGCTCTACCGCTGAGCTAACCGCCCCGTTTGGCGAAGTTTGAATATAGCCGGACGTACCCGGGGTGTCAAGCTGATAACGCACGAGTTACGCCGAGCAGAAACCTTCAACCTCTTGCGCCAGACTCAAGACGACTCAACATTTCACGTCGAAGTGATTGACACCTGTGCGATGGCCATGATACCGGTTGGCCGTATCCTTAGTTTTTCAAGGGGTGTCAAGCAGATGGCTAACGAGGCCCGGACAGGGTCGGCCGGGGCCGCTTCCTGGCAAGCCACGGATCGCGCGGCGCTTTTGCGCTACAGAGTCGCAGGCAAGCAGTCGAACAACTGTGAGGGGAAGGATCGAAGATGGATCACCGAGCCCCGAAGATGAGCAATCTACTTATAGTGCTGGCCCTCGGCTGGCTGTTGGCCGTCGCCGGAAGCCTCAACGCGCAGCCTTTGTCGCCCGGCTATGTGGATGAATTTGCCGGGAAGCCTCGGGTGGCGGTGTTAAGCGATATGGGCAACGAACCGGACGATCAGATGTCATTCGTCCGCCTGCTGCTCTATTCCAACGAGCTTGATCTGGAGGCGCTGATCGCCACCACCTCGACGTGGCAGAAAAATAAAGTCCAGCCCGAGACGATGCGCAAGTTAATCGCGGCCTATGGTGAAGTGCGAACCAACCTGCTCAAACACGCCGCGGGCTGGCCGGAAGCGGCCCGACTGGAGGCGCTGGTCGCGGCCGGGCAACCCGCTTATGGAATGGCCGCGGTCGGCCCTGACCAGATGTCGCCCGGCGCCGAAGCGATCATCCGCGCCGCAGACCGGCCCGACCCGCGTCCGCTCTGGATCACGTTGTGGGGCGGCGCCAACACGCTGGCCCAGGCGCTGCTGCATGTGCGGACGACGCGGCCGCCCGCCGAAGTGGAGAAACTGGTCGCCCGGCTCAGGGTCAGTTCAATTTCAGATCAGGACGACGCCGGCCCGTGGATTCGCCGTGAATTCCCTGCCCTGCATTACATCGTCAAACCGAGCAGCGTGAATGGCGAGGAATACGTTTCCGCCACCTGGACCGGCATCAGCGGGGACGAATATTACCGCAATTGTGCGGGCGCCGATGGGTTGACGGTCACCAACGAATGGCTTGAAACGAACGTCCGCGCCAAAGGTCCGCTGGGCAAGCTCTACCCGAAGTTCGCTTTCATTATGGAAGGCGACACGCCCTCCTTTCTCGGCCTGACGAATAATGGTCTCAACAGCTATCGCAATCCGAGTTGGGGCGGATGGGGTGGACGCTACGTCTATCGCCAGCCGTATGGCGAAACCCGCGCGATCTGGACGCAGGGCGGCGACCTGTTCAGACGCGTGACTTCGCAAGACACCGTCACCGGCATCGACGGCAGGACGTATGTATCGGACCAGGCGACAATCTGGCGCTGGCGCACCGCCTTTCAACATGAATTCGCCGCGCGCATGGACTGGACGATCAAGCCTTATGCCGAAGCGAATCATAGCCCCGCAGTCACGGTGAACGGCCAGAGCGGCACCGCCCCGATCGTCATCGAAGCGCAAGTCGGTCGCCCCATAACGCTCGACGCCAGCCTGAGCCGTGACCCGGACGGTCACAAACTCACCTGTCAATGGTTTCATTATGCCGAGGCAGGCTTTGTGCCGGGGGCGAACATGGCGGCCGTGACGATTGCGCAAGGCGAGACGGCCAAAGCGACGGTAACAGCGACGGCGGCATGCCGACCGGCTTGGCTCGGGGGCAACCGCCCGTGTCCGACCGGCATCGCTCACATCATCCTGGCGGTAACCGACAACGGCTCACCGGCCCTGACCTCGTACCGGCGTGTGATTCTGAATATCCGCACGGCGTCCAACTAACCCGTCTCGCCGCCGGAAGGCGAGATGGTGATTACGCGCAAACCGGGAGCCGCTGTTCATCATGCTCAGATGGCAGCGACCAATCGACTCGCGTAACAGCGCTTGCGGCCTCGCTTGAATATAACAAGACGGGCGTGCGGTGATTGACACGGCGGACCTGCTGGCAAAGCTCGGCGCCAGCGCCGCCGACGAGGTGCGAGTGGATCAGGATCAGGTCGAACACCTCCTGTCTCGCCAGGGCCAAGCCGTCGGCGGCCGAGCCGGCCAGCGAGACGTTGAAACTGGCCATCTCCAGCCAGATGGCTAATATGTCCGAGCGATGCGGGTTGTCATCAATGAGGAGAACCGACTGGCGACGGGTGGTGCAGGCCGGGGGGATTTTAAAGCTTAAAGCATTCTCCATAACTCCATCCTGTCTGGCTAATGGTTTCCTTGCACCCTCAGCCTGATCAAGTCTTATGCCAGCCCGGCGGCGAACGCTTTTGTTGAATCTACAGCACCGCCCTGATAAGGCGGGAGCGCCGGCTGCACGAAATGGGATGCTCGCAGAACTGAATCGTCGGCCCAGCCGCGAGAGCTGCGGCTCGGGATAACCGCACAGGCCGAGCTTTTGACGGCCGCGCCCGCGCCACGTCAATGCCGCGGTCAGCCGGCCCGGTATTCATGACATAACCACTTTATCGAATCGTGAGCCACATCGGCAGGCGCAGGGCGATGAAAGCGGAAGGAGATGCGGATGAAAAAGAGTTGGCGGATTTTACTTCTCCTGTCGATGGCCACAATGACCGGCGCACAAGCCATCTCATGGCCGGCACCTGCGCTGTCCTCTAAATCAACTTCTCGCTACGGCGTGATCAGACAGGAACGGATGTCGGCCGAGGAGCTGCAAGAGCTTGCCGGAACCATAAAATTCGTGAACGCCACCTTGCCGGCAAGTTTAAAGAAGCGCGACCGGGCCGCCAATTCAGCAAAGACCTTCATCATCTTCAGGGCTGAGCGTCCCAACCCCGCCAACCCGACCACCGGAGGAATCGTCGATCAGATTTACGTTCAAGATTTGAGAGCCGGCAAGGTTTACGAGATTCAAGGCTTCGCTTTTCCCGCCCGCCCATTCGAGCAATTGAAGTGGGTCAGCCCACGGCTGTTTACCGTAGAACAATCGATCAATCCGCACAGGAGTATTCGCTACCAGTTCGATGTCATCAAGCAGAGGCTGACGGCGGCGTGGCTGCTCGTATTATAGCTCGAATTACAATAAACAGGCCGGGCCTCAAGGCGCGGCGACGCAGTCCGGCTCGTCGTGCGGCGGGTTCATCATCAAACCGGCGCGGCTGGCGCGGGCGGCCGTGGTTGCGGTTGACGCACAACGGCCGCCCGCATCAACAGGCCGTGTCAATGGCCGCGGTCATGTGGCACGATGACCGTTACCGTCCGGCTGGTCGAGTTCCTGCCGTCCGTACAGGTGATGGTGATGGTGTAGACGCGGCCGTTTCCCGCCCCCGACCGCTCGGCGCGCAGCCGCACATGGTGCGCGTCAACCACCTCCCAGTCGGGCGCGGTGTCGCCATCACCCGTGCCATTGACCGGCTCGTTGCTCGACACGCTGAGCGTGCAGGCGGTCGAACCGCAGTTATCGGCCGAGGCGTAATTCACCGTGACGTTCACCATCTTGTGATTCGGCGGCCACAGTTCCGCGGGGCTCGCCGCGGTGCCGCTCACGGTCGGCGGGGTGTTGTCGGTGACGGTGAAAGTCGCCGTACAGGTCTGGCTGTTGCCCGCCAGATCGGTGACCGTCACCGTGATGACGGTCGCCCCCGTGCCGACCATCGCGCCCGCCACCGGGCTCTGCGTAATGGCCAATGAACCCGCGGGCGTCAGGTTATCCGAAGCCGCCACGCTCTGCGTCAGGTCAGGGACCGCGGCCCGACAATCGTTGTTGGCCGACGCACTGACCGAGACCGGACAACTCAGCGTCGGCCGGGTCAGATCGAGCTTGACGGTGCGGCTTTCGAGCGCGCTGATGTTACCGGCGTTATCAACGGCGCGCAGGCTGACCGTGGTTATGCCTTCGGCGTTGATCGTCACTGAAGCGCTGGCGCCGGCGACGACCGTGACGCCGCCATTATTAATCCAGTAGCGCAGTTCTTTGACCCCGCTGCCGCTGTCGTTTGCGCTCAGCAGGACGGTGACCGGCGCGGCGTTGTGCCAGCCGTTCGCATTCGGTGAAGGGCTGATGTCGGCGGCGGCGGTCGGCGACGTTGTATCGACGAGGGCCGGGAAAGGCAGCAACACCGCGCCGCCGCGAGCCGCCAGGGTCAGGCTGACGGCACCGCTGCTGACCGTGAAGGTCGCGCCGGTGAGGGCGTCTTGCAGCAAGGTGCCATCGCTGAAATAGGCCGCGACCGGAACGCTCGCCGTATTGCTCGCGCCGCCATTGTTCAACGCGACGATGGCCGTTTCGCCGCCGCCGACCCGCGCGTAGGCGAAGCTGCTGTCGTCGGTTGCCGAGGCTGTCGTATCGCCGGTCAGCAACGTCTCGAAGCTGCCCGCGCGCAAGGCCGCGTGCTGTTTTCGGAGGTGCGCAAGCCGCGTGTAATAGGCCACCAGGCCATTATCGATAGGGCCATAAACGCCCGCGTTACCGGCTTCGTCGGCCCACGGATAAGGCGCGCGGTTGTAGGGGTCGTCTTCGGGGCCATTGACTCCGTTCGCCAGCGACGGGGCGTTGAGCGCGCCCTCGTCGCCATAGTAAATCATGGGCGCGCCGATGTAGGTGAACTGGAAGAGCGCCGCCAATCGCAACCGCTCTCGGGCCTCGGTCAAGCCGCTGTCGCCCGCTTCCGTCAGCACGTAGAGCGCGCGGTTCGTGTCGTGCGAATCGATCAAATTGAGCATCGCCGCCGTCGCCTGTGGCGGATAATCTTCGCGCACAGACTTCAGCGCATGATCAAACTGGCTCGGCGTCAGGGCGACGATCGTGTTGCCGCCGTTGTTATCGTTGTCGCTCCAACCGGCCGCGCCGCGCGCAAAGCCGATGACATTTTTGCGGAAACGGTAGTTCATCACCGAGTCGAGTTGATCGCCGGCGAGAAACTGGCTGGCGTCGGGAAAGATCTCGCCGACGAGCGGCCCATCCGCTTTGTAAGACCGCGCAAAGGGGCGGAAGTCATGCCACCAGTTGTGCGAGATGTCCGGGGCGACGTCAAAGCGCCAGCCGCTCGCGCCGCGCTCGTACCAGTGCTTCATCACATTGTCGCTCGCGTCGCGGTAGAAGAAATTCCGCACCTCGGGGCTGTCGTCCTTGAACGCCGGCAGGCTGTCAAAGCCGAACCAGGCTTCGTAGTTGCTGCCGTCGCAGGGACCGCTGCCGAAAAAGTTGTACCAGCTCCGGTAAGGCGAGGCGGCCGATTCACAGCCGCCATCCGGCGGCGGATTGTAACGGTGATAACGGTCGAAATAGAGGCTGTCGGAAGACGAATGGTTGAACACGCCGTCGAAGATCAGGCGGACGCCGCGCCGCTCGGCCTCTTGCACCAGCGACTGCAACGCCGCGTCGCCGCCGAGCGCCGGGTCGACTTCCAGATAGTTATCCGTGTCGTAGCGGTGGTTCGAGCGGGCCTTGAAGATGGGGTTCAGGTAGATCGTGTCCACCCCCAGGCTCTGTAAATAATCGAGCTTATTTTGAATCCCCTTGAGGTCGCCGCCGAAGAACTGCGTGCCATACTCATTGAAGTAAGGGCCGGGCTGGCGCGGGTCGAAGATGGCCTCGTTCCAGGTCGTGTGCGCGATGGGGGTCTGGTTGCCGTAAAAGGTCGGACAGCCCGTCGTGCTGCCGGCGCGGCAATAGTCGTTGGTGGTGTCGCCGTTGCGGAAGCGGTCGGGGAATATCTGATAGACGTTCGCATCATGCAGCCACGCCGGCGTCTGAAAAGCCGCATCGTAGACCGTGATCTGGAAAGCCGGGAACGGCTCGCCGTCGCTCGCCGCGCCTTCGCCGCCCTGGTTGAGGTTGTCGTGATCGTCGGCGTATGCGTCGCTGTAGAAAGCGACGTCGGCGCCATCCGTGATGCGGAACTTGTAGTAGAGGATCGCCGGCGACGTCGGCGTTGCAAGCTGGCGCGACCAGATGTCGTAGAGGATGCTGTTTTCGGTGCGATTTTCCAGAAACGACATGGGGTAATCGACCGGCCCCGTGGTCGTGTCCGTAGCCGGGTCGTAGGTGTAGACGCGGAGGCTTACGCCATCGACATCGAAATGATCCGTGCGGAAGCGCAGCGTGACGTTCGACCCGGCCGGCACCGCCCCGAACGGGCTGCGGTAGTAGCCGTCAAAGGTGTCGTGGCGGAGGCCGAGGAATTGAATGTCGCCGCTCGAACTGCTGCTGTTGGTCGAGAACGGTTTGCTGCTCGCGCCATTGGCGGTGCTGCCAACCGTGTAATAGTGCGTATAGGTCGCCGACGTGCCGATGAAGGCGCCGGCATTGTCCTGCGGCACCTGGCCGTAGACGAAGCCGCCCGGCGAGGTCAGATAACCGAAAAACAGAAACGACGCCGGGCGTGTGCCGCCGGTGATTGCCGACCAGGGCACCGCCAGCTCGCGCACATTGCCGGCGCCCGATGCGTAACTGCCGAAGAAAGCCGTCTGCGATGACCAGCCGCCCGCCCCATTCGCGGTGCGCAGCTCGCGGTAGCCGTCTTTGAAATAGGCGACGAAATCGGCCCTGAACGGGAGCGCTGAAAAACTCGTGTTGTCGTAATTGAAGCCGGCGAGGTTGCCGTTCGCATTGTTCCCGCCATTGACCGGACTGATGGAGTCTTTATCGATGTAGATGACTGCGGCTTCGCTGAGGTTGGCGTTGGTGATGCCGACATAAAGATTGTTATCGTCCCAGGTCATATACCAGTTCTGACCTGTGCCGGTGCTCTGCTGGTTCTGGCCATCGGCGTGGACGCCGTATTCGTTTGCGGCGATCACGCCATTGACGGCCGGCGTGGCAAACTGCGCCCGCACCAGCCGCAGCGGCAAGGCCAGCGCAAGCAACGTCATCGCGATGAAGATCAGGTGGGTCCGGCGCATACTGTGTCTACTCCTTTCGACAACACCGAGCCGGCCGGTTTCGGCGACCCGGCTCGCTTAATTCAAGTTCCGTATCAGTAGCTTTTCAATTACCGAAAAGTAAGTCTCCGAAGGATAGGCGCCAAAGATATTCCGGGCCGCTCGGATTGTCAATCCTCGCCCGGAACGAATCCAGAACGCGCCGCCCGGCTGTCTCCCGACGCGCTGATAAGATCGCTCCCATGTTGTATGATGGGTGGTGCTGTCTTGGAGAATATCTTTAGGCCATTTCAAGGAGAGTCATCATGCGTAGAAGCCATTTTTCTCTGCTAATCCCGGCCATTCTCTGCCTGGCCATTCTTTCCTGCGCCGCCGGCGCGCAGACGCCACAGCCCGGTTTCGCCGACGCCGTCTTAGGCCGGTGGGATTTGACCGTCCAGGCGCCGGACGGGGCCTACCCTTCCTGGGTCGAAATCACGCTCCGCAAAGAAACCGAATTAATGGGCCGCTTTGTCGGGCGTTTCGGCTCCATGCGCCACATCGCGCAGATCGATTACAGGGACGGCGAGCTTTCCTTCAGAGTGCCGGTCCAGTACGAATCGAACCCCACCGACCTGATCTTCAAAGGGAAGCTTGAGGGCGATCAACTGCGGGGCACAACCGGGGACGTCGGCGGAAAGACGTTGACCTGGGTAGGCCGGCGGGCGCCCGAACTCGGGCGCCAGGCGCCGCCGAAGTGGGGCAAGCCGATCCGCCTTTTCGAGGGCAAAGACCTCGCCGGTTGGAAGCTGCGCGGCAACGATAGAGGCAACTGCTGGAGCGCCGCCGCGGACGGGATGGCCAACAAGGTGCCCTGCGTCGATCTCATCACCGAGCAAAAGTTCACGGACTTCAAGCTGCACCTTGAATTCAACATCGTCGAGAAGAGCAACAGCGGCGTCTACCTGCGGGGCAGGTACGAAGTGCAGATTCAGGACGACGTCGGGAAGGCCATCGACAGCCTGCGTATGGGCGGCGTCTACGGGTTCCTCAGGCCCGCCGTCAATGCCGCGGCACGGCCGGGCGAGTGGCAGAGTTACGACATCACGCTGGTCGGCAGGCGGGTCACGGTCGTGCTGAACGGCAAAACAATCATCGATAATGCCGAAATCCCCGGCATCACCGGCGGCGCGCTCGACAGTGACGAAGCTGCCGCCGGGCCGTTGATGTTACAAGGCGATCACGGCAAAGTGACATTCCGAAATATCGTCCTGACCCCGGCACAGTAGCCAGCAAGCCCCCCACCCTGGCGCCGCACCAACCGGGTCAGATCATGGCCGCGCGCCGGCAGAAGATAACGCTTTCTGCCGGCGCGCGGCCATGATCCTCGCGCCATTTTTTAACCGAATGCGAGATGCCGGGACAGACTCGCTTGCCGCCTGACGCAACAAAAAGACAAGAATAAATTGATTGACTTTAATATTGTCTGCGGTGAACATTGATCAGGCTCTGCTGTGGACGGCGAAAGAGCTTACACATCGGATGCAGTCTGAACCATCACACTGCGCTTGAGGAGATCGACTCCCCCCACTTCTCTCAAAACATCAGGCCCTGCCCGACGGCAGGCGGTTTACATTCGACTGGCGGGATCAATCCGGCAGAAAGCGGTGCTCTGCCCACTTTGGGATTAAGATGGACAAGCGCTTCAAGATCCTCATAGCCGACGACGATGCCGACATGCTCTATGTCTATTCCCGCCTGCTCCAATCGGAAGGCTACGAGGTGGTGACGGCTCCCAGCGCCGCTGAATGTCTACGCATCGCCCGTCAGGAACGCCCTGATCTGATGCTTCTCGACGTGCGGCTTCCCGACCTTAGCGGCCTCGAAGTCTGTCGGCAGATTAAAAGCGACCCGACGCTGGCCAGCATTTTCATCATCCATATTTCCGGCATTGACATCTCCTCCGACAGCCAGGCCGAGGCGCTTGAATCCGGCGCCGACCTCTATTTGACCAAGCCGGTCGAATACCGCAAGCTGCTTGCCCACATTCAGGCGCTGCTGCGCATCAAGAGCGGCATCAACTCGGCGATGCTCGATCAGCAGAAGCGCGAACTCGATTCGCTCGACCGGCTCACGTCTTCATCGCCGGCCACGGTCGCCGCGCAGATGTTCAGAGCGCTGCCGTTGCGCAAGAATTCGCCGCAAGCATTCGACCACCTGGTGCAACTCTATGGCGACCTGCTCGATCTCGCCCTGCAACAGCGGGCCTATAAAATCGAACACAATCTCAGCGAGCGCCTGCACACGATTGTCGACCGGTTGGGCAGCTTCAGGGCGGGACCGCGCGATGTCGTCGATATTCACCAGACGGCGCTCAACCGCAAGGCGGCCGGGGCCAGCTTCCTGAAAGCACAGGCCTATGTCGAGGAAGGGCGCATGCGGCTCGTCGAGATGATGGGCTATCTGGTCTCTTACTACCGCACCTTTTCGCTGGGCGCGGGTCCCGGCGACGCTTCCGACGATCCTTCAACCCGCCCTTCGGCAGAGGGACAGACTCATGAGTAAGTATTTGCTGAAATTATTTATCACCGGCGAAACCCCCAGGAGCACGCGCGCCATCGCCACCCTGAAACGCCTCTGCGCCGAAGAACTGAAAGACCAGTGCGAGATGGTCATCATCGATACGCTCGAACGGCCGCAACTGGCCGAAGAAGAGAATGTCCTTGCCACGCCCACGTTAATCAAACAACAGCCGCCGCCGCTCCGGCGCATTATCGGAGACCTGTACGACATGGAGAAAGTCTTGCTCGGGCTCGACCTGCGCACTCGCAACGGATCGAAAGACTGAGAGAAGGAGGACCGCACGGAGATGAAAGCGCTTGGGGTCATTGAAAAGCTCGAAACCGGGATTCCGGGTTTTGATTTCATCGCCAACGGCGGCCTGCCGAAAGGCCGCATCACGCTGCTGTCGGGCACGGCGGGCAGCGCCAAAACCGTCTTTGCCGCGCAATTCCTGGCCGAAGGCGTGAGCAAGGCCGCCGAAGGCGGCGTCTTTGTTACCTTTGAAGAGCCGTCCGACGACATTCGAAAAAACATGATGGGATTCGGCTGGGACATCGAACAGTGGGAGCGTGAAGACCGCTGGGTCTTCGTCGATGCCTCGCCGCAGCCCGGCGACGAAACCCTCATCATCGGCGATTATGATCTGGGAGCCTTGCTCGCCCGCATCGATCATGCCGTTCAAAAGGTCGGCGCCAGGCGCGTCTCGCTCGATTCGCTCGGCGCTTTGTTCACGCGATTCTCCGACGTCGCCATTGTGCGCCGCGAAATGTTTCGTATCGCCTCGGCGCTCAAAAAGATGGGCGTCACCGCCATCATCACGGCGGAATGCTCGGGCGACGGCACCGAGATCAGCCGTTCGGGAGTCGAAGAGTTCGTCGCCGACAACGTCATCATTCTCCGCAACCTTCTGGAAGACGAGAAGCGCCGCCGCTCGGTTGAGATTCTCAAGTTTCGCGGCACCAATCATCAGAAGCGCGAGTTCCCCTTCACCATCCTTCCCAACCAGGGCATCGTCGTCATCCCGCTCTCTTCGATCGAGTTGAAGCAGAAGTCGTCCGACATTCGCATCAGCTCCGGCAACCCTGAGCTTGACCAGATGTGCGGCGGCGGCTTTTTCCGCGACTCGATCATCCTGGCCTCGGGGGCGACCGGGACGGGCAAGACGCTGCTGACGACCGAGTTCATCGCCGGCGGCGTCAAAAGCGGCGAGCGCTGCCTGTTGTTCGCCTTTGAAGAAAGCCGCGAGCAGTTGTTCCGCAACGCCAGCGGCTGGGGCATGGATTTCAGGGCGATGGAAGGCGCAGGCAGGCTGCGGGTGGTGTGCGAGTATCCAGAGACCGCCGGCCTCGAAGACCACCTGATCCGCCTGAAGGCGCAGCTCGAAGAGTTCAAACCGAACCGCGTGGCGGTCGATTCGCTGTCGGCGCTTGAGCGCGTCGCCACGGTCAAGGGGTTCCGCGAGTTCGTCATCAGCCTGACCTCCTATATCAAGCACCAGGAGATGGCCGGGCTGTTTACGGCCACCACCAGCAGCCTGATGGGCGGCACCTCAATCACCGAGACCCACATCTCGACCATCACCGACTCGATCATCCTGCTGCGCTACGTCGAGATGTACGGCGAGATGAAGCGCGGGCTGACGGTGCTCAAGATGCGCGGCTCCATGCACAACAAGGAGATTCGCGAATTCTCCATCGATAATCAGGGCATGCACATCGGCAACGCCTTCCGCAACGTGACCGGCATTCTCACCGGGCACCCGCAGCACCTTTCGTCGAGCGAGATGGAACGGCTCGGCGACCTGTTCACCGAAGATTGAAGGCGCGAGTGGAGGAATAAGGAGAGCAGCAACACACTTGATCAAGCCCGGGGGACGTCATCATGGCGGCAGAAGAGATCATGATCCTCAAGCAACAACTGGAGCGCTGTACGAGGGAGTTGCAGGCCAGCGAAGAGCGCTTCCGCAATGTCATCTCCAGGAGCGCGGACGGCATCCTCATCGTCGATGAGGCCGGCGTTGTTCGCTTCGCCAATCCGGCGACGGAATCTTTGTTTGGCCGCGCGGCGGACGAACTGGCGGGCGTCGCATTCGGGTTTCCGGTGGTCGCCGGCGAGACCACGGAGATCGACATCATCTCCAAAGGCGGCCGGGCCGCCGTCGCCGAGATGCGCGTCGTCGAGACCCGTTGGGAAGGCGAGATGGCTTACCTCGCCTCGCTACGCGATATTACCGAACGCAAGCGCGCCGAAGAGGAGCACGCCGAGTTGATACGCGAGCAGGCGGCCCGACAGGAGGCCGAGATCGCGAGCCGGGCAAAGGACGAGTTCCTGGCGACGCTCTCGCATGAGCTGCGCACGCCGTTGAACGCGATCTTTGGCTGGACGCGATTGCTCGCCACGCATGATCTCGGTGAAGATTTATGTAAACAGGCCATCGCCACGATTGATCGCAACGCCCGCCTACAGGCCCGGCTGATTGACGACCTGCTCGACGTATCGCGGATCGTTTCAGGCAAACTGCGGCTGGAGACTCAGCCGGTCGATCTGTCCGGCGCCATCTATGCCGCCGTCGACACGCTAAGGTCGGCGGCCGAGGCCAAGAACATTCGCATCGCCGTACGCTTGCCTGACGGCGCCGGCATGGTGCTGGGCGACTCGGTCCGGCTGCAACAGGTCATCTGGAACCTGCTCTCGAACGCCATCAAATTCACCTCTCAAGGCGGGCAGGTACAGGTTCACTTGCAGAGGGCCAATTCGTGCTTTGAAATCACCGTGAGTGATACAGGGCCGGGAATCGACGAAACCTTCCTGCCCTATGTCTTTGATCGCTTCCGCCAGGCCGACAGCAGCGCGACGAGGAGACAGGGCGGGCTGGGCCTGGGGCTTGCGATTGTCCGCCACCTGGTGGAGTTGCACGGCGGGACGATTCAAGCCCGCAACCGCGCCGAAGGCAAGGGCGCGGCGTTTACGGTAGCCCTGCCGATAATGGCCGCCTACGCGTCAAAAGAACCGCTGCCCTCCCCGTTCGACGGGCAGCCTGCCGGCGTCAGCAGCCCGAAGCTTTTAAATCGCTGGCCGGCGCTCAACGGCCTCAAGGTGCTGGTGGTTGATGATGACGCGGACGCCCGCCGGTTGCTGAGCACCATCCTCGAACAATGCGGGGTTGAAGTGATCGCGCGGGGGTCGAGCGCCGCGGCGCTCAAGGCGCTGAAGCAGTTCCAACCCGACATCCTGATTTCAGACATCGGCATGCCGGAAGAAGATGGCTATGCCTTAATTGAGAAGGTGCGGTCCTTAGAACCGGACGGCGGCGGACACATCCCGGCCGTCGCGCTCACCGCCTATGCGAGAGCGGAAGATCGGCTGCGGGCACTTTCGGCGGGCTACAACATCCATCTGCCGAAGCCGGTCGAGCCGGCCGAACTCATGGCCGTGATTGCCAGCCTCACCCGACGCAGCCGCCGGCAATGAGGCCAGAGGTAACCGGCGGCATCAACGGCCGCCCCCTTCACCGCCTGATCGCGGCGCCCTAGCCCGCACCTGGCGGCCGACTCATCGAAACGGCGTAAAAACCTTTCAGCGAGTTAAAGGGCTGCCGCAGCGTAGCTCTTCCCTCCGCCCACGCGCAGCAAAGCTTATAAAGATTATCGGCGCACGCAAACAATGGTTGCGCGTGAATTCAAAATCGGGCGCAAGCCAAGCAGGCCGGCGGCGCGCAATTCTGACGGCGCGGACAGGAACACTTTCCGCAAGCGAGCCGATAATTTTATATAGACGAGCACGAAGCGCATTTGCATATCCGGGGAGGGATGAACCATGGTGCGAACCGACAGCATATCGAGCCAGCCGACATCATCAAATACTCAGTACGACATCAGCTCATACCGTCCGGTTGAAACCGAGCAACAACCTGAGGCGATGCAGCCCGGGCCAAACCGCGCCGACAACATCAACGCGGGCGACCTCTTTTTGTCGCGGGCCGGACTGGATCAGGGCCAAATCCTGCGCAGCCAACTGAACGCACAGGTGCAGGACGGCGGCACGCCCGATCAGAACGGCGGCATCAACCTCGACGACATACAAGGCGTCCGCGGCAACCCCAACGTCACGCCCGAGTTCAAGCAGGCCGTCCGTGAGATGGCCGACCGGCTGGGCACCCGGCCGGAATACTTGATGGCGGCGATGAGCTTTGAAAGCGGCGGCAGCTTTAGCCCCTCCGCGGTCAATTCGCGCAGCGGGGCCACCGGATTGATCCAATTCCTCCCCAGCACGGCGCGCGGTCTGGGAACCACGACCGACGCGCTTTCGCGCATGTCCCCGGTCGAGCAGCTTCCGTATGTAGAAAAATACTTTGAGCCGTTCCGAGGGCGGCTCAGCACGCTCGAAGGCGTCTACACGTCCGTCCTGTCCGGCTCGCCCCGGCCGAATTCCAACGACGTCTTGTTTCGCAGCGGCAGCGACGCTTATACGCAGAACCGAGAATTAGACTTCAATGGCGACGGACAGATCACCTCGGGCGAGGCGACTTCGCCGGTGGCGGCGCGATTGTTCGGCGGGGTGACGCGAGTGCAGCAGCGCTTGCAAGGGCTCGGCTTTGATCCGGGAACGGCCGACGGCATATTCGGACCCAGGACGTCGCGAGCGCTGGCCGATTTTCAGCGGTCGCGTAACCTTCCCGCGACCGGCTTGATCGACGAAGCGACGTTTCGCGAAGCGCTCGACGCCCAGATTGACGACTGAATCTTTAACCCGCCAACAGGCCGCCTTCTAACTTCCGCAACCGGCTGGCGACCTGGAATATCGATCAGGATCACTTGCGCGACGGGGTGAAACC
>JADMIO010809354.1_pt1 | contig 27912 bp, 24 predicted proteins | sample 8958161 | NCBI WGS metagenome assembly JADMIO01 (sample SAMN16585339, study PRJNA669376) | soil metagenome | isolation source: Crop rotation soil | place: USA: Cullars Rotation, Alabama | collected 2011
CTTTCCCCAGCAATCGCACGGGCATGCAGATACTTCGATGTCAGCCCACTCGATGGGTGGGATGCACATGGATGCCGCGCCCGATTGGCGGATGGAAGCAATGGCAAAGCATATGGCCTATTCCAGCCCGCGACCTCTAACGGCCGCAGACTCGGCACGTGCCGCCGCGGTGATCGACGAGCTGCGACAGGCGATCGCGAAGTACTCGGATGTAAAGGTCGCGGAGGCTGATGGCTACAAGATGTTCGCGCCGCAGATCAAGAATCAGCCGCAGTATCATTTCACCAAGGGCTGGAATGCGCTGCGCAACCAGTGGGGATTCGATCCCGCTCGCCCAACGTCCCTGCTCTATACCAAGGACGCGCAGGGGCAATTCCATTTAACTGGCGCGATGTACACAGCCTCGCGTGGCACCAGTGAGGACGAGCTCAATGATCGCGTTCCGCTCAGCGTTGCACGCTGGCACCGTCACGTCAACTGGTGTATTCCGGCGCGGAACGCCAAGGATCGCTGGTCTGAGACCAAGGACGGTCGACCAATCTTCGGGCCGCTTGGCGTCGCAACGCGGGAAGAGTGCGAGGCAGCCAACGGGCGGTTCATCCCGCAAGCTTTTGGCTGGATGCTGCATGCCAATACCTTCGCCGGCAACGATCTAAAGTCCATTTGGCACGACGACCATATGGAGCACGATCAACATGCGATGATGGGAGATCCGAAACGCCCCGATTAGATTGGGCGGATGCCTCCACAATTCATCTATGTAATGAAGGATCTGCGCAAAGTCGTCCCGCCGTCGCGGGAGATTTTGCGCGGTATCTGGTTGTCTTTTTATCCGGGCGCCAAGATCGGCGTACTTGGCGCGAACGGCGCCGGCAAATCCTCCCTGCTCCGCATCATGGCGGGCGTCGACCACGATTTTCAGGGTGAAGCGTGGCCACACGAGGGGACGCGAATCGGCTATCTCGCCCAGGAACCGCAGCTCGATCCGACAAAGAACGTCAAGGAAAACGTCGACGTTGCCGTAAAGCCGGTCAAGGATCTGTTGAAGAAGTTCGAGGAGATCTCGAACAAGTTCGCCGAGCCGATGTCGGACGACGCGATGACGAAGCTGCTCGATCAGCAGGCGAAAGTGCAGGAGAAGATCGACGCTCTCAACGCGTGGGACATCGATCGAAAGGTCGAGATTGCGATGGACGCGCTTCGTCTTCCTCCCGGCGATGCGGACGTGAGCAAACTGTCCGGTGGCGAACGGCGTCGCGTCGCATTGTGCAGAACACTCCTGGAAGAGCCGGACATGCTATTGCTCGATGAGCCGACCAACCACCTCGACGCCGAGTCGGTGGCGTGGCTGGAGCGATTTCTCGCGGAATTTCCGGGAACCGTGGTAGCGGTAACGCACGATCGATACTTCCTCGACAACGTCGCCGGCTGGATTCTCGAGCTCGATCGTGGCGCCGGGATTCCATACGAGGGCAACTACAGCTCTTGGCTAGAGCAGAAGCGCACCCGACTCGCGCAGGAAGAGAAGCAGGCGTCGGCGCGCCAGCGAACGCTGGAGCGCGAGCTCGAGTGGGTACGGATGTCACCGCGCGCTCGCCAAACGAAGAGCAAGGCGCGCATCCAGAAGTACGAGGAGCTCGCCAGCGCGGCGGAAGGCGAGAAGGTGATGCAGAACGAGATTGTCATTCCGCCACCGGCGAGACTCGGCAATGATGTCGTGATTGCCAAGGGGTTAAAGAAGGCCTATGGCGACAAGGTGCTTTTCGATGATCTGTCGTTTTCACTGCCACGCGGTGGAATCGTCGGTATCATCGGACCGAACGGCGCGGGTAAGACGACGCTGTTTCGGATGATCACCGGCAGGGAGCAGCCCGATGGTGGCGAGCTCACCATTGGCGACACAGTTCAGTTTGCCTATGTAGATCAGGCGCGCGAGCTGAACGACGCCAATACCGCGTACAAGGAAGTGAGCGAAGGCAACGACATCATCATGGTCGGCAAGCGGGAGATGCAAGCGCGCGCCTATCTCGCTCAGTTCAATTTCAAAGGGCCAGACCAACAGAAGAAGGTGAAAGATCTGTCAGGTGGAGAGAGAAACCGCCTTCACCTCGCCAAGCTGTTGAAATCCGGTGGCAACCTTCTGCTGCTCGACGAGCCGACCAACGATCTGGACGTCGACACTTTACGCGCGTTGGAAGAAGCCCTGGTTGATTTTCCTGGCTGCGCGGTGGTGATCTCGCACGACCGCTGGTTTCTGGATCGCATCGCGACGCATATTCTGGCGTTCGAGGGTAATTCGGAAACGGTGTGGTTCGAAGGGAATTATCAGAGCTACATCGAAGATCTGAAGCGGCGGAAAGGACCAGATGCCGATCAACCGCATCGCATCGCGTACAAGAAGCTGGTTCGCGCTTAGGGGTAGCGCCTTAGTACTTCTCGCAGCCAGTGGCTGTTCTGAGCAGGTCTGCCCCAACACCGGTCAACGTGGTTCACTGCTCGTGGCGCGCGTTGATCCGCACGTGGAGGAAGGTGGCGTAGCGTTCGATCAGCTCGGAGATAGCGCTGACTCCGGTGTCGCGCTTTGCCGTGACATCCTGTATGCCGATGGCCATGCGTTGCTCAAACTCATGGGCGACTCAGCCACTGTTACGGAGAACAATGGGCTGGCCGTCATCGGCGGTGTCGCGACCTCGATACCGGCCTATCGACACGACAAAATCGCTTACGTCGCTGTACAGTCATTTGCGCGCAGTCGACGCGCACTTGTGCTGCCCAATCCTGATCATCCCGTGGACATGACGTTGTGGCCGCGGCCCGCGCTACTGCATTTGAAACGATCCGGACTCACGCAGGGCAGAGCGTATCAGACGGCGGTTCGGGAGGGGCTGCTTCCGTGATGCTGCTGGCGATGGTGGCTGCTGCGAGCATATGGCAGGACTCGACGATTTACGACGGCCGAGCAAAGCAAATCAAAGTCGACATCCCGCGCATCGATACGGTAGTCACGATCGACGGCGTGTTGAACGAACCGGTGTGGCGCCGCGCGGCTCGGCTCACGGGCTTTTCGCAGTATCAACCAGTCGACGGACTGCCGGCGGTCGAACCGACAGAAGTCCTCACCTGGTACGGGGCCGATGCGATCTACTTCGGTATCAAGGCGCGCGAGATCCACGGCAACGTGGTACGCGCTACTCACGCCAACCGCGACAACATCGACAGCGAGGATCAGATCCAGCTCCTGCTCGACACTGACAACAGCCGGCAGATTGCTTTCCTCTTTGGCGTGAATCCGTACGGTGTCCAGCAGGACGGGACGCGCAGCGCACAATTCGCGGGTGGCGCCGGCGGTCCGCAGGCGAGTGGCGGAGGGTTCAGGAACATCAATCCTCTCGAGGGCAGCGTCGACCTGAATCCTGACTATTACTTCGAGTCAAAGGGTCGACTAGTCGACGGCGGTTATGAAGTGGAAGTACGAATTCCGTTCAAGAGTCTGCGCTATCAGGACGCGCGGGTGCAGACCTGGGGATTGCACATCCTCCGTCGGGTGCAACACTCTGGATTTCAGGACACCTGGGCGCCGGCGATCCGCGCCAACGCGAACTTCCTGGCGCAATCCGGCACGCTGGTAGATCTGCACGATCTGAAGCGCGGGCTCGTCCTGGAGGCAACACCGACGATGACGGCACACGCCGATCGCGCGCCCGACATCGGCAACGGCCGTGACTATCATCAGACCGGGGACATCGGCGGCGACGTGCGCTGGGGAATTCGGCAGAATCTCACGCTCAACGGAACGATCAATCCGGATTTCTCGCAGGTCGAAGCCGATGTCGGGCAGGTCCTGCTCAACGAGCGATTCGCGCTGTTCTACCCGGAGAAGCGCCCCTTCTTCCTCGATGGGCTCGAGCTGTTCGATTCGCCGAACCAGCTGATCTACACTCGACAGATCGTTGCTCCAAAGGCCGGCGCGAAGCTCACAGGCAAAATCGGCGGGCTCAACATCGCCTCGATCGTGGCTGAGGACGACAATGTCAATTCGTGGGCGAACGCACACTCGCCGCTATTTGGCGTCTCGCGACTCCGCTACGACTTCGGCTCCGCGAATACGTTTGGCGCGGTTCTGACCGCGCGCGAGGATGGAGATAACTACTCGCGTGTCGCCTCGACCGATTACCGCTTCTATCACTCGAAGCTTTACTGGGCGCAGTTCCAGGCTGCCCATTCCTGGAGTGACAGCCTCGGCACTCAGCAAACGGGATCGATTCTTCAGGGCGATTGGGATCGCACCGGCCGCGCATGGGGATTTCACTATACGCTTCGGTCCCTCGATCCAGGCTTCAGAGCGGCGGCTGGATTTGTCAACCGCACTGGCATCATCGAAACGCGCGCATTCAATCGCATCACGTTCTACGGTGTGCCGAATTCCCTGGTGCAGACATACGGCACCTTTTTCGGCGTGGATCGCATTTGGAACAACAACGGCTCGAGCCACGGCCTCGAAGAAAGCACGGAGTCCATCACTCCGAGCGCGACGCTTCGCGGCGGCTGGCTGGTGAGTGGGGCGCTGACGCATAGCTATTTCGCGTTCGACCCGGCGCTCTACGCGGGATTGACCGTTGCAGAGCCGGTTGCAGCCGTGCCGATCGGATCGACTTCCGTTCTCGATACAGTGGCGTTTACTGTGCCTGGTCCAGAGAAAGACCAGTGGGGCGGTTCGTTCAGTCTGACGACACCGACGTTTCGGACGTTCTCCGGTACCGCAGCGATGACATTGGGTCAGGTTCCCATCTTCAGTGAAGCCGCGCCGGGACGAAGCTCGCGTCTCGATGCGGTCCTCGCTTTCCGCCCGACAACCGCGATTCGGAGCACGATGCAGCTCTCGCGTCTAGTCATCACTCGCCGCAGCGATGGTACGCGTTTTTCTTCCGAAACGATTCCGCGACTCAAAGTCGAGTACCAGGTGAGTCCGCCGATCTTCTTCCGAGTCGTCGGGCAATACGCAGCTCGTTCGCGCACGCAGCTTCGTGACCGGGATGGACATCCAGTTCTCGTCAATGGGATACTCGATGGCGGAGATACCTCCAATCAGTTCTCCGCTGACTGGCTTTTCAGTTATCGGCCAGTCCCGGGTACGCTCGTATACCTTGGCTATGGATCGACGCTGGAGGAGCCGCGCGAATTTCGTTTTCAGAATTTGCACCGCACGCGCGATGGGTTCTTCGGCAAAATCAGCTATCTCTTTCGCTTCTAGGCACGGGGATTCGCCCGAGTTCGCGACGCAGTGGAACGGGTCTCGCATTTACAGTCATCTCAGGGAGGGGTGATGGCGAGACCAACACGGGGCAGGATGCGCAGGCCGATTTCCCCGCGCGTGCACGGCATGATTGACTACGGTACGTCAGCGGCAGTGGCCGCTGCACCCGCGGTTTTCGATGTGCCGAGGGCGGCGCGGAATCTCTTTGAAGGATTGGCGACCGGCTATACAAGCCTGTCTTCGGTCACTGATTATCCACTAAGTCTCAAGCGGCTCGTTCCGTTCAAGGCACACGGCGCTGCCGAGCTCGCGATCGCTGCAATTTTGCCGGCGATGCCATGGCTACTCGGATTCGCCGAGGATCGAGCTGCGCGCAACATGTGCTTCGGGCTGACCGCGTTGACGCTGGTTGTCTCAGCGCTAACTGATTGGGATCAAGGCGGCCGCAAGCGGCGTCGCGCTAGCCGTTGATCGTCCGCATCCCGCCCTCGGGATAGCGGTCGCCAGCCGTCGCTCCCTTCGGAGCGGCGGTGTCGATGCGACGCAGGTCGTTTTCCGAGAGAACGATATCGAGCGCGCCGACGTTTTCCTCGAGGCGCTCCGGATGCCTGGTTCCGGGTATCGGCACAATGTCATCGCCCTGAGCGAGCACCCATGCGAGTGCCAGCTGCGCCGCAGTGCAGTTGTGTTCCTTCGCGATTTCCTCGACGCGTCCGACGAGATCGAGATTCTTCTGAAAATTCTCGCCCTGGAAGCGGGGGTGATGCTTCCGGAAATCGTCATCAGCGAGATCGTCGATCGTCTTGATTTGGCCGGTCAGAAATCCACGGCCGAGCGGACTGTAGGCAACGAAGGCGATGTCGAGCGCCCGCAATGCCTGGAGCAATCCGTCTTCAGGATCGCGAGTCCACAGTGAGTACTCGGTTTGAACCGCGGTAATTGGATGAACCTGGTGCGCGCGGCGAATAGTGGGAACTGACGCCTCGGACAGGCCGATGAAGCGCACTTTACCTTCACGAACCAGCTCCGCCATTGCGCCGACGGTGTCTTCGATCGGCGTGTTGCGATCGACTCGGTGCTGGTAGTAAAGGTCGATGGTCTCGATGCCCAATCTCTTTAGCGACGCTTCGCACGCCTGTCGCACGTACTCTGGCTTTCCGTTGACGCCGAGGAATGCTTTGGTCTTCGGGTCGCGGACATTCCCAAACTTTGTTGCGATTAGAACCTGATCGCGTTTGCCCTTGATTGCGCGGCCAACCAGCTCCTCATTCGTTGCGGGGCCGTACATGTCGGCGGTATCGAGCAGATTGACGCCAAGCTCGATGGCGCGGTGAATGGTGGCAATTGACTGCTTCTCATTGCTCGGGCCATAGAAGTCGGACATCCCCATGCAGCCAAGTCCGAGCGCCGAAGTGATCAGGCCCTGTGAGCCAAGTCGCCGGTATTTCATGTTGCTGCGTGCCATTCTGGTTCCGATTGTCGGGATGTGAATATTAGCGGAAATGCATCGATCGAAACGGAGGCACAGGTATCCCGAAGAGCTTCTCATCACCCGGCGCCGACCGCGGTTGCCGCATAGCGCGAGTCACGTGACGTCTCCAGTTTAGGAAATGCCGAGTGCTGTTATCGCGCGCAACATCTCACATCGTTTTGGGGACGTCGTCGCCCTCAGCGATGTCAGCATCGACGTCTCGGCCGGCAGTGCTACCGCGCTGGTTGGTGAGAGTGGGTCAGGCAAAACGACACTGCTTCGATGCATTAATCGCCTGGTCGAGCCACTCAGCGGTGATGTAATCGTTGGCGACCGAAACGTTCGTGAGCAGGACGTGATCGAGCTGCGTCGCGGGATCGGGTACGTTCAGCAGCACGGCGGCCTGATCCCGCACTGGCGAGTGCTGAGAAACGTCGCTCTGGTTCCAAGACTGCGCGGACAAATAGACCTGGATGACAGAGCGCGCAATGCGCTCGACCTCGTCGGACTTCCGGCTGCGCAGTTCGGGTCGCGCTTTCCGCACGAGCTGTCCGGTGGCCAGCGTCAACGAGTGGCACTGGCGCGAAGTATCGCAGCCAGCCCGGAAGTAATTCTTCTCGACGAGCCATTCGGTGCGCTCGACGCAATTTCACGTGCCGAGCTGCAGACTGCCTTCGATGGGCTTCGCAGGAAACTCAGCGTGACGGCGCTGCTGGTGACCCACGATCTGGCTGAGGCCGCACGACTCGCCGACGAAGTAGTCGTGATGCGACAGGGGAAGATCGAGCAGCGCGGGTCGATGACTCAGCTGGTAAGAGCGCCCGCAACGGAGTATGTCGCACGGCTGATAGAGCAGGCGCGGGCCGCGCTCCAAGGACTGCTCGCGTGACCCGTTGCGCCAAGAGCGTCATTCGCGCGTGCGTCTCTGCCGCGACGCTGGTGAGCTCGATCGGAGCGAATGCCACTGCGCAGGAATCAAAAAATCGACCGATCGTTGTCGCCTCGAAGCCATTCGGCGAGTCATATCTGCTATGCGAAATGTTCGCGCAGCTGCTCGAATCACGCGGGTTCAGCGTGGAGCGCAAGCCGGGATTGGGCGCGACCGAGATTGCGTTTCGCGCATTGCGCTCGGGCGCGATCGACGTCTATCCGGAATACACAGGCACGGGTTTGATCGCTGTTCTGCACGATTCGTTGCCCGATTCAGTGAGGGCGGATCGACGGGCAGTCTTCTCATACGTATCACGCGAGTTCGCCGCTCGATATCAGCTACGGTGGCTGCCTCCGCTCGGTTTTGAGAACACCTACGCAATCGCGGTCGCTCGCAAGACTGCGCAGCGCTACAACCTGAGAACGCTGACAGATCTGGGGCGTGAAAGCCCACGCCTGATCGCCGGATTTACTGCTGATTTCATCGGCAGACCGGACGGACTGGTCGGCCTGACCCGAGTCTATGGTGTTCACCCCAAAGAAGTCCGGCCTCTCGCGCCTGCCGTGAAGTACCAGGCACTGGCAGCGGGTGCCGTCGATGTTATCGACGGCTACTCCACGGATGGCTTGCTGGCGAAATACGACCTGGTGACGCTTGTCGATGATCAACACTTCTTTCCGCCGTACGAGGCGGCAGCGCTCGCCACCGACGCGCTTGCGAAAAGACAGCCTGAGGCGATCTCCACCCTCGCGCTCCTGAGCAATCGCCTGACCGAAACGACAATGCGGCAGCTCAATCGACGCGTAGAGGTCGATGGTGAAGATGTTCGATCGGTCGCATCCAGTGAGCTAAACGCGCTCGGCCTGCTCGGCTCACGCGGGTCGGCCTCAGCTCCGACGCGGGCCACCAGAGGAGAAGGCTTTCTTGCGTACCTTTGGGATCGACGCGCGCAGCTGGCGGAATTGACAGGCCGACATCTCGAGCTGGTTGCACTCGCGCTGCTCGCGGCCGCGCTCATCGCGATTCCCCTGGGATTGCTACTCGAGCGCGGGCGCAGAATAGCCGAGCCGGTGATTGGAGGACTCGGCGTGCTGCAGACGATACCGAGCATCGCACTGCTCGCATTCATGATTCCGCTGCTCGGGGTCGGAGTAGTACCGGCGCTGGTGGCGCTCTGGTTGTACGCCCTCTATCCCATCGCGCGCGGAACCTACAGCGGTGTGCGTGACGCCGACCCCGACGCCGTCTCGGCGGCAGAAGCACTTGGCACTACTCCGATGCAGCGTCTGCTATGGGTGCGCCTGCCGCTGGCCGCGCCGGTGATAATGTCCGGGGTACGCACAGCGGCGGTGATCACGGTCGGCGCAGCGACGCTGGCCGCGTTCATCGGCGCCGGCGGATTGGGAGAGCCGATCGTCGCCGGCCTCGCACTCGCCGACACGAGAATGATTCTGTCGGGCGCGTTACCGGCGGCGATCCTGGCGCTGGTGGTGGACGGAGCGCTTGCGCTCGTCGAACGCGTGGTCGCTCCTGCCCATCGTCGCCGAGCTCTGTGGACGAGGCAATGAAGTGATCATTGCGACAGGGCGTTAGTGCTTTACGATGCTCGCTGCAGAGTTTTTGCGCGGTTAGCCGCATCATCACGCGCTGAGCCGGCACGGAGTCTTCCGTATGTGAAGTAGATGACGAGGCCGACTGCGAGCCAGACGAAGAGTCGAATCCATGTCAGCAGCGGCAAGCCGGACATTAGATAAAAACAGATCAATGTGCCGATGACCGGCACCCACGGCATGCCGGGTGTTCGAAACGGCCGTTCGACATCAGGCTCCGTACGTCGGAGAATCAGCACGCCGGTGCAGACGATTGCGAAGGCAAGCAGTGTCCCCATGCTCACCAGCTGACCGAGTACGTTGAGCGGGAAAAGTCCCGCGGCGATGGCCACCACTGTTCCCGTGAACGCTGTGGTGATGTGCGGTGTGCGAAAGCGAGGGTGTAGTCGCGCGAAGACCGGTGGCAGGAACCCATCGCGACTCATCGAATAAAAGATGCGCGTCTGACCCAGCAGATTGACCAGGATTACGCTGGAGATTCCGCAAATCGCTCCGATGTTGATTATCGGCGGCAACCATTTCACCCCTGTTGATTCGACGGCAAGAGCGATGGGGGACGGAACGTTTAGTTTCGGGTACGCAACGAGACCCGTCATGACCAACCCAACAGCGATGTAGAGTGCAGTGCAGATCGCGAGCGACACGAGGATGCCGAGTGGAACGGTGCGGCCGGGATTCTTGGCTTCCTGGGATGCGGTGGAGACCGCATCGAATCCGATGTACGCGAAGAAAATGACGCCGGCGCCGCGCAGTACACCGCTCCAGCCGAACTCTCCGAATTTCCCGCTGTTCGGCGGGATGAACGGATGCCAATTGGCAGCGTTCACGTAATGAGCGCCGACGGCGACGAAGAGCGCGAGCACGACGACTTTGAGAACCACGATCGACGTGTTGAATCGCGCAGATTCCCGAATGCCTACGATCAACAAAAGGGTGAGAACCAGGCAGATGAGAGTTGCCGGCACGTTGAAGATCGCTGTCGCTGCGCTGCCATCGGCGAGAGTGACGCTGGTTCCGGGCGGGGCCACCCAGCGTGGAGGCAGGTTGATGCCGATTTCCCGAAAGAGCGCCAGCGCGTAGCCTGACCATCCCACCGCGACGGACGATGAGCTGAGGGAGTACTCGAGTGTGAGGTCCCAGCCGATGATCCAGGCGACGAGCTCGCCCATGGTGGCGTATGCGTACGTATACGCGCTCCCCGCAACCGGGATCATGCTCGCCAGCTCGGCGTAGCAAAGGCCGGCGAATGCGCACGCTACTCCGGCCATCACCATCGAGAGAGTCAGCGCGGGTCCCGAGTTCTGCGAGGCAACAGTGCCGGTCAATACGAAGATCCCCGCCCCGATGACGGCGCCGATTCCCAGCGTGATCAAAGCGAGCGGGCCGAGCTCCCGTCGCAGTGTACCGGATCCTGCCTCCGCCAGCAGCGATCCGAGGTCCTTCTTCGTGAATAGCGCCATGGGCCTCCCAGTTGGATACCAAATTGTATACAAAGCCGAGTGCCAGAATTACGTCGACGGAAGGCATGGGCGCAAGATGGGTATCTGTTCTATATTGGCGCTGTGCCGAGAAAAGCTGCTGCCACCACGCGGGCCCTTGAACAGGGACGACGACCCGCGGGCGCTGCCGAGCGGGCCAATCGGCTCTATGACTCGCTGCGAAACCTCATCGTCCGCGGCCAACTGGCGCCCGGTGCTCGCATCGTCGAGACCGAAGTCGCCGAGCGGTTTGGCGTCAGTCGTACGCCGGTTCGCGCTGCCTTCCAGCGTCTGGAGCGAGAGGGATACGTAACCGCGTCAGCGACGCATCAGGCGCGGATGACGGTGGCTCCGCTCACCCGCGAGGACGTCGGTGAGCTGCTGGAGATCGTCGGTGAGCTGGAGGGACTGGCGGCCCGAAGCGCGGCCCGTCTGGGCGAAGAAGATCGTGACCGTCTGGCCAAGGATCTTTCGGCCCTCAACGCCGAGTTCCGCCGTGCCGCCGCTGCCAAAGGCGCTCAGCCGGGCAAGCTGTATGAGCTCGATGAGCGTTTTCACCGCCGCTACGTCGAAGCCGGCGCCGGATCCCGCCTCAGAACGCTCCACGAAGCGGTTAAGCCGCAGGCGGAGCGCTACATAAGGATGTACATCGCATTGCTAATGGACACCGTCCCGACCGCGGGCGGCGAGCACGACGCAATCGTCGACGCAATCCAGAGCGGTAATGCGCTAGCCGCCCAGCGCGCGGTTCAGACCAACTGGCGCCACGCCGCCGACCGCCTGGTGCGCGCGATCGACGTTATGGGCGAACAGGGGAATTGGTAACTCCGCGTTCTATCTGGACCGTGCTTTGGTCCTGATTGCGCTGAGAACTTTCTGTAGCAGTGGGTCGCGATTGGCGAAGTAGTCCGCGGAGCTCAATTGATATGCGAGCTCCGGTTTTATCCACTCACGCCGATCCACAGGGATCGTCTCATGGGACTGGTCGGAGATGCTGTCAGGTCTTTTTAGAGACTTGCGGATTCAGGCCGGGGCCTCAGGATATGCCGTGTCAATTCTCGACAAGAATAAATTCGACTCTTTCGGAGATCGCCCATGGCTCATAGAAAAACGCCCCGAAAATCGAGCAAGACAAAACTCGTCAATCATGGCGACAAGAAGATTGTTGCAGTTGTTGGAGCCACCGGTGCGCAAGGTGGCGGCCTCGCCCGCGCCATTCTCGATGACAAGTCTTCCCAGTTTGCCGTACGCGCGCTGACACGCGATCCGAATTCCGACAAGGCGAAAGCGCTGGCCGATGCCGGAGCAGAAGTCGTCGCCGCGGACATCGACGATGTCAAAAGCCTGCGCCACGCTTTCGAGGGCGCGCACGGTGCTTTCTGCGTCACCTTCTTCTGGGACCATCTCAAACCGGAGAAGGAGCTCGCGCACGCGCGCAACATGGCGCAGGCAGCAAAGGACGCCGCCGTTCATCACGTCATCTGGTCCACTCTCGAGGACACGCGAAAGTTCGTCCCGCTGTCGGACGATCGCATGCCCACCCTAATGGGCAAATACAAGGTTCCGCACTTCGATGCCAAGGGTGAGGCAGACGAAGTCTTCAGGGAGCTCGAAGTGCCGACGACTTTCCTGCTGGCCTCATTCTATTGGGACAACCTGATTCATTTTGGGATGGGGCCGAAGAAGGGACCCGATGGCAAGCTCGCGCTCACGCTGCCGATGGCGAACAAGAAACTCGCCGGCATCGCCGCCGAGGATATCGGGAAGGTCGCCTACGCGATTTTCGAGCGCGGAGATGAGATGATCGGCAAGACCGTTGGAATTGCCGGCGGCCACCAAACCGGTGTGCAGCTGGCGAAGTCGCTCACCAAAGCGCTGGGCAAGGAAGTGAAGTACAACGAGATCACGCCGGCAGCCTTCCGCGCGCTCGGATTCCCGGGCTCAGACGACCTCGGCAACATGTTCCAGTTCTATTCCGAGTTCGAGCAGGATTGCTGCGATATGCGCAGCATCAGTGAAACGAAATCCTTGAATCCGGAGCTGCTTACCTTCGATCGCTGGCTCGCTCAGAATAAATCACGGATTCCGCTCGGCTGATTTCCCGCCGATCGCCTTGACCTTTTCCGCTTCGGTGAAGAGACGCGTGATGAAGCGCTGACCTTCACCGATGCGCTCGACTTCGACTGCCGTCGCTTCGATCGCCTGCTCCATTCGTTGCAGGCGATCGGCGATATCGCGAGGCAGCGATGCGACTGCGGCCGCGCTGCGCCTCCAGATTCTGCGCGCCATCGCGACCGAGAGTGGAAACACCGCGACGATCAGGAAAATTCCGCCAAGCACCCATGCTTCCTCGGGTGGACCCTGGCGCGGCATCGGTGGCGGCTGCTCGACTACTGCACCGGGAATTGCAGCGGCCTGCGCGAGCTGAGTCGCATTGGCGGCGAGCATTCCATCAACAGCTTTGATTCGCGCATCAACGTCCGTGAGTCGATCCTCGAGCGGCTTTCGGCCGGCATCGCCGGCATCGAGCTGATCGAGCTGTGCCTGAATCTCGCGACGGGTGCCGTCCAGGTCATCGAGCTGATTACTGAGCTCTCGCTGCTGCGCGCGAAAGCCCTGGTAGATAGCACTCGCACTCGGCGTCGCGCGCGGCGCCGCGCCCGCAATTACCGGTGCGCTTGGTGGTGTAGGGAGTGTTGGGGGCGTAGCCTGAAACAATCGATCCTCGCTGACGATTTACCGCGCAGTGCCGTCCCGCACCGATAATCTACGATTCCCGAGCGCGAATTTCTTCGGTGCGCGTGTGGATCGCGTTATAAGGACTTGGCCCCGCCTTCAATTTCGGCTGCGACCAGGATGCCGCGCTCGATGTAGATAGGCCGTACCTGTGCGCGAAGTTTCGGCAAGCGGAATGCGAAGGCGATTCCGGCTAAGATGCACGCCGCACCGCCGACGAGGATGGTTTTCATCGGGCCAATGTGATCCGCGGCGAACCCGGCGATCAGGCTACCCAATGGTGCGGTGCCCAGGAATGCCATGGTGTAGAACGCCATCACGCGCCCCCGCATCGAATCGTCGACGATGGTTTGCAGAATCGTGTTAGTCGACGCCATCTCGACCATCATACCGCCACCGACGAAGGGTAGTATCAGCAGCGAAAGCCAAAGTATGTGCGAGAAGGAAAACGCGACGAGCCCTACGCCGAACGTGATGCTGGCGATCACAATCGCTCGACCGAGTCCCAGGACGGATCGACGTGAGGCCAGGTAGAACGCGCCCGCCAGCGCTCCGATGCCTGAGGTCGTCATAAGGTAGCCCAACGTATGCGGGCCACCGTGAAGAATCTGCGAAGCAATCGCGGGCATGAGCACGGTGTACGGCATGCCCATCGTGCCGACGAGCGCGAGAAGGAGCAATGAGTCGCGCGCCGGTGTGAAGCGAGTGACATACCTGAATCCCGCGCGCAGCTCTTCCCAGACGCGAGTATCCCGGCGTGACATATCAGGTCGGTCGATGCGCATCGCGAGCAGCGAGGCAATCACCGCGACGTAGGAGATCGCGTCAGCAGCAAAGCACCATCCTTCGCCGACGGCCGCGATGAGGACGCCGCCGATCGACGGGCCAATGATTCTGCTGGCGTTCACCATCGATGAGTTCAGTGCGATCGCGTTTGGAAGATCGCTGCGGTCTTCGACCATCTGTACCACGAACGCCTGTCGGGCAGGTGTGTCGAACGCGTTGATGATTCCTTGTGCGAGCTGGAGCAGCAGAACGTCGACGACGGTGATGATGCCGGCAAAAGTCAGGGCTGCGAGGGCCACCGACTGAAGCATCGACAGAATCTGCGTCACGACGAGAATGCGGTGACGATTCCACCGATCGACCAGAACTCCGGCGAAGGGAGCAAGCACCAGCGTCGGGATCTGGCCGAAGAATCCGACGATACCCAGCAGAAATACCGATCCGCTCAGTCGATAGACGAGCCAGCTGGTCGCGATGCGCGTGATCCAGGTGCCGACGAGCGAGACGGTCTGACCGCTGAAGAAGAGCCGATAGTTCCGGTGCTGGAGTGCACGTGTGAAGTGCAGAGATTTCTTTTTCTCGTGTGGAGTTGTCGCGGCAGACGCCATGATTTGCCGAGGGGCAATATTGGTGCTATTTAACGCTCACGCTTATGGCTACTGAGTTGCAGTTGAAGACCACGTTGTAGCGAATAGGAGCGATTCGATGAGGGCAACTTCGATTGCCTTGCTGCTGACGATTGGTGTCGCCGGGCCGGCCATGTCGCAGGCGAGCAGGGGCGCACCGCCGCCGCCGGATCCGAGCCCGATTCCGCGTCACGTCTCGCGCGTCCCGGGCGCGGACCTACCGCCGATCAAGCTCGAGGATCAGTGGACGACGGCGTTGACTCGCCGTGATGCCGCGACATTCGAAAGATTGCTCGCACCCAAGTTCGTGTACACCGAAAACGCGTCGGTGATGAACAGGGGCGAGGTGATCAAGAGCGTAAACGGTCCCGATCGCGTGGAATGGGCGCGCAACGAAGGCATGAGGATTCACGACTTCGGCGACGTGCAGGTGATCACTGGCGTTCTTCATTTGCGTGGTCGCGGCGCTGACGGCGCGTTCGACAAGCGGTATCAGTTCACCGACACCTGGCAGCGCGCGAACGGACGCTGGCAGATAATCGCGGCGCAGGATTACCTGATTCCGAGATGACGGCGGTGCGACGCGCGGCAAGCTGGGTCGCACTTTCTGCTGCGCTGATTGCGAGCGGTGCTCCAATAGCATGCAAAGCAACCGGCACCGCGACGACTGACAGTACAGGCGCATCCGATCCGCAAGTGACATCGGCTGCTGCTGGGGGCGGAAGCTCGGTTACCGGAGCGCGGATCGCCGTTGCTCATGCGGGTCCTGCGGGCGAATGGCAAATGCCGGCCGGAGATTATGCGAGCTCGCGCTATAGCGAGCTCGCCTCGATCACGCCGCAGAATGTCGGCAACCTCAAGGTATCCTGGGCGTTTTCGACCGGCGTATTGCGTGGGCACGAAGGACAACCACTCGTCGTCGGCAACACGATGTACGTGGTCACGCCGTACCCGAACGTCTCCTACGCGCTCGATCTAGCTACAGCGGGTCAACCGCTGAAATGGAAATTCCGGCCTGATAACGCGCAGCAGGCAATCGGTAGAGCTTGCTGTGATGTGGTGAATCGCGGCGCGGCGTACGCTGACGGCAAAATCTTCTACAACCTGCTCGACGGACACACCATCGCCATCGATGCGGCGACGGGGAATCAGGTGTGGCGCACGCAGATGGGAGATCTCTCGCGCGGCGAGACGATCACTATGGCGCCGATCGTGGTGAAGGGGAAAGTCATCGTCGGCTCGAGCGGCGGCGAGATGGGTGTGCGTGGCTGGATCGCCGCGCTCGACGCAGCCACCGGCAAGCAGCTCTGGCGCGCATATAACATCGGCCCCGATCAGGACGTCAAAGTCGGACCGAAATTCAAACCATTCTACGCGCACGATCGCGGCGCAAACCTCGGCGTCAGCTCATGGCCGGGTGACACGTGGAAGACTGGCGGCGGCGCGGTGTGGGGATGGCTCTCCTACGACCCGACACTCAATCTCATCTATCACGGCACCAGCAACCCGGGGCCGTGGAACGAAGCACAGCGCACCGGCGACAACAAGTGGACGGCGGCGATTCTCGCGCGCGACGCGGACACCGGTGAGCTGGTGTGGGCATTTCAGACGACACCGCACGACATGTGGGACTACGACGCGGTCAACGAGAACATCCTCGTCGACCTTCCGATCAAAGGACAAACGCGTAAAGCGCTAGTGCACTTCGATCGCAATGGCTTCGCGTACACGATAGACCGCGCGACGGGTGAAGTCATTCTGGCGGAGCCGTTCGTGCCGATGAATTGGTCGACGGGAATCGACTTGCAGACCGGCAGACCGAAAGTGGTCGAGACGAAGAAGACGGCGCAGGACAAGAACGTGAAGGACATCTGCCCGAGTCTCGAAGGTGGAAAGAACCAGCAGCCCGCAGCGTTCTCGCCGGAGACCGGACTGTTCTATGTGCCGACGAACAACCTGTGCATGGATTTTCAGGCGCGATCAGTCACCTACATTGCCGGCACACCATTCATCGGTGGAAACGCGCCGGAGAAAGGAGGCCCGGGCGGTTATCGCGGCGAGTTCATCGCATGGGATGCGACGACGGGGAAGAAAGTTTGGGGGATCAAGGAGCCGTATCCAGTCTGGGGCGGCGCACTGGCGACAGCAGGGGGCGTTGTGTTCTACGGAACACTCGATGGCTGGTTCAAGGCAGTCGACGCTCGGAACGGAAAAGTTCTTTGGCAGTTCAAGGTCGGATCCGGCGTGGTCGGCAACCCTGTGACGTACACCGGTCCCGACGGCAAACAGTATGTCGCGATTTATGCAGGAATTGGAGGAGACATGGGACTCCTCATCGCGGGCGATGTAGCGGCGAACCTGCCGTATGACGTGCGCGAGCGAGGAACGACTCTGCCGGACATCAGTCGGTGGACGTCGTGGGGAGGATATCTCTTTGTGTTCTCTCTGTAGAACTGCCGCCTGCGTGATGCGAGTCAATGTATCAGTCCGAGTTGCGAGCTAAGTCCGAGATGCGAGCTAAGTCCGAGATGCGAGCTAAGTCTGAGGGGCGGGCTGGATGCGCGTGATATGTGCTGTGGTGTTGGTTGGAGCGCTTACATCCTGTCGTACGCAGAAGATTGCGCAGCAGGACAGCGCTACTGCCACTGCGGCATCATCGACCAGTAGTGCGGGGTCGTTGCTCGTCGCTGGCGACAGCTTACGCGTTATTCAGCACCCCGAAATTCTTCCCGCGGGGTTTCCGCTCGCGGTTAAGCCGATTGAAGTGAAGAATCCATACGAGGGCGACAAAAACGCGGTCGCGACGGGCAGCAAGCTCTTCATCGCGTACAACTGCCTCGATTGTCACGGTGCCGACGGTTCGGGAGCGATGGGACCGAGTTTTCAGGATGGCCGCTGGCACTTCGGCGGCTCCCCCGCCGAGGTGTTCGAGTCGATTTATCAGGGACGGCCGGACGGCATGCCGGCGTGGGGCGGCCGCATTTCCAACGATCAAATCTGGATGCTCACCGCTTACGTACGCTCACTCGCATCAAAAGACCTGAGCACGGAGAACTTTACCGGAAAGACAGTCGAACGCACCGGTCACTGAGGTAGCAGCAATGATCAGCAGAATCTGGCACGGCTGGACGAAGCTCGAGAACGCAGACAAGTACGAGAAACTTCTTCGCGCCGACGTCCTTCCCGGCATTCACCGCATTCGCGGCTACAATGGCGCCTATCTATTGCGCCGGGAAGCCGCCAACAACGAAGTCGAGTTCATCACGATCACGCAGTTCACGGACATGAACGCCGTGAGAGAATTTGCCGGAGCAGATTACGAGCGGGCAGTGATTGCCCCGGGCGCGGGCGCGCTACTGTCGCATTACGACGAGCGGTCGCAGCATTACGAGACGCTGCTCACGCCGTCGGATGTGCGCGCACTCGCGGCCAGAACGAGCGGCCGCAACCGCGTCGTCTAGTTACTGGGACGGTGGCGCGGGTGGCACTCCGCCGAAGGCGTTGATGATCGCGAGTCCCATATTGGCCATCGTCAGCTGCGGCTCGTTGTCGACAATCCAGCGCTGATCCTGGTTCTCCTTCGTCATCACGCATGCGATGACGCGGTTTCGTAGATACCAAAGCGTGCACTCGCTTCGCACCTGATCGGTCTCTCCATCCTTGTGAGCCGCGCGCGCACCGCCGGCATATCGCTGCAGCATCATGTCCTGCCCGTTGTGCTCGAGGATGTCGAGCATCGCGGAGTCTGCTGCGGGATTGACGGCTTTGCCCTGCGCCATCAGCTCGAACAGGTGCGCCATCTCGTTCGGCGTCGTCACGCCGAGACCATATTTCGCCGAGCTGTCCATCGCGACGCTCGAAATCCGCAGAAAGCTCTTGGAGTGCACTCGCGTGTGACTCAGACCGAGTGAATCCATTTTTGCCCACACTCGGCGGATGATGATGCGGTCGAGCAGAAGATTAGTGGCGGTATTGTCGCTGATGATCGACATCAGCCAGGCAGCATCGCGAACGGTGAGCACGGTACCGTTATGCAGGAATTGCAGGACGCCTGATCCGGGAACCTGATCGATCTTGAGCAGCGTTATCGGATCGTCGAGCGATAGCTGGCCTTTGGCGACCAGGTCGTAGACCGTGACCAGAATCGCGACCTTGATCAGACTGGCGGTTGGAAAAGTCTCGTCCCCGCGGCGGCTGATTCGCGCGCCACTTTCCAGGTCGATGACGCTGTACCCGACGATTCCGTGATGCGCGTCCGCGATCGAATCGAGCTTGTGCCGCAGCGCGGCGGTGTCGGCGTGGACGGGCTCGAGTCGGGGAGCGCCCGTAGACCCAGCGCGGGTTGCGGCACAAGCGACGACTCCCGCCAAGGCGATAGCGGCACAGCTGGCCAGAACGCGAATTAATGGCATGTTACGGACGCGCATGATATTTGACTAAGGCTAAAGATTGAGTCGCATAAGATTCCTGAAAGTGCGCCGTATGAAGGGCTGATGACGCCAGCCTTACACGGAAGCGAGGCCTGATGCCGTACGATCTGACCACCTTCGGGTTGGGCGATATGCTAAAGTGCAGCCTCGCTTTGCGCGAGGGTGCATCGTCGGCGGCTACGCTCGAACAGTCGGCGCAGCGAATTTGCCGTTTTCTCTATGATGAGCTCCGCGGTGGTACGAACGATCATCAGTGTGCGCTGGTGCGTTGCTATAAGACGCATCCCTACGGCGAATTGAATCCCGATCTCCAGGAGTTCGCGCGAACCGTTCTCGGGGGCAAGCATCCGCACGCTGCGATGAAGTGCCTGACGCTGATGGCAACCGTCGGACAGTCAGCGAACTGGAATGCGCGCCAACTCTCCCGCGGTCACCAGACAATTCCGCTCGCCAGTCCGGAGATGGTGGAAAAGGCGCCGATGATCTCCCAGCTCATCAAGGAGCTGGGAATGGATCTAACCAGTGTGCTCGAGCCGTCGCCGGAAATCGTTCGTGAGCTCGCTGGAAAGCGGCACGGTGTCTTTTACGTGGAAAACGCCGAAGGCAGTCCGTACATCCCGGCGCAGGAAGAGTTTGTAAAGCGTTTCGGAATCAGATCAGTGCTCGGTTTTGGAGGCATGCTGGCAACTGGTGATCTGTTTGCCGTGATCCTGTTCAGCAATGTGCATGTCACGCCAGCCGTCGCCGACAGGTTCAAGACGATCGCGCTCGATGTTAAGGCGGCGTTTTCACGTTTCCGCGAAGAAAACGTGTTCAATCAAATGAGTCCGTACACCTCCGGCATCCAACGAGAGCACTAGCTAAAACCCGGTGTCGCGTACGCTTCTTGCCTGAGACGCCAGCGCAAATGAAAAGCGCCGCAATGCAGGCGCGAATTTCTCGACCCTATCGGAGGAAACAACAGCATGACTACTAGCGCAACGACAAGGGTGACCTTCCTTGGACTTGCGGTGCTGGCGCTCGCAGCATGCGGCAAGAAGGACAACAGCGCGGTTGATACGACCGCGGCGTCCAGCACCATGAGCACCGACACTTCGGCAATGGCCGGTGCGGCAAGCAGCACATCATCGACAGGCAATTGGTCGGACGCGAATATCGTCGCTCTGCTGGATGAGGCCAACGCGGCCGACAGCGCAGCGGGAGCTATCGCAGCGACCAAAGGCACCGCAGCCGCAGTTCGCGATTTCGGAAGAAGAATGGAGCGCGATCACCATACGCTTCGTGCGCAAGGCGCTGCACTCGCCAAGAAACTGAACGTGACGCCTGCTGCTCCATCAGATGATCCCGTGCAGCCAATGGCTTCGAGCGAGACCAACACGCTGAACAGCACCGCAAAGGGCAAGGATTTCGACAAGGCCTACATTGACGCTGAAGTCAACGCGCACAAGGCAGTGCTCGATCTCGCCACCAAGGCAGCTGCGCAGACGCAGACCGCCGAGCTGAAGAACCTGATTCAGAAGGCGGCGCCTGTCATTCAGGGTCATCTCGACAAAGCGGAATCGATCCAGAAGACTCTGAAGTAGCAGTTGCTCAAAGGCGTAATCTTCGACGTCGACGGCACGCTCGTAGACAGCAACGACGCTCACGCTCAATCGTGGGTGGACACGTTCAGGGAAGCTGGCTACGACGTGCCGTTTGACAAAGTTCGACCACTGATCGGAATGGGCGGAGACAAACTTCTGCCGAAGACGATCGGTGTCACCCGCGACAGCGACGAAGGCAAAAGGCTCGGCGAGCTTCGCGGCAAAATTTTCCGCAGCAATTATTTGCCGCATCTGCGTCCACTACCTGGTGCGCGCGAGCTCGTACTGCGTGTCAAGCGGGATGGACTGAAGGCAATCGTCGCGACTTCGGCGAAGGATGACGAGCTAAAAGGCCTGCTCAAAGCCGCGCATGTCGAAGACTTGATGGAAGAAAGGGCGACGGCGAGCGATGCCAAACGCTCGAAGCCGGACCCCGACATCGTGCAGGCCGCGGTTGATGAGAGCGGAATCCCAAAAAAAGACCTCGTCATGATCGGTGACACTCCCTACGATGTCGAAGCAGCGACGAGAGCAGGCGTGCGTACGATCGGATTTCTGTCAGGCGGCTGGACGAGGCAGGACCTGAAGGGAGCCGCGGAGATCTACGACGGGCCCGCCGATTTGCTCGCCCACTACGACACTTCTTTGCTCGGAAAGGAGAGCCGAAATCGATGAGCGTCTTACATCTGCTGCAGGCAGTTGCGCAGAGCGCGCAAACCGCCGCTCCTGGACCGGGCGGTCCGCCGCCAGGCGGTGAGCACGGTTTCTCGTTCAAAGACGCGCTGTTCGAGCTGATTCAGTTCGTCGGATGGTTCTTGTCGGTCGGAGCGCTCGGCTTCCGATACGGTGTCGTGCGCCGCGTGCGTGGAATGTCAGACGATGCACGCCGCATTCTCGCGCCCGACAACGCTGCCATGCTCGGGCTACTGGGCGTCATTCTGTTGTTCGTGTCGTACCTCGGCGCGCCACTGCTCGAGTCAATGTCCAACCATCAGGCGTTCTCAGCCGCTTTGCCCAAAAACCGCGGACAGTTCGAGTCGCGGATGGCGTTCCTGGCGATCGCGCTCGTCGGCTATCTCATCGTTCGTGCGTCGTCGTCACTCGGCTGGGCACTCGCTGCACTGGGAGTTCTGATCGCTGCACTTTTTCCGCTGTACACCGGTCGCGGTGCGGGCAAGGTAAACGCGGTTCACGTGCTCGCTGCATCGACGTGGCTGGGCACGTTGCTCGTCCTATCCATCGTCGGCATTCGCGGCGTATTGAAACGAGAGCCTGCGGGTACCCCGCGCGCGACGCTGGTCGCCGACCTCGTGAACTCGTTTTCGCCACTAGCACTGACCGCGGCGGGCGTTGTCGCTTTGACCGGACTCACCACCGCATGGATGCATCTCAAGCGCATCTCGTCGCTGTGGACGACAGGCTATGGCATGACGCTGATGGTAAAGCTGGTTTTCGTTTTGATAGTCGTCGTGCTCGGCGCGTGGAATTGGCGCCGCGTTCGCCCGACACTCGGCGACCTCGGCACTGAAGAAACGATCAGGCGCTCATCGACCATGGAGTTGGCCTTCGGCGCCATCGTGTTGCTATGCACCGCCGTTCTGGTGACGCTGCCGTCGCCGCACTAGGCCTGCGCCGGCATGGACAGGAGACGCGCGTAGCATTCGCGCTCCTTGTCATCTTGACGAGCGCGTGCACCGATCGTGGAATCACCAATCCGATTCAGACTGCGGGCGAATCTCACCCCGGGTTCGATACCAGCATTTACCCCGGTGATGCCGCGATGCAGGCGTGGCTTCGACCGAGCTCACCGTACGCATGGGTTGGCTACTACCTGCAGGCGCCTTGTCATCGTGATCCGTCGTGGATGGGAAAACGCCAGACACTCAAGACGATGGGTTGGGGGTTGGCCGTTCTCTACGTTGGTCAGCAGACGTTTGATGGCGTCCCCGATGTGATGCTACCGCCGCTCTTCAATCGCATCCTGCCTCCCGCGCGCGCCGGCATCATGGTGCCACCAACGTCGGAAGAGACTCAGTCAGGCGCAGTGACGTGCTCACGGACATTGTTGACGACTGAGCAAGGAACCGCTGATGCAATCGATGCCGTAACCAAAGCGGCGTCGGAAGGATTCCCGAGTGGAACTGTGATCTTTCTCGATATCGAGCACATGAACGTGATCCCTGCGTCGATGGAAGCCTACTACCGGGCGTGGGTACAGCAGGTGCTCGCCGACGGGCGGTTCCACCCTGGTGTCTACGTGCATAAAGACAACGCCGAATCGATTCACACCGGTATCGAGCGCGCATACGCCGATATGAAAGCAAACGGCTCGGCGCTTTACTGGATCACAAGTTCAAGCGGCTTTTCGCTGGATGCATTGCCGCGTGACGTAGGATTTCCCTGGGCGAGTGTCTGGCAGGGGGTCTATGAGGTGTCGCAGACCTGGAATGGTGCGACGATCAACACCGACATCGACATCGCAACGACGTCATCGCCATCGAGTCCATAGACGCTTTGCAATCCGCCGAGTCGTGAATGAGATTATCCGGTCCAGTCTCCCTCCCGATTCATCATGTCAAAAAGAAGCACGCGAGCAGCACTCGCGATCGCATTCCTCGCGTCAACAGCTGCAACGCTCTATTCGCAGGCGACGCCCAACTCCAAAACAACTCCCGCCGCATTCAACGCGGATTCGGCTCGACTCGGTGAGCTGCCGTGGCGATCAATTGGGCCGGCGGTCACGAGCGGTCGTGTAGTCGACTTCGCCGTGCCCGAGGGACCGCGGGCGCAAGTCGGAGAGAGACTCGGTGAGCTTTTCTACGTAGCCTCAGCTTCTGGCGGCGTGTGGAAGACTATCAACGGCGGCACCACCTGGGAGCCTATCTTCGATAAACAGGCCTCTGCCTCCATCGGTGACATCGCTGTCGCGCCGAGTAATCCCGAAATCCTCTGGGTCGGCACTGGCGAGAACAACAACCAGCGCAGCTCGTCGTGGGGTGACGGAGTCTACAAATCCGAGAACGGTGGCCGAACGTGGACGAATATGGGTCTGCGCAAATCGGAGCACATCGGGCGCATCATCGTTCATCCGACCAATCCGCAGATTGTCTTCGTTGCATCAACAGGTCCACTATGGGGACCTGGTGGCGATCGCGGACTGTTCAGAACAACCGATGGCGGCCGCACCTGGAAGAACGTCAAGAACATTGACGCACACACCGGATTCACCGACGTCATTTTCGATCCATCAAACCCCGACGTGATTTATGCGGCGTCGCTGCAGCGCGAGCGTCGGCCATGGAGCTACGTCGGTGGCGGCCCGGGCAGCGGTATCTGGAAGAGCATCGACGGCGGCGATACATGGACGAAGCTCACCGAAGGACTGCCGACGGTAGACGTCGGACGCATCGGACTCGATGTCAGTCGGTCAAATCCGAACATCGTCTACGCGGTGATCGAAACCAAAGTCACTGGCAACGGCGCTGCAGTCGGTACGACGGAAGGAAGTGTCTACCGCTCCGATGATCGCGGTGGCAGCTGGCAGAGAATGGGCAACGGCTTCTCGTATCCATGGTACATGGGACAGATCCGTGTCGATCCGACCGACCCCGATCGCGTTTACTTCATGGGAGTTCCGCTGCAGGTGTCGACTGATGGCGGCAGAACGTTCCGAGCCACTGCGGGCGGCGCACACTCGGATCACCACGCGATGTGGATCGATCCACTCGACCCCAATCATCTCATCATCGGTTGCGACGGTGGCGTTTACATTAGCCGCGATCGCGGTCGCACGGTTGATTTCGTTCCCAATCTTCCGATTGCGCAGTACTACGCGATCGCGGCCGACATGCGGCAGCCGTACTACTACGTCTACGGCGGGCTGCAGGACAACAGCAGCTGGGGTGGGCCGAGCCAGACGAGAAATCGTCAGGGCATCACCAACGCCGACTGGGTGAGAACGACCGGCGGCGACGGGTTCTACGCGCAAATCGATCCGCAGGATCCGAACACCGTCTACGGCGAATCTCAGGAAGGCGACATCGTTCGCTACGATGTCAGAACCGGCGAGCAGAAGACAATCAAGCCACTCCCGGAATTCGGTGCGCGTCCCTATCGGTGGAATTGGAGCGCGCCGATGCTCATTTCACCGTACGATCACAACACGATTTACTTCGGCGCCAACTATCTCTTCAAGAGCAGTAATCGCGGTGACTCATGGACGCGACTCGGTGGCGACCTCACTCGCCAGCTGAATCGAGACAGCCTGCCGGTGATGGGGAAGCTGTGGCCCCGCGACGCAATCGCGCGACACAACGGCACTGCCGACTACGGCAACATCAGTACGATCGATGAATCACCGAAGCGGCAAGGAGTTCTATATGTCGGCACCGACGACGGTGTCGTCGCAGTGTCACGGGATGGCGGCGGCACGTGGACAAAGTACACCCGATTCCCCGGTGTGCCGGACCAGACATATGTGAGCCGGGTCGTAGCGTCGCGTTTCAATGAAGGCACTGTGTACGCGACGTTGGACAATCACCGGAACAACGACTTCAAGCCGTACGTACTCCAGAGCGATGACTACGGCGCGCACTGGAAATCCATTACCGGGAATCTTCCGGCGAACGGGTCGGTGCAGGTTGTGCGCGAAGATCTCACCGATCAGAACCTCCTCTTCGTAGGTACCGAGTTTGGCGCGTTCTACTCGGCGATGGGCGGCAACAACTGGACGCAGCTCAAATACAACCTGCCGACGGTCGCGGTACACGATATCCTCGTGCAGCCGCGGGAGCATGATCTCGTAATTGGAACGCACGGTCGCGGCATCTACATCATCGACGACATCACGCCGCTCGAGCAGTTGGCAGAGGCAAACCGGACTGGGACGTATCTCTTTCCGGTCAGAGCTGCGACGGAATACAATCCAAACAGCTCAGTGCCGGGTGGCGTGCGCGGCGCCGGCGCGCTCGGCGATCGTGAGTACTCTGCGCCTAATCCGGCATTCGGAGCAATTATCAGCTACTACCTGCGCGATTCGCTGCCGCGCGGCGGGGATGTCACACTCGGCATTTACGATGCGAGTGGGAATCGGGTGCGAGAGCTCACCGCCAACAAGAAGCGGGGAATGCATCGCGTAACGTGGGATTTGCGCAGCGCGCCCCCGTACACCGTGCGTCGTCCCGCAAGCCAGGTTGGTGAGCCAGGCTTCAGGCAGCGCGATCCACAGGGTCCATTCGTGCTGCCGGGACGCTACACAGCGCGCCTCACCGTCAAAGGATCGGGCGGCACCACTCGAGAGGTACCGATCGATGTGCGCTCGGATCCGCTCGTGCAGCTGACTGATGCCGATTATCGCGCACTCTATGACATGCGCGTAAGCACCGGACGTCTGCAGGCGACGGTGCAGGCAGCAGTGCGAACCGCAGAGCAGTTGAAGGAGCAGCTCGCCGACGCCAGAGGTGCAATCAAAAATGCCTCAGGGCCGGATAGTCTCTCGAAGGAAGCCGATGCCGTCGATAAAGAGCTGTCGAGCATTCTCACCAAGCTGCGCGGCGATCCCGACGCACCACCGGTCAGTGACGACAAGCGCGTCGAAGAGCCTTCGATTCAGGAGCGAGTCAACTCGGTCGCCGAGCAAATCGGCAACGTCACTTCGCAGCCGACGGAGCTTCAACGCGCGACGCTCACTCTCGCTAGTCAGGATTTGCAGCGCGAAGTCGGGCGACTGAACAACGTCTTACAGCGTCGAGTGCCGGCTCTCAACGCGAGCATGGACGCGGCTAAGATTCCGTGGACGATCGGGAGGCCGGTCGAATTCATGAAATGAGCGCCGAGTACTTCACCAAACTGCTCGACCACATGGAGTGGGCCGACAAACGCGCGCTGGAAAGTTTACGCTCGATGTCCAACCCTCCGCCGCAGGCAGTCGAGCTAATGGCCCACATACTTGGCGCCGAGCGCGTCTGGCTCTCACGCGTTGAGGGTACGACTTCACCAATTGCAGTATGGCCAAAACTGACTCTCGACGAAGCAGACCGAGTGTTGGCTGAGAATGCTGGGGGATATAGGCGGATGCTGGCCAAGCTCTCGTCCGACGGACTACAGCGCCCGATCAGCTACAAGACCAGCGCCGGTGATCAGTTCACCTCGACGATCGAGGATATTCTGACCCAGGTCGTCACGCACGGCTGTTATCATCGCGGGCAAATCGCGGCGCAGGTGCGGGCGTCGGGCGGAAACCCCAACCCGACCGATTATATCGCGTACATCCGGGGCGCGCCGGCCGCTACGCGACAGCGCTAACCAGCGGCAGTGACGGCCTTTAACGCCGTCCGAAATCAAATCGGTGGCTGATGTATTTGCGGGGCTCGGGGCAGCCCAATAGTATCCGGCGTGGCCCTTCTCTACGCGTACCTCCATAAATATCGCAACCTGATTTTGCTCGCCCTCGTGCTGGCGGCGACCAATCAGGTATTCTCGCTGCTCGATCCGCTGATCTTCCGTCACGTGATCGATGACTACGCGACACGCTTTCGCGAATACCAGACCGGCACCTTCATCAAAGGCGCCGGCACATTGTTGCTGATGGCGATGGGCGTCGCGTTCGTATCGCGTGTCGCCAAGAATTTCCAGGACTACTACGTCAACGTGATCGTCCAGCGCGTCGGCGCGGAGATGTACTCCGACGGCATCAGGCACAGCCTCGAGCTGCCGTACTCGGTGTTCGAGGACCAGCGCAGCGGCGAGACACTCGGCAAGCTTCAAAAAGTCAGGCAGGATGTCGAGCGATTCATCTCGCTCTCGATCAATCTGATATTCACCACCCTCGTCGGCGTTTTGTTTGTGGTGATTTATGCGCTGACGGTGCACTGGGTGATCGTGCCGGCGTTCCTGGCTACGGTGCCGTTGCTGGGCACTCTGAGCTGGGCGCTCAGTGGACGGATCAAGAACATCCAGAAAGTGATCGTAGCGGAGACCACTGCGCTCGCCGGCTCGACGAGGGAAAG
>JADMIO011280066.1_pt1 | contig 27912 bp, 25 predicted proteins | sample 8958161 | NCBI WGS metagenome assembly JADMIO01 (sample SAMN16585339, study PRJNA669376) | soil metagenome | isolation source: Crop rotation soil | place: USA: Cullars Rotation, Alabama | collected 2011
ACAAGTCTTTGGTCGCTTGTCGTTGGTCGTTAGTTAAATCGAAAGTCACCAATCATAAATCTTAAATCTCTCACAAGTCGTTGGTCGCTTGTCGTTGGTTGTTAGTTAAATCGAAAGTCACCAATCAAAAATCTTAAATCTCTCACAAGTCGTTGGTCGCTTGTCGTTGGTCGTTAGTTAAATCGAAAGTCACCAATCAAAAATCTTAAATCTCTCACAAGTCTTTGGTCGCTTGTCGTTGGTCGTTAGTTAAATCGAAAGTCACCAATCATAAATCTTAAATCTCTCACAAGTCGTTGGTCGCTTGTCGTTGGTTGTTAGTTAAATCATAGATCTTACATCAACAATCACCAGTCTTCAAGAGTGCTAGCTCAGGTATTTCCCGACGATTGGCAGTCTTCTGCCCATTCCAAAAGCTTTCGGAGAAACACGAAGTATAGGTGGTGTTTGATAGCGCTTGTATTCATTCCTGTTTACCATTTTCAGAATTCTATCCACTAATTCTTTTTCGAATCCCATTGCAATTATCTCTGCCGGACCTTTTCTTAACTCTACATATTGATAAAGTACCTTGTCAAGAAGATCGTATTCGGGAAGTGAATCGGAGTCTTTTTGTTCGGGCCGCAATTCTGCCGATGGAGCTTTATGAATGATCGATTCAGGAATAATAATTTTATTTCTGTTAATGAATTTCGAAAGTTCGTATACCTGTGTTTTATAAACATCGCCCAACACGGCGATACCACCGCACATGTCACCATAGAGAGTTCCATAGCCGACGGCAACTTCGCTTTTATTTGAGGTATTCAATAAAATATATCCGAACTTATTCGACTCAGCCATCAATAATGCTGCACGAATTCTAGCCTGGAGATTTTCCTCGGCTATACCAAAAGGTAAATCTTTGAAAAAGGGTTTGAGTGCTGCACGGTGTTTATCGAATATATCTTTAATCGGAATTATATCGTGGCTAACACCGGTGTTCTTGATCAGCTCAAGTGAATCATCGACAGATCCTTTAGATGAAAACTCCGATGGCATCAGGATTACATGAACATTCTTTGGCCCGAGCGCATCAGCTGCAAGGCATGTTACGAGAGCAGAATCGATTCCGCCCGAAAGGCCGAGTATAGCTTTTTCGAAATTCTGTTTCCTGAAATAATCACGAATACCTGTGGTTAGACCCAGGTAAATCTTTTCTATGTCTGATCCAGGCCGCACATTTTTTTTAGAATCGTTTTTAAGTAAGCCTGTTTTTTCATCGAACTCATAAATAGAAAAATCCTCTTCGAAATATTTCATCTCATGAACAATCTGTCCATCTTTATTTATTCCAAGCGAACCACCATCGAAAATTAATTCTGTTTGTGCACCTATATGATTGACATATAGAAGTGGTATACTGTATTTCCTGACATTACGTAAAAGAATTCCCTGACGTTGGTTATCATGTTTATAGTCGAAAGGAGATGCGGCAATATTAATCATCAACGAAGGATTTTCCTTGATGAGCGATTCCATGGGAGAACTAATATACATGGGATCGTCTTCCATGTTCCACAGATCCTCGCAAATCGTAAGAGCGATCTTTATATTGTTGATGTTTACACAATGGAAATTCGACTCAGGCTGAAAGTATCTGTATTCATCGAAGACATCGTAGTTCGGAAGGAGTGACTTATGCACCTCATCCAGAATTTTTCCATCTCCTAATACATAAGCCGCATTAAAAAGATTTTTTCCTTCGATTTTAGGGTTATGAATGGGAACGCCGATAATTACCGAAATGCCCGTACACGATTTTGCAATTTGTTCTGCTGAACTCTTACAGCGATCGATAAAATCAGTAAACTCCAGGAAATCTCTGGGTGGATAACCACTGATTATCAATTCAGGAAAAACGACCAGGTCGACAGATGATTTTTTCGCACGATCGATGTGATCAAGAATTAACCGGATGTTATTCTCAAAATCGCCGATCGTTACGTTTAACTGAACTAAAGAAATACGCATAAAAAAGTCCTTCCGGAAAAACGGAAGGACAAAGGTAAATGAATGTTTTTAGAATAGTATTCCGAGGTTTAACGCAAGATAATTACTGTTTACTTTATTTGAATCATCAAAAGTGTCGATGAATCCATTGCTGAATTGAATTCCGACCAATATTACTGTCGATCCGCTAAGCGTATATTCTACACCACCGCCGATGATCATTGAAAGATTAAAATTATTTGTGCTTTTTTGCACATCTACTTTTTCCCTGGTTGATGTAGTGATATTGGCTGTTGCAACAGATTGTTTGACGGTTGTTGAGTTTTCCCTCGCCCTGATATTAACTCCCGGAGATACACCTGCCTGTAGAAAATATTTCAGATAACCAATTTCATTGGTCTTAAACTTTAGTGTGACCGGAATTTCAACGTATTGCAGGGAACGGCTTGCAGAATATATAGTGATTGTATCAGTAGTTTCTGTCTGTGATTTAAATTTTCCCCCACGATAAGTAACATCGATACCTGTTGCGAATGCATAATTTTTTGCAAAGTTGAATTCGGTAATCAGTCCATATGTAAATCCGAATTTTGAACCATCAGAAGTAAATCCCGGCGAGTCTGAACGGAGCCAGGCAAGAGATGGAGCGGCCTTAAGTCCGAGATGAAATTTTTGATCATCCTGAGAAAAAGCACTTAAGCAGAACAAACATGCAATTAAAGTCAGAATTTTTTTCATAGATTTTATTTTTGTGTTTTTAATTTGCGTTGAATAATCCGTTTTACTTTTGCATTTCAGTCAGCAATGTTACTCAAAAAAGCGCACTTTTCTTTTATTATCACAACAGTGGTTTTATACATGCTGTTGTTTATTTCCGGTTGTAAGAGTGATAAGCCTGATATTTCGGAGATTCCGGTCAACATTACAACAGAACGTTTCGAACAGGATCTCTTTGGGGACAATAGCCAGATGATCGGAGAAAAAATTCATGCCCTGAAGAAGAAATATGATGGATTCCTCGACCTGTATCTTTTCCAGATTACAACAATTGGTTCTCCCGACTCATCTTTGATGAACGATAGGTTAGCCGGATTTATAAGTGATACGAATTTCAGGAATATCTACAACGAATGTGAAAAACGATTCAAATCATTTACAGAAACTGAGAAAGGATTAGCAGATGCGTTTAAATACTACTCATTTTATTTTCCGGGAAAGGTCATTCCGCGGATCATTACTTTAATTTCCGGCTTTTCATATCCTATAGTATGTGATTCAACAAACCTGGGTATCAGCCTCGACATGTATCTTGGTTCCTCTTTTCATTATTATTCCACAATTGACCCTCCACTTCCTGTTTATCTGCGGAACAGGATGCGGAAAGAATACATCGTCTGCGATGCGATGAAAGGCTGGGCAAACAGCGATTATTCTATCGACGAATCAACAGCCAGAATGATCGACTTTATGATCTCTCAGGGAAGATTGCTTTTTTTCCTCGATAAAATAACACCTGACGCAGCTGACACATTGAAGTCAGGCTATACTCAAAAACAACTCGATTGGTGTTATGCGAATGAGAAACAGATCTGGAGTTTTTTTATCGATAATAAATTGCTGTTCAGCATCGATCCCAACCTGATGAATAAATTCGTAAATGACGGACCGACCACTAATGGCTTTCCGAAGGAGTCGCCGGGAAATATAGGGCAATTCATCGGGTGGCAGATCGTTCGCTCATATATGAAAAACAATTCTTCCGTTTCTCTTCAAAAATTAATGGAAGAAAAAGACCTGACAAAAATATTTAATGAATCAAAATATAAACCCGCACGATAAAATCAGAAAAGTGGAATCAAAAATAATTTTTAAAGTAAGACTCGACGAAGACAGAATTCCGGATAACATTACCTGGTCGGCAACCGACAGTGGAGTCGAGGGTGAAAAGACCTGTGAGGCAACGATGATGAGTATTTGGGATTCCAAGGAAAATACGACGCTGCGAATAGATCTCTGGACGAAGAATATGCCGATAGATGATATGAAGCGTTTCTTCTATGAAAATTTCATGTCGATGGCCGACACATACAAGAGAGCAACAAATGATGATGCCTTAGCCAGTGATATCAGGCAGTTTGCAGAGCAATTCGGAAAAAAGTTAATGGCAAAAAGTTAAGACTACTGCAAGATTATTGCTTCATCACTTTCAGGACATGCTTGCTGCCATTCATGTTTATCGTAACGAAATAAATTCCGGATGATAAATTTTTCATGTCGACACTCACCAGATTAAAATCATTCAATATATATTTTTTCGAATCGAAAGTCTGGCCAAATATATTTGTTATTGAAATATCTGATGATTTGCCCGCAGGATCTTTAAACTTTATATTCAATAATCCTGATGTCGGATTCGGATAATAGATTAAGTCGTTCGAGGAAGGAGAAGAAGCCGATAAAATATAAGTAGTATCTGCCCACACCTGGCAAACCTCAGTATTTACGACTGCTTCCGAATCGAAATAAATTCCTGCGATATTTGAGATTGTATCGTTAAGCTGCATTGCATTACGCGGTTTTATCCGGAACCAAAATGATCCGCTACTGTTCAGAGAATCTATGCTATCAGGCGTTAGTAGAATTGACTGAAATAAAAATTCGATAACGCTATCATTAGCCAGTAAGACCTGGCATGGATGTGTGGCTCCAATGAATTCAAATGTGTTGAAGTCAAGTAATGATGACAGCTTATCTCTCACCATTACCCTCGTTGCATTTCCGGTACCGGTGTTTTCAAAATTAATATTGTATTCGATGAAATCGTTGAAGCCTGGTGCTACTACCGGAAACTCAACCTGCTTATTGTTCGGATCGTGAGGATGCAGCCATAGCCATGGAAACCATGTATGAATTGAATCTGCAATTAATACACTAAGACTGTCGATATTATCCACAGGATTCACATCATTTGAATTAATCACATCAGCCCGAAAAATGTGAAACTGGTTTGCAGGTGCTGAATCTACACGCACTCTGATCCAGGAATATACAGACTGAAAAGGATTGAGACTTATATTCCAGTCGAGTGTGTCATTTGTAATTGTACCATTTTGTTGCGCTACAACAGTAAAACCAGGTTGAAGATGGAAAAGAACATCTGCATTTTCAACAGCCGTTCCATTATTTCTGACACCAATATATAATGAAAGCTGTTCGCCAATTCTGACAGGACCGGTTCCCATAATATCAACCTGTAAATCACTGGTTGGAGTGGGTGCAACAATTCTGAAATCATGATGGATATATTCCTGCACACTGAATGTATCAACAAACGGGTTTGCACAATTAAAGTAAGGAGGCAATTGAATAACATTTGCACTTACTATTCCTGTATCTTTTGTAACTGAATATTCTCCACGGTAATTTGTAAATACATCACCATCAGGCTGAACATCAACTCGGCGGTTAGTCAAAAGGATGTCAGATGAATCTTTTACTCCATTCTGATTCATATCATAATAAACCACACCAGAAACATTTCCTGTAAGCTGCGTGCATACGGGCTGTGGAAGAACACCTGAATAATAATTAGGATTGGAATAATAGTAAGATGGCTGGAAATACACATTAATATTTCCGTAAAAATCTCCCCATACAAATCGATTTGAAGGAGGCAGGCAATCGAATATCATATTATTTCTTGCATAGAAATAGGCGACCTGCTGATTACAGATATCGGGAATATTCCTTATGACATTATTATTTAAGTACAGGCGTGTGCAACCAGGTAAGTCGGGTAAATACCCTACCTGGTTATTGCTTATATTAATCGAATCTAAATACCAAAGAGTATTCAATGGCATATAGGAGATCTGGTTATTCGGAAGATTGATATAAATAATATTAGGAATGTATTGAAGACCTTCGAGTGATTGAATGCAGCCTCCGGGATTATTTATTACTGTAATATTTACAAAATTCTGATCGAGATAATCCAGGCTATCATTAATAAAAGATGATGCTGAAAGTGTCTTTAAATAATTTCTGAAGCAGCTATCCGGTATCCATGCGAGTGAAGTTTTTTCTATCACACTGATATCATCAATGAATCCATTAGGCCTGCCCGTCAATCTGAAAGCTAAACGAATTGTATCATTTGCAAAAGAATTTAAATCAACAGAATTAAATCCATTGTACCGGCAAATGCGTAAACTGTCAGTAAGTCCGTTTAATGTTGTATCATTTTCATTACGCATTGCCCACAAAGTGAAAATCGAATTAGGTGTATAGTTCGAATAAAATAACAAGTGTGGATTATTATTCAATATGAGTGGAGGAGTAATCATGATCTTATCGCCCGAATCAGATAACTTATGAATTCCTAACATGTAATTGGTCGATTCGCCATTGTAATTTTCAGTGATCTGTCCGGGAGTCAAGGAGATCGTATCGTTATTAATCATCACCCAGCCTTGTCCCGGTGTCCAGTTTCTAAAACTGTTTTCGTAAATCGTTGTATACTGTGAGTAAAGATTATTGCAGAATAAAATAGTGAGGAACGTAAAGATTTTTTTCATATAGTTGAATTTGGTTCGACGGTAATTTTTTGAGAGATAATGTATTCACACCATGAAATAGCTCATTCTATTGTTTTGTATATACAGCTTTTTGGCCGGAATGTTGAAATGAATGGCGAAGGAAGTGAAATGTATTGCAAGACATGATTTAAAAAACGAATTCTTTGTTCGTTTCCTCTATAAAGTGCAATATTTCATCACGTCCGTTTTTCTTTTCTGCAGATGAAATAAAAATAAGTGGCAACTCGCCCCAGCTCTTTCTTAATTCTCTCTTGAAACGTTCGACTGAATTTACTATCTGTTGTTTGGAAATTTTATCTGATTTTGTAAATACAAGTGCGAGTGGGATTTCTTTCTTTCCAACCCAGTCAATAAAATCGATATCGATAGGCTGAGGTTCGAGACGAATATCGATGAGAATGAAAAGGGTCAACAGGTTTTTTCTTTTCAGAATATAATCTCTGATCATTTTTTCCCAGGCTTCTTTAGATGCTTTAGAAGCCTTTGCATAACCATATCCGGGAAGATCGACGAGATACCATTTATTGTTGATGAGAAAATGATTGATGAGTTGCGTTTTACCAGGCGTAGAAGATGTCTTTGCAAGTCCTTTCCTGTTCGTAAGCATATTGATAAGCGACGATTTTCCCACATTTGATCTACCTATAAAAGCATACTCCGGCATATTAGGAGCAGGACACTTTTGATAGGTAGTGTTGCTGCACCTGAACTCCGCTTCTTTGATATTCATTGGAATAACGTCAAACGTTTGAAGTCTGGCGCTTAGAGCTTACGAGCCACGCATCGAGGATCGAATTAAATTGCTTAGGCTGTTCCATCATCGGTGCGTGGCCGCATTTGTCGATCCAGAAAAGTTCGGAGTTTGGAAGAAGCCTGTGAAATTCATCAGCTACATCAGGCGGAGTGATAGTATCGTTTCTGCCCCAGATAAGACAAGTTGGTAAAGTCATATTTTTTAATTCATCACTCATGTTGTGACGAATGGCAGATTTCGCAAGCGATAAAATCCTGATTAGTTTTCCTTTATCGTTTACAATTTCATACACCTCATCAACTAATTCTTTCGTTGCGTTATTCGGATCATAAAAAGTATATGCAACTTTTTGCTTAATGAAATTATAATCTTCTCGTTTTGGAAATGTTCCACCCATTGCGTTCTCATATAACCCGGAACTGCCCGTAAGCACCATTGCTTTTATTTTTTCAGGATGCTTCTTGACATAAACAAGAGTAACATGTCCGCCAAGTGAATTCCCGATCAGCGTGATGTCGTTATAATTTTTAAAGTTGATAAAGTCGTTTACGAATTCGGCAAGCGCCTTGACATTTGTATTCAACACAGGAAGCGTGTAGATGGGCATAAGCGGAATTACGATTCTGTAATTCGGAGAGAAATGTGATACCACATCCATCCAGTTGCTTAAGGCTCCAAACAGGCCATGCAAAAGTAGAAGTACAGGACCATCGCCTTCTTCGATGTACTGAAAATCATTTTCTTTTTTGATATCGTACTGCATATCGTCGGTTTCAAAGATACTATAAAGAAGCAAGAATCAAGAGCCAAGAATCAATAGGCAAGAGCCAAGACGATCAACCTAAAAACACGTGTCTTGATTCTCTTCTGTTGCCACTTTGTTCCTGGTTCTTCTAACCTGGTTCTTTTCGCCAATGTCCTACTTCCTTTTTATTGGATTCAGGGGCGTACAGAAAGTTTTCAACAAAGTGGTAAAAAGTGGAGAAAAGTGGAAAAATTTGGTATACATTAGCCGAACCAAAAAAATCGAATGAATGAGTGGTTTTATCGGAGAGTTTCCCTGCACAGTAGATGCGAAAGGACGCTTCATGCTACCAGGCGGATTGAAAAAACAAATCCCCGCCAAAGAGCAGAAACGTTTCGTCGTTCATCGTGGAATGGAGAAACACCTGATAATTTACACGAAGAAAGAGTGGGATAAAATCACGGCGGAAGTGAACGAACTCAACCTGTATGTGAAAAAGAACAGGGAGTTCCTCAGGAAATTCAATCGCGGTGCAACAGAAATTGAACTCGATGGAACAAACAGATTGCTGCTTCCGAAATCTCTGATGGACTATGCAGGAATCGATAAGGACATAATCCTGTTTGCATACGGTAACAGGATCGAAGTGTGGGCAGAGAAGGAATACGACCGTATGATGAAGGATGACACAACTGATTTTGCCTCACTCGCAGAAGAAGTAATGGGAAAAAAGAAAACGAATGACGACCTATCATAAACCTGTTTTGTTAAAAGAAAGCATCGATGCGCTGGCTATTAAACCTGATGGCGTGTATGTAGATGTGACTTTTGGCGGGGGCGGACATTCAAAAGCAATTCTGGAGCGGCTGAATAAAAACGGACGTCTCATTTCATTTGATCAGGATGCAGATGCAGTGCGGAACGAGGTTGACGACGACAGACTCATTCTTGTACAGCACAACTATCGCTATCTGAAAAACTTTCTTCGTTATTATAATGCAATTCCTGTCGACGGAATTTTAGCTGATCTCGGCATTTCTTCTTACCAGATCGATGAAGCATCGAGAGGGTTTTCACTACGTTATAATGCGATACTTGATATGCGCATGAACAGGGAGTCGGTGCTTACCGCTGCTGATGTTGTAAATACATACCCGGAAGATGAGCTTGTAAAAATATTTTCACTCTACGGGGAAGTTTTCAATGCGAAAACTCTTGCACGTAAAATCACAGAGGCTAGAAAGAATAAAAAGATAACACATATCAATGAGTTCCGTTCTGCAATTAACGATTGCGCCGACAAGCAGCATGAGACGCAGTATTATGCAAAGGTTTTTCAGGCATTGAGAATAGAAGTGAATGATGAACTGGAGTCATTGAAGAATATGCTGGCGCAAACAGCACAGGTGCTTGTTAAAAACGGAAAGCTTGTAGTTATCTCCTATCACTCTCTTGAAGACAGGCTCGTAAAAAATATGATTACAAAAGGAAAATTCGAAGGAGAGATTGAAAAAGATCTCTTTGGAAACGCCGAATTCAGTCCTTTCAGCATAGTAAATAAAAAACCCATAGAAGCTTCGGAAGAAGAGATCAAAGAAAATCCCCGTGCAAGAAGTGCGAAGTTGAGGATCGCAGAAAAAAAGTAATTCATGGCGGTAAATAAGATTAAGGAAACACCAGTCGAAGAAAAGCCAGTTGAAAAACCGAAGCCTCAGAGGAAAAGGCCTTCGATATTGAAATTGCGCTTAATCAGGTTCATGAACATGTTTGGCATTTTCAACCGTAACCAGGTTGTGCATAACATGCCTTTCATTCTTTTCCTCACGTTGCTTGTAATGGGATATATAGCTAACAGTTATTATGCTGAAAGAATTATCAGGGAGATCGATAAGACTAAAACTGATCTGAAAGAAAAACGCGCCGAATACATATCAACGATGTCACAGCTAATGTATCAGAGCAATCAATCAGAGCTTGCAAAAATATTACAGCCATACGAGATAAAAGAATCGACTGAACCTCCGGGAAAAATATTCATCACGGAGCAAAAGCAAAAATAAATATACCCGCCAGTATCCATGCAGATTAAAAAAGACATCATGTGGAGGATCAACGGATCCTTCATCCTTATGTGTTTAATGGGGCTTCTTATTCTTGGGCAGATCATTAGGATCCAGGTTTACGAGGGTGATTACTGGAGGCAACGTGCCGATAGTCTTACACTTCATTATATAAATATTGCTGCAAGCAGAGGAAATATTTTTTCATCCGATGGATGTCTTATGGCAACTTCAGTTCCAATTTATGATTTAAGACTCGATACGAAGGCCGATGGATTGACTCCGGAAATTTTCGATTCGAATATCGATTCGCTTGGAATTTGTTTGTCGAATCTTTTCAAAGACAGATCTGCAGGTGAGTACAAGCAAATTATCAGAGAAGCCCGTGCTCACAACGAAAGATATTTTCTTTTAAGAAGAAATGTTTCCTATTCAGAATTGCAACAGGTAAAAAGCTTTCCTGTATTCCGCATGGGACGATACAAAAGTGGGCTTCGTGTCGAACAAAAAGACATGCGTGAGCTTCCTTTTCGGCTTCTTGCTTCGAGAACGATTGGGTATAACCGCGATGTAAAACCGGTCGGAATTGAAGCCGCATACAACAGCGACCTGAATGGTGTAGGAGGGAAACGACTCATGCAAAAAATAAGTGGTAACATCTGGATGCCGGTTACTGATAAAGACGTGGTAGAACCTAAAGATGGCAACGATCTTATCACAACACTCGACATGAATATCCAGGATGTTGCAGAGAATTCTCTTGAGCAAAATCTCCGTAAGCAAAATGCTGATCATGGTTGTGCGGTGCTAATGGAAGTTTCTACAGGAGAAATAAAAGCAATTGCGAATCTTTCAAGAAATGAAGAAGGAAATTATATAGAAGATTTTAATTATGTAATTGGTGAAGCAACAGAGCCGGGATCTACTATGAAAATGGCTTCTCTCCTTGCCGCGTTCGACGACGGACTTGTAGAGCCTGATGACACGGTGGATGTAGGTTATGGTTATTGCAACTATTACGGGCAGTCAATGAAAGATGCACATCCGCCGAAAGCAAGCAGGTTGTCGGTAGAACAGGCATTCGAAAGCTCCTCGAATGTTGGAATTTCAAAAGTAATATGGTCGGCATACGTAAAGAAACCCCAGGCATTCATCGACAAACTTTTATCGTTCGGTCTTGGCAAACCACTTGACCTTGAAATAGAAGGTGAAGGAATGCCTCTGATCAAAAGCACAACAGCAAAGTCGTGGTCGCCGGTTTCTTTGCCATGGATATCTATCGGATACGAAACGAAACTAACTCCTCTTCAGGTCCTCACTTTTTATAATGCCGTTGCAAACAACGGACGAATGGTTAAGCCGCGATTCGTAAAAGAAATTTCAAACCATGGAAAAATTATTCAAACATTTCCTGTAAAGTATATCAAAGATTCGATTGCATCTCCGGATGCATTGATGAAAGCAAGAAGGATGATGGAAGGAGTTGTTGAACATGGAACTGCTTCGTCACTCAAATCAACTCAGTATAAAATTGCAGGCAAGACGGGAACTGCGCAGATAGCAAGAAACAAATATGGTTACGACAAGGATCATCCTTCGTACCAGGCATCATTCGTAGGGTATTTCCCGGCTGATGCCCCGAAATACTCTTGTATGGTCGTAGTCTATTCTCCTTCGCACGATGTGTATTATGGAGGAGCTGTAGCGGCGCCGATCTTTAAAGAGATCGCTGATAAGGTTTATTCGACGCACATTGAATTACATGGTGGTCCATTGGAAAAAGATTCTCTTCAGTTCCAGATGCCGGTTGCAAAGGCCGGTCAGCAGAAGGAATTGAAAAAGATTCTTGCCGATCTGAAATTGCCAATGATCTCGAACGATGAAGAAGCTTCATATGTATCATCAACAATAAAAGAACAGCAGATAATTCTTGCAGGAAGAAATTCGCAGAATGGATTGATGCCTGATGTAACTGGAATGGGTGCAAAGGATGCGATTTACATTCTTGAGAATGCAGGACTACATGTAATTTTTAACGGAAGAGGAATCGTTCAGAAACAATCGATAAACCCGGGAACAAGAATCTCATCAGGACAAACCATAACACTTGATCTTGGAGTATGATGCAGTTGAAAGACATATTGTACAAGACAGGTATCAACAATGTTGTTGGAACGATGAATGTTGGTGTAACTGATGTTTGTTTCGATTCACGGCTTGCCAAAGAGGGAAGTTTGTTTGTTGCAATCAAAGGGCTTCAATCGGACGGACACAATTTCATTGGACAGGTTATTTCGAAGGGCGCGGTTGCGATCGTGTGTGAAACTCTTCCCGCTGAAACGCATGATGGGATAACATACGTACAGGTTCAGAACAGTTCTTCTGCGCTTGTTCATATCGCATCAAATTTTTATGGTAATCCCTCTGAGAAAATAAAGCTGGTTGGTGTAACGGGAACTAATGGAAAAACAACTACTGCGACTTTACTGTTTAATTTATTTCGCTCACTCGGTTATAAAGCCGGGCTTCTGTCAACAGTAAAGAATCAGATCAATGATAAAGTAATTAATGCAACTCATACAACCCCCGATTCGCTGCAGCTGAATTACCTTCTTGCTACGATGGTGGAAGAAGGCTGCACTCATGTATTCATGGAGGTTAGTTCTCATGCCGTCGTTCAGAAGAGAACCGAAGGGCTTTTATTCAAAGGAGGAGTTTTCACAAACATAACTCATGATCATCTAGATTATCACAAGACTTTCGATAATTACCTACAGGCAAAAAAAGAATTTTTCGATAATCTCTCATCCGAGGCATTTGCTCTTTCGAATGTCGATGATAAGAATGGAATGGTGATGTTGCAGAATACCAAGGCTTCACGCTACACCTATGCGATGAAGTCGATGGCTGACTACCGCTGCAAGCTTATTGAAAATGATTTCTCGGGATTGCTTTTGAATATCGACGGTCACGAAGTGGTATGCAGGTTGGTTGGAAGTTTCAATGCTTATAATCTCACAGCTGTTTATGCAACGGCAATTCTACTTGGTGAACAAAAAACTGAAGTGCTTCCGGCTCTGAGTTTACTTGTTGCAGTTGAAGGAAGATTCGATTACGTCTCTTCTCAGAATAATATTACAGGTATTGTAGATTATGCGCATACTCCTGATGCACTGAAAAATGTTTTGCAGACAATCGATGACATTACTTCAGGACATGGTCGGGTAATAACTATTGTAGGATGTGGTGGTGATCGTGACTCAGCAAAGCGTCCGCTGATGGCTCGTATTGCCTGCGAGATGAGCGACAAGGTTATTCTCACGAGTGATAATCCCCGTTCTGAAGATCCGGCGGAGATTATCAACCAGATGGAAAAAGGAATTCCTCTTGCAGAAAAAAGAAAAGCGGTGTCGATTGCCGACAGGAAAGAGGCAATTAAAACGGCAGTGAGTTTTGCTCAACCCGGGGATGTTATCCTGGTTGCAGGAAAGGGTCACGAAAAATACCAGGAGATCAAAGGAGTTCGTACTCCATTCGACGATAAGAAAGTGTTACTCGAAATGTTCAAAATCATAGCGTAGAATGCTGTACTATCTCTTTGCATATCTGAAAGAACAATTCAACCTGCCGGGAGCTGGAGTGTTTCAATATATATCTTTCCGATCGGCACTTGCTTTGATCACATCACTTGTGATCTCAATGTTGTATGGAAAACAAATCATCAATTATCTTCGGAAAAAACAGGTAGGCGAAACGATAAGAGAACTCGGCCTTACAGGACAAAACGAAAAGCAGGGAACACCCACAATGGGCGGCCTCATCATTCTCGGAGCAATTCTGATTCCGACACTTTTATTCGCAAGGCTTGTAAATGTGTATGTGATCATTATGATCATTACTACAGTTTGGTTGGGAGTAATCGGATTCATCGACGACTACATCAAAGTTTTCAAAAAAGATAAATCGGGGCTCGCAGGAAAATTCAAAGTCCTGGGACAGGTTGGACTCGGAATAATTATCGGCTTCACACTTTACTTCAATAAAAATGTTGTTGTCAAAGAGCGTGTAGATAAAGAGGCATTTACTGTTACTCATTATCATTCGAATATAATTGAGGACATGCGTGAAGATGAAACTAATCTTTATGCAGCAAAGTCAACAAAGTCAACAAAGACGACAATTCCATTCATCAAGAATCACGAATTCGATTATGCCTACCTGATTACGTGGCTCGGGATCGACAGGAAATATGCCTGGCTTGTATTTGTTCCAATCGTAATCCTGATCATCACCGCAGTTTCGAATGGTGCGAACATCACCGATGGAATCGATGGACTTGCAACCGGCACGAGTGCTATAATCGGTGCAACCCTGGGAATTCTCGCTTATGTCTCCGGTAATACCGTGTTCGCAAATTACCTCGACATAATGTACATACCCAATGCTGGCGAGTTAGTTGTGTTCATAGCCGCATTCGTCGGGGCATGTGTCGGTTTCCTCTGGTACAACGCATATCCCGCCCAGGTTTTTATGGGCGATACAGGAAGTCTCGCACTCGGCGGGATCATAGCAACGTTTGCTATCGCAATCAGGAAAGAATTATTGATACCAATATTATGCGGAATCTTTCTTATCGAAAGTCTTTCTGTTATGATGCAGGTAAGCTATTTCAAGTATACAAAAAGAAAGTTCGGAGAGGGAAGACGCATTTTCAAAATGTCGCCTATCCATCATCATTATCAGAAACTGGGATATCATGAATCAAAAATTGTATCACGATTCTGGATTCTGGGAATCATGCTTGCCGTACTAACTGTTGTCACACTTAAATTAAGATGAAGAGGGAAAACACTAATTCAGTTAATGGTGTGCGAATAGTCGTGCTGGGTGCAGCGGAGAGTGGAGTAGGTGCTGCAATTCTCGCCAGGAAAAACGGATTCGATGTTTTTGTTTCCGATGCAGGTAAGATAAAAGAGGACTACAGAAATTTACTGACGAAGCATGAAATCAAATTTGAAGAAGGAATACATACAGAAGAAAAAATTCTGAATGCAAAAGAGATCATCAAGAGTCCGGGAATTCCTGATAAAGCTGAAATAATAAAAAAGATAAAAGCAGTACGTATTCCGATAATAAGTGAAATAGAATTTGCAGGAAGATACTCGGATGCGAAGATGATTGGCATCACCGGTACGAACGGAAAGACAACAACCACGATGCTCATCTATCACATTCTGAAGAAAGCAGGAAAGAAAGTAGGTCTTGCAGGAAATGTGGGAAAGAGCCTGGCACTTCAGATTGCAGAACAACAATACGATTATTACGTGATCGAGTTAAGCAGCTTTCAGCTTGATGGAATGTATGATTTCAAATGTGATGTGGCGGTTCTCACAAACATAACCCCCGATCATCTCGACCGGTACGATTACAAGATTGAAAATTATGCGATGTCGAAGTTCAGGATACTTCAGAATCAGACATCAGAAGATGTATTTATCTACTGCGCCGACGATGCACTCACTACACAGTATATGACAAATGCGAAAGTGAATGCCCATCAATATCCCTTCTCAATAAAAAAAAAAGTTGAAGAGGGAGCCTGGCTCGAAAACGAACAACTAAATATTCAAACCAATAATAAACTATTCACCATGCTGATTCATGACTTAGCCCTTCAGGGTAAACACAATCTTTACAATTCAATGGCCGCAGGAATTGCGATGCGCTCGCTCGACATCCGTAAAGAAGTGATTCGCGAAAGCCTCACAGATTTCGAAAGCGTAGAGCACAGACTCGAAAAAGTTTCGACCATTCACGGAATCGAATTCGTAAATGATTCGAAAGCGACCAATGTCAATTCAACCTGGTATGCGCTGGAGAGCTTCAACAAGCCGGTCATTCTCATCATGGGCGGAGTTGATAAAGGAAACGATTACAGTATCCTCGAAGACCTCGTAAAAGAAAAAGTAAAAGCAATTGTTTGCCTGGGGAAAGACAACAAAAAAATCCTCAAAACTTTCAAAAACATGGTTCCCCAGATCACTGAAACTTCTTCCGCAGAAGAGGCTGTTCAGACTGCATACAGGCTTGGGAAAAAAGGCGATGTAGTTTTATTGTCACCAGCATGTGCAAGCTTCGATCTGTTCGAAAACTATGAAGACCGTGGCAGACAATTTAAGAAGGCAGTAAAAAATCTCTAGATAAAAAAATAATGCACGCAACGTGGCTCGATAAACACTTCAAAGGAGACCGAACGATATGGCTGATCGTTTTTGTTCTCTCGATATTCTCACTGCTTGCCGTTTATAGCAGCACTGGTACGCTTGCTTATAAATATAAAAGTGGTAACACAGAATATTACCTAATCAAGCATCTCATAATTCTGTTGTTTGGAATTGCGTTGATGTATGGAGCCCACCTTGTAAAGTATACATACTATTCCAGGATTTCACAGATCGCATTGTGGCTTACTGTTCCATTGCTGGTTCTCACTCTTGCTTTAGGAACAAATCTTAATGAAGCAAGCCGCTGGTTAACTCTGCCTGGGACAAACATTACATTTCAGACATCCGACTTTGCAAAGCTTGCACTCATCATGTGGGTTGCACGAATACTATCGAAGAAGCAGGAAGAGATCAGCAATTTCCGATCTGCTTTTCTTCCAGTCATAGTTCCGGTATTCATAGTATGCGGATTAATTCTTCCTGCAAACTTCTCTACCTCCGCTGTAGTATTTCTATCTGCATGTTATCTAATGTTTATTGGTCGTATCCGGATGAAATTTATTCTCGGTATGATTGGTATCGGAGTTGTCGGTTTCATTCTTTTCGTTTCAATATCTCTTCTGACAGGAAATAACGGACGAATCAAAACATGGCAGGCGAGAGTGGAGCGTTTCATTGGCAATGGTTCTGAGGAGAAAGCTGCCGGAGTCGGAGATGCAGATAATTATCAGACCGAACAGGCGAAAATTGCAATAGCCAGGGGCGGATTTGTAGGAAAGTTTCCGGGAAACAGTGTACAAAGAAATTTTCTTCCGCATCCTTATTCTGATTTTATCTATGCCATCATCATCGAAGAATATGGATTCATTGGGGGAGCATTCATTCTTTTTCTGTACATACTTCTTTTCTTTCGGGTGATACGATTCATTCATCATAGCCCGATGGCATTCGGAACATTGCTTGCAGCAGGATGCACATTCACTCTCGTCTTCCAGGCGCTGATTAACATGGCAGTCGCCGTAAATATATTTCCAGTTACCGGTCAGCCGCTGCCTTTGCTTAGCATGGGAGGTACTTCAATTTGGTTCACGAGTTTATCCCTCGGGATTGTATTAAGTGTGAGCAGGCAGATCGAAAAGGAGAAAAAAGAAGGAGGACACGAACTTGCAACGGCGTGAACTGCGGGTAATCATTAGTGGTGGAGGAACAGGTGGACATATATTTCCTGCGATAGCCATTGCAAATGCATTGAAGAAAATGAATCCGGCGAATCAGTTTTTATTCGTGGGCGCAAATGGCAAAATGGAAATGGAAAAAGTTCCCGCGGCCGGATATAAAATAGAGGGATTGAATATAAGTGGCATTCAGAGAAAGCTAACGCTGAAAAATCTCACACTGCCATTAAAAGTAATAGGAAGCATTTTGAAAGCGAAGAGCATCATAAGAAAATTTTCTCCCGACATCGCAGTCGGGGTGGGAGGTTATGCAAGCGGACCACTCCTCTATGCAGCAACTGCAATGAAAATTCCTTCTCTCATCCAGGAACAGAATTCTTTTGCCGGCATTACAAACAAAATCCTCGCTAAAAGGGTAAAGAAGGTTTGTGTCGCATACGAGGGAATGGATAAATTTTTCCCGAAAGAAAAAATTATCATCACCGGCAATCCTGTCAGGGAAGAGATGACAATGATCGATGGAAAGAGACAGGAAGCTTTGAATTACTTCGGATTAAATACAAACAGGAAAACAATATTGGTTATTGGCGGAAGCCTTGGAGCACTCACAATTAACAATAGTATAGCTGAAGGATTGAAACATTTCAGTGAAAAAAATATTCAGTTGATATGGCAAACAGGTAATGCATATGGTGAGAAAGCCAAAATATTAGTAGATCAAACCGGTTATGCAGGAATAAAGACATTCCCTTTTATTCAGAGAATGGATTATGCATATGCTCTTGCCGATGTAATTATATCCAGGGCAGGTGCAAGTTCTGTCTCTGAATTGGCCCTGGTCGGACGTCCGGCTATATTAGTTCCTTCGCCAAACGTTGCAGAAGATCATCAAACAAAGAATGCAATGGCACTGGTTGAGAAAAATGCTGCGTTGATTGTAAAGGATGTCGAGGCAAGAAGTAATTTAATCAACGAAGCTATAAAACTGATCGACGATAAGGAAAAACAGATCTTGTTAAGTGAGAACATTAAGAAGCTCGCTATACACGACTCAGCAGACAGGATTGCAAATGAAGTTTACACTCTGGCTAATTAATTATAAATACTAAGATCATAACTCATCGAATTAATCTTTGCAAATGAATTCGCCAAATCAATTTAGCAACTACAAATACATCTACTTCCTGGGAATTGGAGGTATTGGTATGTCTGCACTTGCAAGGTATTTTAATGCGATGGGCAAAAGGGTTTCGGGTTATGACAAGACAAGCACACCATTAACTGATCAGCTTATCGATGAAGGGATAGATGTGCACTTCGAAGACAACATCAAGCTGATCAAATCCGAGATAATAGCTCTGGGTAGTCATCAAACTCTGATTATTTATACTCCTGCAATTCCGGGAAATCATTCTGAACTGAATTATTTTCTGAAGAACAGATACACGATTAAAAAGCGATCGGAAGTTTTGGGACTAATAACGGAAAATACATTTACAATTGCTGTTGCAGGCACTCATGGAAAGACCACTACTTCTTCCATGATTGCACATATTCTCCGTTCGTCGGGACTTAATTGTTCGGCATTTCTCGGGGGCATTTCGAAAAATTACGATACGAATCTTCTATTATCCAATCCTGCAAGCGGAGAGAGTTTTACTGTAGTAGAGGCAGATGAATACGACAGGTCATTTCTTGCACTGCAACCAACTATATCCGTTATAACTTCAATGGATGCCGATCATCTCGACATTTATGGCAGCGAGGATTATATGATTGAATCGTATCGGTTGTTTGCACAACGCCTGAAATCAAACGGTACTCTAATTTACAAAAAAGGATTACCCGTAGAAGATCTTCCGTTAAGCATGCGCAATTATGGGGTTTCTCAAAAAGCAGATTACGTTGGTGACAATATCCGCATTACGAGTCATAAATATCATTTCGATTGGAGGAACAGTAATTCTTCTATAGCGGATCTCACTTCAGATATGCCCGGGTTACACAATGTCGAAAATGCAGTCGCTGCAATTGCTGTAGCGCGTAACTTAGGAATAGAAGAAGAGAAAATCAAATATGCTTTGTCAACTTACAGCGGAGTAAAACGCAGGTTCGATTATCAATTGAGAAAGGAAAACATTGTATTCATCGACGATTATGCTCATCATCCTGAAGAATTACGCGCCTGTATCTCGTCGGCGAAAGAATTATATCCTTCTAAAAATCTTATTGGCATTTTTCAGCCACATCTTTTTACAAGAACACGCGATTTTGTAGATGGATTTGCAAAAAGTCTTTCCCTTCTCGATTCACTTATACTGCTGGAGATCTATCCTGCCCGCGAATTACCGATTCCGGGGATTACTTCACAAATAATATTCGACAAGGTTAAACTACTAGATAAGGTATTGTGCGACAGGGACAGTGTTATCAGTGAATTAAAAAAGAGAAAATGCGAAGTAGTGCTCACACTTGGAGCAGGTGACATTGATCAGATAGTAAATCCGGTAAAGGAATTTTTACAAAACCAATATTGAAATGGATAGGAAAAAAATTGTTCTAAAAATTGTGATCGTCTCTCTGGTGGTGATTGCATTTATCGTTTCGGTCGGTTTTGCATCCCATAAGCAATCAACAATGGCTTGTTCGGGAATCAAAATTGTTGTTAACGACAGCCTGGGAACAGGATTCGTAGAGAGTAATGATGTTGCCCAAACTGTGCAAAATAAATTCGGGTCACTCGAAGGACAATCGCTAGGATCTATTAACATTTCTCTGTTGGAAAAAATCATCAATACCAACCCATTCATCAGTGATGCCGAAGTATTTTCAACCGTTGATGGAAAAATAAATATCGAGGTAAAACAACGCATTCCTGTGCTTAGAGTAATCAATGTGAGCAATGAAAGTTTTTATATTGATAAGGACGGCGTTTTTATGCCACCATCCGATAAGTTCACTGCACGTGTTCCTGTTGCGAATGGTTTCATATTCGATCGTGAAGCGCAGAGAAGGATAATTCCACACACTGAAGGCGATACAGCATCTCATAAGTCAAATCTTGAGAAGCTGTTTAACATCATTTCGTTTACAAGAAAGAGTGAATTCTGGAATGCAGAAGTTCAACAGTTATTTGTAAATGCAGATGGAGATATTGAGATGATTCCAAGAGTAGGGAGTCATTCTGTAATTCTTGGAGACGATTCATCACTCGATGAAAAATTCAACAAGCTTTACTTATTTTATCATGAAGGATTGAATAAGAACGGCTGGAATAAGTATAGTGCGATCAATTTAAAATACAAGGACCAGGTGGTCTGCACAAAAAAATAATATGGAAAAAGACGAAATTGTTGTAGGACTCGACATCGGCACGACGAAGATTTGTACGATCGTAGGCAGAAGAAACGAGTTCGGAAAGATCGATATCCTGGGATACGGTAAATACGAATCGCTCGGAGTTACCAGAGGCGTAGTTACCAACATAGTAAATACAATTGAATCGATTACAAAATCAGTTCAGGAAGCCTCTGAAAAATCGAATGTTGATATCGGAAATGTATATGTCGGTATTGCCGGACAACACATCAAGAGTCTTCAGCATCGCGGAATGCGTACGCGCGATTCTCTCGACGATGAAATTGCACAAAGCGATATTGATACGATTGTCGAGGACATGTATAAACTCGCCATGCCTCCGGGTGAAAAAATCATTCATGTCATTCCCCAGGAATATATTATCGATAACGAACAGGGAATAAAAAATCCTATTGGTATGTCGGGCATTCGTCTGGAGGCCAACTGTCACATCATCACAGGACAGATCACTGCAGCAAAGAATATATATAAATGTGTTGAAAGGGCAAAGCTAAAGACTCAGGGATTATTCCTCGAGCCACTTGCATCATCAGAAGCTGTTCTTACAGAGGAAGAGAAAGAAGCAGGAGTTGTTTTAGTAGATATCGGTGGTGGTACTACTGATATCGCAATTTTCCAGGATGGAATTATCCGTCACACAGCTGTTATTCCATTCGGAGGAAATGTGATCACCGACGATATTAAAATGGGATGTTCCATCATCCGCCAGCAAGCTGAGTTGCTGAAAATAAAATTCGGTTCAGCACTAGCCAGCGAAAACCAGGAAAACGAAATTGTTTCGATTCCGGGATTAAGAGGCCGCGAACCAAGAGAGATATCTGTAAAAAATCTTGCTCACATCATCCAGGCAAGAATGGAAGAGATCATCGAGCATGTGCATTTTGAGATTAAGAATTCCGGTTTCGAGAAAAAACTGATAGCCGGCATTGTAATCACGGGCGGAGGCGCTCAGCTCAGGCATATAGTACAGCTGGTTGAATTCATCACCGGAATGGATACTCGTGTAGGTTATCCGAACGAACATCTTGCAAAAGGTTCCGAAGACTTGAAGAGTCCGATGTATGCGACCGGCGTGGGATTGGTAATAAAGGGTTTCCATGATATGCAGAAGAAAGCGAAGGAGCCGGTTGAAGTAAACGAGGAAATAAAAAAACCAGGAGGCCGCAAAGAGAAAGTTTCTCAGCCAACTGCTCATCGTCCTTCATTCTTCGAATCGCTTGCTAACATTTTCAACGACGAGAAGGATACACCACTATAATATATCGGAAATAAAAAACTAAAAAATATTTATCATGGAATTTGATCTTATGAAAGACGGCAATTCGATAATCAAGGTTATCGGAGTCGGTGGTGGTGGCAGCAATGCTGTAAATCATATGTATAAGCAGGGAATAAAAGGAGTAGAGTTTATTGTCTGCAATACCGATGCTCAGGCACTCGAAACTTCACCAATACCCTACAAAGTACAACTCGGTAGCAGTCTTACCGAAGGCCGTGGAGCAGGTGCAATACCAGAAGTTGGACGCAACGCTGCAATCGAAAACATTGAAGACATCAGAAAAGTTCTTCTGGCAAATACTAGAATGGTTTTCATCACTGCAGGAATGGGTGGAGGAACAGGTACCGGTGCTGCTCCAATCATTGCCCAGGTTGCTAAGGAAATGGGAATTCTGACGGTTGCAATCGTTACCATCCCATTCGAGTTCGAAGGAAAGAGAAGAAAGCAACAGGCTGATGAAGGTGTTGAGCAATTGAAAGAACATGTTGATACAATCATCATCATCCGCAATCAGCGTCTTCGTGAAATGTTCGGCAATTTAAATTTATCTGATGCATTTGCGCATGCAGATAACATTCTCACAACAGCTGCAAAAGGTATTGCAGAGATCATTACTGTTACGGGATATATCAATGTAGATTTCGAAGATGTGAAAACTGCTGTATCACGCAGCGGAGTTGCCATCATGGGATCTGCAATCGCTGAAGGTGATAATCGTGCAACGAAGGCAGTAGAAGCAGCACTTGCATCTCCATTACTCAACGATAATAACATCAAAGGCGCCAGATTCATTCTCATGAATATCGCATCGGGTTCGAAGGAAGTTACTATGGATGAGATTGGTGATATTACCGATTATATCCAGGAGCAGGCCGGACTTACTGCCGATATTATCTGGGGAAATTGCCAGGATGAAAATCTCGGAGAAAGACTCTCCGTTACAATCATCGCTACAGGATTCAAGACGCGCGAAGAATTAGGCTCAGAGCAGATCAAGGTAAAAGAAAACACGAAAACTATTCATACACTCGATGAGGAAGTGAAAGCAGAAGTGAAGACTTCTGAGCCATTACTTCCGTTGAAAGACGCTTCCCCTCTTGAGCCCACATTGAAAAAGGAAGTCCCTCCGCAGCCGACAAAGGTCGCAGAGAAGGAAGAACTCACATTTGAATTTACTCTTCAGCCACAGGCGAAGGACAGTGTCATCAATACTCCGATTGCTGAGGCGCATACTGAAGATGAGAAGAAAAAAGTTCATGATCTCTATGACAGCGATCCGGAAGATAATACCGAAGAACAACTTCGTAAATCGCGCGAACGCATTATGAAACTGAAATCACTCAGCTACCGAATCGGAAATGCGAATATTTCTGATATGGAAAAAGAGCCAGCATATAAGCGCCGAAATATTAAACTGGATTCTGTTCCTCACTCAAGTGAAACGAATGTATCCCGTTACACCCTTAGCAACGAAGACGAAAAAAAATCAGAGTTAAGACAAAACAATTCATTTCTACACGATAACGTAGATTAAAAATAAGCAAGTAGTGCGATTAGTTCGCGTAATTAAAGGCTTCCAAACGGAGGCCTTTTTTATGATAATCCTGAAAATAAAACTTAAAAAGTTTTACCTTAGTTGCGCCCCCATTATCCATTATCCATTATCAACTTTCAACCATCCACTAAAAAAATGTCACTCGAAGAAACCATCAATGCCGACATTAAAGCGGCAATGCTCAGTAAAAATGAATCTGCCTTACGCGGATTGAGAGCAGTCAAGCAGGCAATTTTAATTGCAAAGACTTCCGGAAGCGGTGCAATATCTCCTGAAGATGAATCAAAGATGCTTCAAAAACTTGTGAAGCAGAGAAAAGAATCTGTTGAAATATATAAACAACAGAATCGTGAAGATCTTGCAAAGCCGGAGTTAGAAGAAATAGAGGTGATCGAAAAATATCTGCCTAAGCAAATGAGTGAAGAAGACATAAAATCAGAACTAAAAAACCTCATTGAACAAAACGGAGCAAAGGGTCAGGCCGATCTTGGAAAGATGATGGGCATCGCCTCTAAAAAATTTGCAGGGAAGGCCGATAATAAAATAATTTCTAGCATTTTAAAGCAATTGTTGACTTAGAAATTTTTAATAAAATCTTGGAGAGAATATATAATTTTTTACATTTGACCAGTTAACACCCGTATTTGAATCATATTAATCATGTTCTCAATTGCAGCGGGGTCAATTGTCCGTGATTCAATGCTTAATTCATTACCACAATGAAAACCGGTAAAGTTAAATTTTTCAATGAGTCTAAGGGATATGGATTCATTGTAACCGATGACAATCATGCTGAAGTGTTTGTACATCACAGCGGTCTTATCGAAAAAATTCGAGAGAACGACAGTGTAGAATTTGAAGTGATCGATGGAAAAAAGGGCCAGAATGCAGTCAATGTCCGCAAGATACAGTAAGAGAAAATCTACAATTGAAAAAAAGGGAATCGAAAGGTTCCCTTTTTTTTTATCCGTAATTTGTGCTCTCATTCTCCGCGATTAATAAACCAGCATGCTCAAAGACCTTTCAGTTGCCATTGATATTGGCGGAACAAAGACTTCCTATGGGTTGGTTACAAATAAGGGTGAGATACTTTTCAAGAATCAAATACCTACTGGAAATTCTCCCGATCCAAATGAATTGATACAGAAATTGAAACTTGAAATTAATATTGCCATAAAAGAATTTAATCATCTATATAGGCTAACCGGAGTTGGGGTAGGGGCGCCGAATGCAAATTATTATAAGGGAACAGTAGAATATCCACCCAATCTTGAATGGAAAGGAATTACTCCTCTGAAATCATTGCTTGAAAAATCTTTTTCTCTTCCTGTTGCTCTTACTAACGATGCGAATGCAGGCGCTTTGGGAGAACTTTATTTTGGAAACGCTAAAAGCATGAAAGATTTTCTTTTCATCTCTCTTGGGACCGGACTTGGAAGCGGAATTATATCAAACGGTGAATTAGTGTATGGGCATCACGGATTTGCCGGTGAATTAGGTCATACAATTATCATTCAGTATGGACGAAGTTGCGGATGTGGAAAGAAGGGTTGTCTTGAACAATATTGCAGCGCTACAGGATTAATAAGAACCTATTTCGAAATTTTGAAAAATGATGGCAGGGAAATTCCGGAAAATATTTCGATAGTAGATGCGAAATACATTTATGAAAAAGCATTAGGTGGTGACGAAGCTGCATTTTATGCTTTCAATTATACCGGTGAATTATTAGGGTTCGCTCTGTCAAACAGCGTAAATTATACTGACCCTGAAGCAATTTTCCTTTTTGGCGGGCTCGCACAAGCTGCAGAAATTCTCTTCAATCCTGTCATTATAAGTTTCGAAAAAAACGTATTGAATGTCTTAAAAAATAAAATTAAAATACTCCCTTCAGGCCTCCCTGAAAATGATGCCGCTTTACTTGGTGCTTCATCACTTATCTGGAATGAACTTGAAAAAAATGTAAATAGTATATGACGAAATTTTTTCTGACACTTTTCACAGTTGTCCTTACCATGAACGTAAAAGCTGAAACAGATCTGCCATTGGTGCCTATTCCTTCCATAGTAGAAAAAGGTGTTGGAAATTTTCCCATCGATAAATCTGTTACTATCTGTTATAACGACGATCGCGTTTTAGGAGATGTAAATCTCTTCAACGAATACATGAATAAAATGTATGGCTTTAGTTTTCCGAAATTAAAATCTTCAAGTAAGAATAAAGGGCAGATCAATGTAGCAATGAATCAGGAAAAAGATTCTGATTCTTATGCATTGATGATCGACTCGAATGGAATTAATATTGAAGCCGGTCGTAATGGTGGAGCATTCTATGCCTTCCAGACCCTAATGCAATTGATTCCTCCTGCAAGAGAAATAAGTTTAAGTGTACCTTCAGTTAAAATAATAGATGCACCCCGATTTTCTTATCGTGGAATGCATCTCGATGTTGCCCGTCATTTTTTTAAGGTTGAATCGGTAAAACGATTTATCGACTTTCTCGCATTTTATAAGATGAATATTTTTCACTGGCATCTGACAGATGACCAGGGATGGAGAATTGAAATAAAAAAGTATCCATTGCTTCAAACAGTAAGTGCATGGAGAAACGGAACATTAAAAGGACATCTCTTCGATCAGCCCCAGGAATACGATACGATAAAGTACGGTGGGTTTTATACGCAGGATGAAATAAGGGATGTTATTCAGTATGCAGCTGCACGGCATATCACAATCATTCCTGAAATTGAAATGCCTGGTCATGCACAGGCAGTTCTGGCTGCTTATCCTGAGCTGTCATGCACTGGTGGAAAATTTGAAGTCGGAGAAACATGGGGCGTTTATAAGGATGTCTTTTGTCCGAAAGAAGAAACATTTACATTTCTTCAAAATGTATTGGATGAAGTTTGTGAATTGTTTCCCGGAAAATATATTCATATCGGCGGTGACGAATGTCCGAAAGACAGGTGGAAAGTTTGTCCGCATTGCCAGGAGTTAATTAAGAAAGAAGGACTGAAAGATGAAAATGATTTGCAGAGGTATTTCACCGACAGGATCGCAGGATATCTAAAAACAAAAAATAAGCGTGCAATCGGCTGGGATGAAATATTGGAAGAAGGATTAGATAGTAATGCCGTGATCATGTCGTGGCGCGGATACAATGGCGGTGCAAACGGAGCGATAAAAGGTCACGATGTTGTTATGGCACCTGCAGGTTATTGTTACTTCGACATGTATCAATCAAGAAATACAGATGGAAGAATTGCAATAGGAGGTTATCTGCCGATCGAACAGGTTTATGGTTTTGAACCTGTTCCTGATGTACTGAATGCAACTCAGGCTTCTCAAATTCTTGGTACGCAGGGAAATGTATGGACAGAATATATTAAGGACGATGCAAGGCTGGAAGAAATGATTTTCCCCCGCATTTGTGCGCTTGCGGAAGTACAGTGGTCACAAAGGAAGAATAGAGATTTCAAAGATTTTACATCCCGGTTGCTCGATCATTTTCAACTGATAGATTTTAGAAAGATACATTGCTCTCGTGCGGTTTTTGATATTTCATCGAGGGTAATTCCGAATGGAAGCGCCGGTTTATTTGTAGAGCTTCACACAAAATTTCCTGATGGGAAAATTTATTACACATTCAATGGAACCGATCCGGATCTGAAATCACAGTTGTATACAGATAGAATTGTTGCCGATCAGTCGTTGTTTATTAAAGCAGCCCTATTCCGTTCCAACAGAAAAGTAGGAAGTATTTTTACGCAATGGGTTAAGATAAATAAATCAACAGGAAAGGAAATAACATTGGTGAATCAGCCTCATGCAGAATATAGTAAAGGCGGGGCATTCTCTCTCGTTGATGGAACGATGGGAACGTTACCCTGGATTCCGACTGAGTGGTTAGGTTTCCAGGGCAAAGATCTCGACGCAACAATTGACCTGGGAAGTATTCAAACCCTGGCGAGAGTTACTGTTGATGTGTTAAAAGATGAGGAAGGGCTTTCCAGCACATTGGGATCCTAAGCTTAGAATTCCACGTGGACAAGTTGTCGCGGCCGCTTCTATAGTGTCACCTAAATACTAGTGACTCCAGCGTAACTGGACTGGCCACAGTTAGGCCGCAAATGTAATCACACTGGCTCACCTT
>JADMIO010796570.1_pt1 | contig 27908 bp, 26 predicted proteins | sample 8958161 | NCBI WGS metagenome assembly JADMIO01 (sample SAMN16585339, study PRJNA669376) | soil metagenome | isolation source: Crop rotation soil | place: USA: Cullars Rotation, Alabama | collected 2011
CTTTCCCTGTTTCTCGGCGTGCCCCGGCCGGTGCAGGAAGTTGGGGATGGGCGCGGCGAACGTGGCCGCCCGCACCAGAGTGCTCGTCTGCTCGTGGTCGAGGTGGTAATCTTCCGGGCTGTGGGTGAACACTGCGTGCGGGCGGACGGCGTTCAACAACCGCGTCACCCGGTCGAGTTGCTCGTCGCAGTACCGCACCCGCAGGTCGAATACCTCCAGGCAGTGGTAGGTGAACCCGACCGCCCGGCACGCCGCCGCCCCCTCCGCCCGGCGGATGCGGGCGATCTCATCCGGCCCGTGGTCGGCCGACCCGCAATCGCCGGCGGTCATGGTGGCCACGTGCACCGCCCACCCGTGTTCGGCGTGTAGCCGCAGCAGGGTGCCGGCGCACAGGAACTCGGCGTCGTCCGGGTGGGCGAGGACGGCCAGGGCGACTTTCATCATTCCGCCTCCCGCTCATGGGCCGCCACCGGGGTTGCCCGGCTGCGGGATGGGCGGCAGCCCCCCCTGGCCGGGTTGAAGGCCCGGCGGCAATCCGTTCGCTTCCGGGTCGCCGATCAGCCCGGCCTTGAAGAGGTACGAGATCCGCACCGTCGGCTGCACCCAGTACGGCACCTTCTCCGGGTCCGTCCCCGGCTTGACCGGCTCGGAGTGCAGCTTCATCCAGGCGAATTCGCCTTCGAGCAACCCGCGGGCGGTGGCCGCCACCGTCGGCGGCTCGACGTTCGGGTGCTCCCGCTTGAAGCGGTCCACGTCGTCCGCCGCCCGGCGAGCGAGCTCGTGGGTGGGGTCGAGTTCGATCAGCGCCAGGGCGATCCGCACCTGCGCCTCCTCCTGGGCGGCCACACGGGTGATCTGGGTCTCGGTCAGCGCCGCCGCGGACGGGGCGAGGCCCGTCACCCCCTCGCGGAGGGCCTTGGTCCGCCGGACGGTGTCCGGGTCGCCCGACTTGCTGAGCAGGTCGGCAATCGCCACCTCCTGGGCCAGGGTCACCTCGTGCAGCGATTCGGACCGGTCGCTGTGGTAGAACTGGCGGTGCTTCTGGCTGGTGAACACCCGCCGCCACAAGGCCGACGCCCGGATCCGCTCGCCCACCTCCCGCTCGTCGTTGCGGGCGTGCAGCTCGTCCGCGTTCCAGAACGCCTGGCGGGCGCGGGCCACGTCCGGCTCCATCTCGGCCAGGCTGAGTTCGAGGAAGTGCAGGTAGTTGGTCACCTGCCGGTTCTGCTCGAAGACCATGAGGGCGAAGCGGGCGTCGATGTGCTCCCGCCGCAGGTGTCTGGCCTGGAGTTCGGCGTCCGACACCTCGCGGGTGAGCGGCACGCTCAGCGGGGGCAGGCCGGCCCGGACGGTGGCGAGGGCCAACTCCTGCTGCGCGTTGCGGTCCTCGTCCCGCAGCCCGTTCTTGCGGCCGAACTCCTCCCACAGGCGGAACGTCTTCTCCCACTCGGCCCGCGCGCCGGTGCCGGCCCGCAGCAGCACCTCGCGGGCGGGCTGACCGGGGCGGGAGGCCGGGAACCACTTGGCGTCCCGGTCGCTGGCGGCGTCCGGGTCCCACACCGAGGCGGTGTCGAACCACCCCTCCTTCTGGAGCCGCTCGGCCACGTAGTTCTGGGCGCGGGGGGGGGACATGCGGAACACGATGAGCGACGGCCGCTCCGGGATGCGGTACCGGAACGGGTCGTACTCGCCCTTCGACGGGCTCATGGAGGGCACCCCCACCTTCGGCGGGGGGACCACCGTCTGGGCGTGCTCGAACCAGGCGCGGGCGTACATGCGGATGTCGAGGGCGTCCCGGCCGGCGGCGGTGCCGAGCACCTCCTGCGCCCGCAGCTCGCCCAGGTAGGACGCCAGTTGCGGGTCCGGTCCCTCCCCCTCCGGTGGCAGCACCGGCAGCACCGGGAACGCCTTGTCGTCCGGCTGCCGCTGGCCGGCCAGCGGCCCGTCCACCGCGTACTGGGCGGGGATCCGCCAGTTCGCCTCCAGGAAGTCCATCACCTGCTCCGGCTTCTTCAGGTTCAGGTGGGTCTTCAACCGCCGCACAAGTTGCGGGTTGTTCTCGCAGAAGGTGCGATACTTCTCCAGGTCCACCGGGCCGGTCGGCTCCCCGTTCACCAGCCCGCGGTACGTCCCCGCGCTCCGCTCGGACGGCGGCAGCAGGCTGAGCTGGGCGAGCGAGTACAGGGTGTTCACCTTGTCGGACACGCTGAACTTGTTCTGGGCGAAGAAGCCGAGCTGGTAGCGGATGTCGGGCGAGCCGACCGTGTACACCTCCTTGCCGTGGCGGTGCGGGCGGGTGTTCGCCCGGTCGCCCTCGGCCAGCAGGGAGATGCCGCGGGCGATGTAGTAGTACTGGTCGCCCATCTTGTCCGTTTCGACCGACACGTTGTACGTGATGTTCCACGCCTGGAAGATCCACGGCGCGATGAAGTGGGGCTGCACCTTGGTGAGCAGGCGGGCGTTCCGCTCCATCTCGTGGTACTCGCCCCGCTTCTGGTTGTTGATGGTGTCGTTCCACAGCCACGTCACCACCAGCCCCCGCATCCCCACCAGGCTCACCTGGGCGAGCGAGCCGGCCACCTCCGGGTCGCCCAGGTCCCGCTCCAGCAGTTCCATGTCCTCCGCCTGGTAGCGGATGGGCAGGCGGGCCACCCGGTCGCCCAGTTCCAGGGGCACCGGGTTGCCGTGCTCGTCCCGCACCGCCACCTGGTCCGGGTCGCCCACCGGCAGCCGGAACACCCCCCGCCAGAACATGCTGACGGTGAACAGGGCGAGGATGATGCCGAAGTAGGTGGCCTTGCGGACCACGGCCTTGCGGCGGAGTTCGTCGTTCATGGCTCATCCAGTGGCCAGTGGCCGGTGGCCAGTGACCAGAGAAGACACCGGGGGAAGAACCGCGTCACTACCTGCCTACGGCTGAACGGGCACCGGCCACTCGTCAAGCGGCGACCTCCCGCCCGCGGATCAGGTAGTACGACATCAGGAACCACGGGAACAGGTACGCCACCAGCACCACCAGGTTCATCGCCAGGGCGTCCCACGAAATGTCGAACCCCTCGGCCACGTACCGCGTCCACTCGAAGGCGTGGACGTCGGGCAGCACGTTCAGCAGGCGGCGGAAGGCCCAGGCGAACACCACGTCCCCCTTGTCGGCCGCCGCCTCGATGGTGGTGCCCTCCGCCTGGGCGGTCGGCTGCTTCGCCTGGATCAGTTGGTCGAGCGCGCGGAACGGCCCCACCTGCCCGTACTGCCCCTGCCCGATGCTCTGCCCCATCTCGTTGATGAACTCGGCGAAGAAAGCCGGGATGAACAGGAAGGCGGTGGCCAGCAGGGTGACGGCGAAGTCCAGGTAGGTGCTGAGGGCGATGGCCAGCCCGGCCACCAGGGCCAGCCAGCACCACAACCCGACCATCGACTTCAGGTAGTTGATCTCGAACGACCCTTCGGCCTCCAGCAGGTACAGGTCCCCTTCGGCCATGCCGAGCATCTGGGAGGCGCTGGTGCAGTGGACGTACACCGTCACCCGCGGGGTGCCGGGCTTGTATGTCTTCCCGTCGGCGGAGTCGAGGGCGGCGTTGGCGAACAGGTCGGGCGGCAGGTCGATCCGCTCCGGGTGGAAGTCGAACACCTCCTTCCCGCGGTACTCGAAGTACCCGTACTTGAGCGCCAGCGCCTTGGCCGCCGGCCACGCCGCCGAGTCCGGGGTGGCGGCCGTCAGCAACTGTACCGCCACCGTCTGGAGGCGGTCCTCGTCGGCCCCCGACAGGCGGCCGGCGTACTCGGGCACCTTCCGCAGCTCGGCCAGCGCGTCCGCCCGGTAGTTCTGCTCGGCCGGGTCCTGCTGGAGCGCCCCCCGTTTGCCCTCCGGGTAGCGGCCCCACTTCCACTCGCCCGTCGGCTCGTTATCCCCCGGCGGGGCCTGGTCCCGCTGCCACGTCACCACCCGCACGTTGACGAACACCCCCTTGTTCTCCTCCCCCTTCGTCAGCCGGTAGATGTCGAAGTTGAACTCGACCGGCACCCGCTGGGCTTTCTGCAACGACCCCGGCACCTGCTGGAAGGCGTACACCGCCCGCTGCGAGCTGGTGGGCGAGCCGCCGATGTACTTGCGGTAGTTGAACTCGCGGCCCACGTCGGTGCCGGCGAAATCCAGTTTGCGGGACTGGAACGACAACTTCCCGCGGGTGGGCACGCGGGCGATGCCCGACTCCCGCTTCGACTCCTGTGACGGGTTCGAGAAGACAATGGTGGTCAGGGTGAACAGGCCGACGATCAGTACCACCCCGGTGAGCAGCACCAGGTAGCCCAGGTAGCGGCCGAGCACGATCTCGAACCGCTCCACCGGCTTGGTGACGATGGTGTAGATGTTCTGGTTCTTGACGTCGTTCGGCAGGGCGTAGGCGGTGAGCAGCACGGCCAGCAGCACCAGCGGGGCGGCGGTGATCGGGGCCAGCCACTTGACCGCCTCCCGCAGTTCGTCCTCCGGTTTCGGGTGGATGAACCAGTTGAGCGGGAACATGAGCGGGACGAGGATCACCAGGAAGGCGACGAACAGGCGGTTCCGCAACCCCTCCTTCATGCACAACACGGCGATCGCCCAGATGCGGCGGCCCCTCAGTTTGAACACGTTGCGATACACCGGGGAAACCGCCCCGACGAACGACACCACCCCGCCGAGGGTGAGCAGCAGCGCCTGCCACGGGTACCACCGGCCCGACCACTCCTTGGCCGCCCTCGCCGCGTCCTTCCCCGCCGATTCCGGATCGGGCGGGGGAATGAACGGCCTCACGTACCCCGGCAACTCGGCGTAGGTGTACCCGAAGAGGGAGAACTTGGGGGTGACCGTCTTCACGTACCCGGTCGGGTCGGGCGGCGGCTTGATGTTCACCAGGTCGAGGCCGGCAGGCTGGCCGGCTTTGGACATGCCGACGAACATCACCAGCCCGTACACCGCGTAGAGGAGCGTGGCGACCGCGGCGCACCACAGCGTCAGGTTGACCCCGCCCTTCTTCGGCCCGTCGCTCGGCACAGCCTGCGGGCGTGTGATCGACACCAGCAGGTAGGCGAGCAGCCCGACGAACAGGAACCCGCCGGCGTCCTGGAACCACGCCTGGGCGAGGCCGGGGAAGTCGGCGAACGTGTACGGGTCACGCTCGATGATCAGGGCGGCGAACGGGACGGACATTGCGAGGCATCCGGGCGGTGCGGGTGGGGGCGGGTCCGAGGTCAGGCCGACGGACCGGGCTGGCCCGGCGGCAGGTAGCGGCGGCCCGGGCGGTCCTTCGACTCCTTGATGATCCGCAGGAACAGGTCCTCCAGTGTGCTGCTCGGGTGCCCGTACTCGACCACCTTCCCGCCGTGCCTCTCGATCACCGCCCGCAGGTCCTTCTCCAGGGCGGGCGACATCTGCAGCCCGCTCGCCTGGAGCATCACCCGCTGCTGGTCCTCCACCAGCTTGGACACCGCCCCCTGCTCCTGCAGGTCGCCGTTGTAAAGGATGGCGATGCGGTCGCACACGTCCTGCACGTCGTCCAGCCGGTGCGAGCACATGAGGATGGTCTTCCCCTTCTTCCGCAGGTCGATGATCAGGTCCTTCATCCAGCGGGTGCCTTCCGCGTCCAGCCCGCTCGTCGGCTCGTCCAGGATGATGAACTCCGGGTCGTTGATGAGCGCCTGGGCCAGCCCGATCCGCTGCCGCATCCCCTTGCTGTACTCCCGCAGGATCCGCTTGCGGTCGTTCTTCAGCCCGACCGTCTCGATCAACTCGTCCGCTCGCTTCCGCCGCACGTCCGGCTTGATGTTGAACAGCCGGCCGTAGAAGTCGAGCGTCTCCTCGGCGTTCAGGAAGCGGTACAGGTACGACTCCTCCGGCAGGTACCCGATCCGCTCGTTCTTCTCCACCTTCGCCGCCGGCTCGCCGAACACCAGCGCGTCCCCGGCGGACGGGAAGAGCAGGCCGAGCAGCAGCTTGATGGTGGTGGTCTTGCCCGACCCGTTCGGCCCGAGCAGGCCGAACACCTCGCCCTTGTGGATGTTCAGGTCGAGGGCGTTCAGGGCCGTCTTCTTCTTCCGCCCCCAGAAGTCGCGGTAGATCTTCGTCAGGCTGCGGGTTTCGACGACGTTCGCCATGGCGCAAGGTTCTCGGGCGGCCGGGTAACGGTTGCTACGCCACGAAACGAACCCCGGTTCGGGAGCCTTCACCGAAAGTTCGTTCGTAAGACGCGGCGGCGGGCGTAGTAATGCTAACTACCCGCGGCGGCCCGGACAGGGCGGCGGGTGGGCGGTTTCCCATCTCGGAGGGGCGGCGATGCGGTTCCTGATCGGTCTGGCGGCGGTGGCCCTCGGCACGGCGGCGTTCGCGGCCGAGTACAAGCTCACCGCAGACAACACCACCATCGAGTGGACGGGCACGAAGGAAGGCGGCAAGCACGTCGGCGGGTTCAAGAAGCTGTCCGGCACCTGCACCTGTGACGGCGACCCGGCCAAGGCCAAACTGGACGTGAGCATCGAGACCGACTCCCTCTTCGCGGACGACGAGAAGCTGACCGGCCACCTGAAGGGCAAAGACTTCTTCGACGTGAAGACCAACCCCACCTCCACCTTCAAGGCGACCAAGATCGAGAAGGACGGCAAGGACGGAGACAAGTACAAGGTGACCGGCGACTTCACCCTGAACGGCAAGACGAAGGCCATCACCTTCCCGGCCACCATCACCGAGAAGGACGGGGTGTTCAACCTGTCCGCCGAGTTCAAGATCAACCGCACCGACTACGGCATGAACTACGGGGCCGGGATGATCGACGACGACGTGGCCCTGAAGGTGAGCGTGAAGGCGAAGAAGTGACCGAATTCCTGGAACCGGGAACGCAGTGACCGGGTGTTGATACTCACCCGGTCACTGCGTTCCCGGTTCCAGCCGGAGTATGCCATGTCCGTCTCGCAACTCCCCCCGACCGACCTGATCCACGAGAAACTCCGGTTCAGCGTCGCCCCGGCGGCGGCGGCGACGGCGGCGGTGTTCGCCATCGGCATTCTGGCCGCGTGGCTGGTGTTCGGCGTCTGGCTGAAGTGGAACTGGCGGAAGGCGGTGCCGGCGGTAGCGGTGCTGGCCCTCGCCGCCGGCGTGCTGGCGGTACCACTTCTGTTCGCCAAGGTCGAGGAGATGCGAGCGCCGGGCCGGGCGGCGATCAAGGAGCAGAAGGCTGCCATCGACGACGCACCGAGTGACCTCCCCTCCGAGCAGAAGCAGGCACTCCAAGATGAACTGGCAGCGTTAAAGCAACGTGACGAGCAACTCGTGAGCGCCTACACGTTCCAGGAGACGTTCCCCCTCGTGCCCGACGGCAAGTGGTGGCACTGGGGGCTGCTGGCGGTCGGGCTGGCGCTGGCGGTGGAGTTCTCCGCCCGCATTCCCGGCGTGCCGGTCGCTGTCGGGCAACTATTCCGCGGAGTGGCGGCCGGGGTGATCGCGTCGGCGGTCCTCCCCCCCGAGTGGCAGAAGGGGATGGACCGCTGGCTGCTCCCGTTCACGGCGGCGGTGATGGCCGTTCAATGGGGGATGCTCGATGCGGTCAGCCGCCGCAATCCCGGCGGTACGCTCGCCGCCTGTCTGTCGGTGGTAGCGCTCGGGGCGTCGTGCGTGGCCATCCACGACGACCAGGCCCGGTTCACCGACTTCGTCACCTTCGTGGCGGTCGCACTCGGTGTTCTTGCGGTCGGCGGGTGGGTGCTTCGAGCGGACACCGGCAGCGCCGCGGCGGTGGCGGTCGTGCCGCTGCTGACGGTGCTGCTGATGACGCGGGAGAGCGTGCCGCCGTATGAACCCGAGTGGATGACCCACCCGCCGGTGCCGGCGCTGGCGTACTGGCTGGTCGCCCTCGCCCCGCTGGTGCTGGGGCTGTTCCTCATCCCGCCCGTCACCCGGTTCGGCACACGGTGGTATGCGATGCCGGTGAAACTTCTGCTCGTACTCATCCCGGTGGGAATCGCTGTCTACCTGTGTGCGACCGAAGCGCCGATGACGTTCGACAAGGAGAAGTGGGAATAGTGGAACCGGGAACGCAGTGACCGGGTGGGTTGGTGCCCACCCGGTCACTGCGTTCCCGGTTCCATCAGTCACTTTGCCGCGTCCGCCGCAATCAGGTCGCTCAGCCGCTTCGCGAACCCCGCCGGGTCGGACACCTTCGACCCCTCGGCCACCACCGCCTGATCGAGCAGCAGCCGGGCGTATCGCTCCACCCGCGGGTCGGCGGCGTCCTTCTCGTACACCGCCTTGAGCGCCTGCACCGCCTCGTTGTTCGGGTTCAGCTCCAGCACGCGTTTCGGCCCCTGGGCGTCCTCACCCCACCGCCGCATCAGCCGCTCCATGTGGGCGGTCATCGCCCCGGCGTCGGCCACCAGTACCGCCGCCGAGTCGGTCAGCCGGGTGGTCAGCCGCACGTCGCTCACGTCGCCGAGCAGGTGCTTCATCGCCCCGAGGAGTGGATCGAAGCTCGCCTTCACGTCGTCCGGCACATCGCCGGTGTTCGGCTTGGTGTCCGCGCGGTCGGCCTGCTCCAGTTTCTTCCCCTTGTACTCGCCGAGTGCCGACAGGGCGAACTCGTCGATCGGGTCGGTGGCGAGGAGAACGTCGTACCCCTTCGCCCGGTACGCCTCCATGTACGGCGAGTTCCGCAACTGGTCGGCCGACTCGCCCACCAGGAAGTAGATGCTCCCCTGCTCCGCCGGCATCTTCTCCACATAGTCGGCCAGCGTGGTCGTCTTTCCGCTCTCGGTGTTGGCCGAGGCGAACAGGCAGAGGTCGGCGAGCTTCTCTCGGTTCTCGAAGTCGCGGGTCAGCCCCTCCTTCAGCACCGGCCCGAAATCGGCGAAGAACTTGGCATACTCGTCGGGCCGGGTGTTCCGCACCCCCGCCAGCCCGTCGAGCACGTTCTTCACCACCGTCTTCTTGATGCTGGCGAGTTGCCGGGTCTGCTGAAGGATCTCGCGGGACACGTTCAGCGGCAGGTCAGCCGCGTCCACCACCCCCTTCACGAACCGCAGGTAGACGGGCAGCAGTTCCTCGCAGCGGTCCATGATGAGTACCCGCTGGACGTACAGCTTCAGGCCCGCCTTCGGCTCCTCCCAGTCGAAGCTGAACGGCTTCTTCGCCGGGACGAACACGAGCGCCTTGAACTCGTTGTTCCCTTCGATGGCGAAGTGCAGCGTCTTGAGCGGCGGCTCGGTGTCGTGGGAGATGGTCTTGTAAAACTCGGCGTACTCCTCCTCCTTCACCTCCCGCGGCTGCCGCAGCCAGATCGCCTTGCGGTTGTTCAGCACCTCCTCCGTCACCGTTTTGTTACCGTCCTTCTCCGTCTCCTCGTCCATCACCACCGGGTGTTCGATAAAGTCGCTGAACTTCTTCACCAGGCTCTGCAACTTCCAGTGATTGAGGAAGTCCCTGGCGTCGTCCTTCAGGTGCAGCGTCACGTCCGTCCCGCGGGTGGCCTTCTCCGCCGCCTCCACGCTGAACGTCCCCTGCCCGTCCGACTCCCACCGCACCCCGTCGGCCGGACTCCCGGCCGGGCGGGTGTGGACCGTCACCCTGTCGGCCACCATGAACGCCGAGTAGAACCCGACGCCGAACTGCCCGATCAGTCCCGGCTGGTCGGGCTTCCCCTTCGCCGCGGCGACGAACGCCTTCGTCCCGCTCTTGGCCACCGTGCCGAGCAGGTCCACCACCTGCTCACGGGTCATGCCCACGCCGTTGTCGGAGATGGTGAGCGTGCCCGCCTTCTCGTCGGGGATGATCTTGATCTTCCAGTCCTTGTTCCCCTCCAGCTTCTCCTCGTTCTGGAGGGAATCGAACTTCACCTTGTTGATGGCGTCCGACGCGTTCGAGATGAGCTCGCGGAGGAAGATCTCCCGGTCGGAGTACAGGCTGTGGGTGATGAGGTGGAGCAGTTCCTTCAGTTCGGCCTTGAATTCGAGCTGTTCGGCGGGCATCGGCAAGGTCTCCACGGAACGGGACACAGGTTATCTTGAGCCGAGAGAGTTGGGCGGCCAGAGGCAAGGTGAACCGGCGGCGTCAGCCGCCGGGGTCGTAGCTTACCCAGGCGGCTGACGCCGCCGGTTCGCCGAGAGTGTTGACCCCACCCCCGTGATTCGTCATCCTATTCTCACCCCACGGAGCACCCCGTCATGCGTCGTCTGCTCCCGCTCGCCCTCCTCCTGTTCGCCCCGGCGGCGTTCGCCGCCGACGACAAGCTGCCCGACGCCATCAAGGTGGACAAGGAGAAGAAGACCGTCACCGTCGACGCGAAGGTGGCCCCGCGGAAGGTGCTGGAGGAGGTCTACCCGATCGAGGTGATCGCCTGCTGGGCGTACAAGAAAGACCCGAAGCCGGGCGACCGGGCCGGCAAGAAGGCGCACGAGACGGTGCTCACCATCGACGTGCTGCCGAGCGACGTGGCGAAGGCGATGGAGCAGCTCGGGGCGAAGGCGGGCAAGCCGGGGTACGGCGAGGACCAGGCGGCCGAGGGGCCGGACGTGAACATCTACATCGACGTGCCGCAGACGGGGGGCGACCCGAAGCGGCTGACGCTCGACAAAGTGCTTATCGATCCGAAGACGAAGAAGCCGATGCCGAAGGGGGTGAAGTTCAAGTTCACCGGGTCCGGCCCGCGGAAGGCCACCGGCGACGTGCCGGAGGTGAAGTTCGGGGCGGACGCCTCCGGCTCGCTCATCTACATCTTCCCGGTGGACGTGGAGACGGTGTTTCAGTCCAGCCTCAGCATGAAAGAGGAGAAGTTCCTGAAGCTGGAAGTGAACAAGGACGTGCTGCCGAAGGAAGGCGACCCGGTGAAACTGGTCATCGAACTGGCGGAGAAGAAGTGATGCCCCGTCGCCTCACCTGCTGGCTGCTCCCCCTGGCCGTCGGTGTCGCCGGCTGCGGCTCCCAGCCCGTCCCGACCCAACCGCACGAGCCGGTGGCGGTCACGCCCGCGCTCGTCACACCGGCCGACCCGCCACCCACGAAGCCCACTCCCGACCCGACCAGGCCGGCCGACCCGCCCGTCACGCTCCCGGCTGATCTGGGAGGGCAGGCGGTCGAGAAAGCGCTGGCGAAACCGGACGCGCTTCAGGTCGACCCGCCGACCGCCAAGCCGAAAGCGTACTCGTCCCGGCTCGACCGCGGAGAGGTGCCCCTTCCGACTCCCCCGCTCCGCCCTTTCGCCCCGTCCCCACCGGTGATCGCCTCAGCGAAGCCGACTCCGCCGCGGGAGCGGCCGTTGCTCGATCGCACGCCGCCCGAGCTTCCCCAGGGGAAGCTGGCCGACCGGCCGCTGGCGAAGGCCCCCTCGCCGCCGAACCCCGGGGCGGCGGACGTGCCCGGCAGGTCGCCGCAGCAGCCCGACCGCGTGTCCCTCGACGACCCGACGGCCGACCTGACCGCGGGCCGGGTCATCCAGACGCCGCTCCCGCTGGCCACGGCCGAGTTGCCGTTCCTGCGGCTGACCATCCCCGACCCGTTCGAGTTCATCGAACACCTGAAGGGGAAGCTCGGCCGCGACGGGGAGTTGGGCACGAAGCCGGTCGATCGGTGAACCGGCGGCGTCAGCCGCCTGGGTGATTGGAACCCAGGCGGCTGACGCCGCCGGTTCACCTGGATCAATCCGGCCCGCGGACGGCCGGCCGCACCTCGTCGCGGTAGAACCGCCGCAGCTTCTCGTGGACGTCCGCCGGCAGCGGCGGCACCCGACTCGCCTCGGCGTTCTTCTGCGCCTGGGCCGCGTTCCGGGCACCCGGAATGATCACACTCACGGCCGGGAAGTCGAGACACCAGCGCAGCGCCGCCAGCGGCAGGGTGTACCCCGGCGGGAGCAGCTTCTTCAGCTTCTCGGTCAGCTCCAATCCCTTCTCGAACGGCAGCCCGGCGAACGTCTCGCCGACGTTAAACTTCTCGCCGTTGCGGTTGTAGGTGCGGTGATCCGTCGGGGCGAAGGTGGTCGCGGCGGTGTACTTGCCCGACAGCAGCCCGGACGCCAGCGGCAGCCGCACGATGACCGCCACCCCCTTCGCCTGGGCCTCCTCGAAGAACGCGGTCGCCGGGGTCTGGCGGAACATGTTGAAGATCACCTGGAGCGACGCCAGCCCCTCCTGCCTCAGGCACGCCCGGGCCTCGGCGGTCGATTCCACGCTCGCCCCGAACCGGCGGATTTTCCCCTCCTGCTTCAGCCGCCGCAGGGTGTCGAACACCTCCCCGCGTTCCAGCTCGGCCAGCGGCACGCAGTGAAGCTGCGTCAGGTCGAGCGCTTCCACCCCCAGCCGCCGGAGGGAGCCTTCGGTGTGCTTCCGCATGGCCGCCGGGGTGAAGTTGTCCGGCCAGCCGGGGTCGGACGAGCGGCCCAGCTTGGTGGCGATGAACAGCGGGCCGGGCCGCTCGCGGCGGAAGCGGCCGATCAGCTCCTCGCTCCGCCCGCCGCCGTAGATGTCGGCGGTGTCGAGGAAGGTGGTGCCGGCCTCGACCGCCGCCCGCAGGGTGGCCAGGGCGTCGGCGTCCGACACCTCTCCCCACTGGTCGCCGCCGATCTGCCAGCAGCCCAGGCCGACTTCGGACACCGGCACCGGGTCAGCCCCGAACGTGCGGAGTCGCATTGCAGAGTCTCGCCGAAGAAATGATCCCGACTGACAGCCGAGATGGTAGCCCGCAAGTGGCGGGCGGCCAACAAGATTCCGCCGTTGCACCCCACCCGGCCGTCGGCTATTTCAACACCATGAGGATACCTTGGGGGAAAGTCCTGTCCGGGACGCTCGCCGTCGTGGTGGCCGCGGTGGTGGTCGGCGTGCCGATCGCCCACTGGCGAACGACCTATGACCAGCACAAGCGGCTGCGGGTGGTGACCGACGGGCGGGTCTACCGCTCCGGGCAGATGACCGCCGACGGGTTCCGCGAGGCCTGCCGGCGGTACGGCATCAAGACGGTCATCAACCTGCAGGACGACGAGACGCACACCGCCGAGGACGAACGCGACCCGCAACTGCCTCAGAACCCGCTGAACAAGGCGAAGAAGCGGCAGAGCGAGGTGCTGGACGAGTTCGGGGTGCGGTACGTGCAACTCGACGGCAGCGCTCTGAACGCCGACGGGGTCGGCGGGCGTCCGGTGCTGGTGGACCAGTTCCTGAAGGTGATGGACGACGAGACCAACTACCCGGTGCTGCTGCACTGCAAGGCCGGGTTGCACCGCACCGGGCTGATGACGGCGGTGTTCCGTATGGAGTACGAGAAGCGGACCCGCGGGGAGGCGCTGGAGGAGCTGAAGGCGAACGGGTTCGGTGAGTTCAAGGCGACCGACGCGAACGAGTACGTGAAGGCGTACATCTTCGACTTCCAGCCGGGACAGCGGGCGGCCGACTACGACTGGCCGAAGGTGCCGGCCCGCGGCAGCCCGCGGTGCGGCGGAGGAGCGAAATGACCACCCTCGACCGCATGTTCTTCGTCAACTACGTCCGCAACTTCGCCATCGTGCTGGTCTGCCTGCTGTCGCTGTACGTCGTCGTCGACCTGTTCATGAACCTGAACGACTTCACCAAGGGGAAGCCGGGGGTGGCCGAGGTGCTGGCGCACGTCGGCGGGTACTACTCCGCCCAGCTCGCGGTCATCTTCGACCGCCTGGCCGAGCTGGTGACGCTGGCCGCCGCCGTGTTCACCGCCGCCTGGATGCAGCGGAACAACGAACTGCTCCCGCAACTGTCGGCCGGGGTGCCCACACGCCGGGTGATCCGCCCCATCCTGATCGGGGTGCTGCTCACCACCGCGCTGGCCCCGCTGAACACCGAGTTCTACATCCCGGCGGTGGCCGAACAACTCACCGTCTCCCGCGACGACCCCGAGCTGAAGAAGCCGAGCCAGGTGAAGGGGGCGTTCGACTCGAACGGCGACTTCATCGAGGGGGACAAGGCGGTCCGCCCGCCACTCCACACGGACGGGGCGACGCCGAAGGTCGGCGAGCACGGGAAGATTCTGGGGTTCGAGTACACGTCGTCGGCCGAACGGGGGGTGGAGCTGACCCACCTAACGGCGGAGGAGGCCGTGTACGTGCCGCCGGGGCTGTCGGGGGAGAAGGAGACCGGCGGGTGGAAGCTGTACAACACCAAGCCCGACCCGGAAGTCACCCGCCTGCCGCCGAACGTCGTGCCGCTCGGCCCGAAGCAGTGTTTCGTCCACACCAGCGAACTCGACTTCGACGCGGTGGTCCGCGGGCGGGCGTCCTACACCCACGCCGACACCGCCGACCTGTGGCAGGTGCTGAACACGGGCACCTCGCCGAAACAGGCGCTGGCGGTGACGTTCCACCAGCGGCTGGTCCGCCCGTTGAATGGTCTCGTGCTGGCGTTGTTCGGACTGGCGGTCATCCTGAAAGACCAGAACCGGCACGTGTTCATCTCGGCCGGCCTGTGCCTCATCCTGGCGGTGCTGTTCTCGGCGGCGGTGTACGGGGCGAAGTACCTGGGAGACCAGGACGTACTGGCGGCCCCACTGGCGGCATGGGTGCCGGTCCTGGTGTTCGGCCCGCTGGCGTTCGTCCTGTTCGACGCGATCCACACCTGATGTGGTCCTGTCACTCCCCGCTCGCCTTCAGTGCCGCCATCTGCTCGCGGAGCACCTGCATCACCCGGTGGCGGGCCGAGTACACGCTCTGCGCGCTCACCCCCAACTGGTCGGCCACCTCCTGCCCCGGCACCTTCTGGATGGCCGCCAGCTCGAACACCCGCCACGCCTCCGGCGTCACCTTGTCGCGGGTCCGCTCCAGGGCGCGGGCGAGGAGCGCACGGTCGGCCTCGGCGTTGATGCGGTCCCAGTAGCCTTCCGAGTCGTCCTGCACCTCTTGCAGCCGCATCATCTGCTCGGTGTCGCCCGACCCGGTGGCCGCCTTGGTCTGCTTCCGCAGGTAGTTGCGGGCGGCGTGGACCGTCACCCGCCGCAGCCAGGTGGCGAACGGGGCCTTCTGCGGGTCGTACAGGTGGATCTTGCGGGTGAGCCGGACGAGCACTTCCTGGGTGACGTTCTCGGCGTCGGCCAGTTGTAGGCCGAGCTTGCGGCACCACAGGGTGATCTGCCCCTGGTAGCGGTAGACCAGCCGCACCCAGGCGGTGTCGTCTTCGGCGTCCGACTGCAGGTCGTGGACGGCGCTGTCGAACTTCGGCTGGCTGGCGGACATGGCAGGCCAGTCCCGGGGGCATCGGGGCGGTGTGTGTACACTGTACTCTACGAACGACCCCCGAGTACACCCCTCCCCACTCCGGGCGAACCCCGACCGCAAGGTCGGGGGTGCAGACTGAAGGAGCGGCCGGGTTTACCCCGGCCGTCGGAGAGGCATCGGTCGGCCGGGGTAAACCCGGCCGCTCCTTCAGTGTGGTTCGCCAGGACGAGGACACTCCCATGCTCAACTTCGACAAGGCCGGCGGGCTGGTGTGCGCCATCGCCCAAGACGCCGACACCGGCCGGGTGCTGATGGTGGCATGGATGAACGAGGAGGCGTTCCGGGAGACGGTGCGGACGCGGCGGGCCGTCTACTTCAGCCGCAGCCGGAACAGGCTCTGGCGGAAGGGGGAGGAGAGCGGGAACGTGCAGGAGGTGAAGTCGATCGCCATCGACTGCGACGCCGACGCGGTGCTGCTGAAGGTGAAGCAGGTCGGCGGGGCCGCCTGCCACGAGGGGTACGAGAGCTGCTTCTTCCGCGAGCTGACCGGCGAGGAGGAGCTGCATGTGGTCGGCGAGCGAGTGTTCGACCCGAAAGCGGTCTATTCCAAGTAGGGCGTGCCGAGCCGGTCCGGAACGGACCGCAAGCCGCGCCGACCCACACGGCGGATTCGGTGGGAGAGGGCGCGCAGGTAGGCTAGCCCACACTGACGCCGAAATTACTACCCATGTTCGGCCACAAGAGGGTTTGGAGTGGATTCGGCCGTCCGGTCGTTCATCAAGGAGCGTGTACCCGAGGCATTGACCAGCCGCGTGGGGTCAATGGTGCAGCCGTGCATCACCGCCATATCCGAGCGATGCGATGAGGGCAGCATCCGCATCGGCGAATCCAAGTTCGGCGGTCGGCCCGATGTCCCCGAAGGTTTCGAGTGGCCGATGGCCGGCCAGTACCCGTGCTGGTTCGTGTCCCAAGTCCGGCTTGCCGACCTCCAGCCGTTCGACGCCGGTTGCCGACTCCCGGCGGAGGGACTGCTCTCGTTCTTCTACCACGACGACGGGGGGCCGGCTGGGTCCGAGTCGCGTGTGCTCGTCTTCCCAAACACCGGGCTGCGGCGGGTTGATGTGGTCCCGGACCAGCGTTACGGCGGCCGAGCGTTCCACGACAGGCACTTCCCCAGCCGGACGCTTCAGTTCGCGCAGGGCTACACGCTGCCGACGGATGCCACCGAGTTACTCGCGGTCGCCGGCGAACCGGTCGGGTGGGGGTGGGAAGCGGCGGAAGAGTTCGCGGAGGAGTTGAACGAGCAGTTCGGTCAGGGCATTCACCAGTTTTTCGGCCACTCGACACGCGGCTCCGCGCCGCGGGGCCAACAGTTGGTCGCGCGGTTTGGACTGGTGAACGACTCGTTTGCTTTCTTCGTCCCAGATGGCTGCCAAGAGCGCCTGGATTTCACACGGCTGCGGGTGGTCTACGAGTGTTCTTGAGCGGCAGCGGCAGACCACCCAAGGAATCAGCGGCCGGCTTTCGACCAGGTCGGGCTACTTCTGCTCTTTCTTCAGCATCTCCAGAGCGTCCTTCTCCTCGCTCTCAAACCGTCTGGTGAGGGCCGGGATCCACTTCTCGCTCACGCCCTTGAACCGGGCCAGCTTGCCGTCGTCGGTCTTCCGCCCGCGCTCTGCGTAGACCGCCTTGATGAGTTCCTCGTCGGTCAGGTCGTCGATCTTCTTTTTGTCGGTGAGCAGCCCCTTCGCCGCCACCACGATCACGTCGGTGTTCGGCCCGTGCTGCACTGCCGTGCTCCAGACCACATCCCGGAACGCCGCCGACCGCTTGGTCACGTCCAGCTTCAATTCCTTGGTCAGCTTGGCCGCCTGCGGGTCGTAGTGCGTCTCCTTGATGAACTGGTGCTCGTTCTTCTTCAGCCCGTCCGGGTCGGCCTTCGCCAGCTCCTTCCACTTCGCGGTGAACTCCTCCGAGCCACCCTTCAGCCCCTCGAACTCCTTGGGGTAATACTTCTTCACGAACTCGTCCGCCCGGCCGATCTTCGACGCCAGTTGGTAGGTGCCGTAGCTCACCCCGCCGGGGTCCCCTTCCCCGGTCGAAACGGTGCCGGGGCCACGCCCGCCCGACTCGTACTTCTCCGAGAGCGTGCCGAGCGGCTTCTCGGCGTCGGCAGCGAGGGCGAACGCAGCGAGCAGGAGCAGGGACATGAGGCAGCTCCGGACGTCGTCGAACAATTAGACAGGTCGGTATGACTCTACCGGCTGCCGCAAAATCGCACACCCGATTGATGCAAAATTGTACACTTCAGGGGGGGGGGGGTATGTGAAAAAAAGTGACCTTCTTGACCTTCTTGACCCTCTTGCCCTCTTACTCCGTCACGACACCCGCCGCCAGGAGTGCTCGCAGTAGACGGTGCCGTGGTCCTGACTGGTGCTCAGGTGGGACGAGCGGTCGTCGCTGATGGTGTCCATCACCACCGCGTTCTCCACCGCGTCCACCAGCACCCCGTTGCCGGTGGCCATGCTCAGGTGGACCAGGAACGAGTGCCCCGGCCGGATGTTCACGCTCTTGAACCGACACTCGAAGGCGTGCGTGCCCGGCGTCAGAGCCACGTCGAACCCGTCCTCGCGGCTCCACCCGCTGATCATGCGGTGGCCGTGCAGGCTGGCCAGCACCACCTGCAGGGTCACGTCCGGCAACTGCTCCTTTGCCTCCACTTCAACCCGCACCACCAGGTCGTCGTTCGAGGTGAACACACTCAGCGGGCGGCCATTTCCATCATTCACCCCTGCCCGCACGAAGGTGGCTCGCCCGTCGCCGGTGTGGTGCTTGTCCCGCAGGTCGCCCACCCGCGTCTCCTCCAGCAGCCGCTCCATGTACAGGTTGGTGATCTCGGCCGACGGGCCGATGCCGACCAGCTTGCCCTTCTCCAGCAGCACTGCCCGCCGGCAGAGCCGCGGGATGAGCTGCATGTTGTGCGTGACGAACAGGATGGTGCGGCCGTCGCGGGCGAGGTCGGCCATGCGGTCGATGCACCGCCGCTGGAAGGTGGCGTCGCCCACCGCCAGCACCTCGTCCACGATGAGGATTTCCGGCTCCAGGTAGGCACTCACGGCGAACGCGAGCCGCACGTACTGCCCGGAGCTGTACCGCTTCACCGGCGTGTCGAGGTGTTCACCGATCTCCGAGAACTGCACGATCTGGTCGAACTTCGCCAGAATTTCCCGCCGCCGCATGCCCTGGATGCTGCCGGCCAGGAACACGTTCTCCCGGCCCGACAACTCCGGGTGGAAGCCGGCATTCACCTCCAGCATGCTGCCCATCCGCCCGCGGAGTTCCACCTTCCCCTCGGTGGGGATTGTCACCCGCGACAGGATCTTCAACAGCGTGCTCTTCCCCGCCCCGTTCCGCCCGATGACGCCCACCACCTCGCCCGGCTGCACGTCGAAGCTCACGTCCCGGAGCGCCCAGTACGGCTCCTTCGGCTGGGCCGACTGGCCGCGGAGCCGTCCGACCATCCGCTTGAAGCTCTCGGTCAGGTTGTCGTGCCCGTGGTACTTCTGGCCCAGGGTGAACGCCTTGCTCAGGCGGTCGATGCGGACGGCGGGCGGGGGCATGAGTTCAGTAGTCTCCGGATGTCACATCGAGGCGCGGCGGTGCAGGTCGTCCACCACCCAGTGAAAGGCGGCCAGATGGACCGTCTCCACGATCCCCATATCGTCGATCGGCGAGTGCAGGTTGTGGTCGGCCAGCGTCTTAAGTTTGCCGCCGCTGAACCCGGTGCAGCCCACCGTGGTCAGCCCGTTCCGCTTGGCCCACTCGACCGCCATCAGGATGTTCTTGCTGTTGCCGCTGCCGCTGATGGCGACCAGTAGGTCGCCGGGGCTGGCGAGGTTCCGCAACTGCTCGACGAACACCCGCTCGAACCCCTCGTCGTTCCCCCACGCCAGGATGTACGGCGTGTTATCGGTCAGGCTGAGGATGCGGAACCGCTTTTTGCCGTCGTTGTGCAGGTCGTCGGGCAGCTTGAGGGTCCCCTTGCCGATGTCCTCGCAGAAGTGGGAGGCGTTCGACCCGCTCCCTCCGTTGCCAATGACGAAGATCATGCGTCCGGCCTCGTACCGCTCCCACATCAGGTCGGCGAGCCGCTTCACGCTTGCCGGATCGACGCGGGTACATTCCTCCCCCAGCCGCTTCAGGAACTCGGCCGGTCCGAGCTTGGTTCCGAGCATGGTTCCCTCCAAAGCCCACCCGTCGTCGCGGGTCGGCGTTCAAATGGTGTCCGACAGCGCCCGCTCCACCCGGCGGAAGTAAATGCCCCCGCCGACGATGGCCACAACCGCGACGGCCGCGGCGATGCCGAGCGACGGCCAGTCGATCTCCCCGCCGAGGGTGGCCGCCCGGAAGTTGTACACCAACCCGAACACCGGGTTGAACTGCAACAGCCAGTGCCACCTGGCATACCGCTCGGGCGGCAGGTAGATGCACGGGGTGGCGAACATCCACAACTGGATGCCGAAGGTGATGAGGAAGCGGAAGTCCCGCTGGGCGGCGATGAGCGCAGACAGGAACACCCCCAACCCCGACGCCAGTGCCGCAAGCAAGAACACCACCACCGGCGCGAGCAACAGATTCCAGGTGAGCGACACCGGGTAGCCGAACGCCGCGTACCCGACGGCGATCACCGCGAACAGCGCCAGGCAGATGTGGAAGTCGAACAGGGCGGCGAACACGTTCGCGGCCGGCAGCGCCACCCGCGGGAAGTAGACCCGTGTCACCAGCCGCTCGTTGCTCACCAGGCTGCCGCCGGCGTTCGTCACCGCACTGGCGAAGAAGTTCCACGGAATCACACCGGCGATGACGAACAGCACGTAGCTACCACCGCCGCTGTCGCCGGCCGCCCCGCCGAGCAGCCCGATGAAGATCACGAACACCAGGATGGTGGCCAGCGGCTGGAAGATCGACCAACCCACACCCAGCGCCGTCTGCTTGTATCGCAGGCGGATGTCCCGCAGGGTGAGGTAGAAGAAGAGTTCGCGGAACCGCCACATCTCAACGAAGTCGGCCCACCCCCAGCCGAGCCGGTTCTCGATGACCGTGACGGGCAACTCGGGCTGAGCGGGAACGGGCGGGGGCGGAGTGTCCCCCGCGGCGGGTGGAATGTCGATGGCCGACGCTTCCGAAACGGGACTCACAGGTTCGCCACCTCGGTCAACAGTTCTCACCGGGGCAGTATAGAACACGCACCCGCCGGGGTCGCCGCGTCCGATAATGGCGGCATGGCCGAAACCGCCCTCGCCCTGGTCGTCCGCGGCACCGACTGGTCGGAGACCAGCCGCATCACCACCCTGTTCACCCGCGAGTTCGGCAAGGTGCGGGCGCTGGCGAAGGGGGGGCGGCGGCTGAACTCGAAGTTCGAGATCGCGTTCGACCTGCTCTCGGTTTGTCGCGTCGTCTACCTGCGGAAGGCCCACGGCGGGCTAGATTTGCTCATCGAGGCCCAGGTGGCCGAGCGGTTCCCGCACCTGCGGACCGACCTGCACGCTCTGAACGTCGGCTACTACGTCGCCGAATTGCTGGCGGATGGCACTCAGGACTACGACCCGCACCCAGAACTGTTCGACGCTGCCCTATCCACTCTCCGCGGCCTCGCCATCCCCTCGCCGGCAAGCGATTCGGTGTCCGCATTCGAGCTTGTTTGGCTCAAGGAACTCGGCTATAGCCCGCGGCTCGATGCGTGTGCCGTGTGCGCCCGGGGGTTGCCCGTGCCGCCACAAGCCACCCTCCGGGTCGTGTTCAGCCCCGAGGCGGGTGGGGTGGTGTGCCCGAGTTGTTCCCCCGGCGTCCGCGACCGCCGACCGCTGTCCGACCCGGCCTGGGCCGCGCTTCGTGCGCTGTCGGGTGAGGCGGACGGCCGCGACCCGCTCCCCCCTGCCTCGCCACTCGTGCGAAGGGAGGTGCGAGCGGTGCTCGGCCAGACGGTCAGTTACGTTCTCGGTCGCCGCCCGCGGATGCTCGCTTACCTGGACGGGGGGTGAGCGGCGGGGCACACGGCCCGCATCGGTGACACGGCCCGCCGGCCCGCTCGTGGGGATCGGGTGGCGGACCGTTGGGGGAGCCGACCGATGCCAGTCACCCGCCGACGCCTGTTCGGTCCGATTGCCGTGCTATTGGCGGTGCTCGCCGCGAGCGGCTGCTCCACCCCGCTGGGCAAGAAGGACGGCAAGTCGTTCGGCGAGCGGATGAAGGACACGTTGCAGTCCACGCTGAACAGCTCGTACCACGACCCCTACGCCGAAGACAAGATGGCCGAGGCGGAGGAACTGTTCGCCGCCGAGCGGTACGCCGCAGCGCAGCAGAAGTTCGGGCCGATCGCCGACAACACCTACAACCCCGGCCAGATGGTAGAAAAGGCGCGGTTCCTGGAGGCCGAGTGCTGCCGGCTGCAGAAGAAGAACCCGGAGGCGGTGTCCACCTACAACCGCTACCTGCGGGACTACGTCAACGGGGTGTATAGCCGGCAGGCGGCCGACCGCATGTTCGCCATCGCCGAGGAGTGGCGGAAGGACCTGATGCCGGAGGGGACGGACGGGGTGAAGACGGCCGGCTGGTTGCCCAACTTCACCGACGCCACCCGCCCGCGGCTCGACTTCGAGGGCGAACTGGTGAAGTGCTACGAGAACATCTCCGAGGGCGCGCCGCACGCCGAGTGTGCCGAGAAGGCCATGTTCTGGGCCGGCTACCTGCACTACGCCCGCGGGCGGTACGAGGACGCCGACCACTTCTTCAGCACCCTGGCCGAACACTACCCGGACAGCCCGCTGCGGGCGGACGCGGTGAAATACGCCATCGACGCCAAGAACCGGGCGGTCGGCGGGCCGTGGTACGACGGGCAGAAGTCGAACGAGGCGCTCCAGCTCGTTCACAACCTGGAGGCGTCGCAGCCGGAGTACCGCTCCCCCGGCCCGAAGCAGGAGTGGATGACCAAGCAGAAGTTTGCCATCCGCGAGGGGCAGGCGGAACGGGACTTCGAGACGGCCGAGTATTACCGCCGCACGCAGAAATACGGGTCGGCGTACTTCTACTACGAGCTGGTGAAGCGGCGGTATCCGGGCACGGTCTGGTCGGACAAGGCGGTGCTCCGGGTGAACGAACTGAAGGCAATCCAGGCGCAACGGGACGCGGACAGGGCGGCCGGCAAGCAGTCGCCACTCGAAGCCATGCAGGACGGCATCGACCGGCTGTTCAACAACACGCCGAAGCCCGAGGGCACGCCGGCCGACCCGACCGCCCCGCGGTACGTCCGCCCGGCTCCGGTGCCGGTGGTGCCCGTCCAGGGGGTGACCGATGGGCGTTGACCGCCGCACCTTCCTGGCAGGCCTGCTGGCAGGCACAGCCGCCCTAGCGGCCGGCTGTCGCAACGGGGGCAATTTTTGCCTGCTCGGGTACACCACCGAGCCGCCGTTCGACCCCAACATCCGCAGCGTGTACATCCCCACGTTCAAGCTGATGCCGGTGGTGACCACCCCGCTGCGGAACATCGACGTGGAGATGACCGACGCGGTGGTGAAGGAGCTGAACGCCCGCAAGTGCCCGATCAAGGTGGTGTCCGACAAGAACCGCGCCGAAACGGAGCTGATCGGCACCATCACCAGCGTGGTGAAGCCGGTGTACAGCCGCACCTCGCAGGCGCTGCCGCTCGAGTCCGAACTGTTCGTCACGGTGGAGGTGGTGTGGCGGGATTTGCGGACGGGCGAAATCCTCTCGAACCCGAAGCTGCCGCGGCGGGCCGCTCAGGAGCCGACGGTCTTCGACGCCACTCTCCAGCCGCCGGCCCCCACCAGCCCGAACGCCCCGTTCGACCAGCCGATTCCGGTGGTCATCCGGGCGAGCGGGCGGATCCTCACCCAGAGCGGGGAGTCGGTGGCCACCGGCGAGGACATCGCGGTGCAGCGGGCCGCCCGGTACATCGTGAATATGATGGAAGCCCCGTGGGACCTGAAGTGACCCGCCGGCGGGTCACTTCAGCAGACCCAACCCCTGCCCGACTTCCTTGAACGCCGCGAGCGCGCGCTCGATCTGCTCGTCGGTGTGAGCGGCGGACACCTGGAGACGGATGCGGGCCTGCCCTTGCGGCACCACGGGGAAGCTGAACGCGATCACGTAGATCCCCTTCGCCAGAAGCCCCTCGGCCATCTTCACCGCCGCCACCGCGTCGCCGAACATGACCGGCAGGATGGGAGTCGGCCCCGGCTTCACGGTGAATCCGGCACCCTCAAGCCCGGCCCGCATCTTTGCCGTGTTCCGCTTCAGCTTCTCCCGCAGGTCGGAACTCTGATCGATCACGTCCAGCGCTTTCATCCCGGCGGCCACGAGCGCAGGCGGCACGCTGTTGCTGAACAGGTACGGCCGGCTCTTGTTCCGCAGCCAGTCCACCACCTCGGCCTTCGCCGCGGTGAACCCGCCGCTCGCCCCGCCGAGCGTCTTGCCGAGCGTGCCGGTGATGACGTCGATGCGGTCCAGCACGCCGCACTCCTCCGCCCCGCCGCGGCCGGTCTTGCCCAGGTGCCCGGTGCCGTGACAGTCGTCGATCCCCACGATCGCGTCGTACCGGTCGGCCAGGTCGCAGATGTCGGGCAGATTTGCCAGGTCGCCGTCCATGCTGAACACGCTGTCGGTGAAGATCATCTTGAACCGGCAGGCCTTCGCCTCCTCCAGCTTGGCCTTCAGGTCGGCCATGTCGTTGTGCTTGTACCGAAACCGCTGGGCCTTGCACAGCCGCACCCCGTCGATGATGCTGGCGTGGTTCAGTTCGTCGCTCAGGATGGCGTCCTGCTCGCCCAACAACGGCTCGAACAGTCCGCCGTTGGCGTCGAAGCAAGAGATGTAGAGGATGCTGTCTTGCTTGCCGAAGAAGTTGGCGATCTTCCGCTCGGCCTGCTTGTGGATGTCCTGCGTGCCGCAGATAAACCGCACGCTGCTCAGGCCGTACCCCCACTCCTTCAGCCCCTGTTCGGCGGCCTTTACGATGTCAGGGTGGTTGGCCAGGCCGAGGTAGTTGTTCGCGCAGAAGTTCACGACCTCGCGTCCGTTCACCCGGATGTCGGCCAGTTGGCGGGACTCGATCCGCCGCTCCGTTTTGTGCAACCCCTTCGCCTTCAGGCCGTCGATCTCGGTGCGGAGGAACTGAACCAGTTTGCTGTCAGGCATGGTCGGAATCCGGTAGGGTGAGCGGAGATGTTCTACCGACCCGGCGTGCCGCGGAAGGGGTGATAGCCGGGGTCAGACCTACGAGGTGTCCCATGCGGTCGCGCGCTGCCGTACTGTCTGCCGCTTTCTGTCTTGCCGCACCTGCGTTCGCACAGAAGGACAAGCTCCCCGCCGCCATTGACGGCAAGGCCGACGACGCCTGGAAGATGGCCCAGCAGATCTGGGAGTGGGCCGAGCCGGGATACCTGGAGACGAAGTCCTCCAAACTCCTCGCCGACGACCTGGAGAAGGCCGGGTTCACGGTCGAACGCGGGGTCGCCAAAATCCCCACCGCGTTCACTGCCACCTACGGCAAGGGAGCACCCGTCATCGGCCTCTTGGGCGAGTACGACGCGCTGCCCGAACTGGCCCAGGAGGGGGTGCCGGTGCGGGAGATCCGCGATGCGGGCAACGTCTACGGCCACCACCTGTTCGGGGTGGCGAGCGCGACCGCGCGGCCAAGGCGGTCGCCGAGCAGATCAAGGACGGCAAACTGAAGGGGACAGTGCGGTTCTACGGCTGCCCGGCGGAGGAAGGCGGGGCGGCGAAGGCGTTCATGGTGCGGGAGGGCCTGTTCAACGACTGCGACGCGGTGCTGCACTGGCACCCCGGCAACCGCAACCAGGCGGGCAACTCGTCGTGTCTGGCCCGCATCGCGGTGAAGTTCCGCTACCACGGGGTGGCGGCGCACGCCTCCGGGTCGCCGGAGAAGGGGCGGTCGGCGCTCGATGGCCTCACCCTCACCATGCACGCCGTCGAGCTGCTACGCGAACACACCCCGAAAGGCACCCGGTTGCACCACACCATCACGTCCGGGGGCGGGGCGGCGAACGTGGTGCCGGAGTTCGCCGAGGGGTTCTTCTACGTCCGCCACCCGAAGGCCGAGACGGTGCGGACGCTCTACCCGCGGCTGCTCAAGTGCGCCGAGGCCGGGGCACTGGCCACCGAGACCAAGCTGGAGGTGGTGAACCTCGGCGGGACGATGGAGCTGCTGCCCAACGACGCCCTGTCGCAAGTGGTGAAGAAGAACCTGAAGGAGTTGAACGACCTGAAGTACGACGAGACGGAACTGAAGTTCGCCGTGCGGGTGCAAGAGTCGTTCGGTGAGAAGCCGCCGCCGCTCGACGATATCAAGACGGTGACGGAGGTGTCGGGCAAGATCGGCATGGGTTCCACCGACGTGGGGGACGTGTCGTGGGTGGTGCCGACGGCCGGGTTCACCACGGCGACGTGGGTGCCGGGGACTCCGAGGCACTCGTGGCAGGCGGTGGCCTGCGGGCGGACGACCGTGGCCAAGAAGGGGATGGTGCTGGCGGCGAAGACGCTGGCGGCGTCGGCGTGGGACCTGTTCGAGCAGCCGGACACGCTCAAGGCGGCGAAGGCGGAGTTGCAGAAGAAACTGGGCGACACGCCGTACAAGCCACTGCTGGAGAAGGATCAGAAGCCGCCGCTCGACTACCGCCTGCCGCCGAAGCGGAAGGGCGGGGAGTGACGGGGCAAGTAGCAAGTAACAATTGATAAGGAGCAAGGGAATACAGGCCGATCCTGCTTCCCCTTGCTCCTTGCTACTTCCCACTTGCTACTTGTCCTTCTTCTCCTCGTGTTCCTCGACCTTTACCCCCATCTCCTTCAGCAGTTCATCGACCACCTTGTCCATCGCCTTCTCACGGACGTTCTTCGCCCGGATGACGCCCTTCCCGTCAAGTACATAGATGGTCGGCCAGCCGCGGACGTTCCAGGCCGTCGGGATCGGCCCGCCGGTCCCGTCCGCTCCGCACCAGAACGACCGCCAGGTGATCTTCTCCTTCTCCATCCGCTCCTTCAGCTTCTTCTTGTCGGTGTCCGAGTTCACCCCGATGAGGGCGAATGGCTTGTCCTTCAGACGCTCCACGAGCGACCGCTCGTGCGGGTACATGGCCCGGCAGGGGCCTCACCAGTCCCCCCAGAAGTCGATCACCACCACCTTCCCCTTGTAGTCGCTCAGCTTGAACTTGGTGCCGTCCAGGTCTTCCCCCTCGATGTCCGGGGCCGTCTTCCCCACCCGCAGGTTTTGTAGCTCGAACAGCTCCAACTTCGCCGCGGTGGCGACGGTCTGCCCTTCCCCACGGCTAGACAGCTTTACATCGCCGTACTCCTTGACCGCCGCCTCGAACGCCTTCTCGGCGGCCGTCGCCAGCTCCTCGGTATCTTTCTGCTGGCGGTAGGAGGCCGCATCGTACTTGGACTTCGCAGCCCACGCCTGCCCCATTGCGTACAGGCCGAGCACGGTCTTGTCCTTGTTCTTCTCCTTCACCGCCTTCAAGAACGCGTCGGCCGCCTTGAAGTTGGGGGCTTGCTCCGGCAGGCCGTACCTCCCGATGGTGAGTACCGCCTGGCCGATCTTCGGGCTGTCCGCAAGGTGTTCGGTGGCGAACGCCAGCGCCTTCTCGCCCAGCGGATCGGACATCACCCGCGGGAGCATCCAGTTGATGGCCTCGGCCGCGGCGTCAGCCTTCGGGTCGGCCTTCGCGACTTCCAGCGCCTCCTCGAACCGCTTCATCTGCTCCTTCCCGAATGCCTTGTACAGCTCGTCCGCTTTCTTCTGGGCCTCCTTGTCCTCGCCCAGTGCTTCGAGCTTCTTGTACATCTCCTGCTCGGCCTTCTCCGCCTCCTTCTTGATCGCCGCCAGTTTGTCCGGCGGCTTGTCCGCCGGTTTCGGCTTGTCGTCGCCCGCCGCCACGACCGTGGCGAGACAGACGGCGACCGCCGCCCAAGTCATCCGCATCGGGTGCCCTCAGCTATGAACGGATCGGGCCGACGCCCGGCCCGATGCCCGAAAGTGTAACCGCCGGGTGGGGAAAATGGAATGACCCCGACGAGCGAATACCCCACACGCGGTCGGGTTGCGTTTTATCGCCACGTTGCTTGACGGCGGGTGCCCGGCTCACCAAACTTTCCCCACCTACCACACGCCCGGCGGTCGGTCGGCGGGGCGTTCCATCGGCATGAGGGGACTATGATCCGGTTCGCGTGCCCCGGCTGTTCGGCCACGTTCACCGTCGCCGACGAGAAGGCGGGGAAAACGGGCAAGTGCCCCAAGTGCCAGTCTCAGTTCGTCATCCCGGCCGCCGAAGCGGCCCCGGCCGAGCCTCCTCCGCTACCGCCCGCCGCGCCGCCCAAGCCACCGTTGCCGGACGCCCCTGCCCCTCGCGGGCCGAATGACCCCGTCGAGATTCAGCCCTGTCCGAAGTGCAACTCCCGCCTGTCGGTCCTCCCGTCGGACGTGGGGCTGGACATCGAGTGCCCGACCTGCCAGACGGTGTTCAAGGCGCTTCGAGCGGACGCCCCGCCCCCGCCGGACACCGGGTCGAAGACGTCCAGCAGCAAGCTCGTGAAGCTCGGCAGCGGGAGCAAGCGGGACGACGAGGACGACGATCGCCCGTCGAAGAAGAAGTCGAAGCGGCGGGACGACGACGAGGACGACGACCGGGAAAG
>JADMIO010976170.1_pt1 | contig 27897 bp, 17 predicted proteins | sample 8958161 | NCBI WGS metagenome assembly JADMIO01 (sample SAMN16585339, study PRJNA669376) | soil metagenome | isolation source: Crop rotation soil | place: USA: Cullars Rotation, Alabama | collected 2011
CCGCTGCCAATTTTGTAGCGGAGTCGAGAGCCCTCCGTGGCGACCCCGATCTAACCGGGCGTTGGGCCAGGTTCTTGTCGGAGCATCCGGAATACTCGCCGGTCCCTGGACGCTAAAGGAGATACACCATGAAATTTATGGATCGATCGTTCCGCTGCCTGGCCGCTGTCCTGGCCGTGGCGGGCTGTTACACGCCGCTTCGTGCCGCCGGAGTGACTCTGCTTAAAGATGAAGCCGGCAAGACAATCGTGGAGTACATCTTAGAAGCCCCGGCCAATGTGGCGCCCGCGGGCACCACCGATCCCGCCAGACAGGTGGGTGTGATCTTCTGCTTCCAGGAGCATGGCCTTGCGACGGGTACGGATCTCTTCCCGGTTCGGCAGTCCCTCAAACGGCTGGGATTAAGTGACCGATTTATCCTGTTGGCCGCTCACTCCCAGGATCCCGCCGGAAAAATGATGCCGGAGGATCAGGTCGCATTTTTGAAGCTGCTGAAATGGGCGCAGAAGAACTATCCAGTCAATCCTCGCCGCGTGTACATGTTCGGTAAAGGCGAGGGAGGCAAAATTTCGGGCGAATTCGCTGTCATGCATCCGGATGTGGTCACCGCCGCCATCTCTTATAGCTGGGGCTGGTGGAGCATGCCTTCCGAGTTGGAGAAACCGATCGATATGGAGAACAGCGCCGCCGAGTTTTACCTGGTGCTGGGACTTCGGGATCTCTCCCACCATGTCACGACGGTCCGCGACACCTACGAGCGGTTGAGGGCCAAAGGCTATCGGACCATCTACCGCGAGTTCGATGAGCTCGGCGATCGAAGCTACCATCCCGTCAGCAACGACGACGCCCTTGGGTGGGCCACTCGCTTGCGCAACAAAAATATCCCGCCTTCTGCGGAAGAGATAAATCTGCTCAAGGCGTTCAGCGCGGGCAAGCCGCCGGCCCCGGCCTATGGTTACTATCCGGCATTGGCCCTGGTGGGTGGAACTCCCGCCGGTGAAGTGCTCCAAAAGCTGTTCGTCTCGACTGACTCCGCCGTCCGGGCTGCGGCCGCCGAAACCTGCAGCCATGGCATTTTTGGTGAGCCTACGTCCGCAGCTCTTGGAAAACTGCTTGCCGACCCCTCATCGCAAGTGCGCGACGCTGCGTACCGTGCGCTCGCATCCTACGCCAACTGGCGGTCGCCCGCTGCTCAGCAGGCCTTAATTCAACGGGCGACAGATAAGAGTCTTGATCTCGATGCCCGCCTCGACGCGGCGGATGCGCTAGGTCAGGCAGTCAAGCTGCAAGCCGCTGGTGTACCCCAGGATCCGCCAATGTTCGCAGCTCTCGTCAGTCTGCTTGACGAAAGAGAAAAGAATGAGCCCTTGCGCGCCGCCGCGTACATCGCTCTCGCTCCGATTCGTCCTTATATCATCGGAGGCTCCGGCGCTGGGCAATTTCCTCCCGATGGCGGGTGGGACAAGTGGCTGGAAAAAATCACTGCCGAACAGGCCGGCGACGGAGTCTATTACCGCGAATGCAAGACAGCCGGCGATCCGGCAATGAAGCAGTTCTGCGCCGGCGGAGATCTGGTGAGTAAAAATCCCGCGAAGGCGTTCCAATCGACGCTGCAAGCCGCGCAGGCCGGTTACGTGCCCGCACAAGAAGTTGTGGGCATGATGTATGCAGTCGGGAAGGGCGTCCAGCAGAATTATCAGGAGGCCGCGAAATGGTTCCTCACCGCCGCGGAGGCAGGCAACTCGCGCGCCGCTGCAAATTACATGGGGGCGGGACGAAGCGGTCTGTACAACCTGCGCGGTGATGCGGAACTAGGCGCGCGCTGGGCCAGGTTCCTAGCGCAACATCCGGAATACTCGCCGGTTCCCGGCCGGTAACACGCCCGGCAGACTAGTTCTTCTTAAACAGAAGCGGCAGGAACTCGTTCAGGTAACCGCGCCAAAGGTTCCAGTTGTGAGCCCCCTCGGTTACGCGATAGGTGTGCTTGACGCCCTGTTGCGTGAGTAGCGCATCGAGCTTATTATTGGGATCGATCAGCCGGTCCTGCTTGCCACACCCGATCCAGATCAGATGATAAACCTTGTTCATCTTCTGCGGCTCGGCCACCAGCTTGGCGAAGGTTGCCGTCGGGTCCGTTCCCAGGCCCGAGCTGAATCCGCCGATCCATGAAAACAGTTCCGGATGCTGAAACCCAACAGTCAGGGTTTGCCTGCCGCCCATCGAAAGTCCCGCCAACGCCCGGCTGTCCCGGTCCTTCAAGACGCGATAGTGTGACTCGATAAAAGGAATCACATCCGCCGTCAGATCCTGCTCGAACTCCCGCAGCGCCGCGTCCTGCGCGCCGCCGGCGCCTCCCAATCCGGAATTTGATTTGGTGTGACCAAAGGGCATCACGATAATAGCCGGTCTTGCTTTACCCTCTGCGATCAGGTTGTCCATGGTGACGTTCGCTCGCCCGGTCATGACCCAGGTAGCCTCTGTATCGCCGCTTCCATGAAGCAGGTACAGCACCGGATATCGATTCCGGGTGTCAGTGTCATACTCGGGTGGCGTGTACACAAAGAGCCGGCGGTTGATTCCTAGAGAGTTTGATTGATAGGTCCGGATGGACACCGCGCCGTGTGGTACAGGCCTCATCTGGAAGGGAAGATTGCCTGGGACCTCGACTTGGCTCGTCGAGCTCACTACCCCCGGCTTCATATCCCAATTTCGCGGGTCAAGTGCCCTCACGCCATCCACCAGAAACGTGTATCCATAAAGCTCAGGCTCTACGGGCGGCACCTGAAGGTTCCACATTCCCTGCTCGCTCTTCTGCATCGGCAGAGTCTTGCCTTGAAAACTCAACTCCACCTTCTGCGCCTGAGGCGCCTGGTAGCGAAAAGTCACGCTGCGGTCCGGATGGACCTCCGGAGAGGGTTGCGCCGGCAGCAGCAAAGGCGTAGCGCCAATTAAGATTCCGATCCATCGTGAACGCGAAATCATATCGGGTTTCCTTTCGGTCCGGCTCATTATACCGTGTGAGCCTCTGCAATAATAGCGATTCGCGCGGTCTGTCCCGCTCTCGTTTGCGTCCTTTTCTTGAAGAGGTCTCATGACCAATATTGCCGTACCAAAACCGTCCATATTCAAATCGCTTTACTTCCAGGTGCTGTCAGCGATCGCGCTCGGCATTCTGCTCGGCGTTTTTTTCCCAGCTACCGGAGCAGCCATGAAGCCATTGGGGGACGCCTTCATCAAGATGATCAAGATGATCATCGCTCCGATCATCTTTACAACGGTGGTCCTCGGCATCTCCGGCACGGAAGATCTCAAGAAGGTGGGAAAAACCGGCGGCCTCGCTCTCCTCTATTTCGAAGTTGTCAGTACGCTGGCCTTGATTCTCGGACTTGTCATCATCAACATCGTCCATCCGGGCAACGGTATGAATGTCGATGTACAAACTCTCGATTCGGGCGGCATCGCGGCGTACACCGGTGCTGGAAAAATGGCAGGCACGAAAGATTTCTTGCTTGGCGTGATTCCCACAACGTTTTTCGATGCCTTCGCCAAGGGTGAGATCCTTCAGGTTCTGTTCCTGGCAGTGCTGTTTGGCATTGCTTTACAACAGTTCGGCGCGCGCGAGAACCTGGTTTTTCGGTTGATCCAGCAGCTTTCGGAAATCCTTTTTGGCATCGTGAGGCTCGTCATGAAGGCTGCGCCCATCGGAGCCTTTGGCGCCATGGCATTCACAATCGGTGCTTACGGCGTTGGAAGCCTGCTGCAGCTCGCAAAACTGATGGGAACGTTTTATCTGACCTGTGTCCTGTTCATCTTTGGTGTCTTAGGTTTCATTGCCAGGATGCATGGCTTCAGCATATGGCGATTCTTACGCTACATCAAAGAGGAACTGCTGATTGTCTTAGGAACCTCCTCTTCGGAAACCGTCTTGCCGCGGATGATGGCAAGGCTGGAAGGACTGGGGGCGGGCAAACCGACTGTAGGATTGGTGATTCCCACCGGCTACTCCTTCAATCTGGATGGCACCGCGATTTATCTGACCATGGCGGCGGTATTTATCGCGCAGGCTACCAATACGCCTATGACTCTAAGGCAGCAGGTCACCTTACTGGCGGTTCTGCTACTGACATCGAAAGGGGCAGCCGGAGTAACCGGCAGTGGTTTTATTGTCCTGGCTGCCACGCTATCGGCGGTTGGGCACGTTCCCGTAGCCGGTCTGGCGTTGATTCTCGGAATCGACCGCTTCATGTCTGAAGCGCGGGCATTGACGAATGTGATCGGCAACGGCGTGGCAACTCTGGTAGTGGCCAGATGGACCGGCGATCTGGACCTTAAAACAATGCAGCACCGCTTGCGGCAGTCACCCTCTCAGGATCCCGAGATCGAAACAGCCAGCCGGCCGTGAGTCAGTTGCCGGCGGAGCGTCGCCCCGCCGGCTTTGTATCCTTATCCTTACCAGATCAGCCGCATTGTCAGCTGCATGGTGCGGGCGGCGCTCCCGGAATTGCGCGTCCCAAGCAGCCCGTCCTGTCCGATCCCCGTAGGATTATTCGGGTTATTCAGGATGTTGAATAAGTCGGCGTTGATACGCAGCGTCACATGCTCGGTGATCGGCGTGAACTTGAACAACGACGAGTCGAGGAACCACTGATTCACGCCCGACTTGAACTGATTCCGCCAAGGATGCAGATTGTCGTTGAACGTGGTCCGCTGGACAGTGCCGTCGTTGAGCGGCAGCCACACGGTATTGGTGTCCCAAACCGTGCTCAGCACCGTGTTCGAAGGCGCATTTGCCGGCAGCGCGGTCGACCCCCACGGAATCAGTGGTGCGGTCGCCGGCTTGTAGTTCGACGGCACACCCATCACTCCGTTCGGACGGCCTTGCGCGTTGACGCTGTTGATCTGGTTCGCGGGGATGTAACCGTTCCACCAGAGATAACCGGGGAAGCATGAGCCGCTGCGGCAGTCTTCGATCGGGTATTTGTAGCCGTAGATCTCAATCGGATTCCCGGTCGGATAAACGTTGGACGACGGCAGCGACCAGTAGTTGCTACGCCACTGCCCGAGTCCCGCCATCTGCCACCCGCCGATAATCTTGTCGGCCCATCCGGCGACGTTGCCGCCGAACTTTTTGCCCTTGCCGAACGGAAGGTCCGCTACCCAATTCCAGCGGATCATGTTCTTCGGAGTGACCGTGTCCCGGGCGTAGTTGAGGAACCGGTTGCGCGCATCGAGGTCGGTAGGCACGGCCCCGGGCATGAACGTATTGACCGCAGAAACGTTGGCCGTAGCTGCCAAGGTGTTACCGGTCACCCAGAAAATCTGGTACGCGATCCCCTTGCTGTAGCGCCGCTCCAACTCCACCTGGAATCCGCTGTAGTTGGTATAGCCGGTCATGCCGTAGCCGTTGATGGACCCATACACCTGCTGGTCGTACGGCCGGGTCGCTACGTTGGCGAACTCACCGACCGGCACTGCGATCTTGCGGGACGCCCACCAGATGTACGACGGGGTGCTGTCGTTATAGTTGATCGTCTGTTGGAGGTGATCGGAATGGTTGCCTATGTACGACGCCTTCACCACCATATTCGACCCCACTTCTTTCTCGAGGGTGAAATTCCAGTCCTGCACCCGCGGATCCGGCTGCTTCGGATCCAGGAACAGGGCCGAGAAGCCGCGCGCCAGCGTGCGGGTATCGTCGAGGTTGATGATCGAATCGCCGCTGTTCACGCCCGCGATTACCGAAGGCACGCTGCGAAGCCCGTAGTTGGGAAGTCCGTCGGGCGAAAGGGCGGCGCTGGTCACGCTGTTCGTGAAGCTGGCGGCCACCGGCGCCGAGCTGCTCTGGCTGGAGACGAAAGCCTGAATCGGCTGCGTGTAATAAGACATCCGATATCCACCGCGAATCACGAACGACTTGTGACCGTCCAGCGCGCGATAGGCAAAACCCACCCGCGGACCGAAATTCCGCCAGTTGTTGTTCACCAGCGCCTGCGGCAGCCCGGCCTCTTTGTAAGTGATGATCTTGCCGCCGTAGTTGTTGATGGCCCGCACGATCGAGGGCAGTGTAGCGCCGCGCTTGAGATATTCGTCGTAGTCGGTGCCGATTACATAAGCGCGTTTGTCGAAGTCGAAGCTGAGTTGCGTGTTGTGGCGATCGTAGAGCGGGGTCCGGTATTCATACCGCATCCCGAGATTCAGAGTGAGCCGCGGCGTGACCTTCCAATTGTCCTGGAAGTAAGGCGCGTATTCCTGCCGGCGGAAGTACCACCACGGACGCCGGAACTGCGCCGTGTAATTGGTAACCCCGAGGAACATGTTCGCCAGGTTGTGACCGGTCTGCTGGCGGGCGATCGGGTTCAACGGCGTAGACGCCGGATCGTATAGTGCGGTGGCCTGGGTGTCAAAGCTGAACCCTCCCGCCAGCGGCGTGGTGGATTTCGGAATGTCCTCCCAACGGACCTGGAACCCGAACTGAAATTCGTGCTTGCCTTTGACCTTGGTGGCGTTGTCCTGCAGGGTGGCGTAATTGCTGATCAGCCAGAACAGGCCGTCGCCGCCGAACGAATAGTCGGTCAGGCCGGTGCTGGTGATGTTTGGATAATTCGGCGCCCCGAACGGATTGGGCAGGCCGAACAGCTTCCGGGTGTAGTCGGTCTCATAGTCGCCGGTGCCGCGCCGCTGATAGTCCCGTGTGCCGGTCAGGATCACCTCGTTGGTGAGAGTCGGAGAAATTGTCCGAATCCAGGTGAAGGCGCCCGTCTGATTGGGCCACGAGCGATTGGTGAAGCTCGAGACGCCGTCGAGCATCATCTGCACAGGATACTGGTATACCTCGTACAGGCTGCCGCGCGAGTACCGGCCGTAGATCAGGTCCTTGTCGGAAATGCGGTGGTCGATCCGGAGCGCCTTACTGCCGTTGCTGGTGCGCCGCGGCGTGGGTCCCACCCAGTTGGTGTCCACCAACGGATTCACATTCGGCAGCGTGGGTAGGGGGGTGATGCCGAACAGGTACTTCGCCGTCGGACTCAACCGCGCCGGGTCGATCGTGTTGGGGACCCCGCGATACGCGAACTGCTGCCGCTGATAAGTCGTCGGATTGGTGGTCGCCGGGTCGTAGATCGTGGTCAAGCGGCCCTGGCTATCCACCAGCCCACGGAAATCGCCGTTGCGCATCGCCTCGGTGGGAACGGTCCAGCGCTGGGTCGTATTGGTGACGTTGCGTGTGCCTTCATAGGCGAAGAAAAAGAACGTCCGGTTGCGCCCGTTGTACAACTTCGGAATAAACACCGGTCCGCCCACCGAGACGCCGAACTCGTTCCGGTTCAGGAACGGCGGCTTGACATAGTTGTCCTCGCGGCGGCGAGCCACACCATATCCGCTATTGCGATTCGTCAGAAACATTGCGCCGTGCAGGTTGTTGGTGCCGCTGCGGCTCGAAAGCACAATCGTAGTCGGGCGAGTGAACTTGGCCGAGGAATTGTTTACTTCGACGTGGAATTCTTCGATAGAATCGAGCCCCGGAGGACGGCCGAAGTCCCAGCCTTCCCAAACCTCGTTGGATGCCGCGCCGTCCACCGTCAGCGTATGCGAGCCGGGACGCAGACCGTACGCCTGCACGCGCCCCGTCGCGTCGATCCCTGGGACCGTGGCGAGCAGCGCCTGGTACCCGCGCCCGTTGATCGGCAGTTGCTCGATGCGCTTGCGCTCGAGGACCTGGCCGAGCACCGGACTATCCGTCTGCAGCAACGGTGTCACGTCGGCGACTTCCACCGTGGAGGTCGTCTGCCCCACCTGCAGCGCGATGTCGACCACAGCGTCCTGCTGCACCATTACCGTCAGGTTGCCTTCAAATCGCTGCATTCCCGCGGACTCGACCGTTACCCGATACGGTCCGGGAGTCACGCCTGGAAACACATAGAGCCCCGCCTCGTTCGACTTGGTCGAGCGCGAGACGTTGGTGTTGGTGTTGTTCAGCGACACATTGGCGCCCGGAATTACCGCCTGCGCCTGATCGCGGACCGTGCCGCGGACCGTGCTGTTGCTGGCTTGCCCCCACAGGAGCAAAGGAAGGCAAAGGAGAATTGACGCGAAACCAAAGCTGCGAGTCATAGACAACTCCTAAAGAACGAGGATGCCGGTAAGTTATCAAGGTCGGGCCGTAATGCGCAACCCCCTTAGTGCGCTTTCTCACCGTATCTTTGGGCCTGACCGGACTACCCGCGCGATCGGTTGCATCTACCTCCTCCCCACCCGAACCTGGCTTGACGCGCACCGAACGACCTTGGTAGGTTTGGCTTGATCGTGTCCTGGCTAAACCTACGACAGGCAGCCTCAGGTCTGCTGTTAACCCTCTCACTGGGCATCGCTGCCGCGCAGCCCCGATTGTCCTTCTCGGAGCAGGTCTATCCAATGCTCCAGAAGGCGGGATGCCACACCTGCCACTTTCGCGATGGTGTCGCTTCGGCAACGCGTCTGAGCTTCCCCGACGAGGATGCCTCGCGCGCGACCGTGGAAGCGTTCGGCCGTTCCCTCGTCGAATTCGTGGATCGCCAGGAACCCACGAAGTCGCTGCTGTGGAATAAGCCGACCCTCCGCATCGCGCACACCGGCGGCGAGCGGATCAAACGGGGAAGCACTGAAGAAACGCTGTGGAACAGTTGGATTCAAAACCTCGCCAAGCTTCCCGACGCGGAAGTGCGCAAAGCCCTGGACTACCGGAAGACAAAGTCGACCCAGTCCGCAGCGCAGGCCGCCATCGCTCTGCGGCGCTTGACGCACCAGCAGTACTCCAATACAGTCCAGGACCTGCTGAAGGAGACCACCGACGCCTCCAGCGGCTTCCCGCCCGAGGACTACGTGGACGGCTTCAAGAATCAGTATCGTTCGCAGTCGCTCTCGCCGGTACAGATCGAGATGTACAGCCAGAGTGCCGAACGTCTGGTGAAGCGGGCGTTCCTCCGTGGCGACTCGCGGCGTCTATTGCCGTGCCCCATCGCCCAGGGCAATGCAAAGTGCGCGGACGAATTCATCGCAACCTTCGGCCGGCGTGCCTTCCGCCGTCCACTCGATCCGCGTGAGACCGCGTTGTACGGCAAAATTTTCGGGACCGAATCGGATTTCATGACCGGTCTGCAGGCCGTCATGGAGAGCATGCTGCAGGCCCCGGCATTTCTCTTTTGGATGCAGGAAGCGCCGCGTCCGGAATGGAAGCCTTATGCCACCGCGTCTCGCCTCTCCTACTTTCTTTGGAACACCATGCCCGACGACGCGCTGCTGGACGCCGCCGCGAAAGGCGAGCTCGATACCCCTGCGGGCGTGGAGCGGACCGCGCGGCAAATGCTCGGCGATCCCAAAGCGCGAACGTCGCTCGATGAGTTCGTCTCGCAATGGCTTCGTTTTGACCGTGCCCTCGGAGCAGCCCGGGAACGCCGCACCTTCCCGCAGTTCAGCCGTGACCTGGTGCTCTCCATGCTCGAGGAGTCCCGGCGCTTCGTCGGCGACTTGGTCTGGAACAACAAAAACTTCATGGACCTGTTCCGCGCGGAGTACGGTTTCGTGAACTCGGACCTCGCTTCCATATATAAGGTCCCCGCGCCGGCCCGTGATTTCGACCGCGTCGATTTCCCGCGCGACCAGGAGCGCGCCGGAATCCTGGGGCAGGGGACGTTCTTAACCCTCACCAGCAAGCCCGAAGACACGGCGCCCACCTCACGCGGCCTGTTCATCCGGGAACAGTTTCTGTGCCAGCAGGTGCCACCGCCCCCGCAGGGTGTGGACACCAACCTTCCCCCGGTCAGCGAGTTTAAGCCGGTCACCAACCGTGAACGCCTCAAGGACCACACATTCAATCCGTCGTGCTCGAGCTGTCACAGCCTGATCGACCCGCTCGGGTTTGGACTGGAAAAATTCGACGCCATTGGGGTGCGGCGCGAGAAAGCCAAGCTGTTGTTCTATCCCGACGTCCACGAGGCCAAAATCCCGAAGAAGACCGTGGAGCTGGACCTCGACATCACCGGAAAGATCGCCGGCCTGGAGAATTCCGAATTTACCAACTCACGGGAGATGGGCGAGATTCTGGCCTCCTCCGCGCAATGCCAGGAGTGCGTCGTACGCCAGGTCTTCCGCTACATGGCGGGCCGCCGCGACGAGCCCGAAGACGCACCGCTGATCCGAGGCGCCTTGGATGACTTCCGGCGGTCGGGTTTTCAGTTCCAGCAGTTACTGGTATCTTTAGTCAAGGCGGGCGGACGCCCTCCCAAGGCCCCGTAGCAAGGAGTCCCAGATGGCAAACTTGATCACGAAGCGCACCAGGCTTTCCCGGCGGCTGTTCCTCAAAGGGCTGTCCGCGGCGCAATCGAGCGTGGTGGTCGGCCTGCCGCCGCTGGTGTCGATGTTCAACTCGCATGGGACCGCCTATGCGGCGTCTGCGCCTGTCGAGAAACGCTTCGTCCTCTGGTTCAACGGCAACGGTATCCCCGAACGCTACTGGATTCCCGACAATACCGGCGCGGACTACGATATGACGCCGTGCCTGGCCCCGCTCGCACGGTTGAAGAACGACGTCCATGTGATCAGCGGCCTCGACAATTCCGCCATTGTGAACACCGCGTTCGACGGCCACTCCACCGCCATGAGCGCCCTGATGACCTGCACCCGGTTCTCCGGGCGCGGACCCAACGGTCCCTCGCTCGACCAGATTGTGGCTCGCCGTTTCCAATCCGAGAGCCGCTTCCGCTCCCTGCAGATCGGCGTATCGCAGGAATCCTTCGGCGGCGCAATGCAAAAGAACATGAGCTGGGCTGGACCCGACCGCGCGCTGCCGCCCGAGGAAATTCCGCACCGCCTGTTCGATCGCGTATTTGGCGCGAAAGAAGAAGGATGGGTCCGCCGTAAGCGTAGCGTCCTCGATTCCGTGCGCGAAGAGGCCAACGTTCTGCGCGCCGGCCTTCCCAAAGAAGACTCTGTCCGGCTCGACGAGCATCTTTCTTCCGTGCGCGACGTCGAGCGGTCGATCGCGTCCCTGCCGCCCGATTATCAGAACGTGCAAGAGCCCGGCGAGGACTTCGATATGAAGGACTGGCCGCGAGTCGCCAAAATCCAGAGCGATCTGCTCGCGTACGCGCTCGCTACCCGGCAGACGCGCGTCGCGAGCTATATGCTGACCAAGTGCCAGGGCCTGGCGCGATTCCCGTGGCTCGGTCACACCGCCGCGCGGCATCACGACTATACCCACAAGGACGGTAAAGCACCGGGCGCCGGTGGGGTAGAGGGCCAGCGGATCCTCCGCGACATCTGCCGCTGGCACGTCGAAGAGTTCGCATACCTGGTCGGCAAGTTGAAGTCCATCCCCGAAGGCGCAGGTTCGGTCCTGGATAACACCATGCTCGTCTTCGTCCACGAGCATGCAGAGGCCAACCTGCACAAGGCCAGCGGAATGATCGCGATTCTGGCGGGCGCTACCGACCGCTTGGTGCGCGGCCGTCACACCCGCACTTTCGGTACGGTTGGCGATCTCTACCTGACGTTGACGGACGGCGCGCTCGATCTCGGGCTCGGTACTTTTCCGACCGCCACCAAGCGGCTACCCGGCATTCTTGCCTGACGCGGCCTCGAACGGTCCGGCGAGCAGCTTCACGTCGGGCCGTGTAACGCGGAACGCTGCCACACCCTTTGCGGTGACTTTGGTCTCCTGAACGTCGGCGAACTTCAGGGTCTTCCAGGCGGCCAGTACTTCGAGCGCTTTGTCGTCGACTCCCTGGCAGCCCTCGAGTCCAAGCTTCTCGACCTTCGGCAGGCTCGCGAGCTTGCGAAGCGCGTCGGCATCCGCCTCGGAATGCCCGAGTTTCACGGTGTGAAGCTCCTTGAGCTCCGAGAGCGCCGCGATCAGCGCCGGGGGCAGGGGACCGATACCGCGGTTGCGCTGATTGCGCCCGGTGCCGCGAGGTCCACTGAGATCGATCGATTCGAGCGTCGTGAACAGGCGGATAATGCCGGCAGCGGCTGGGCTGATCCGGCTGCGCCCCAGGCCGAGGTGCTTCAGGTTGGTGAGCGGGGCGAGGCTGTCAATCCCCACATCGGTCGCGCCTGTGCTAGCCACGTCAAGCCATTCGATCTGCCGAAGCTCGCCCACAATCTCGAGCGTGTCATCGGCGATCCTGGTCCCGCGGACGTTGAGCTTTTTGAGGTTGTGCCAGCCTTTGATGGCAGTGAGCCCCAGGTCTGTTATCTGTTCTGCGTAGAACAGGTCGAGGTCGCGGATGTTCTTCGCCGGCTTGAGCCGCAGCAGGCCTTCGTCCGAGATGCGCGTGTGCGAAAGATCCAGCCTTTGCAGCTTCTGGTAGGCCGGCAGCTCCATCATCTCGGTGTCGTTGATCCACGTGTTCGCAAGCTGGATCGCGACCACCTCGCCCGCGCCATCGCGCTCCACCCGTCCGCCAAGCCGTGTGATCCACTCCGCATCGTTGCGCGCACGCAGAAGAGCTGCGAGGGGAAAGAGCAGGGCGCCGCGTCTCGAAAGTGAGGGCATTACAGATGCCTTCTGGTGGGAAGTGCCGAGTCCTTCTCCCACAAAATAGTGGCTTTCGGTAGCGTCTCTTTGAGCTTCGCCCAACCCTTTTCCGAGACCAGCGTGTGGTAGAGGTCGAGCGTCCTCAGGGTGGGGATCGAGCCGAGTGTTTCCGCTCCCTTGTCTGTGATGTCCAGGCTGTCGAGCGTAATCTCTTCGATCGCGGGCAGCATCTTCAGCGCTTCGATTCCCTTGTCGGTCACCGACGTGTAGTCGAGCCGGACCACGCGGAGCGTCTTAATCTCGCTGATGCTGGCGGCGCCCGCGTCGCCGGTACGCGTACGAAAAAGGTACAGCCGCTCGAGGTTCGGCAAATCCTTCAAGTGCGTAAGACCCTTGTCCGTGAATCGTGCATGGTTCAGGTTCAGCTCGCGCAGCGTGCTGAGCTTTGCGATTTTCGCGAGACCTGCGTCGCCGATATCGACGCCGCGAAGTTCGAGCGAAGTGAGCTGCGGGAGTTTCGTGAGATGGTCGATTGCATCGTCGGAAAGGTCGGAATTGCTCACGATGAGCTTCGCGATACCAGTCAGCCCCGCGACCTGCGCGAAGCCGGCGTCCCCGATGCGGCTCGAATTGAGATCGAGCTCCCGCAACTGCGTCAAGGGACGGAGCGCCGCCAGACCCGAGCCGTCCACCAGCGACCCTGCGAGACTCAGCCGCTGTAGTCTCACCAGCGGCGCAAGCTTCGCCAGCCCGCGATCCGATACCGAGGTGAAGCCCAGATTCAAGTCGCGCAGCGAGGTCATGCGGCCGATCGCGGCAAGGCTCAGGTCGCCGACTTCACTGGCCTCGAGGTCCAGCCGCTCCACGGTCGGAATCGACGCCAGATAAGCTGCCTGAGCATCGGTGAACGGCACGCGCGCCAGCGAGATCGACGTGATGCGCCCGCCGGTCACACGCGTCGTGCCGCCGAGCGACTCGATCCATGAGGTCACTTCGCGTGTCGAGTTTCCTGCCGGCTTGTCCTTGCCCGCCGGCCTCCCTGAAGGCGCCGAGTTGTTGACAAAGACCACGCGGCACGCCGGCAGTGCTTTGCTGAACGTCTCCACGCCGGCGCCCGTAATGTCGGTGTAGCGGACATCCAGTACACGCAGGTCGGGTAGAGCGGACAGCTTGGCGAGTCCCGCGTTGGTGAAACGGCTGCGATAAATATTCAGCTCGCGCAGGTCCTTCATGCGCGTCAGGATTTCGGCGCTCGCGTCGGTGATCTGCGCGCCCAGCAGGCTAAGCCGCCGCAGCTTGGTGAGTCCGCTGAGGTGCGCCACGCCCGCGTCGGTGATCTTTACCCCGTAAAGATCCAACTCCTCCAGCTCCCGGAGATCGCGGATGTACTTCAGTCCTTCGTCCGTAACCAGCGTCCCGATCATGGTCAGCCGCCGCAGCTTCTTCATGTTGGCGAGACCCGGCATCATCTCGTCCAGGATGTTCGCGTCGTTGAGGTCCAGCGTCTCCATATTGACGAAGGGAGCGAGCGTCTCGGGATTCTTGATGGTGACCAGGGAGACCCGCAGATCCTTGAGCTGCGTATTCACGTTCAGGCGCTTCAGTCCCGGTTCGCCGAGACGCAGATAAGCCAGCGTCGTCAGGCCGGCCTCGAACTTTACCAGTTTCTTCGAGTTCGCGAAGTAGTCGAACATCTCCTCGCCGAAGGGCGACTTGATATCGAATGTCGGACTCCACACACGCGCGGGAAGCAGCGCCTCCTGCAGTTCCGGAAGCCTGCTCAGCGGCTCCATGTCCTTGGGATCCACCAGCGTTCCGTGCATGTCGACGCCCGCAATCCGGAAAGCCTTTTCCGGCAATTCGAAAGGATCGCTGGTGTAAGCAAGCGCCCCGTCCACACGCACGCGGCCGCCCTTGCGAAGCACCCAAAGCGCGACGTCGCGGTCGTCGGAAGGAACTTCGGCGCTCATTCCGGCTTGAAGGGCCAGGATGCAAAGCAGTGGAAGCAGGCGGCGCATACGGAAATTGCAGGCAAGAAAAGGATATCAAATAACCGCGGGATGGTCTTCAGGTGGGCCCTGCGTGCTGCTCATTTCAGTCGGATCGACAAAATAGCATGCAATCACCCCTGCGATTGCGATCAAGCTTCCCGAGTACAGACCCCATGACCATCCCGCCCGGGCAGCGATGAGTGGCGTGAAGACCGGCGCCAGAAAGCCCCCGATGTTGCCGCCGGTATTCAGGATCCCGCACGCCGCACCCACCTGCTTGTCTGCCACCTCGATAGCGCAGGCCCAGAAGGGCCCTTCGCACCAGGATGCGAAGCCGGTCGCGAGTGATAGCGAAATGACCGCAGCCGCTGTTCCCGCCACGATCGTCCCGGCAAATAGCAACACACCACCCAGGCCCAGGCCGATCATGGGAACCACGCGGCGGCCGAATTTTGCGCCGTAGGATCGGGTAAGGTGATCCGAAATCCATCCTCCGAGCGGCATCATGATTCCCATCGTCAGGAAGATGATGGTGGTGTAGGTTGCGCTCCGGGTGAACCCCACCTGGCGAACTTCCCCAAGATAGTAATAGATCCAGTAGTAGAAGATGTATTGGAAATAGTTGAGCGTGAAGTATGCCAGCGTGAGCAGCATGAGATTTCGGTTTGCAAATAGCCGGCGCCAGAGTGCGGGGGCCGCCACATCCATCGGGTGGTTGACCGGCGCACCCTCCGGATAATCGCGAACCGACCAGAACCACAGGAGACCCAACCCCGCGGTCGCAATGCCGGCGATCAAGAAAGACACACGCCACTGATACACCCCGATGAGCCAGGAAAACAGCATAGGCGACACCGCGCCGCCCAGCGACGACCCGGCGATAATCAATCCCTGCACGGCGCCCTGATGCGCGATGGGAATCCAATGCGCGGTCATTCTGGCACAAGCGGGGTAGAGCGGAGCGGTTCCGATTCCGAGTCCGAGGCGGATGGCAATGAGCGCCGGTATCACGCCCATCAGAGAGCCGAGCCCCGGCTTGCCGCCTAACGCCGTCAACCCTGTGAACAGTCCAGCCGACAGGTTCATCAGAAGGAGCGTGAACCGCGGGCCGAGCCGGTCCGCGACATGTCCGCCAGGGATCATGAACATCGCGTAGCTCAGGATGAATGCCGAGTACACACTTCCCATTTCTGTGGCGGAGATGTCGAACTCCTTCATAATCTCCGGACCGGCAATCGACATGATCGTGCGGTCGAAGTAGCTCATCACGCTGCAAGCGATCATCAAGCCAACGACTGTGATCTGTTTCCGGTGCGAAACCATGGTCAGGCTTTCGACCAGTAATGGAAGGCGTACTGCCGGCGGCAATCCTCACGGAGCGCCTCTTCGTCGACGGTTTGGACCGCGAGGCGCGACGGCGAGAGCGGTGATAGATCCATCCGTGGTTGGCCGGAAATAATCCATTCCGCCAGCAAGTCGCCGATGATGGGCGCGATCGTCAGGCCGCCGACACAGCACCCGCCCGCAACGTAAAAGCCGTGTATTCCCGGCAACGGGCCTACTATGTGCTCGCCATCCGCGGTCATGGTTGGCAGGCCGCCGCGGTGTACCTGAACCGCGATATCGCGCAACACGGGAAGCTGGTCGGCTACCTTGTCGATGAGGCCGCGCAGGATCGACAAATCGAGCTGCACATCATCGATACTAAAACCCGACGGGAGCTTCTCCATATCGAATTGCAGCGGATCGGATTCGTAGCCGCCCACCATCAAGCCTCCATCCGCCGGCCGGACGTAAACGTTGCAATCGATCACACGTGTGATCGGGTGATGAGATTCGACACCCGGGATTCTCTCCGTAATCAGCAACTGATGACGCGTCGCGATAGCGCCCACTCGCGTGCCGGCGAGACTGCCCACCAGACGCGTCCAGGCGCCCGCCGCATCCACGACCACCGGCGTGCGAATCTCGCCGCAATCGGTAATCACACTTGTGATCTGGCCATCCTTCGTACCGAAGCCGATTACCGTAGTGTTAGGGAGAACCGCCGCTCCGAGTTTCGCCGCAGCGCGCGCATAACCTCGGGGCACCTGTCCCGGCTCCAGGTAAATGTCGTCGCGAACATAAGTGACCGCGCGAATGCCCGTCGGCTCCAGGAAGGGCATCAACTCCGCGGCTTTGGTGGGGGAGACCAAATCGATATTCACCCCCAACTTCTGTCCGAGTTCGACATTACATCGTAGTTGCCGTTCGTGATCGGCAGTCCGGGCGATCCGCAGGGAGCCCGGCTGAAAATAGACCATTGCTTCGCCCGTCTCGGCCGCGAAGCCTCTTATCTTCTCGACCCCCATCGTAGCGAGTCGGGTCATCAGTTCCGACTCGCGAATCACCGACGATAACCCCGCCGCGCGAGGCGAGGTCTGGGAGGCAATCGCGTGTTTATCGATCAAGGCAACAGGAGTGACGCCGCCCCTTGCCAAGTGATAGGCAACGCTCGATCCCAGCGCCCCCGAGCCGATTACGACGGCTGCCGCTTCTTGAAGCATTCGACGAACAAAATACCACACCGGCCGTTCGTGCCCGTTTCAGCGGCAGCCCATCGAAACACTTCGCGGTGCACCGTGTAGATTGGGATTCCGGGGCCTGCCCGGGTTGATGGAGTGGAGCCATCCAGATAAGATCGGTGGGTTGATAATGTTAGCCATGGGAATTCTCCGCGCGGCCGGGCACGCCGCGATTGGCCGCCGGGCGTTCTTGCCCAGCCTCTTGGCCCTCGGAGGTTTACGGGTGCTACGGGGCCAAGCCAGCTTGGGTACGTGCGCTCTCCAGAATTCTCCCGAACCTTGGTCCCGTTTTCGCGGGCCTAACGCCTCGGGCCTCGCCACCGGATCAGGCTACCCGATCGAGTTCGGTCCCACCAAAAACGTAATCTGGAAGCGGCCTTTTCCGATGGGCAAATCCTCGCCGGTATTAACTGCCGATCGGATCGTTCTGACAGCGGACACGAACGATCGGCTCCAGGTGATTTCCATCGATCGCGCAACCGGCAAGACCGTTTGGGAGCGCTCGCTAGCCCGAGCGCGCAGCGAGTTCAAGCGGGCTCTGAACCACGGGGCGAGTTCGTCGGCAGCCATCGAAGGAACCAATGTCTATGCGTTTTTTGGCGATTACGGCATCGTCTCTTACGATGCCGATGGCAGGGAACGCTGGAAAACACCGTTAGGACCGTTTTCCAGTCTTTGGGGCATGGCAACGTCTCCGGTGATTGCCGGCGATACTGTCGTCTTGTTGTTGGAAGGCATTGTTCATTCTTTTATTGCCGGTTTCGATCGGAACTCCGGACGCAAAAAGTGGGAGGTTGAGCGGCCCCCGTTCGCCTTGAACTACTCCACACCCGTCCTTCGTTCGAGCGGCGGCAACCGGTGCGAAGTCCTGGCTCTTGGTCCAAATGAGTTGGTTGCGTATGACCCAACTAACGGCGAGCGTCGCTGGAGCACCAAGGTTCTGCCGGGATCGATCGTTGCGAGTCCCACCCTCGGGGACGACGACACCCTGGTCTCCATGATCTTTCCGTCGGAGAACGGTCGCGCGTTTCCGGACAGGGACGGAGATGGCATCGTGACTGCCGCTGAGATCTTGGCGCTGTCAGGCGACCCTGAGATAACCCGGGTGGAACAGATGATTGCCGATGAAACGGGAAACCGCGACGGGAAGATTACGCAGGAAGAATGGACTTTGTTTTGGCGCACACAGCAAGGAAAACCTGCAATTACCGCGACCAGTATCGGCGCGCCCGGCGAGGAAGCGCCGAACCGGGGAACGCGCTGGTCCTACAGCAAGGGAGTGGCCCGCGTCGCGACCCCGCTCATCTATGACGGAATCCTGTATTTCGTAAACATGGGAGGAATTCTCACCGCGCTCAACGCTAAGACTGGAGAAACTCTGAAGGTGGCACGGCTTCAATGCGCGGTGGATAACTACTACGCTTCGCCAGTGGCAGCCGCCGGCGTGGTGTACTTCACCTCGGAGACGGGCAAAGTCGTAGCGGTCCGCGCGGGAGCCGACTGGAGCGTCCTCGCTTGCAACGATTTGGATGAACCCTGCTACGCCACGCCTGCTCTCTCTGAAGGCAGGATCTTCGTTCGGACGTCGCAGTCGCTTGCCTGCTTCGGGAAGACCTCGTAGCAATCACTGCCACCGTGCTGCGCTCGGCCGGATCGTCATCAGACAGACCAGTAGTTCGATTGGCCGAACGCTGACTTGCTTCGCGCAGCGGGCAAGAAGGCCAAGTCACGCGGTCATGGATCCCCTGGAGGTTGTTGTTGGGGAACTTGCTGCTTGGCGGCATCAAGTTTAATGCGGCATCTGCTATCCAAAGCACAGCGAACAATCGGCTGGTATGCATGCGATGATTCTTTCTCAGCCGGGTTTGATTGTCCTATATTAATAGAACCTCCGAGACTCTTATGACTCGTATCTGGCTTGCCTGTCTAGGCGCCTATCTGGCGGTACACTCGCTTGCCGCTCAGGGCGTGTCCGGCGCGGTGTCTCCCGGATTGCCGCGGCCGCCGGAACGGCCCGCCCTTCCTCCGGGGTACGCTATGGATTTCCAGCGGCCGCCTACCTACCGGCTGTCGCCGCTGAGTACTGCGGAGAGGAGTCGCGCGCGAAGCCGGCGGTTGCCGCAAAAGGGGGTAGCGCGGGCGATGCCTTCGCAGGCGCTTCGGCTTGCGACGGTCGCGACCCTGCCCAATGGTCGCCGTCTGTGGCGCGCGTCGATTTCGTCGCCTGGCGCGAGCGGGCTCCGCGTGCATATCACCCACTATAACGGCGGCGCGGGGCAGGTATGGATTTACACACGCGTGCCGGATGGCGGGCAGCCGCAAGTGGAGGGTCCGTTCACCGGCCGCGGCCCGTTTGGCGATGGCGATGTCTGGACCGGCGTGCTCGAGGCGGATTCGGTGGAGATCGAGTATCTGGAATCCGCGCCCGGAACGATGCGCGCGTTCCCGCCCTTCAAGCTCGAATCGGTGGTGCACACCTGGAGCCAGGCGATCTTCACCATGCCGGCCGAGAGCGATTTCCCCGGCGCAGTGCTGGCCCAGGCCATCGGCATACCGCGATTGTTCGGTGAGCGGTCGCCATTCCAAGGCGAACCGTCGGCGTCCATCGATGGCGCGGAGGCGGGCAACACGCCGGCGGTCGCCTACTGTCATCTGGATGCCATCTGCTACAACACGTACAAAGACATCGCACCCGGCATCGTGCGCATGGAGTTTCAGAGCGACGACGGCGGCGAATACGTCTGCACCGGCGCCATGATCATCACCCGTGCCGGCACGCTCCGTCCCTATATGCTGACGGCCAACCACTGCATCAGCTCCAATACCGAGGCCCGCTCGCTGATCTCGTACTTTCGCTACCAGACACCGTCCTGCGGCGGAGCAGTGCCGAGCCTGAGTGGTTTGAACCGCATCGTCGGTGCGACCTACCTTGTGGGCGCTCCGATTTCGCAGGGCGATTACACGCTGCTCCTGCTATCGGCCAACGCTCCGGCCGGCACGTACTACCTTGGGTGGAACTCGTCCACCACAGCCCTTGCAATCGGCGGAAGCGCCAGCGGGATTCATCATCCGGCGGGCTCTTATACGCGAGTCAGCTTCGGTAATCGGGTGGATGATCGTGATTCCAATGTTGCAGGCGAGCTCGCGCCCTCCAGCCTCTACTGGCGCGTCGCCTGGAGTGAGGGCAAGACGGAGGGAGGCTCCTCCGGATCGCCGCTGCTGAATTCGAACTATCAGATTATCGGCACGCTGACCTATGGTCCGAAGTTGCCGTCCGGGTCTACCGTCTGCGATATCGATCCGGAGATCAGCGGCTACGGACGCTTTTCCAACACCTACACCAACGGTGTGCGCGCTTTTCTTGAAGACACTGCGCCGCCGTCGCTCAGCGCCACGCCCGCGTCGATGACTTTCACTGTCGTCGGCGGCCGGATTACCGGCACCGCATCGCAGACCATCACCATTCGCACGGATAGCACGACCGCCGTCCCCTATTCGTTGAAGCTCTCCCAATCCTGGATGCGAGCCAGCGTCACTTCCGGTAACGTCACCGCCGCTGCACCTGCCAGCGTGAGCATCACTCTCGATCCTACGGCATTCTCCAGGAGCACCACTGCCACCGGCGCCATTACGATTTCATCCGGCACTCTTACTCCAATCGGTATTACGGTTACGGCCAATGTGACGGTATCGGCTTCCAAAGTTACGCTCTCCTTGAATCCCAATCCGGTGCCTCAGGGCATCACCGACGCGGATGGTTACGCCTGGTTCTACACACTCAACCTCGCGGAAACCGGCGGCGTAGCCACCCGCGTGACCTCGCTCAAGATCGCCGGGTCTGATTATGCCTCGAGCATCGTCGATTGGTTTGGAACCGATCAACTCCCGGCTGGTGGCGTGCTCAGCGCTTCCCTGCGAAGCCGCAACCTGACGGTCCCGGTCAATCGTCTCTTCGAAGCCGCGGGTGTCGATTCGCCCACCGGCACCGCGTGGAACACGTCGCTGACAGCGCCGTTCCAGGGCCGTCCCACCCACGCCATCTTGACCATGGACAGCGCACCCGCGCCGATTCGCCAGAATGCCTCCTCCACCAACTGTCCTTGGTACCAGCAACTGGTGCTGACCGAAACCGGCGGTTTTGCCGGGACCATCACCGATTTCACTCCGAGCGCCGGATGGTCCCTCAACGCGTCCCTCACCGATTATTGGGGCACCGCCGCGCTCCCCGCCAACGGCTCGCTCCGCGCCGGCATCTGCTGGACCGGCGTGACCGCGCCCGATGCGGTAACGCTGCAGGTCACTGTCGTGGACACAACGGGATCTACGGTCCGCGCCTCCGCAAGCGGCAACTTTACCGGCCCTTCGGCGAATGCAACAACGATGTCGGTCTCCAACTCGTCGGTGCAGTTGAACGCGGCCGCCAATTACACTGCTGCGGTGTCTTCAAATGTTTCACTCACTATGGGCCGCAATTCCGCCGAATGGACGGGCCGGCTGATCTTTCCGAATAACGCCAATTCCGACTGGCTCTCGGTCTCGCCCCTCTCGGGTTCGGGCTCGGCCGCCCTTAAAGTGTCCGCCGGGCTCACCAGACTCGCCGCGGATACATACTCGGCCACGCTCGCGCTGCATAGCATTGACGCCGTACCATCGGTGATCAACATTCCGCTGCGCTTCGTCGTCGGTGCGAGCTCGACTGCTCCTGTATTGAATCCGGCTGGCATCGTGAACAATGCCACCTATACAGCCGGTGCCGCGCCGGGGATGATTCTCTCGGTATTCGGCTCGCGCCTGTCCAACGGAGCCCAAGCGGCGGCCAGCGTTCCATTGCCACTCACCATGCAGGGGACGACGGCCACAGTCAACGGCCGCCCGGCCCCGCTGTATTACGTCTCGCCCGGACAAATCAACATGCAGATCCCGTACGAGACTGCGCCCGGCACTGCCACACTAGCGATCACCGTCGCTGGTCAAAGTGCATCGCAGCAGTTCCAGGTCTCGTCCACCGCTCCCGGAATCTACACTTCGGACGGAAGGAACATCGTCCCCATCAACCAGGTGGCCCGCGGCGGGTTCGGCGTCCTTTATGTGACAGGCCAGGGCGCCGTGGTGCCGGCGGTCGTGACCGGCGCTGCGCCCGATCCCTCGACTCCCATCGCCAGTCTGCCGGCACCCTTAGGCTCTGTAGGCGTTACGGTGGGCGGCATTCCGGCCCGGGTTACCTTTGCGGCGATCCCTTACTTCCTGGCCGGTGTCATTCAGGTGAACTACCAGTTGTCGGGCGACACCCCATCAGGCGTGCAGCCCGTGGTCGTGCGAGTCGGGAGCAATCTGAGTCCCGCGGCGTACGTCTTTGTGCCGTAAGTTTTTCGTCACCAGGGAATCCTGAGTCCAATTCCGTTGCCCCTTACACTGAAAAAAGGGAGTACTCAATGAGCGACGGTCGCGAAGAGCGAGAAGAACTCAAAAAGCGCCGCGAGCAGGAACAGCGAGAGAATCGAGAGGACCGGGTCGACCCTGGCGACGTGGATGAATGCGAGCCTGAACGGGTGGACTCATAGCGGATCTCGTTTCTATCGCACACCGGATTGATCTTCGTTTGCAGAGAACATATCGCCGGTATCCGCCATGCGCCCATGCGCGCCGGACATTTCCGTCGACGCCGCCTCCGTATAGCGAACTTCAGTAAGCTGGTTCGCATGCCGTCATATCAAGGTAAAGCGATCAAAGCGGGTTCCACCGACATAGAGAGCATTCGCGCCATTCAAGACGCGCTCAACACCAATGGCTGTGGACCGGTAAAAGTGGATGGCGTCTTTAGCGCCGAGACTCAGGAAGCGCTCCAGCTCTTCCAGGCACGATCGGTCGATTTTGAAGGCTCGCCGCTGACCGTGGATGGAATTGTAGGGCCAATGACCTGGGCAGCTCTGTTCAAACAGAAAGTAGTTCGGTCAGCACGGCCCGCTGCCTCATCGTTGGCAGGGGCGGTTCTTCAGGTGGCAGCGGCTGCGGTGGGAGTGATGGAGCAGCCGCCAGGATCGAATCGCGGTCCGGAGGTCGACCAATACCTCAGGAACGTAGGACTGAATCCCGCGTCCGGCAGTTTCGCCTGGTGTGCCGCCTTCATCTATTCCTGCTTCAAGGACGCGGCCGCGGTGCTTGGCGTACCGAATCCTTGCGTCAAGACGGCGGGCGCACTTGCCATATGGAATCTCGCCGGACCGAAGGGTATCCGCCGGCTGACGCCCGAGGAAGCCAAAACCGATCCCACGTTGGTGACGCCGGGCATGGTCTTCGTGATCTCCACCGGCGGTGGCCATGGACACGTCGGATTTATCGAGAAGGTCGCCGGCGTGGTCCTAACCACCATTGAAGGCAACACAAATGACGGCGGATCGCGCGAAGGCATCGGCGTCTTCCGCCGGAACGGTCGCCGGATCGGCGACATCAATCAGGGATTTGTAGATTTCACCGCGCGCGTTTGACCATAAGCGGCGCGCCCAAGTTCAATTGGCAATCAGTCGCAGCCGATGATGAAATCAACCTTGAGGCTGCCGGTGCCTGTCGTGCCGGTCGCGCACCCGGCACTGATGGCGACTGACGAGCCCATGCCATCGTTGCGATAGTAGGCGCCGCCTCCATTGCTGCTCGACTTGGCCGCCCGCGCGACCGCGAACATGTTCCCCGCCGGCATCGGGTTGCCCTCTATCCCGAAATTCCCGGTAGCGCCGTCGAGCCACCATCGGCCCGGTAGCACTGACCCTAAGAGCGAATAAATGTACCGAGCCTCAACCAGGTTAATCTGGCGTCCGTTAATGAAGACCCCGGTGCTTCCCCCCGAAGCCTCCGGCGTGAGTGGGCCGAAGTTGTGTCCGGGTCGAAGTACGCCGAACGCCTCCCTGCCGCGTACTCCCCAAAGACCGCTCCGCGAATCGTACCAGAAGTCGCCGCCCAGGGGCCGGACGCCGTATACGCGGATAAACTCGCTCTTCTGCTGTTCTGTGAGTGCCTTGCCGTTGATGATAGTTTGAGGGCCGGCAGCGGTAGGCTGCGCTGAAGCAACCGTGCCCGTGAGTGTGATCACTGCCAGAATCAGCGGTCTGAACTTCTTCATGACGATTATCAGGCAACTACCGCGCCAAACATAAATGATTTACCTGCAGATGCTTAGATGCCACGGCGGAGTACGCTGTCCACCACGCATACAGCTTCGTGCCCATGAAATGGACACGAGCCCACTAAGCGTGTCCCTGCTCCGAACGTCGCTACCCGGTCTTCGACGTTTGCCGGCACACCAAGGTCAGGATCGATAGCGCCAAACCGGCAAGCAGTATGGTCGATGGCTCCGGCACCGGCGCCGGCTGCGCTTGTACAGTCACCGACGCCGGGGCGGTGGCGCGTTGGCCATACAGGTGGCGACTGTCGTCCGGGTCGAACTCCGCCGTGTTCGGATCGTCTACATAGGCGTCGTACGTCAATCCCATTGCGCCGCTCGAGACATCGCCGATCGGCTGAAAATCGTTGACGAGGTATGGTCCGATGCCGGTGTGCAGAAGGGCGTCGAAACTCTGGGTCGAGGTCGTATGGGGATAGATCACCTCGAACGCTTGCAGCAGCCAGATCTGCGCCGGGTCGGTCGGGAGGAAGCCCGTGAACACTCCGTTGTTGGGCGAGAAATCCACGCCGGTGATCACCACGTAGAAGGAAGTTTCATTGGTGAACTGGAAGTCCCAGCCGATCGTCTCTCCGGGCGCCCCGGCAATGTCGCCTGTCAACAAAGTCAGGGTTGCGGCATCCGCGGTGGCGGCGAGCGCCGCCACCATAACCAATTGCAGGATCTTATTCATTTCCGGTCTCCTATCTCAACTGGTTTACGAGCGTGGTCAGCCCGACCGACGAACCGCTATTGGCTGAAAAGATCGTAGTCAAGGAGAACCTGGCGGTGTCCCCACACGATGAAAAGTCCCAGGTCACCGATGCGGGACTCGATCCTCCGGCGCCGATGTTCCCCAGGGAGATGGGAAACGCCGCAGGCGAAAGCCGGACAGGAACACAAGACGCGCCGAAGGTCTGCGTGAGCTGGATACCGTGGATCTGCGCGCCATAGGCCGTTCCCGGACCGCTATTGGTGAGCGCGATTGTCCAGAGGCGGCTGGATTGCAGTCCCGACTTCCCCGTGATGGCAGCCGTAAGGTTTGCCGGAGGTGTCGCCAGGAAGTTGCCGGTGACGCTCTTCGGCCCGTTCATCAAGAGTTGTTGCGGGGTAGTGGTTCCGGAGAGCCCTCCCGTGAATCCGTTGAACAGATATCCCGGGCTGGGCACAGCCGCTACGGTCGCGACGGTATTCGCGGCGTACCACGCGGCCCCCGTCACAGATCCGCCGGAGGGCGGACTGGAGGCGGTGCTTAGCTGATACTCGGCCCCGAAACTTGCGACATATGCTATGTCCTGCTGCGGTGCCGGCAGAGTGCGCGAGTTGGCCGCGACACCGTCATACCAGGATTGAAAGGTGTAGCGCTGTCCGGCCGAGGGTGAGTAAGGGCTGGTGAAGGCAATCGTGCAGCTGACCAGCAGGGTGAGCTTAGCGGGAGCTCCCAAGGCGCCCACTGGGCAACCCTGGCCGCTCAGAACAAACTCAAACTTCTGTCCTGGATAATTGGTGTTGATGGTGACGACTGGCGCTTGGAACGCATAGACAGGTTTATTCGATGCGCCCTCCATGCCGCCGGTAATCAGCGTGTCGTTGCTCAACGCCATGGACCAGCCCACGGGTCCGCCATCCGAGGCAATGAGCTTCTGGTGCTGGGTCCACAAACTGCCGGTGCGCAGGAACACATACGCGGCGTTCGTTCTTAGCCTGTTTGGCGAGCCGACCACCGCCGTGTTCCCACTGAGCGCGACAGAAAATCCGAAAATGCCGTCCGCCGAGCCGTCCTGGGCGGAAAGCTTCTGCTGCTGGGTCCAGAAATTGCCGCTGCGCACAAACACGTGAGCCGAACCGGGGCTAAAACCGTCCCCCCCGCCGATCAACACGGTATTCCCACTCAACGCGACAGAAGAACCGAAACCGTTCGCTCCATCCGAGGCGAAAAGCTTCTGCTGCTGGGTCCAGACATTGCCGCTACGTACAAACACATAAGCCGCACCCTGCGGGGAGGCGAGCGGCGCGCCAATCACCACCGTATCTGCGCTGAACGCAACCGCCGAGCCAAAAAAATCTCCGCCGCCGCCGTCGGAAGCAATGAGCTTCTGCTGCAGGGTCCAGACGTTGCCGTTACGGACAAACACAGATACCGCACCATTCCCGTCTACAGGGTCGCCGATCACCGCCGTGTCTCCGCTGAGCGACACAGAATGAGCGAAACGACCCAAGCCGGCGAGCTTCTGCTGCAGGGTCCAGACGCCGCTGCTAACCACAAACACATAGGCGGCGCCGCCGCCCGGCGCATAGGGCGCGCCGATCACCAGCGTGTTCCCACTCACCGACGCTGCGTAGCCGAACAGGTCGCCGGCGCCGCCGTCCGGAGCAGTGAGCCTCTGGATCTCTACCCACGCGCCGAGGCTTCGCATAAAGACGTAGGCCGCGCCCTTATAAGAACTGTTTCCCACAGCGCCGATCACCGCGGTGTCGTCGCTCAACGCCACGGACCAGCCGAAATAGTCACCTTCCTTGCCATCCGACGCGGTAAGTCTGGCGCGCTCGAGGAGGGGGTCGATCGTCAACGGGTACTGCGCCCCGTTGTCCTCCACGATCAGCCGGATCTCGCTTCCCGACACCTCCATATGCGACGCCAGGGGTCGGCCCGCCGCATCCCAAGCCTTGAGACCGCCATAGCGCAACACTGTTCGTCCGTCGCGGACTAGCTCCACTGCAGACGCTGATTCCAAGCGGGGCACGAGATTCCCGTTTACGGCCAGCGAGACACCGAGCGCGCCTTCGCCTTCCGGGCGGACATGGAGCGTGAAGCCCTGCTCCAATCCAAACCTGCTGTTGACGTACCACTCCGTGACGGGACCGCGCCGGTACTCGATGCGGTCGCCCTCGGCATGGACCTCGGGAGCCGCGGCGGTTTGCATGCTGCCCGGCCGGCCCCACCCCGCAATCGAGATTCGAAAATCGCTGTCGTCCGCCCGCACGGCGGCAGACGCCCCGTCGAACTCGACGCCATATCGCTGACTCGGGTTGTATGCCTTGTGGCCGGCGCCGGCGGCCTCCACCGCGTGGCGCCTCTGATTGAACGCGGCCCGCAAGTCCGGTGGAAGGCTCTCCAAGCTGCGGGACGAATCGTTACGGAGGTTCCCGCCCGTGCGAAGCGGCGTCGCGGCCAGCGTAAGGGCCAGGCCCACCATTCCCATCGTCGTAGTGACCTGGCTACGAAGTATCGTCTTCATGATTCGCCTCCCGGCTTGCTTCTTACCCCTAGGGGCGAGCAGGCGTCCGGATTGCGCAGAAGAAAATTAGAAAAAAATGAGGCGTGCTCCGAGCCACGCGTTTCTAAACCTTCCGGCGACCCGGCCACGGCCCAGGCGACCCACCCTCGCGGACGCCATCCTGCCGTCCTCCGGCAACCATTCCGGTTTTGAGAGAATTTCCAGAGAGCGTATGGCTTTGGAGCAGCCCAATTTGAATCCGGAGACGGTCGCCCGGCTCATGCGCGAACTGCGGCACGGGAGCCTGGCGGCAAAGCAGGAGCTGATCAGGCATCTCTACCCGGAGCTGAAGCGGCTCGCGGCCGCCAAGATGAAGCATGAGCGCGTGAACCACACCCTGCAACCGACGGCCATCGTCAACGAGTTGTACCTGGAATTGCTGAAGGTCCGCGGGCTCTCCGAC
>JADMIO011413719.1_pt1 | contig 27894 bp, 25 predicted proteins | sample 8958161 | NCBI WGS metagenome assembly JADMIO01 (sample SAMN16585339, study PRJNA669376) | soil metagenome | isolation source: Crop rotation soil | place: USA: Cullars Rotation, Alabama | collected 2011
GGTAAATAAACCCGCCTCTAACACCAAACACAAGGGCCTTACCCGAGTGCGACCCGGCCATCCATGGCCTAGCCAGCAGGAACGCGCATCCTGCGCGCTGGAGGTACGCACTCGGGTAAGGCCCTTGTGTTTGGTGTTAGAGGCTGGAATATATACTCGCGATGTAGAAAGACGACCCTGTATCCAAGCAGAGCTTTTTACCTAAACTGTGGCCGTACCTAAACCAATGCAGATGCCATTGCCAATGCAGGCAACCGTCAACGGAACTGAAACGGGGCGGAGACGGTTGCGGTTGCGCCGAACGGCTGCGGAAAACAGTTTTTTTGATTTATGGTCCAATCTCCTCAGGTGAGTGGACAAGGTTCAGCGCTGACAGTCTGTCGTTTTGGAAAATCAATTCGTAGATGGCGCAGTTTGGGATTGCTGCTGGTTCTGTTCTCCATGTTTCTACAGAGTGGATGAGGCATCGGGTGAGTAGTCCGTGGGAGACTAGAATGACTTGTTTTTGATGATTGGCTTTAATTAATTTTTCTAGCACTGTTTGGATGCGAGTTAAGAGTTCGTGTTTGGACTCTCCTTCGGGGAAGCGGGTGTGCATGGTTGCTTCGTTGAAGGATGCCCATTGGGACCAAATTTCTAGGCCCATTTTAATTCTGATTTCTTCGCGTGTAAGTCCTTCGACTTGGCCTAAATTGACTTCTCGTAATAGTGGCTCGTAGTGAACGTTGGATGAGGTGCTTTCTCCAATGACTTTTGCTGTTTGAGCTGCGCGTTTAAGATCGCTAGAAATGATATGTGCGTCTTTTACTTTTAATCCCTTAAAAAAGTTGGCGGCTTGATTGGCTTGAACAAGACCTTTTTCATTTAAAGGAATATCCGTGTGACCTTGTAGTCGACCTTTTAAATTCCACTCGGTTTGTCCGTGGCGAACTAGGAAAATACTTTTAGATTGCATGCAATTAGAATGAAACAACTGCCCTCGATTAGGCAAGCCGATTTCAGTAATCTTTACCAAGCTCTGTTCTTTGCATGTTCTGCTTGTTAGAAGTTTGAGTTAGAAAATGCGAGGTGCGTATGCTTTCAAGAATTCTTTTGGTTTCGGCCTTTTTAAGCTTGCCAGTTTTTGCTGCAGAACCGAATTACCGTTGTTCTGTTTCAATGGCTTTAGAAGACAGTTCGCGCGGATTTTATAAAGAATTTGATATCGTTGCGGAAGAGCATTCACACGGAAACGGTGGACAAGAATTTGGTGATGGCGAAGACAAGTTAATTTTGTTAATGGATGTTCGTTGGCTAGCGATTGAATGGTATCGTGGTGACAAGTTGATCGCTAAAAGTTTTTCGTTGGTTCAGAATGACAGCAAAGAACATCGCGTATTGGGATTACAAAATCCAGAAAATCCTAATGAGCTTGTTATGCTAGGATGTCTGCCTCTTTAAAGAAGAAGCAGACACCATTATTTAAATTACCAAATCGTAATGCGATCTTTATCTGACAAAGTCATCGGATCGCCTTTCTTACACTGATAAGATTTTGCGAATGCAGGCTGTTGTTTCACTTGCTCATTGATGCGAGCAAAACCTAAAGCGTGTGGATCTGTCTTCAGTTGATTTTCGCGTGTTTTAGGCAGTTCGACTCCGCACCATAGGCGTGCATAGCTAGCATAAAACTTACGCTGATTTTCAGGAGTTTCTGGATTTTCTTTGAAAGCTGCGTGATAGGCGAAAGTTAAACCTACTAAGTCAGCTACGTTTTCTCCGAGAGTAAGCTGGCCATTATGACCGATCTTGTTGAACTGTTCGATCATACGTTGGCCACGTTTTTTAAATTCATTAACGTCGCTTTCGCTCATCCACTGAGACAAATTTCCAGCGGTATCAAACTTGGCGCCTTCATCATCGATGCCATGACCTAACTCATGTCCAATGACAGCTCCGACAGCGCCAAAATTTTCAAGTTCGGATTGGTTTCCGTCATAGAATGGATATTGAAGAATACCCATAGGCATAACGAATTTGTTTTCTGAAGGATTGTAGTAGGCATTGATAGTCAATGGTCCCATTCCCCAGCGGTCTTTATTTACTTTGTCTTTAAGCTCAGCGAATTCTTTCTTTGCTAAAGTCATTTGAAGTTTGTAAGCGTTGTCGAGGAAATGCTTATTTGAATACTTTTGCAATGGAACAAAATCCCACTCGCGATCATTCTGTGGTTTCACAAGTTGCAATCGAGCCTTTGACATCTTGTCGATAGCACCAGCCTTCGATTGTTCAGACAACCATGTGTTGGCTTTGACTCCCTCAACGATAGAGGCACGTACTTTTTCAGCAAGACGCACGAATTTAGCTTGGTCGAAATTAGGAAACAAGCGACCCATTAATTCGGCATCCAATTCTTTGTAAAAAGCGCGTTTCACTGTTGTTGTACAACGTTCTTGCAAATCCGGCCGCTCTGGAGGTCCCCCAAGAAACTTGTTCTTGAATACGAACATTTTTTGGAAAAATTCTGGATAAGCTTCATCCATCAATGGAGCAGCCGTCCGGAACAACATGACATCTTTTAGAGTTTCCAAATTTTCTTTGGTGATCAACTGTTCCATTGTTTTAAAGTTCTCTGGAGTCAGATCACGAATAGCCACCTTTTCAGGAATTTTCTTAAAAACAGGTTCTAGGTGCAAGAATGCGTATTTTTTTAGAAACTCTTTGCGATCGATATAGCGCTTTTGCGACCAAAGCTGACGCATTTCCGCCGGAACAGGATATGTTTTAGAAAATTCGACTTCGAAATTCAAAACACTATCTGCTTTTTTCTGGGCATCTGCTTCGCTGATTTTAGGATAAACTGTTTTGAAAAAATCTTTTAAAACGTCTTTGTAGGCAGTGACGACTTCAGGTTTGTCGTAGTAAGTCTTTTCAGGAAGAAATTGGAAATTTCCCATGAAAATAAAATCTTTGTTGTCCGAATTTTCCAAATTCGCATCAGAGCCAGAATCTAGATAATTGAATTTTCCCTCTAACAAGTTCTGAGTATTCAAAGCTAGCCAAGCATTCAAGTCTTTCAGCCCAGAGATCTTTTTTGTCCAGTCTGCAACATGCTTTTTTTCATCCATCTTACGTTGAGCTGTATTCATGCAAGACATGTAATAATCTTTGAATTGCAAAGATCGAGGAGACAGTTTTTTTTCTGCATTGATGTTTTTAAAAAAGTTTTTTGAAGACTCTAGAATACGCTCATGTGAATCACTGAACGAAAAAGTATGACGATTGCGATCGGGTCTGAGTTTAAAATTCTTTTCAGCGATCGAGCAGATATACTCATGAAAATCTTGGCAAGGACTGATTTCTTTGTTTTCAGGAAACTCTCGGCGTGCAGGGATTTCGCTAGAAGGCTCTGCAAAAGCAGAAGTAGCTAGAAATAAAAGAGAAATGAGGGACAAACTCACGATGTTTTTCATATTGGTTCTCCTACGAGCGATAATTTTCAACTGAGTTATCGTAAGAAGCAATAGCATTGAGTTAAGAATCTTTGTTTTACTGGACAGTTTTGTCGCGCCAAGACGAAACGTGACCGATCATGACCAATGTCCGTATAACTTAAAAACACAACGTGAGGAGACTACGTAATGATGAAACTGACAGCAGTAATTTTGGCAGCAGTATTGGGAACAGCAGCTTTCGCAGCGGAACAAATGACCTGCACATCTAAGGATAAAAAAGTCGAGCGCAAAGTTTATATTAAGCGAGCCGAAGCCGGGAAACCGCTTCCTTGCCAAGTGCAATATGTCAAAGACGGTGAAGATAAAATGGTTTATGAATTCAAGAACGAAGACCGTTGCCAAGAAAAAATGGATGCTTTGGTTGAAAAGCTAAAAGCGTCTTTTGACTGTCAGTAGTATATTAAGTTTCGGTTGGGAGTTTGAAGTCTGTACGGTCTGGAATTTGGAGTCCGGTTTGGGTTTGCTTGAGAGCCAGTCTTTTGCGGGATTCGACAGAGCACAGAGATTCAAATTCCTGAACTGGGTTTTCCTGTAAACACTTGCATGTTTTTTTCATCTTCTGCAAAAACTATTAAATCTAATCCGTACTCTTTGTTGTCTAACAGGTCCGTAGGAGTTGCCGCGAGAATCTGTAGGCCTTCTTCGGTTGTTTTGGCATCAATACCTGCGATCACTCGTGCTCCGGTTAAAAAGCAATTGTAAATGTATTTGCTGACGTCAATGTCTTGAATTTTATCAATCAATATAAAATCCGGAGCTGATCGCATCAACGTTTTTAGTTGGGCCAACTGTTGTCCTGGATGGTATTCAAGCTGTTGCGTGGAAATAGCGGCTGGTAAAGAGAATGAAGTTTTACTTTCCAACGTAGAAACGCCACCTCCATCAAGATCTCGAGGTGTTCCCTTTATGGTCCACTCGTTGTTTAAAGCATAAAGAAGACGAGTGCGCAGTGAATGGTTTGTAGAAATGACAAGTGCAAGTCCGCTGATCACGCGCTGAGGAAAACTCTGAAAATAATTTTCCAAAGTTTTACGATCGTTTTCTGAAAATGCAAAATCTTGCAGAGTAGGCAGCTTCATTGCTAAGTCAACTTTGGCTCATAGCGAGTTAAATTGAGCGAGTGTTGTTTTACAAAAGGCACCCACTTTTCATTCAGCAGGTTTTTAGCTTGAGAGAGATTGAGTTCTTCCGGCTTTGATATATTGGCGATCAGTTCTTGCAGAATCTGCTCTTGAACTTGGCCTGCTTGTTGAGCGAGGGAATATGGAATCAACGTATAAGTGATCATTCCATACCGAGAGCGATAGATATCTGAAAATTCTTTTTCAATCGTACTTTCGACTTTTTTCTTCAGTAGAAAATGCGCATCTCCGACTTTGTCCTTCATTTCAACAAAGTTTTCCAGAGCCATATCAGCAATCGCATTTGCATTGGGTCTTTGAATTTCATTGTATTGGTCAAGGGCTTTGCCCCAATTGCCCTGTGCACTTTGGATTAAGTTTAACAACGTCGTGCAGTCTTCAAAGCCACAATTCATTCCTTGTCCAAAGAAAGGCACGATCGCATGAGCGGCGTCTCCGATAAGTGCTACCGAATTTTGATAGACCCAACGATTCATTCGAACGGTGCCTAAAACCCCTTGCGGATTATGTGTAAAATCGTGAATGTAATTAGGCATCAGAGGAATTGCATCTGGAAATTCCGAGCTGAAAAGTTGTTCAACTATTTGCGAACCCTTTACATTTGAAAATGCCCAAGGATGATTTTCTTTTGGCAGATAGAGTGTGACAGTAAAACTGCCATCACGATTTGCCAAAGCCATCATCATATGAGTGCCTCGTGGCCAAATGTGCAGCGCATTTTTCTCGATCGGATGCACACTTTGAGTGCGATAGGGTAAATACAGCTCTTTGTAATCAGCCTCAAGCCAGTCAGTTTTTTCTTGAAATTCATTCGGAAAAGTTTCGCACAAAGCTTTGCGTACTTGCGAACCAGCACCATCGGCACCAAATACGACATCGTAGGTGTACGTGCTTTTCGGAGTTTGTATTTCTTTTTTTGCAAAATCGATTTTATCGATTTGCTCTTCGAATTGAACCATGGCTCCTATGGCTTCAGCTTCCGAGATTAAAAAATTATTCAAGTCAGCTCTTGAAACAGAAAGATTGCGTTCACTTTGATCGCGCCCATAGGGTTGATAAGCAAGCTCTCCGGTTTTTGAATGCATCATACGGCCATAGACAGGGACTGTTAGTGGCTGCACCTTTTCAGTCAGCCCTGCTAATTCGAGTCCGTGGATTCCGCGTGAAGTGATGATTAAATTGATCGATCTGCCTGCAGAGACTTGCTGGAGGCGAGGGTCAGGACGTTTTTCAATAACGGTAACGGCATAGCCTTGTTTTTTCAACAAGACGGCCCACAACGAGCCCACTAACCCTGCGCCGACGATCAAAATACGATTCATTGAAAAACTTCCTTCATCGCTTGAGCAACACGGAAAACATCCGCATAAGAATTGTAAAGTGGAGCTGGCGTCATACGAATAATATTAGGTTCTCGGAAGTCCACCATGCACCCGCGAGCACGCAGCTCTTGGCTTAATTTTTTTCCATCTTGTCCTTTGAGCTTCAGGCAAAGCATCGAACCTCGTTGCATGACCGAAGATGAGTATGCTGGGGTTACGATCTCGATTTTTCCCTCTAGATTTTGTTTTAACAAAAACTCTAAATAACTCGTAAGATGATCGCTTTTCTGTCGAAGGCTTTTCATGGTGGCCTTATCGAATAACTCTAGCGAGGCGCGCAAACTGGCCAATTGAAAAATCGGAGGATTGCTCAGTTGCCAGGCTTCGATTGTGGGAATGGGATCAAACTGTGGACCCATTTTAAAACGAGTCGTCTTGTTTGTTCCCCACCAGCCTTCGAAGCGTGGAAGATCTTTTTTGCCTAGATGATTTTCGTGCACGAAAGCTCCTGCGATACCGCCGGGCCCAGCATTTAAATATTTGTACGAGCACCACATGGCAAAGTCGACATTCCAGTCGTGCAAATGCATGTACAGATTTCCTGCTCCATGCGCTAAATTAAAACCTGCAAAAGCACCGACTTTATGAGCCGCCTGAGTGATCTTTTCGAAATCAAAACATTGGCCAGAAAGATAATTGCAATTTCCCAACATCACAACGGCGAGTGAGTCTCCGAGGGCGTTGATTTGTTGGATAATGTCTTCCGTCGAGATCGTCATATTTCCTTCTGTAGGCTTTAATTCAACAACAGCAGTAGCCGGATCCAATCCGTGAAAACGTGCTTGCGAATCTACCGCATACTTGTCAGAAGGAAATGTATTGTTCTCAATCAGAATTTTGAAACGCTTTTGATTAGGACGATAAAAACTGACCAGCATCAAATGCAAATTGACAGTTAATGAATTCATTGCAACGACTTCAGATTCACGCGCGCCGACAAGGCGGGCGAACATTCCAGTCACATTCTCATGATAGGGAAGCCAAGGGTGTTTTCCTTCAAAATGTCCTTCGACCCCGTACGTGCCCCAGCTTTTCAATTCTTCATTCAAATATGCATCCGCATTGTGAGGTTTCAGACCCAGCGAGTGTCCCGCAAAGTACAAATACTCTTCACCTGATTTTGTTTTAGGAAAAGCAAATTGCTCTCGAAAGCTGCGCAATGAATCTTGTTGATCAAACTTTAAAGCCGCGGCTAACGAGTTTTGTTCGGTGCTAAATTCCATCATAGTGCCTCGTTCGCAACGTTTATTGAGACTTCAGGAAGTGAATCCACTTTTAAACGTACATTCATTTTAGGTTGCAATTCGACGGCTGCTGTCGCTGCGCCAGCTAGGACAATCGAACCCGCTGGTAACTTACGGCCGCGCAATGCTAGCAGCTCGCAAAGTTGAATCACTGATATGACGGGATCACCCGAAATATCAATTGAGTTTCCTGATTGAGCGAGTTCATTGTTGACGTACATTTGCATTTTTAAATTTTTTAAATCCATGGACCGAAAGTTTTTTTCCCATGGGCCCACTACGAATTGAGAAGAAGAGGAATTATCGGCGATCACATCTTCCATTGAAAAATATTTAAAATGCTCGTACCGAGAATCCAAAATTTCCATGCAAGCTGCAACCGCTGAACAGCTTTCAAGAACTTGTTCGTGCGTGACCTTACCCGAAAGTTCTTTGCTGATTAAGAACGCGACCTCGGGTTCAATCTTGGGGTGAATCTGTCCTGGCAGTCGGTACGTGCCCCCATCAGCCACCTGCATTTTGTCTGTCAGCTCACCATAAAGTGGAGCGTCCAAATTCATCTGCTTGCGCTTGGCTTCAGAGGTCAAACCCATTTTAAAACCGATCCATTTTTCATGATCGTCTTTCAGGCGATGCAGAATGCCTTTTTCTTGGATTTCATAGGCCTGAGGGCGTGTTAAGTCGGTCCATTCCTTCGAAATTTGTGAGAGAGGTTGGGCTTTTTTACGAGCCTGGTACAACACAGTGGCCCAATGTTGGGTATTTTTCGTTTCCAAGGGAGTCTTCCTTGTTAGGATGTTCATTTTGTAATATTCCTAATTAGCACAAGGTTCAACATTGGATACGGGGTATCTATGCAAAAAATACGAAATTTCATTCGAGGAGAATGGGCTGAACCCGCTTCTGGCCAATATGTGGACAATTTCAATCCCAGTCGTGGAACTGTGTATTCGTGGATTCCGCGATCGAACTCTCAAGATGTGGAGTTGGCAATTACAGCGGCCGAGGAAGCTTTTCCTGCGTGGTCGCAAACTTCGGTAGAAAAACGTGTCGCTATTTTGCGCAAAATGGCTGCCGGAATTTTAACTCGTCTGGATAGTTTGGCTTTAGCTGAATCGCAAGACAATGGAAAACCTATCTCTGTGGCGAAATCTGTGGATATTCCTCGTAGTGCACGTAATTTTGAATTTTTCGCCGATGCGGTCACGCAATTTCATGGTGAAACTTTTATGTCAGACAATGGGACGATGAATTACACCGATCATTCGGCGTTAGGAGTCGTTGCGTGTATTTCTCCATGGAATTTGCCTTTGTACTTGCTGACTTGGAAAATTGCTCCAGCATTAGCAATGGGAAATACGGTTGTGGCAAAACCTTCTGAAGTCACTCCAATGACGGCATTTATTTTGGGAGAAGTCGCACAAGAAGCAGGACTGCCTGCTGGAGTTTTAAATATCATCCATGGCACCGGCCCAGAGGTCGGTGATCCTTTAGTGAAACATCCCAAGATCAAAGCTGTGTCTTTCACGGGAAGTACAGCGACAGGTCGAAGCATTGCCTCGGGAACAGCTCATCAATTTAAAAAATTGGCTCTTGAAATGGGAGGAAAAAATCCCAACATCGTTTTTGCTGATTGCGATCGCGAGAAAGCGATCAGTGAAAGTGTGCGCGCGGCATTCTCGAATCAAGGACAGATTTGTCTTTGTGGTTCACGCATTTTTATCGAGCGACCTTTTTATGAAGAGTTTCGAAAAAAGTTTGTTGAACAAGTTGAAAAAATCAAGCTGGGCGATCCTATGTTAGCCGATACACAAATGGGGGCTTTGGTTTCAAAGTCTCATATGGAAAAAGTTTTAAGTTATATTGAACTAGCCAAGATTGAAGGCGGAAAGATTTTAACTGGAGGCTGTCGTGCTTTGATGACAGGCGAGCTCAGCGAAGGTTATTTCGTGCAACCAACAGTTGTCGAAAATCTGGATTTTCGTTGTCGTGTGAACCAAGAAGAAATTTTTGGTCCAGTTGTCACTTTGACTCCGTTTGATTCTGAAGAACAAGTTTTAGAAATGGCGAACTCGACTGTTTATGGATTGGCTGCTTCAGTGTGGACGACGAATTTGCAGCGTGCACATCGAATGGCAAAAAAAATCGATAGTGGCATTGTGTGGATCAATTGTTGGATGTTACGGGATTTGCGAACTCCATTCGGAGGCATGAAAGAATCTGGCATGGGACGCGAAGGCGGAATGGAAGCGTTGAAGTTTTTCAGTGAAGTCAAAAATATTTGTATAGCTATGCAATGAGGAAGAAACATGAGTGACACGAATTCATCTCGAGCACCAGAACCTGTAGGAATGTATCCTCACGCAAAACAAGTGGGGAATTTGTTATTTTTATCTGGAGTCGGTCCACGTGAACGTGGGACCAAAAAAATTCCTGGAGTTGAGCTGAATGCAGATGGAACCATTCAAAGCTATGACATCGCGACTCAATGTCACAGTGTTTTTAAAAACGTAAAAGCGATTTTGGAAGACTCGGGTAGTTCTTGGGAAAATCTGGTTGATGTCACAGTTTACTTAACCAATATGAAAAGTGATTTTCCGACCTACAATAAGTTGTGGGCTGAATACTTTCCGGGCAACAAGCCGTGTCGCACAACTTTGGAGATCAATTGTTTACCGACTCCGATTGCCATCGAATTGAAGTGCATCGCTACAATGAGCGAGCAGAAAAAGTAGGGTTGTATGTTTGGAACGTACGAAGCATTTAATTTTAAAAAGTGGATCGAAGAAAACCGTCATTTGTTGAAACCACCAGTTGGCAACAAAATGATTTGGCCGAATCGGGAATTTATCGTCATGGTCGTTGGAGGTCCCAACTCGCGCACCGATTTTCATGTGAATATGGGGGAAGAGTTTTTCTATCAGCTGGAAGGGGACATGGTTTTAAAAATTATGACTCCAGAAGGTAAAATTCACGATGTTCATATTCGTGAAGGAGACATCTACTTACTTCCACCGAATACACCGCATTCTCCGCAACGGCTTGAAAATACGGTCGGCTTGGTTATCGAGCGCCGTCGTCGTGAGGGCGAGCTAGATGCGCTTCAATGGTATTGCGAAAAGTGTTGTACAAAATTGTACGAAGAATTTTTCAAGTTAGTGAATATCGAAACGCAATTTCCAGAAGTTTTTGAGCGTTACTATAATAGTGAACATGTAAAATGCAAAACCTGCCAACATGTGAATGGCAGAAAGTGGTCGAATGCTTAAGATCGATATTCATACCCACATTTTGCCTCCGCAAATTCCGAAGTTTAAAGATCAGTTTGGATACGGTGGTTTTGTAGAGCTGCGTGAATGTCCCGGTTGTAGCTATGTCGATATGTATTCAGATGAAGGAAAGTTTTTTCGTCGTGTAGATCCGAATTGTTTCGATCCACAAGTGCGCGTGAAGGAGTACGATCAACACAAAGTGCAAGTTCAGGTATTGTCGACAGTGCCCGTGATGTTTTCCTACTGGGCCAAGCCGAAAGACACTTTGTATATTTCGCAATTTTTAAACGATCACATTGCGAAAGTCGTCAGCGATTTTCCAAAACGGTTTGTTGGATTGGGTACGTTGCCCATGCAAGATCCGCAATTGGCGATTCAAGAAATCAAACGCGGAATGCAAATCGGCTTGAAGGGATTTCAAATTGGTTCGCATATCAACCAGTGGAATCTGTCTGCAAAAGAATTATTTCCGGTCTATCAAGCTCTTGAAGAAAATGGCGCCGCCTTGTTCGTGCATCCATGGGACATGATGGGGCAAGAAAAAATGCAAGACTATTGGTTGCCTTGGCTTGTGGGAATGCCGGCTGAAACTTCACTTGCGATTTGTTCGATGATTTTCGGTGGCGTCTTCGAAAAATTTCCGAAATTGCGAGTCGCCTTCGCGCATGGTGGAGGTTCGTTTCCGATGACAGTGGGTCGCGTACAACATGGTTATGATTGTCGCCCTGATTTGTGTGCGGTTGATAACCCGCATCCTCCAAAAAAATATTTGGGACATTTTTATTTAGATAGTCTTGTGCATGACCCAGCAGTTTTGCGTTACATAATAGATCTTGTCGGCGCTCATCGTGTTTGCTTGGGAACGGATTATCCGTTTCCTCTCGGTGAACTCGAGCCGGGAAAATTAATTGATGGAAGTGGTTTGGATCAAAAAACAAAAGAACATTTGTTTTCAGGTTCGGCTCTTGAATGGTTGAATGAAAAAAAAGAAAAGTTTTTGTAAGGGGATATAAGATGGATTTAGAACTCAAAGGTAAAAAAGCATTGGTCATGGGCGCATCGGATGGAATCGGTAAGTCGATTGCCCAGGTATTAATTCAAGAGGGAGTTCAAGTCGCGATTTGCTCGCGTAGTGAAGCGAAGCTGGCCGAAACAGCCAAGCAAATCGGTGCTGCGAAATTTTTCGCTTGTGATCTTTCCAAAAAGGGTGAGGCCGCGCGCGTAACTTTGAAGACTCAACAAGAGTTAGGTGGCCTAGATATTTTGGTGACGAATACAGGAGGCCCTGCAAAAGGAAGCATTTTGGATATCACGGCTGAACAGTGGGAAAATGATTTTCAAAGTTTGTGGATGAGCGTGGTTGAGTCTGTGAAGGTCGCTATTCCAGAAATGAAAAAAAATAATTTTGGTCGCATTTTACTTGTGACCTCACTGGCGGCTAAAGAACCACTTCCAGGTCTTACGACGTCGAATGGTTTACGTGCGGGACTTTCTGGATTAACAAAATCGATTTCAACTGAAATGGCAGGGTTTGGAATTACTATCAATGCTTTGTTGCCGGGATACACAAACACCGATCGTCTTAAAGAACTAAAATTATCTGAAGAGCGCGTGAAACAAATGGTTCCGGTGGGAAGATTGGCTTCTCCTGAAGAGCTAGGATATTTTGCGGCATTCTTGTCATCACCGAAAGCGGGCTATTTTACGGGGCACAGTTTTACTTTGGACGGCGGAGCTCTGAAAGGTTTTTAATTTTTCTCAATTATTAAATTATCTCGTATTGGAACACCAGGTTGGGTTTTACAAAAGATGCGAGGTATCAGTTGTAGGGTCATTATCTCAGGCATACAATAAATCTGATGAAAACTTTAGATCAATGGCTTTCGGAGTATGCTGAAAGTCACCAAAATCAAGTGAATATTCGTACCCACAAAATCTGCGTGCCGCTGATCTTTTTTTCGGTCGTGGGTTTTATATTGATGATTCCTATTCAGGTGGGCCCTGTTCCGCTGAGTTTTCTACTGATTGCAGCTGTGCTAGTTTGGTATTGGCGTTTGAGCCGCAAAGCTTTTCTTGTAATGGTTGGTGAATTCATGATTTGCTTTTTTATCTTTCAAGCGATGGCGCAGATGATGCCTCCCGGGCCGTTGCTGTTGATTATTTTTGTCGCGGCCTGGATCGCGCAGTTTGTTGGTCATAGCATCGAAGGCAAACGGCCTTCATTATTTAAAGACATTCAATTTTTGTTGATTGGACCTTTGTGGGTTGCAAAAGGTTTTTTGCAGAAACGGTAAATTCACAAAAATACTAAGAGCTAGCCTCTTGTTTACAGTTTCGGTTTTTCCGTCGCAAACAGTGTATCTAAATTGGGATACATTTCGAAAGATTTCTTTTTTCGTTCTTGCAACACTTCTAACGAGATTTTTTCCTTGGCGCGCACAGCTTTCATCAGTCTTGCGGAAAATAGGGCAGCAGCGAAACTGCTTCCAAGTTTTCCTTCCGGAGGATTCAATGCTGTTAGCAACTCTGGGCCATAATAAGCTTCGATAGGAAGTTTGCCTTTTTTATCGAGTTCTCCGATAAGAATGGCTCCGTCGACTCGACCCATGACAGTAGAAGACAACAGTCTCGAACCTTCTTTTGAGTCTGGTTCTCCACTTGCGGCCACAACCAACACTCCGGATTTAACTGTCGAGGTGAGTTCGTTTCGTACAGATTCTAGTGTTGAGTCTAAAAGCATATTCCAACTGAGATTGATGACCGAGCAGGTTTTCGTCGCTTTTTTAATTTGCGTCAGCATTTTTTCAACCGAGAAATCACCTTTTAAATCGTAAATCGGAAAACTCTTAATCGTGCAACCGGCACAAGATTTCAAACCATCTCGAATGATTTGTGTGACCTGTTTTTCATGAGGATTTCCAGCGCCAGAATCCAAAACAGCGACACAAAAACCTGCAGCTGTGGTTTGCAGTGAAAAACATAAAAGAAAGATAAATGAAAAAATGCGCATTCTTATATTCTAAGACATCTAAGGTTAATTGCAACCCTCTGTATTCAGAATCCCGAATACAGAAATAAAAAAGGGCCGATCTCACGATCAGCCCTCAGGAAAAGTCGATTCTATTTTCAGACCTAGCTTTTACTTACAAGCTTGATCTTGTGGATTTACTTTACCGCAGTACAACTCACGAACGCTTGGGTAGAAAATCTTCTGAGCCGTCGTCAACTTGCTCATGAAAGTATTGCGCTCTTTGTTTAACTTACCGCTTTCTCTCCATAAGATTGGATAGATACGAGCAAATTCAACACGTAGTGGGCTGTTTTTATCAACGCTTAAGATAAACTTGTTTATCGCGCGCATCATTTTACTGTTTCCACCAGCAGAGTAGTAGTAGTTACCTGATCCACCAGCTTCTGCAGCAGTAGCTTCCGCAGCAAGATCAGCAGCCACAGCACCCATAAATTGAGCCGGAGCCATCGCAGCTAAGTTCATCTTCGTGTCGAATGGTTGCTTCAACTTATCCATTGATGAAATCAATGTCTGAACGTCATCGGCATTCATGCGAGATAAATCAAATCCAGCTGTCAACACACCACCAGCACCGTCTTTTGTTCCATTTGGAATATTCAACACGCCGTGGACGCCGAAGTCAGATTGTAAAGCATCACGTGAAGTTAAGCTGCTCGCGCGAACGATACCAGCCATACCCGTTAAGCTCATGTAAAAATCTTGCAAGTGATTCAATCCAGAAACAGATCCGTTGATGTTAATTGCTCTGTCAGCTGCAGCACCTGTGATATTGCTCATCTGTTGTGCGATCGGAGATTGATCTAAATCAGTTCCCCAAACAATCACAGAACCATTTTGTTGTACGAATTGAGCCAGTACAGACAATGTATTTCCATCAATTTGCCCTTGAGCATCCGCCATGACGTGAACCACTTTTTGAGTGTAGTTCGACAGAGCGCTTGAGTCTTTCATGTAACCATCAACACGTAAATCCCATGTATCAAATTTGTCGACTTTGAAAAGGTGCTTACCACCGCCCTTAGCTAAGTTTGCGCTCAAGATCAATCCGCGAGATTCTTCTGTTGGAGTGTGACGCTTGATGATCGTCATTGCTAACTTCTGAGAAGCTGCAAACTTGATATTCGCCTGAGCGACTTCAACAGCAAGAGGAGTTTCTTCGAATCGTGCCTCTGGCTTTCCTTTTAATACTAGAGTCACATCTTTTGACTGGCCCGGAGCCAATGACTCGATAGTTGCCGCTGCTTTATCAGCAACTACTTTCGCTGCATCTACAGTCATCGTCATACTCAACGCTTGTACGGATTGAGATCTGTTCTTCAAAGTGATTTTCACATTTGTAGAAGCACCAGGGATCAAAATTCCATCGAAGCCATTCAAAGAAACACCAACTGGATAGCTAGCATTCTTGTTTACTTGCTGAGAACCCTTTATGCCTTGAGAATCCGTTGTCTTCATAGACAATTGGAAAGGTGAGTTGTCCTTAGCATCAACAGGAATCACGGCTTGAACAGGCACGATGACAGTCGCATTCGATTGTCCACCGATTGCAGCCACGTTTTGTTTGTCAGCTTTAATCGAAATCGAACCTTGAGCTCCGCTGAAATCAGAAACTAGATCTGTTTTAGAAACTAAACCAAAGTTTTTCAATTGGATGACAGCCATCACACCTTCACCTGGACGGAAGATGCCATCAGCATCTTGGTCACGTAGAGTGATGCTATCCACTTTGATAACTGCGTTGTTCGAGTACAAATCATTAGCGCGAGCAATACCTGCATTGAAAGCTTTTGTTTTTTCAATTTCGCGGTTTGTCTGATAAGCCGCTTGATTTCCTTCGCGGTAACCTTTTTGCTCGGACGCAATTGCATTTCCATCTTTGAAGCCAGAAGCACGACGAGCTGGATCTTCTTTGTTCGCATTGTACTTCGCTTGACGGTAAGCTTCTTTTCTAGCTGCGTACTCAGGATTGTAAACTGCTGTGTAAGTAGGTTGGTAAGTCGCTTTGTAAGCGTTTGTATCACCTTGAGTGCGTGATTGATCGTAATCACGAGCAAAGAAATCTTCGTAAGCTTTTCTGTAATTTTCTACACGAGTACGCTCTTTAATATCGGCATAAGTCGACACGTATGTAGACGACAAGATATCACGGTAAGACATATCATAAGCTTGCATGTAAAACGCCTTCAAGCGTGGGTGTGGGTATTGGTCTGGGCGAGGTTGGTAACGGCTATCATCACCCTGATCCGAGTGTTGGCCTTGTAAACCTTTAAATTTATCAGCTAGATTTTGATCGCCAATGATCACAGTCTTTAGTGGAGCATTCAAGAATTCTTGCTCACGCTTGTCATAACCTTTTCCTTCTTCAGGCTTCGCTTCATTGATAGCTTGTTGTAAACCATCAGCTTCACCTTTTTGACGACCACGACTGTAAGCGACTTTGTCATCACCAGTCTCTTCACCATGCTTCAAGCCTTCGCTTTTTCCAAGATCGTAAGCGGCTTGTAAACCTTGTTGAGTTCCAAGCGCTTCACCATCCACTTTACCTTTGTTTTCAGCATCGTTGCGAGCTTGTGCTGTTGCATCTGAAATCGCGCGAGCTTTACCAGCTGCGTATCCAGAATCATAATCACGCTTTTGACCAGCGCCTGTACCGTCACGCTGACCTTGTTCTAAACCAAGTTTTGTACCATCAGCAGCACCGCGCTGAGTTCCCAACACTTGTCCTTCAGCTTGTCCATCAAGTGAACCTTCTGAATAAGCTTTTTGTTGGATCAAACCTTGAGCTTGCTGAATATTTCCTTGTACCCAGTTTACGTAGTCTTGTGCATTTTTTTGATCTTGTAAACGAGCGGCTAAAATACCCTGAGCTTGCTGAGCTTCATACATACGCTGTTGTGACATAGATTGAGCATAAGACAAAGCTTGTTCAGCTTGCTGAATTTGCGGAGCCAACTGCCCCATGCGCATGCGATTTGCTTTTTGTGCTTGATCTAATTGAGCAGCTTCTTGAGTCAATTGATTTGCGCGACCTTGAGCATTTGCTACCATCGCTTTTTTAGCTTCGCGAGCCTTCACAGACATTTCAACTTGAGCCTGAGCTTTTTGTAAATCGTCTGTTACTTTTTGAAAAGCTAAGTTTGTAGTCTCAGCTGTCTTTTGATCAGCCGTAGCCTTTGTTCTTAATTCATCAGCTTTTGCCTTTGCTTCGTCAGAAGCCGCTTTCTTCGCTTGTTTCACATCGCGAAGTGCTTTTGCTTTATCTTGTTCAGGATCTAATTTTTCTTTTAAAGCTTTCTTTTCTTCAGGAGTTAATGCTGCGTCCATTTTCGCTTTAAGATCTTCAACGATCTTCATTTGTGCATCTAAAGCAGTATCTGAATCTTTCAACTCTTTTAGAGCATCAGCAGCAGTTTTCTGAGCCGCGTCTGCAGCTTTATCTGAAGCATCCGCAGCGGCCTTAGTAGCATCGACAGAAGCTTTTAATTCACCTTGAGCTTTTTTAAGTGGAATGAGGTTTTGATTTGCTTTAGCAATTTGATCTTCAAGTGCGTTGATTTCAATAGTGCCATCAGCAACAGCTTTATAAGCTTGAGCCTGTTCCAAGGCATTGTTCTTTTGACGTTGAGAGATTTCGAAATCACGACCGCGTAATCCTTGAAACTCTTGTCTCATTTGGTTGACGTCATTACCGATCTGAGCTTCACGAGCGCGTGCATTCTCGACTTCACGGTTGGCGTTTTGCAGATCATATTGAGCTTGGTTGGCACCTTGACTGGATCTATTTAATAGTTCTGAGTACTTTTCCAAATCATAATCATCATAACTTTGAGCTGGAAGGTTGGTTTGTGCAACGGCCGGGGCCGCAACGGCGCCCGCTATAACCGCGGCAAATAGGCTCGCAAAGAGTGCCTTTTTTAAATTGTTCATACCTGAATCTCCTTATTGGTTTCTATTCCCATAGCGCACTGTTTCAAATTGAGTGCCATCAACAAATCGCAGGTTTGCTTGGGATTTTTCGGCTGAGATGTCATTAAATTAGTCATGGGGACAATTTTGGGCGGCCCTCGGAGCCATTTGAACTCACATTTTTATAAGCCTAACTAAGCTGCTGAATATTAGTGTTTTTTTGCTACCAGGTTTTGTTAATACCTCTCAAAACCTAGACTTATAGGGGATTCTGAGCTGAAAGAGGGGAATTTTAGATTTGTTAAGAAACGGTTTTTAATATGCGCGTCATGTATTTTTATATTTGAAACATGCATAGAACCTGGCTAGTTTCTTAGTCAATCAATACGTTGGTCTAGGGGGGTTTATGGCCAAGTCTTTATTGTTATCTTTAGTAACTTTGCTGGCATTCTCGGCATTCGCGGGTCCAAAAAACCAAGCAATCAAGTTTGCGACCTTCAACATCGAATTCTACGGAACGGGCGAGAAAATCGACGGAACATCGGCGGATGAATACCGCGATCCTTTTTTGCGTTCTTTCATCCAAGACGAGCTAGGTGACGCAGGCGTCGTGGCTTTCGAAGAGATCGTAGACCCTCAGCGCTTACAGGAAGAAGTTCTGCCGCAAAATTGGGACTGTTTAACTTATAAGTCTCCATCTCAGAATCACCAACACGTTGTTTTGTGCCACGGCCCTCAATTGCGTTTTGCTCATGAACCTACGGATAACAACGACATTATTGATGACGTTGCCATTGCTGGTAACTCTAAATCGCGTCCTGCCGTGCACGTCATTGTAACGGATCGCCAGGGTGTTCAATTGGCTCGCGTTGTAGGCGTGCATTTAAAAGCTTACCCAGAAGAATCAAAAACTCGCCAACAGCAAATGAAAATCATTGGAGAGTACTTGAAGAAGTTGTCGAAAACGAAACTGCCTGTCGTTGTTATGGGTGATTTCAACAGCTACAACGCAAAGGACACGGGCGAAGCGAAAAATGATGAAGCCATGTTTTTAGATATCTTGAATCAGAGCGGATTGAACATGTATCAAGCCGTAAATCCAAACAAGTACACATTTAGAAAGAAAAAGAACTTGTCTCGCTTGGATCATTTCTATGTCAGCAAGACGATGACTCAACAATCTGATGTCGATGTTTTTGGTATGTGCAATAGCGAAGTGGGCAAAGGGCCATTGTACGATCCTGAGTACTACAACAAGAATATTTCAGACCACTGCCCAGCCTCTGTTTGGTTGGGTCTATAAATCAGCTATTTTCTGGGGCGATTCTAGGATGGGGTTGCCTTTTGCAAAGAGACGTACTATCGAAGACCTATGAAAACACGTATGGGTCGCACTCCTAAAGAACTAAAGAATTTCAAATTAGGTGAGACGAAAACTGATTATTCAACGTCTTACACTCCGAATCTTCTTGAAGCATTTGAAAATAAAAATCCCGGTAAAGTCGCTTGGACGACGTTTGTTTGTACAGAATTTACTTCTTTATGTCCTAAGACAGGTCAGCCCGACTTTGCGAAAATCTACATCAATTATATCGCCGATAAAAAAATGGTCGAAAGCAAATCGTTAAAGCTGTACCTCTTCAGTTTTCGCAATCACGGAGATTTTCATGAGGATTGCGTTCAAACAATCTGCGATGACTTGGTCAAATTAATGAAGCCTAAATTCATCGAAGTTGTTGGCGAGTTTACCCCACGCGGAGGAATCGCAATTTATCCTTACGCAAGTTATTCCAACCAAGAAGCGTTCTTTAAGAAGTTAAGCGACGAACGTCTTTTTAACTATGCTCCTGGAAAATACACGCTGTCGCTGGATCGTCTGTATTAGAGGTTTCAACAGTTTTTACAAATAAAAATCAAACGAGTCGGTGGCATTGTCGTTTGGTTTCCAGGTTTCGAGTGCATTCGTTAAACAATTTAAATACTCGTCGGAATGAACACTGTTGCTGACAACAGTTTCAACTTTATTAGTCCCTTTTGGAGTGACACTGACTTTGTATTGCAGATTTCCTAGGGCTAATCCGTATTTCTTATTTTCTTTTAAAGAGCATGAAACAATATAAGGATCCAGCCTTTCAATGAGCTTGGCAGTATCAGGCTTGCCTTTTTTAGCATAGAAAATCACAGTCGCTCGGATCTTTGGCTCGTCCATCATATCTGAAGTGATCGCTTTGCCCGTGTGGCCTGAAACTAGGCGTTTTTGATTGTTGTCCGACAATTGCTTCAAAACTTTTTGCATAAAAGCACGGTGCTGCTTTGCGGGCATCAACGAATATCTCATGTCATCAGAAGCAACCATTGAAATTTCGATCGGAGCCAATACCGAAATTTTGTCTTTATAAACAAACCAAGTGGGTGGAGTTTTATCATTATAGCGAGTGATACCACATGTGACTGTTGGAGATTGATATTCTCCTGGAGGGAGCGAAATGAAAAAAGCGTTGTCTCCAAAGTTCCAACTAAACGCGTATTGTTTTTCTGTTTGCATGTTTTTGAAGTAGGTCTTGCAACCTCTTGTAGCTGGGGCTTTGTCGCCGTTGAAGGTGAAGCCATACAAAACACCTTGGCCTAACTCGGGTGTATCAGCCAAACGCCCATCTCCAACAGGATCGACGAGAGTCGCGCACCCACTGAAAGTGACAATTAGAATAAGGACTTTAAAAAGGATGCAATGTTTTTGAATCAACGGATTTCCTCCAGTAAAAAGCACAAAGACATCCTAACAACCCGGCCCCAAATGTCCACGATAGAGCCTCAAAAGTTCAGGAATATTAAGAGTTTTCTTACGCACCTCTTAATTGCTCACGACCTTGAAAACTCTAAAAATTCCCTCAACTAGAGTAAATACACTAGCAATTTTAAGAGAGGAAATGCGAATACCAAGTGACAGACTCGAAGGTTAAATGTAGCTAAGAAGGCAATTATTAACGGGATCCTAACCAATTCTCAGCAATGAAGGCTCAATGTCAAAACTACGTGAACTCAAAGAATGCCTGAATCTCACAGTCCTTGTGGCTGGCCTTGGATATTTCGTCGACCTTTTTGATATTACCTTGTTCGGAGTGGTTCGAACTCCTTCATTGAAAGAGCTAGGAATTACCGATCCTCAGTTGCTTTTGACCGATGGAGTTTTCATTTACAACATGGGAATGTTGGGAATGATGATTGGCGGGATGTTGTGGGGAATCTTGGCCGATAAAAAAGGCCGTCTATCCGTGATGTTTGGTTCGATTCTTTTGTATTCTCTCGCAAATATTGCCAATGCGTTTGTCACGGATGTGAATGGCTATGCATTAGCTCGATTTTTCTGTGGCATTGGTTTGGCCGGGGAATTAGGCGCAGCGATCACGCTGGTGGCTGAATCCTTGCCCAAAGAAAGACGTGGACTGGGTACTACGATTGTCGCGACATTGGGTATGTTGGGTATCGTAGCGGCTGCTTTTTTCGGGCAAGTCGTGCATTGGAAAACGGCGTACATCGTCGGAGGCATCATGGGCCTTTGTTTATTGATGACTCGCTTCCGAATGTTAGAGTCGAATTTGTTTTCGCACGCAACGACCGAACAAAATGTTCAGCGTGGAAATTTCTTTATGCTGTTTAAACCCAAGCGTTTGGTGAGATACCTTTCGTGTATCGTTGCTGGAATGCCGATTTATTTTACGACAGGAATTTTATTTACGTTTGCACCTGAGTTGACAGCGGGACTTCAAGTTCAAGGAACTGTGACTGCGGGAAATGCGATCTTGTGGGGATCGATTGGTTTGACGATTGGTGATTTGTTGTCAGGACTTTTGAGTCAATATTTGAAGAGTCGTAAAAAAGCTGTAATGGCCTGTCTGTTAATCGCTACTATTGCCATGGTGATCTATACGACTGGTATTGGATTTACGAGTGATCTTATTTATCTGATTTGTTTTGTTATCGGAACAGCTGTTGGTTATTGGGCCGTACTTGTCACCATGTCTGCAGAACAATTTGGTACGAACATTCGTGGAACTGTCGCTACGACAGTCCCTAATTTTGTGCGTGGATCGGCGATGTTGGCAGCTTCTGGATTTTTGATCTTGAAAAAGGAAATGCCTGTGCCCCAGGCAGCATTGACTGTCGGCGTTTTAGTATTCGGCGCTGCTTTAGTTGCGGTTTTCTTTATGCAAGAGACATTTGGTAAAGATTTAGATTATTACGAAAAGTAAGTTTCAACAAAAGGGGGAAACAATGAACATGTTAAGCAAATTGGTGTTGTCAGTACTATGTGTGGGTGCTTCTGTTTCGTGGGCAGCAGGTGCTGGTCGTACGATTCAAGGTTCATTTACAAGTGCAGCGGGAACGCGTTCGTATTCGTTTTATATTCCAGCAGTGAAGGCAACCGAGCCTTTGAAGCATGAAGAGCAAATGCCAATGTTCGTGATGTTGCATGGTTGCTTTATGTCTGGAGATCAAATGGCAACGGGTACGCGCCTCAACGAAATCGCAGATACAAAGCGATTCTATGTATTGTATCCAGAGCAAACCTACGCAGACAACTCTTGGAAGTGTTGGAACTGGTTTAAGCCAGAAAACCAAAAACGTTCGACGGGTGAATCTTCAATCATTGCAGGCATGACGAAGAAATTGATGGATGAATACAAAGTAGATCCAAAACGCATTTACATCATGGGGATGTCTGCAGGTGGAGCGATGGCGACAAATATCTTGGGTTGCTACTCAGATATTTATGCAGGTGCTGTTATTCACTCAGGAATGGAATATGCGGCTGCTAAGACAGAAGACGAAGCTCATACTGTGATGTCCAATGGGGCCACTCAGAATTTGGATGCTTCTGCTAAGCAGATGGCCGAATGTTCTCCTGCACGTAAGAGCTTAATTCCTATGATCGTGTTTCATGGTTCAGCAGATCCATTTGTCAAACCCATCAATGGAGAGCGAACGGCTTCTCAGATCACGAAGTTGAATCAATTGATTAAGCCAGGCACTGTTTTGACTCAAAAGAAGTCTAAGCTTGAACAAGAAAACCACAAGCTTTCAGCGGATGTCACAGACACACTTTTTGACGGTCAACCCGTGGTTCGTCATGTGTCTATCTTGACGATGGGTCATGCTTGGAGTGGTGGCGCGCCGACAGCTCCTTACATGGAGCCACGTGGTGTGGATGCTTCAACGATCGCGGTTGATTATCTTTTGAACGGACGATAAGAAATTTTTAAGCTTTGAATGAATAGCCCACTAACTTCAACTAAAAGTTAGTGGGTTTTTTTATTTTCTGTTCTTTGAATGTGCGGCAGGGAGGCTGTTTCAACAAATTGCCGAAATGTTGTGATTTCATACGGATCTCCCTTGAGGCCAACTTTGTTGAGCGTCATCCACTTATGCAATGCCTTGAGTTTGTAGGAAGGAACTTGAGGCCACAAATGATGAGCCTGGTGATAGTTGATCCCTCCATACAAAAAATCAAAAACAGGAGAGATCCACGTTCTTGAATCGCGCCCTCGTTCAGCATGGGTGTGCATATGTTCTACGTAAGGACGAAGGCCTGAGATCATTATTCCAACTATCAATGGCGCCCACAGAAGAAGAACCATTTGCTTAGGATACCAAGCAGTAAGACTCGCATAGATCGCAAGAAACACAAGGCTCAGCACAAGATTGATTCTCGCTAGACGGACCATTTGTGGCAAATGAAGTCCCACGCGGATGACTTGTTGTGAATCCCACCGATTAAATGCTAATCGCAAGGTGAAAGCAAAATAGCGTCGTGAGGCCGCCGAACGCGCCAGTAAAAGGCGACTAAAAAAATTTTTGAATGGTCTAAGAATTTGGACATCGGGATCTTTATCTGTATTGGTAAAAATATGGTGGTCAGCATGGGAAATTCCAAATCCAACATCCATGTGGAGGGGGACAAAGCTTGAAAACAAGACGCCCAAGACTGCGCTTGTCCAGCGATCCTTATGCAAAGCAAAGTGAGTGCCCTCGTGGCCCAGCTGCCCCACACACTGAAGACCATGGCCCGCAATAAAAGTCGTAAGAAGGACCGTGATGATTTGAACGAATTCATTATTTGTATTTGCAAAGATCGCAATAGCAACGAAACCTGGGACAAGCCATAAAGCAAATGCATTTAAAACATGAAGAACCATTTTAACGTTCTCGAGCGCATGGAAATCTGCAGGGATAGAGTTGCCCCCATCTTTTCTTCCAGATTGAGTCATCAGCAATTCTCCTGAAGCGAAGGAAGGTCCACAAGTCCGAGGGTAGTACGCACCTGATTTAGATCAGTGTTCCAATGATCTTCGAAGGGAAAGCCCAACAAAAATTTGGCGCACTTTCCGATCGCATAATAACGATTTTGTGCATCCAGAAACTTAGGTATTTGATCGGGGTCACATAAAGCGATATGCCAGTAACCACTTGAAAGAATAATCATTTGATACGGACTTTGAAATTGGGCCAACTGTACGGCGAACAAAGCATATTCCTCAACAGGAGAAGTCCCCAATCCTAGCAGTGCATGAAACACATCATGCAGTCGTATTGTTCGAGTCGCAATGTAAGCTAGCTTGTTGTTGGCTTCGTCACTGTAAAACGGGCTGGTGTCCAACCCTTTAAAATCGATAAAAATTTCGTTGTCACGCAAATGCTTTCCCAAAGCGCGACCTAGAGAACCCGTAGGACAGCTTTCCAAATATTCCAATGTTGGAAAAGGGGGAAGATATTTTCTGTTAAACAATTCCATAAAACCCTCGTCTGCCGAGCAGGCTTTGAGGGAACTTTTGGCCGTGTCCGCACGGCCCGGATTTTTGAGAAGCATTTTTTGAATTTGTAAAACTTGATCTGTTCGATCAGGACAAGCAGAGATTATTTTAAATGCTTCAAGATCTATAAAATCAATGCCTGTCATACTGATTTCCTGTACGAAAATTAAGTTTTTGCGCCTTTAACTTCGATGTTTACGTTGCCGCCAACAGAAGCTTCTTCAACGACTCGTACACGTTCAACATCTTTGATGTATTTGCGAGTCGCGTCTGGTAATGAACTCCACATTTTTCGAGCCAACAACACAGTAGCTAATGAAAACGGAATCAAGAAAGCTGGCCAGTAAGTCCAAGTTTCAGGAGCATCTGCTTTAAGAACGTTACCCAATACCATAGATTGAATGCCTGTTCCGATGTAAACAAAGCCATCGGTGATTCCTGAAGCTGTCGCCGTCATCTTGCGACCACCGAAATCAGCAGCAGCAGTTCCTGACATCAAAGAATGCACAGATATAGATAGCAAGCTTAAAAGAACCGCGCAGCAACCTACCATTAATGGAGATGTTAACATTGAGAAATACATCACGATACCAGTGATTAAACCAATAGAGCCTGCGATCATAACCGGAGGACCGCGACGAGATTGGAAAAACTTGTCAGAAATGTGACCAGCAGCAAATCCACCAAAAATTCCAGTTAAGCACAAAATCAGACCCCAGTTTTCAAGGAATATCTTAGAGTCTGTGCTAGGAAATACTTTTGCAAATTTGAAGTACCACTGAACCACACCGTTACGAACGACACCGTTTACAAGTTCAATGAAAGCGACTGTCATAATGATGGGGTGAGAGAACACGCGTTTAATCATTTCAAATTTTGACAACTCAACGTGCATTTCTCCAGAGGAAGCATCGTGAGTATCGAAATCAAGATGTCCCGCTTGAGAAGGCATGTCTTTAACAAGGATGGCGTCCATGATGGCCCAGAAAACAAGAAGCAAAGAAGGAATGAAGAAAATCATCCAAACTGAATCGACTCCATTTGCGCCTGTTCCGAAAGTAGTTTGAAAAAATGTAGATAAAGCTCCTGGATTTTTTGGAGTTGCACTGGAAGCGTCTGCTATCAAACCATTCCAATCGAATGCGAAGTAAATACCAACAGAAATCAATGTGCCGAAGATGGCTCCGAAAATTCCGCGCTCACGAACGTGAAACCAATAAGCTTTGTTCTTGATGATAGAAACAGCTCCGTAACTTTGGAAGAACATATTGATGGAATAAAGAACAGCCATTACAAAAGTTAAATCTAAAGGCAATTGATCATGTAGGAACAAGTAGACGACGATACCCATTGCAACGTTGGCTGCGCAGGCGCCAAGAGTCGCTATAAGCATTCCTTTTTTCGATCCCCATTTATCGACTAAGGGTCCGTTTAGAAGGAAAGATAAACCGTAAGTGATCGTTCCGGCTGCGAACACGGTACCGAAAGTCGCGATCGACATTTTCGATCCTAATGCATTGCTGGCGACGTTGATGTTGTAACGAGCCATGTATAGGAACGCGTAGCTCATCCCAAGTGGAAACCAATTTAAAAATCGGCGCCACATAAATGGAGATGTATGCTCCATTGGGTTGTATTTAAAATAAAGTCCGATCACGAGTAAAAGAACGACCAGAACGGTAAATGCAGCCATGATTTCCTACTTTCGCAAGGGGCTAAAAGTTCAGGGCTTTCTAGCTTAAACCCTTGAATTTTGCAAGATTCCTAACGATTTTCTAACTTTCGAAACTGATCTTAGACCCGAAGAGCATGAAGTTCGTTTTAACGGGTTTAAATCTCGATACTTAGCAATGAGCAATGAAAAACTTCCTTGGATAGCCATTGTAAATATGTGTACAGTGCGCGGGCTCCGATTGGATTTTGTTCTTTAGGTGGGCTAAAGAAAACTCATTATTTTAGAGGTGAAAAGCATGAATCCTTGGATTGGTAATATTATTTTCAGTATTGGAGCTATCGCTTCTGTCGTTATTCGAATTCCACACGATAAGATCAGTCAAAAGACTAGAATATCAGAAAACCGTCGGGGAGCTTTAGAGATCGTGCTTATGGCATTGATCGGATTGGGTATGTTTCTTCTTCCTATCCTTGGTTTTACGCCGATATTGGAATTTGCAAATTATCCTTCTTCAGCAGCCGCAGTGGTCGCAGGCACGTTGATGTTGATCGCAAGTCTGTGGTTGTTTTTCAAATCGCACGCTGATTTGGGAAAAAATTGGTCAATGACATTACAAATTCGTGAAGAGCATGCACTTGTTTCGAATGGTGTTTACAAGTCGATTCGGCATCCTATGTACACATCGATTTTTTTACTGTCTTTCGCCCAGCTGTTGCTGTTGTCGAATTGGATCTCTGCTCCAGCTTTGTTGATTGCGTTCAGCATCTTGTTTGCGATTCGTTTGCGTACAGAAGAGCAAATGATGTTGGATAAGTTCGGAGCTCAATACGAGTCTTATAGACAAAAAACAAAACGAATTATTCCTGGAGTTTGGTAATAATAGCAGACAGCGGTCGCAAGGATTTTTCTTAAGTCACGGAGCTGCTAGTATTTTAGCAAAATTTGAATTGGACTTGTTCCTGTGCTGACTGGAGTTGCCGAGTTGGCTGTTAATACTCCGCTGACGTTCATATTATAGAGAGTTATTTCGTTGGAAGCGTAATCTAATAAGTACGCCAAGCTTCTTCCTTTATCGACAGCCATGATTTCCGGCATACTTCCAGCGGCGACTGAAGCCGGGGTTTTCGGAGTTAACGTGCCGTTGGTTTCTATTGTATACATCGAAACGCTCGAATCATAGGTATTTGTAACGTACAAGTTTGTTCCTGAAATCGTCAAAGCTTGTGGACTGAGTCCCGTCGCTGTCGACCCCAGTGCGGTGAGTGTTCCATTCGTCGTGATTTCGTAACTCAACACTGTATCAGTGTGACAACTGACAGCGTAAAGAAATTCTTTGCCACTGCTAGTTTTTGTAATTCCTAGAGGGCCTGAGCAGCCTACAGCTGGCACAGTTGCAGGTGATAGCGCAGTCCACGCGCCTAGTGTATCAATTGAATATTGAGAAATGGTTTCATCAAGCTGGTTGGTGACATAAGCAAATTTTCCATTTGTGGAAAAGCCGATCGCTAATGGAAACCCAGTATTAGAAATTGTCGAGTTGAGTGAAAGCATTCCATTAGATTGAATAGTGTACTGAGAAATACTGTCCGCGTTGCTGTTAACAGCATACAAAAACTTTCCATCGCGAGAGGTTGTCAAAGAATTCGGAAAAGTTCCTGTTGCAATAGCCATAGTGAGAGTCGTCAATTGTCCATTGGGTCCAACTATATATTGTGAAATAGTGTCGTCCATCGCATTGGAAACATAGAGATACTTCTCGGAGAGATCCATCGTCATAGAAGTAGGATGGTCGCCAGTAGCAACGGTGACTGTTGTCATCGGTGTTAACGTTCCATTGGTGTTCACTTGATATTGATGAATGTTGCTATCGGTTTGATTCAATACATAAGCATATTTCCCACTCGGAGTCGGAGTCGGTGTCGGAGTCGGAGTCGGTGTC
>JADMIO011130883.1_pt1 | contig 27885 bp, 19 predicted proteins | sample 8958161 | NCBI WGS metagenome assembly JADMIO01 (sample SAMN16585339, study PRJNA669376) | soil metagenome | isolation source: Crop rotation soil | place: USA: Cullars Rotation, Alabama | collected 2011
AGCGCGAGATCGCGCCACCGCAACAACAGCCCCGGCCCACGTTCGCCGATCGACCGGCGATCCCTCACCTGCCGCCGCGCATGGAACCAGTCGGAAGCGTTACCGAAAACACGACGCGCACCTTCGCTCCCATCTACAGAGAACCCGCTGATCGCGGAACACGCTAAAACAAAAACACAGATCACCATGAAGCTTCGAAATCAACTTTACCGAGTTTTTCAAAGCGTAATGATTTTTCTACTGGCGGCGAACATGGTCGTCGTCGCCGCTCAAACCAGACAACCTGCAAGAAGAAGCGCGCCGCCCGTGCGCAATCGCGCCATTGGCAACATCGTGCGCGAGATCGACGCCCGCAACATCGAAGCGACGATCAGAAAGCTCGTCTCGTTTGGCACGCGCAACACCTTGTCCGAACAGAACGATCCGAAACGTGGCATCGGTGCGGCGCGCGACTGGCTCTACGCGGAGTTTCTCAAAGCGGCAGCCGCGTCGAACGGTCGCATGACGGTCGAGAAACAGTCGTTCGAACAGCCGAAAGCCGCGCGTGTTCCTGAGCCGACGATGCTCACGAACGTCGTCGCGACCTTGAAAGGATCGCAACCCGAAGCGACTGATCGAATCTACGTCGTGAGTGGTCACTACGACTCGATGTGCAGTTCACCCACTGACGCGAAGTGCGACGCGCCCGGCGCGAACGACGATTCGTCTGGAACTGCCGCCGTGCTCGAGATGGCGCGGGTGATGGCGAAGTATGAGTTTGACGCGACGATCGTTTTCATGGTCGTGGCGGGTGAAGAGCAGGGCCTGCTCGGCTCGACACATTTCGCCGAACAGGCAAAACAGAAAAACTGGAACGTCGACGCGATGTTCACTAACGACATCGTCGGCAACTCGCTCGGCGGAAACGGCGTGCGCGATCGCGATCACGTGCGCGTGTTCTCCGAAGGCGTGCCGTCAAACGAAACCCCGGCCGAGGCGACGACGCGACGAAGTGTGGGCGGCGAGAATGATTCTGCGTCGCGGCAACTGGCGCGCTTTATCAAGGAGACCGGCGACGCGTTCGTGCCGCAGTTCAGGGTCATGATGATCTACCGGCGCGATCGTTACGGGCGTGGCGGCGATCACATTCCGTTTCTCGAGCGCGGCTATCCGGCGGTGCGGTTCACGGAGGTAAACGAAGAGTTCCGGCACCAGCATCAGAACGTACGGGTCGAGAATGGCGTGCAGTTCGGCGACCTGCCGGAGTTTGTCGATTTTGCGTACGTGGCGAACGTGGCGCGCGTGAATGCGGCTTCTTTGGCGGCGCTCGCGTGGGCGCCTTCAAGACCGAAGGGCGTGACGATCCTCGCGCAGCGTCTGTCGAACGATACCGAGCTGCGTTGGGATGCGAATAAGGAGCCGGATCTGGCGGGTTACGAGATCGTTTGGCGCGAGACGACTGAGGCCGTGTGGACGAATTCGAAGCCGGTCGGAAACGTGACGACTTTCACGATGAAGGGCATGTCGAAAGACAATTACTTTTTCGGGGTCAGGTCGATAGATAAGGACGGAAACAAGAGCCCGGTTTCCTATCCGCGCCCGCAGACCAGGAATAATTAGCCACGGATACCACGGATCAAATCCGCGGATTTTATCCGTATTATCCGTGGCTTTCTTTCGGCCAATCTCCCAGGCCCTGCGTCTAAGTGAACATGAAAAGGATTGTTGCATTAATACTGCTTGCCCTGCTGACCCAGCCGCTTGTCTTCGCTCAGAAGCAGCGCTCATTAACGGAGGAGCAGCGGATCATCCACGTCCTCAATCGTCTTGGATTTGGTGCGCGGCCGGGCGACGTCCAACGCGTGAAGGCAATGGGCCTGGAGAACTACATCAACCAGCAGCTCAACCCTGAGAAGATTCCTGACACCGTTGCGGAAAATAAGCTTAGGGAACTATCAACCCTCAACATGACCACGGCGGAGCTCTATGAAAAGTTTCCGCAACCCGGCCAACTACTACGACAGCTTCAGGCGCGCGGCATGGCGCCCGCGGAAATGGCGTCTGATACCGCGAAGAACAATCAGAACCAGCCGCCCGCGAACCCGCTCGATAATGAAAAGAATCGGAAAGCCATCGAGGAGTATTACCGCGACAACGGATTGCAGCGCCCGCAACGCATCATCGCCGAGCTGCAAGCGTCGCGAATTCTGCGTGCGGTTTACAGCGAGCGACAGCTTCAGGAAGTGATGGTCGACTTTTGGACCAACCACTTCAACATCTTCGCAAACAAAGGCGCCGACCGCTGGCTGCTGCCCGCCTACGATCGCGACACGATTCGTCCGAACGCGCTCGGTAAGTTCTCGACGTTGTTACAAGCCACGGCCCAAAGCCCGGCGATGCTGTTTTATCTCGACAACTTTCAGAGCGTGAGTCCCAATGCGAATCAGGGACGCCGCCCCGCTCTATTCCAACAGCAACAGCAGCGACGCGGCATCAATGAAAACTACGCGCGCGAGCTGATGGAACTGCACACACTCGGCGTCGACGGCGGTTACACACAGAAAGACGTGCAGGAAGTCGCGCGCTGCTTCACTGGTTGGACCATCTTTCAACCGCGCGGCGGCGGCGCGGCCGTGAACGCGATGAGGGGTGAAGCGAGTCGGCGAAACCCGGGCGCGTTCTTCTTCAACGCGCGCGTGCACGACGACGGCGAGAAGATAGTTCTCGGTCACAAGATCCCTTCCGGCGGCGGCATCAAAGACGGACTGATGGTGCTCGACATCCTGGCCCATCATCCGTCGACGGCGAAGTTCATCGCGACCAAGCTCGTACGCCATTTCGTTTCCGACACACCGCCGCCGGGTCTCGTCGAGCGCGTGGCCGCGACGTTCACGAAGAGCGACGGCGACATTCGCGAGACGCTCAAGACGATCTTCTTCTCGAAGGAGTTCAACTCGACTGAAGCATATCGCGTGAAGATCAAGCGACCGTTTGAACTCGTCGTCAGCGCGATCAGAACGCTCGGGGCCGACACGAACGGCGGTCCAGGCACGCACCGCTGGATCGAGCGCATGGGCGAGCCGCTCTACGGCTTCCAAACGCCGAACGGTTATTCGGATGCGGCCGAGAGTTGGGTCAACACCGGCGGACTGCTCGAGCGCATGAACTTCGGACTCGCGCTCGCGGGTAATCGCGTGCAGGGGACGACAGTCAGTCTGGCGAAGACGAATGGCGAGCAGGCGAAGGTGATGGATGAATACTTGAAGACTCTTCTCGCGGGAGACATTTCCGCGGCGACGCGTGAAGCATTGTTGAAGCAGCTCGAGCCGTCGGATCCGGCGACAAAAGTTGTGGGATTGATTTTGGGGACGCCGGAGTTTCAGAGGCAATAATTATGAACCGCAGATTCTTTCTCAAATCAGGCAGCGTCGCACTCGCCAGCGTTGGCATGTCGCTCTCCGCGCCGTCGTTTCTCGAACGCATCGTGCTCGGCAACACGCTCCCTAGTGGTAAACGGAAAACACTGATTGCGATCTTTCAGCGCGGCGCTGTTGACGGGCTCAATGTGGTGGCGCCGTTTGGCGAGTCGAATTATTACGAGTTGCGGCCTTCGATAGCGATTCCGAAGTCTGAAGCAATCAGTCTCGACGGCTTCTTCGGTTTACATCCGTCGCTGAGCGCGTTCAAGCCTTTGTGGGATTCGAAACGCCTCGCGATCATTCACGCGTCCGGCTCACCTGACAACACGCGTTCACACTTCGACGCGCAGGACTACATGGAATCCGCGACGCCCGGAGTGAAGTCGACGAGTGATGGTTGGCTCAATCGTTATCTCAGCAGTAAGAAGGATCCGGATCAGTCGCTTTTTCGAGCGGTGTCGATGACGAAGACGATGCCGCGCGTGTTGCAGGGACGCGCGCCGGCGGTGGCGATGTCGAACCTTTCGGAGTTCGCAATTCGCGCGGGCAAGTCGTCGGACAACTTGCAGGGCGGGTTCGAGGCGATCTACGCGCGCGAGACGAAAGACTCGCTGGCGGGCATGGGACGCGAGACGTTCGAAGCAGTCAACTATTTGAAGAAGGCGAATCCCGGGCAGTATCAAGCGGAGAATGGCGCGCAGTATCCACGCACTCCGTTCGGCACTTCATTGTTACAGATCGCGCAGCTCATCAAAGCGGGTGTCGGTTTGGAAGTGGCGTTTACCGACATCGGCGGCTGGGACACGCATGTGAACCAGGGTAATTCGCGCGGGCAACTGGCGAATCTGTTGCAGCAGTTCAGCAGCGGCATCGCGGCGCTCTACCAGGATCTGGGCCAGCGCATGGATGATGTGGTGGTGTTGACGATGTCTGAGTTTGGACGGACGGTGCGCGAGAACGGCAACCGCGGCACGGACCACGGGCATGCGAATGCGATGTTTGTGTTGGGTAATGGTGTTCGAGGTGGAAAGGTCTATGGGCAGTGGCCGGGACTCAAGAGCGATCAGCTTTACGAGGGTCGCGATCTGGCGCTGACGACTGACTTCCGCGACGTCTTCGGCGAGATCGCCACGCGCCACCTCGGCAGCACTGATGTGAAATCAATATTCCCCGGCTACTCGTTGAATTCTTCCAAGTTTAAAGGGTTCTTAGGTTAGTTTTCACGCAAAGGCGCAAAGATCGCAAAGACGCAAAGGCGGGTCAAATGCATCGGGCGCGCCTTTGCGTCTTGGCGATCTTTGCGTCTTTGCGTGAACTTCCCCTCACCACCGAACCCTTCCGAATCTATTGATCACATACAACATAAACCCCGCGATCACTGACACCGTCACCGCCAACGTAAACGCCTCGTTATCACGTCCCGCCTGCACCGCATCATAGATCGCCACCGAAGCAGTCTGCGTCTTCCCCGGAATGTTCCCCGCGATCATGATCGTCACTCCGAAATCGCCGAGCGCGCGTGCAAACGCGAGCGCCGTCGCCGCGAGCACACCCTTCGCCGCCAGCGGCAACGTCACCCGAAAGAAGATCCGTCGATTATTCAACCCGAGCGTGCGCGCCGCCGCCTCGAGATCCGTATTCACTCCCTCAAACGCAGCCCGCAAACTCTTTGTCACCAACGGCAGCGCATGAATCGTCGCCGCGATGATCGCCGCCGTCACCGTGAACGTCAGTCGAATGCCGAGCGTGCGATATAGAAATCCCCCGATCGCCGACCGCGTGCCGAGCAACACCAGCAGGTAATAACCCAACACGGTCGGCGGCAACACGAGCGGCAACGTCACCAGCGCATCGACGAGGTTGCGCCCGGGGAAACGCTTGCGGGCCAACAACCACGCGAGCCCCGATCCGGCCACCAATGCGATCAGCGTAGCGGCCGTGGCTACGGCGAACGAAAGCCTAATGGGAAACCAGTTGATCACGGGTGTCTCGCAGCATGATACAAGAAAACAGTGTCCCGACAATTATTCCGCAGAGGTCCCACTGCAGATCAGTCGCAGTGTCGTACGGTCCCCAGATGCGGTGACCGCCGAAGTAGATCTCATCCCACAACTCGATGATCTCGTAAACCGCCGACAAACTAAACACGATCGTAGCGGCGAAGAATGCAGTGAGTCTGAGCGGCAACCGATAACCGAGTTGTTGCAGCACACGCGCTGTGAGCCAGACGATGACCGGGCTGACGAGCACCTGCACTGTCATGTGTGCAAACTCGTCATACTGCATTGGTCCAAACTGCCGGCCGTACATGCGGAAAAAGTTTCCGAGCGCGTCGACTTGCAACGCGAGAAAGACAAGCGCGAGCAACGTCAAAGGGATCTGAATGTTGAGACGAATGCGAACGTATGAATAAAACAATGCCAGGAAGATGATGACGAAGATCGAGTTGAAGGCGAGCGAGAGATAGCACATCTTCGTGAGGAACGCTGCGCCCGCAATCAACGCGAGCATCACTACAAGTATTTCGAGATAGCGTAAGCTTGATCGCATACCCGGCGCTACCGCGCTCGGTTCTGTATAATCGCTCATGTGACGTTCCTTAAGACAAAGGTCTTGCGATTCGAGTCGTTGCCTTCTACCAACACCGAGCTGGCGCGACGTGCATCGGAAGGCGCGGCGGAAGGCCTCGTAATTCTTGCGGATGAGCAAACTGCGGGCCGGGGTCGTTTGCAGCGCGCGTGGTCGTCGCCGAAGGGCGCGGGCCTGTACTTCAGCATTCTGCTGCGGCCAACAATCGCTCAAAATCACTGGCCTTTAATCACGTTGATGGCGGCGCTCGCGGCCGGCGACGCGTTGCGGGAAGCTTGCGGTGTGGTGACGGACATCAAGTGGCCCAACGATCTTCTTTCAGGTGAAAGAAAAATTTGCGGCATCCTGGCTGAAGCGATCGACACTCCCGCCGGACGCGCCGTCATACTCGGGATCGGGATCAACCTGACGGAAAATGCCTTTCCACCGGAGCTCGTGAATGTGGCGACTTCAGTGTCCGAAGCCGCCGGCTACGCACCCGACCGCGAGCAGATTCTCACGGCTCTTTTGGACGCGCTGTCGGGTTGGTATTCGCGTCTTGAAGCTCCGGGACAGATCGTCGACGCCTGGTCCAACCGCTCCTCTTACGCGATCGGAAAGCTGGTCCAGGTGAGTAACGGCGACGACGTTTGGCGCGGAACCACTTGCGGCGTCGAACCCGACGGCGCATTACGACTGCGAACTTCCAGCGGCGAGGTAAAACTGGTAAGAGCCGGAGACGTATGCAGCGTTCGAACTTCGAAGGAGCAACTGTAGGGGCGGCCCTCTGTGGCCGCCCGTTCCATGAATGTCGCGCGTCGAACCACGGGCGGCCACAGAGGGCCGCCCCTACAGTTGTTCGTAATCGCGATTTCATTCTACTTAAATGCCAAAACGCATCATCCTAAACACGTTCGGTTCGTTCGGCGATATTCATCCCTACATGGCGATTGCGCGCGAGTTGCAGCGGCGCGGTCATGTGCCCGTCATCGCGACTATGCCGGGTTATCGCGAAAAGATCGAAGCTGCGGGTTTGCAGTTTGCGCCGGTTCGTCCTGACGTGTTCCCGCCTAAGGAACAGGGTGACGAACTGATCGAGAAGATCATGGAGCCAAAGACTGGCCCACGATTCCTGACCGAACGTTTAATCTTTCCCGCCGTCCGCGACAGTTATGCGGATTTGTCGAAAGTGGTCGCAGGCGCCGATCTGCTCGTCACGCATCCGGCCGCGCCCGCTGGCCCACTCGTCGCCCGCAAGACCGGCATGCCGTGGGTCTCAACCGTCCTCGCGCCTTTTTCTTTTTATTCGTCGTACGATCCGCCGGTCCCGCCTTTCTGGCAGTGGACCAGGAAGCTGAGCGTGCTTGGCCCGGGCGTGATGGGGTTCTTTCTGAAAACGATGATGAAGACCTACAAAGCGAAAGCCATCACCGACTTCCGCGACGAACTCGGACTGGCAGACACCGGCAATCCGATGTTCGAAGGGCAGCACTCACCCACGCTCGTGCTCGCCTTGTTTTCAGAACTGTTCGGCCAGCGACAACCCGACTGGCCGCCGCAAACCGAGATCACCGGCTTCTGCTTCTACGACGGCAATCACGACGTCGAGATTCCGATCGAGTTCCAGCACTTTCTGGACAACGGCGCGCCGCCGATCGTCTTCACGTTGGGTTCGTCGGCGGTGTGGGTCGCGCGTGATTTTTACGAGGAAAGCATTCGCGCCGCCAGGCTGCTGGGCCGTCGCGCCGTGTTGCTCATCGGCGACGAGCGCAACCTGCCACGCGCGTTGCCCGAGGGAATCATCGCGCTCGACTACGTGCCGTACGAAGCGTTGTTGCCGCGCGCGTGTGCGGTGGTCCATCACGGCGGCGTCGGCACGACTTCCCATGGGTTGCGCGCCGGCGTACCGACGTTGATCGTCCCGTTTGCTTTCGATCAATCAGACAACGCGGAACACGCGCGCAAGGTCGGCGCCAGTCGCACGCTCTATCGCGACAAGTATCTCGCGCCGAGAGTCGCGGACGAGCTACACGAGTTGCTCAGGCAGCCGTGGTACGCGCGCCGGGCGATGGAAGTCGGCCAGCGCTTGAAACAGGAGAATGGCCCCGCGCGGGCCGCGGATCTGATCGAGGAGGTGCTGTCTGGAAAGCGAAACCGCACAGAGGAAGCCGTCTATGCTACTGGCGATTGACGCCGGGAATACAAACATCACGCTCGGGCTCTTTCGCGCGCAGGAGTTGATCGCGCAGTGGCGGCTGATCACCGAGCGCGAGCGGAGTGGCGCTGAGTATGAAGCTGAAGTGCGCAGTGTATTTGAGCGCGCCGGCATCGAACGCAGCGAAGTGAAGGGGATCGCGATCGCCTCGGTCGTGCCGCAGTTGGACGGGGCGCTCAGGCAGGTGGCGGCGAGTTTCTCGGTGGCGCCGCTGTTTGTGGACCACACGACTGACACCGGTTTGAAGCTGCTTTATCATCCGCCGTCTGATCTCGGCGCCGATCGGATCGTCGACGGCGTGGCGGCGATGAACAAGTACGGCACGCCGTGCATCGTTATCGACTTCGGCACTGCCACGACGTTCAATGCAATTAGTAAGAACAACGAGTTTCTTGGCGGCGCGATTAGTCCCGGCTTGTTTACGTGTGCCGAGGCTTTGTTCGAGCGCGCTGCGAAACTGCCGCGTGTTGAATTCGAGCGCCCGCGCGTGGCGATTGGGAGATCGACCGTCGAGGCGATGCAGTCGGGGCTTTATTACGGCTACGCCGGATTGGTCGACAACGTGATCGAGCAGATGTTCGAGGGCATGGGTCCCGTTTCGCGAATCATTGCGACCGGCGGACTCGCGCCACTGATGATCGTCGCCTCGCAGTATATCGACGAGCTAGACGAAACTCTCACGCTTGACGGTTTGCGTATCGTGTACGAGAGAGTGTCCGTTTGAACTACTTCAACTACTTCACTGAAATCGAAGACGCATTCGTCCGCCGGCGCGGCAAGCACTTATTTTTGAGTCCGATGGATTGGGCGTTGATGGAGACGTGGAAGCAGCAGGGGATTCCGCTGCACATCGTGCTTCGTGGCGTCGAGAAATCGTTTGACTCGTACGAGGCGCGGCCGCGCAAGCGAACGGTGAAGACGTTGCTTTATTGTCAGGAAGAGGTTGAAGCGCAGTACGCGGAGTGGGTTGAAGCGCGCGTCGGGTCTGCAACGGGTACAGCCGACGCTGAATCTGACAAAACACCGTTTTCGTTTGCGGCCATCAGCGAACACTTGCAGCGCACCCGCAATGCGTTGACTGAGCTCGCGACGTCGCGAAACGACGATCTTTCCGAAGCGTTAACACGCGCGGCTGGTTTGCTCGTGGAGATCGAGAAAGACTTTGTGAGTGGCGCGACGCTCGACACGCGCAAACTCGAAGACTCTTTGACCGGTCTCGAGCGCATGCTGAACGACGCGATGCTCTCCGTCGCCGGCCCGAGCACGTTGGAGGAATTTAAAAAGGGAGTGAAGGATCAGCTCAAACCCTATCGCGCGCAAATGGACGCCGCGGCCTACAAACAGACGTTCGACAACCTTTTGCTGAAGCGTCTGCGAGAGCAGTTTGCCGTCCCACGCCTCAGTCTCTTTTTTGTTTAGCCACAAAGAGGCGCAAAAAGCACAAAAATGTTCTTAGGTCCTTTTGGTGCTTTTTGTGCCTTTTTGTGGCTAAATGAAGTTGTGGAAGTTGAGATCGAGCGCATTCTGCCGGGCGGCCTCGGGTTGGCCCATGCCGACGGGAAGACTGTTTTTGTCTCGCTTGCGGCGCCGGGAGATCGCGTACGTGTGAAAGTTGAGCGAGAGCAGGGCAACGTCTTGTTTGCCTCGATTGTAGAGATCCTCAGGCCGTCGCCGGTAAGAATCGAGCCGCCCTGCCCGTACTTTGGCCGTTGCGGTGGTTGTGACTTTCAGCAACTCACTTACGAAGCGCAGCTCGCCGCGAAGTCTGAGATGATTCGCGATTGCCTGCATCGCATCGCGCGTCTCGAAGATGTTCCCGACGTCGTCGTCACGCCTTCGCCAGACGACTGGCGCTATCGCATGCGCGCGATGTGGCAGATCGATCAGGACGAGCGCGCGATCGGTTACTACGAGCGCGGCTCGCGGCGTGTTTGCGACGTGGTCGACTGCGCGGTTCTTCGTCCGGAGTTGCAGGCAAAGCTCGAAGAGGTACGCGCGACTGCGTGGTCTCAGTTTCCCGTAGATTTGAAACACCTCGACGTGGTGGCGGGCGAAGAGAGCGTCTCCTTCGCGCCGGCCTTTGCGAATTTCGAGACGCGTGAATTGAGTTTGAGTATTCGCGGCGAAGTCTATCGCTACAACGCGGAGGCGTTCTTTCAGATCAACCCCTCGCTGCTTGGACCATTGATTGAGTTTGCGTTGGGCGATGCGTCAGGCGAGAGCGCGCTCGATCTTTATAGCGGTGTCGGGCTCTTCACGTTGCCGTTGTCGAGGCAGTTTCGGCGAGTGACGGCAGTCGAGGCGAATCCGGTTGCCGTACGTTTTGCGCGTCGAAATCTACAAGGGGCCAGCGCGCGCGTGATCGCCGCTGGTGTCACTGACTGGTTCAGAAGTGCGACGCTGCGTGAGGTGAACTTCATTCTGCTCGACCCGCCGCGCGCGGGCGCCGAAGCCGCGGTGATCAAAGGCATTTTAAATCTTCATCCGGCGCATATCTCCTACGTCTCCTGTGATCCCGCAACCCTCGCCCGCGATCTTCGAAAGCTCATCGCCGGCGGCTACACGATCGATTCCATCCGCGGCTTTGATCTGTTCCCTCAGACACATCATGTGGAAACAGTGGTGCGTCTTCGCAAGGATTGACAAGCCCGGCGATTGAGAGTATTTAGTGCCCGTAAATTTGTAACTCTAACCTCGGCATGCGACGCCAGCTTCACCCGTTGGCCCAGAAGCTTCATTATGACGCAGCCTGAATCAATTGCGAGCCAATTGATCCGCTGGATGGCAGTTCCCGGACAGCCACACGTTTTCGCGCTCGGGAACTTTGCCAGACAGGTTACCTTTGCGTCACAACAGGCCAGAGCTTTCAATCTCATCTGGGCCTTGTTCAAGGAAAACAGATTAGCCGCTAGACAGCGAGTGGCCGTTATTGGCGCCGGTTTAGCTGGATTGACTGCCACTGTCGCGGCGCTGGCAAAAGACTGTCGTGTCGATCTCTTCGAACACGCCAGTCAACCTTGCCCGTTGCAACGTGGCAATGACATCCGCTTCATTCATCCGAACATCCTGCGGTGGCCCGAAAACGGTTCAGACCGGGATGACACGGATTTTCCGTTTCTCAACTGGACCGCGGCGAACGTGCGTGGCGTTATCAAACAGATTGATCTGCAGTGGAACATGCGCACGAGGAACGACACTCGTCTGCGCAAGTTTTTCAACTACAGAGTAAACAGGCTCTATAAATCCTCCATTAAATTAGGACCACAGAAGCCGTGGCTCAGCGCGAATCGCATCGTCGATGCCGTCGCCAAGGCCGGCGACGCAACCACGGCGGGCTACGTCGAATTTACTTATGACTGCGTCATTCTCGCCGTGGGTTTCGGAGAGGAAAGATCCATCCCGGGGGTGCCGTTTCTATCCTATTGGGAGAACGACAGTTTGCATCAGGAAACCGGACGCGGGAAGCGGTCGGTGCTGGTGAGTGGCTGCGGCGATGGCGGCTTAATCGACGCGTTACGCCTGCGCGTGCAAAACTTCGATCACGCTGAGTTTGTCCGCACATTTCAAAATGTCTATCAAACTAAGCAGTTGCTGGAAGGGATTGAGACTGATCTCAGGCCGCTGGCCTCCTCTCCTGACATCAGCTTGCAGTTTCAGACACGTTACGATGCGCTCGCGGTTCCGCAGGAGATAAAAAAGTATTTTCGTAAGCGCAAGAGGAACGACACGACGGTCACGCTGAACAGTCCGGCGCCGGGTCCACTCAGTTTCAGGGCTTCACTACTGAACCGCTACGCGACGTACCTGGCCATGCGCTTTGCCGATCTTCATTATTTGTCAGGTCGGGTAGTGGCTGAGAAATCTGATTCCGGCGGCATAAAGATCTCGCTGGACCGCGATGATATCGGCGTGCGAGAGACGGGCCCGTTTGACGTCGTGATTGTTCGGCATGGTCCGGAACATGTAATTAGCCGGCTGATCCCGCAAACTGCGATTGCTGAAATGCAGTCAGGGTGGGCCACTGGACCAGACATTACGACCCAGCCGCACTGGCAGCTTGACGATAATTTGATGGCGCATGAATTCTACCGTAAGTTTGAACCCGGAACAGTGGGATCGCGCGCGGAAGTCATCGATCTGGCGCTTGCGACTTTTGACTCCGCATACCGCAAATTCAAACGTGAGTCTAAGGATGTCGAGTCAGTCGCGGTGGGTGACTACGACGGTAAACCCGGTTTGATAGTTACCTTGAAATCGGGGAGTGTGGTCCCGAATGTAACGGAATACGCGGGCGGGATTACGGTTCAGTATGTCGTTTCTCCAGGCGCTCCAACAATCGAACCCGTTACGCAAGCCAGACGCCTATCAATCGGAGTGGGAATTTATAATGCCGATATCCTGCGCCGCCTGGAACAGGCAAGTAGCGACACTTCCGGCGCGAATAGTACGTTGTCCGATTCGGAAAGATCTGCCGAGGCGTACTATCCCACCATTGGCACACTCGGTTGCTTTGCCAAAGACGATCAAGATCGCGTTCACCTCGTCACCGCAAGTTATGTCCTTGGCTTCCACGACAAAGCCCAGGTCGACGATCTTATTTTTATAGAGGGTGAAGAGCCACCCACCGGGCAACCTGTAGCAAAGGTCGTCGGTAATAGTTTGTTAGCTGCGGAGGTCGCAATTGATGATTCAGAACCTCCGAGTGTCGGAATCGGTTCGGCCTGTTTGGAACCCGGAATCGCGCCTGACCTGAAAGCTTTACCGCTTGAGTGGCAAATCCGAAGTGTGGGCACGGCAAAAATTGGCGACCGGGTTGCCAAGATCGGCCGCACCTCGGGCCTTACGACCGGCACTGTTAAAAGCGTTGAATTTCGTGCTCCCCTGGCAGGTTTCGGCCAAAGGCCATTGCTGGTGCAAGATTGCATCAATATCAAAGGCGACAAGGATTCTGAGTTTTCTTTGCCAGGTGATGGTGGCGCCGCCATAGTGCGGGACGACGGAGCTTTGGTTGGAATATTGATTGGCGCCTTTGCGGGGAGTAAAGGTAAGCCCGGTAGTAGTGTCGCCGCTCCAATCGAAAAGGCGCTCCAAGACCTCGGCCTAACCTTGCTTACCAGTGATGGAGGCACAGCCGTCGTCAAGTCGTCCAAAAAACGCGGGCCCCGGCAGAAGAAAAGCAAATGAATTTTTAAAGACGTCGTTCCTCACATCGACAAATGAATCCTCACCGAAGCTTATTCAGTCAGTATCCGCTGGTCCAACTCGCAGTCGCGTTTTCTGCCGGTATCTGTGCGGCAAATTATCTGCCAATAAAATTGGGCTACTCGCTGAGTGCCTGCGCCATTTGGTCGGCAACGCTGTTGTTCCTGTTACGGAAGAGAGTACAGTTGGCCGGCGTCGCGTTAATGTTCGCGATGTTACTGGCTGGAATGGCGCTAGCTGAGCTGGAATGGCGTAGTGACAACTCGAGTCAGATCAGAGGTCTGGTCGAACAATCAGGAGACGAGCCGCGCACGCTGATTGGCTGGCTCGATGGCCCACCTGAGTTTGCGCGCGATCGCGTTTATCTTTCGTTGCGGGTTGAGAATGTGCCGGGTCGCGTGTCGTTACTGGTAACACTTCGAGACGCGAATGAATTCAGGTCCTTACAACTACGCTACGGCACACGCATCAGCGTCATCGCCACACTCGACCGCACCGGCAACTACCGCAATCCCGGCGTCTCATCACTCGCCGAGTATCTCGATCGCAATGGCTACGACGCAACGGGATTGATAAAGAACGCTGCCGCTATCACGCGACTCGACGACAGGCGCGTATTCCCACCACTCGCGTGGCTCTACGACTGGCGAGCGCGGCTGCAACAACAGATCGACACCCGTTTCCAACCGGAGACCGCGGGCGTCCTCGACGCGACCTTGCTTGGCAATCGTTACAACCTCTCGCCTGCCGCCTCCGAACGCTTTCGCGAAGGCGGCACGTTTCACGTACTCGTCATCAGCGGTTTGCATATCAGCTTCATCGGCGCGCTCGTGTTTCTGATCGTGAAGCGTCTGACCAGGCGCCGGCTGCTGCAATTCATATTTCCTGTCCTGATCGTCTGGGCTTACTCATTCGCGGTGGGCGCGGACGCTTCAGTGGTGCGCGCGGCGTTGATGTTCACGTTTGCCGGCCTCGCCACGATTCTCTTTCGGCAATCGAGCTCGTTGAATGCATTAGGCGGCGCGGCGCTGGTCCTGCTGGTTTACAGTCCGAAAGAGATCTTCGATCCGTCGTTTCAACTTACGTTCTTGTCGGTACTGGCGATCCTCGTGATCGCGTGGCCCTTGCTCGCGAACATGTCCGCCATCGGCATGTGGTACCCGACGCGCTCGAACCCATACCCGCCCGTGTGCTCGCGTGGGTTCAAGACCCTTTGCGAAGTGTTGTTCTGGCGCGAGAAAAAGTGGTCAGAGGAAATCACGCGCTCGACACACAAGTATCGTTTGTTCAAAACGCCGCTCGCGTCACGGCTGGAGCGTTGTTACGGGCAGGCGATCTTGCGCTACACGTTTGGCGCCGTCGTGGTGTCGGTAAGTGTGCAACTGGTGCTGCTGCCGCTGATGATCGTCTACTTCCACCGGCTCTCGCTGGCGTCGCTCGTGCTGAACATAGTGGTGAGCATCTTGTTGGCGGTGCTGGTTGTGGTCGCGATGTTGGCGCTGCTGATCGGGCAGGCCCCGCTATTCAAGCTTGCCGATGCGATTAACTGGTTGATGGTGCATAGCGTCGATCCGTTCGCGAGATTCGATTGGGCCACGTTCAGGCTGCCGGAGTATTCAGGTCGCGCAGCGCTGATCTACGTTGTTTATTACTTACCCTTGCTGGTCCTGATCGTCGCGTTGGCACACTGGCGCCCACTCGCGTTGCAAGCTGAACGTCGGTGCAAGCTGCATCGCTATGTTCTTCCACTCACGTGTGTACAACTACTGCTGCTTGCAGTTCTCATTCTGCATCCGCTGAGCAGCGGTCGCGCAACGCACAATCTGCGCGTTGACTTCCTTGACGTGGGCCAGGGCGATTCGGCGCTCGTGACGATGCCTGACGGAACGACACTTCTTGTCGACGCCGGTGGAAATACGATGGATTCAGCGCGACGAATTGGTGAGACGGTCGTGTCCGAATACCTCTGGTGGCGAGGCCTGAGTGGAATGGATTACGTGCTGGCCACGCACGCCGACGCCGATCACATCGACGGGCTGAATGATGTTCTCAAAAACTTCACGGTTGGAAGTGCGTTGATCGCGCGACGGCCTGCTGACGATCCGGAGTTCGCAAAGTTTGCGCAAACACTTGCAAGCACCAACACGCACTCGGAAACGATTGAGGCCGGCGATGTAATTCACTTCGGAGATGTGACCGTAAGCGTGTTATGGCCGCCCGCCACTGGTGAAAAGTCAGCGAACAACGATTCGATCGTACTTCGAATTCAATATGGGGAGCGCTCAATACTGCTCACCGGCGACATCGAACAAGCTGCCGAGCGCGCCCTGCTCGCCTCACAAGAACCGTTACACGCCGACGTGATCAAAGTCCCGCATCATGGCAGCAAGACTTCTTCAACGGAAGGATTTGTCGCGGCGACTAAACCACAACTGGCAATTATCTCCGTCGGACGCACCTCGCGCTTCGGGCATCCACATAAAGAAGTCGTCGAGCGCTGGCAATCCAGCGGCGCCACCGTTCTCACCACCGGCCACAGCGGCACGATCACCATCACCACTGACGGCCACGATCTCAGCCTCAAAACCTTTGTTCAGCCACAAAAAGGCACAAAAACACAAAAGTAAGAAAGAGATGTTACAAACTACTACCTATCAAAAGTAGCTTCACGCATCGTTCTTTCAGAAAAACCTTTTTGTGTTTTTGTGCCTTTTTGTGGCTAAAAACCGTACTTCTTCATTGTGGCTTTGCCTTGTGGCGAGTTGAGGAAGGTGATGAACGCGCGCGCGGCCGGCTCGTTTTTGGTGGTCTTCATGATCGCGAGGCCCTGATCGATCGGCTGGTGCAACTCTTCCGGTATCAGCGTCCAGCGGCCGTTGCTGTTCACGCTCAGCGACAACGAAACGATTGCCACTTCGACGTTGCCGGTTTCCGCATACTGCATCGTCTGGCGAATGTTGTCGCCATAAACAATCTTTGGTCGCACACGGTCCCAGATGCCGGCGCTTTGCAACGCCTGCTTCGCCGCCAGCCCGTAAGGCGCGTGATCGGGATTCGCGATCGCGATGCGCTGCACTTCAGGCCGCGCCAGATCGGCGATGCCTTGCAGCCGGATATTGGTCTCGTTCAGCATCCAGAGCGTGATCCGCCCGCGCGCGTAGACTGCTTTCGAATCCGGAATGATCAATCCCTTCTGGTCCAACTGATCGATATAACTGACATTCGCCGCCGCGAACAAATCAAACGGCGCCCCATTCTCGATCTGGCGCGTGAGCGTTCCCGTCGAGCCAAACACAAACACGACTTTGGTTTTGGTAGTTGCTTCGAACTGGCGTCCGAGCTCTTCGAATGCGGGCGTCAGGTCGGAAGCGGCGGCGACAGTTAGCTCGCCATGAGCAGCAGTGGTCGTGGACGCGGGATTTTTATCCTTGCACGCGGTGACGCACGCCAGCGCTAGTAGTAACGCGGCGAGCGGCGCCAGCCGCGTCTCAAGTCGGGAAATCATTGGGCGTGTAAAGGTCTACCTGCGAGCTACCCACCTTGTAAGTTTTCAACACACCGAGCGGCGGCGCATAAATGTGAATCGTGATGAGGTCCTGACCACTATCTTCGGGATTTCCCAGTCGATGAATGTCCGGTAGGCCGGCGCCCGTGACGGCGCCGGTGGGACATTCGCGACCCGTGTCGTAACACAAACCCTGGTCTTCCTTGTAGGCAAACATCGTTTCCCACATCAAGCCTTTTTGAACTCGCACGACGCCGTGCGAGCCGTTGTGATCGTGAATCGGCGTCTTCTGGCCTGGGCGCCAGCAGATCACCAGCATCTCGACCGCGTCATTGCGGCAAACACGATGGCGCCAGTAATTGCCTTCCTTGAAACCGCAATAAGGCTCGAGATCGAGATCGTTAATCTCGACGTTCGAAACCCAGTCGTTCAACTGTTCGAGTGTTGGCGGACTGGTTTGGCTGTTCAGGCGTTCGATTAGATCAGAAAAGGTTAGTGTCGATACGGCTTGCATCAGGTGGAAATCTAACACGGATGGGACGGATTTTTAAAAGCGATCTACACGGATTTTAAAAGAATTCTTAGATCGCGGACGTTGGCGCCGGTGGGGCCGGTAACGATCAGATCGTTGAGTTGTTCGAAGAAGGTGTAGGAGTCGCTGCGGGCGAGGTATTGTTCGGGGTCGAGGTTGAGGTTGCGGGCGCGTCGGATGGTTGTTTCGTCGGCGATGGCGCCGGCGGCGGGGCTGTTGCCGTCGATGCCGTCCGTGCCTGCGCTCAGGACGACGAGATGTGAGTTTTGAGTTTTGAGATTGATGGCGCAGCGCAGGGCGGTTTCGAGGTTTCTGCCGCCGCGGCCGTCGCCACGAACGGGACAGGAGAATTCGCCGCCGGAGATCGTGCAGCCGTCTTGGATACTTTCAAGAAGTAGTTTGCAGCCTTCCTCGATTGGTTGTTCACGGATGTGGTCCAGGATGGCGCTTGTGTAGCCGAGCTCGCGTGCTTTTTGTGCAGCGGCGTCGAGGGCTGTTTGGTTGTCGAGGAGAACGAGGTGAGAACCGGTGATAGCTGGCGAACGTTGGGCGCCGTGAACGGCTTTCAGAATCGATTCCGGAAGTACTTCATCGAGATGATAGTGCTCGACGACTTCGATCGCGCTTGGTGCGTCTGCGGGTGGGTTGAGTGTTGGGCCGGAGGCGACGCTCGCTTCGTCGCCGGGATTCGTGTCGGAGACGATCAACGTGAACATCTTTACGTGCCGGGCGCGACGTGCGAGTCCACCGCCTTTCACCGCTGAGAAGGCGCGCCGCACTGAATTGATTTCCGCTATGCGTGCGCCACACGAGACAAGATCCTGGTTTGCTGAACGCAGATCGTCGAGTGAGATGTCGTCGGCGATGGGCCACTCGATCATTGCCGAGCCACCGCCCGAGATCAGGAAGATCACGGTTGCGTGTTGATTGTTGGCGCGGTCCAGCAACTCGAAAGCGGCGCGGGCGGCGCTTAGGCTAGCTTCGTTGGGAAGTGGATGGCCGCCGACAAAGCTTTGCCAGCGTGGTGAATGGTGAAGCGAGGTTGACACAATAATGCCTGCCGTTAGCTTGTCGCCGAGAGCGTCGTCGAGGCCGAGGGCCATTGAAGTTGCGGCTTTACCGATGGCGATTGAATAGATTGGGGAAGAAATAGAGAGGTGAGAAATGGCCTCGTTTACTCTTGGGCGAGGATCTGATGCGGATAAAGCATGAGAAAAGATCGCGCGAGCGTGCAGGTGGAGTTCGTGTAGATCGGGCACAGTCAGAAACCCATCCACAGATTGCACAGATTATTTAATTGAATCTGTGTAATCTGTGGATGAAAAACCTCACACATCTGCGGCGGCCATCTCGTCCCAGTCGGCAACCATTTCGTAGGCGCGGCCGAGGACGGGACGGGGACGCGAGCCGTCTGCCTGCCCGATTAAGCCTTCACGTTCCATCATGTCGAGAATCGCGGCGGCGCGGCCGTAGCCGATGCGGAGGCGACGCTGCAATACTGACGTCGAGGCGCGCTTCATCTCCACACAGATTCGCAGAGCTTCTTCAAATAGTTCGTCGTGCTCGCCGCCCGCGTTTTCGAGTCCGAGGGCGTCTTCTTCAGATTGCGTGATGGTCTCGTCGTAAGCCGGCGGACCTTGCGCCTTGATGTGCGCGACGATCTTACCGATCTCGGTCTCGTCGATGTACGCGCCGTGAACGCGGATCAATCGCGACGTACCCGGCGGCAGGAAGAGCATGTCGCCGCGTCCGAGCAGTTGCTCAGCGCCGTTGGTGTCGATGATCGTGCGCGAGTCGATCTTCGAAGATACGCGGAACGAAATACGCGACGGGAAGTTTGCTTTGATTAAGCCGGTGATCACGTCGACTGACGGCCGCTGCGTCGCGAGCACGAGGTGAATACCGACCGCGCGCGCCATCTGCGCGAGTCGCGTGATCGACTCTTCGACTTCACGCCCCGAAGTCATCATCAGGTCCGCGAGCTCGTCGATGATGATGACGATGTAAGGCAGCGGCTTCCACGGCTCGCCTTTGTCGTCGTATTCCTTGACGAGGTTGCGACGCATGATCTCGGTGTTGTAGCCGTCGATGTTGCGCACGCCCCAGCCGGCAAGGTCACGATACCGGCGCTCCATCTCGGCGACGGCCCACTTGAGCGAGCGCGCGGCCAGCTTCGGATCGACGATGATCGGCGCGGCGAGGTGTGGGATGTCTTCGTAAAGCCCGAGTTCGAGGCGTTTCGGATCGATGAGGATGAACTTCACTTCATCCGGCCGGGCGCGATAGAGAATCGAGACGATGAGCGCGTTCACGCCGACTGACTTACCCGAGCCGGTGGTTCCCGCGATCAGCAGGTGCGGCATCTTCGCAAGATCGGCGACGTAATTCAGACCGTCGATCGTTTTGCCCAGCGCGATCGTTAGTTTCGATCCCGATTCCTGAAACGCGCGCGACTCGATCACTTCGCGCAGAAAGATCGTTTCGCGACGCGGGTTCGGCACTTCGATACCGACGTGCGGCTTACCCGGCATGCGATCGATGCGAATCGACTCCGCTTTCAACGCCAGACACAGATCGTCGACAAGCGACACGACGCGCGAGTATTTCACACCCGGATCGGGCTTGAATTCGTAAGTCGTAACCACTGGACCAGGACAGATGTGTTTGATCTGCCCGGTGACGTTGAACTCTTTGCACTTCTCGGCCAACCGCGTCGCGAGGCTGAGCAACTCCGCATCGGCCTGCTCGCTGTGTGGCGGCGCCTCGTTGAGAAACGCGAGCGTCGGCAAACCGTAATCGCTGTAGTTGACGCGACGCGCTGAGTCGAATGGCAGTTTGCTCGTCGCAGGCGCTTCGGCTTTCACGCGCAACACAGAAGCGCCTTTGACCATCTCTTCCGCGTCGTCTTCTTCCTCGGCAGTGACTTCGGGAACGATCGACCGTCTTCTGCTGGTAACGACAGGAGGCGTGGCTGCTACTCCTGGGCCAACACCGGCGCCGGCCGCTACTGCCGTCGCCTGCGGCTCGATCGTCGTCGATTTCGCTTCGGTACGAATCGCCGGCGCTGCTTCGACAACGGGCGGCGGCTCCTTCATGAAATCGGCAACACGCTCCGCCGCGGTTAGATTCAAATTCTGCTTCAGCGCGTTCTTCGCCGCTTCACGTTCAGCTTTGATCGCTTCCTTCGTCTCTTTCTTCAACCGCGCCTGCTCGGCACGCATTACACGCCACGCGCGGAAACGTTCCGGAAGCTTGCCGACAAACGCGAATCGCGAACCGATCGCATTTGCGAGGATTTCGTAAAGTCGCACAAACGAGAAATTCGTCGCCAGCAACAAGCCCGTCGCTGCGATCGCGATCAGCAACACCGTCGCGCCGATTTTATTGAGACCACTCGCGAGACCCTGGGCCACGACCGCGCCGAGCAGTCCACCCGGTTGCACACTCGAATCAAACAACGGATGCAGTTGCGAGATCGACAACAATGCCGACGCCGAAACGACGAGTATCACGAGCCCGGCGACGCGCGTCCACGCGCTGTGAATCGTCGCGGTATGAAAGCGTCGCCAAGCCGCCGCGAATAAAAGTAGCGGCAGCAGGAAAGCGGCGAGACCGATAAGCTGAAAGCCGGTGGCGGCAACGTTGGCGCCGATGAATCCGGCCCAGTTGTGCGTTTCGCTGGCGCCCGCGGAGTTCCACGACGGATCGTTCGGGTAGAACGCGGCCGAGATGAAGCAGAGCGCCAGCAGTAAGCCAAACGCGATAAAAAGGATCGCGAAGATCTCATTGCCACGACCGGCGCGCGGCAGAATCACGCGCGGCTTTTCTTCAATGTGTGTTGCCATTCAAAACTCCAACTGAGATGCCTACGCAGCTTTGCGAGCGAGCAGGTAGGCTTTGATGAAGTCGTCGATGTCGCCGCCGAGCACTGCCTCGACGTTACCTCGTTCCAGCTTAGTGCGAGTGTCTTTTACGAGCTGATAAGGGGCCAGCACATAACTCCTGATCTGAGACCCGAATGAAATATCGGCCTTGTTGGCTTCGAGCTCGGCGGTTTCGGCGCGCCGTCGTTCCAACTCGAGTTCATAAAGACGTGAGCGCAGCACCTGCATGGCGACGGCTCGATTTTGATGTTGTGAACGTTGGTTTTGACAGGATACGACGATCCCGGTCGGCATGTGAGTAATACGAACTGCTGAATCGGTAGTGTTGATGTGTTGTCCGCCCGCGCCGGTGGCGCGATAAGTGTCGACACGCAAATCTTTGTCGTTGATTTCTACTTCGATGTCCTCGTCGATCTCCGGATAGACAAACAGAGATGCGAATGAAGTGTGTCGCCTTGCGGCCTGATCAAATGGCGAGATGCGGACCAGACGGTGTACGCCGGCTTCGGCAGCCAGCAGGCCGTAAGCGTATTCACCTTCGACTCTGAATGTAACGCTCTTCAGTCCCGCTTCCTCGCCTGGTTGATACTCGAGCACTTCAGCTTTGAAGCCGCGTTGCTCGGCCCACTTGAGATACATGCGCAGCAGCATCTCGGCCCAGTCCTGCGACTCGGTGCCGCCCGCGCCCGGATGAATCGTGCAAATAGCGTTGCGGCGATCGTTGTCGCCGGCGAGCAGCATCTCGGTTTCGGCCTGGCTTAGATCGTGTTCGAGCTGCTCGAGTAACGATTGCAGCTCTTTGATTGACGACTCGTCTTCTTCCGCAAACTCAAAGAGCACTTCGGCGTCGGCCACACGTGATTCAAAATCTTCCTGACGATCTATTTTCTTCTCGAGTCGACTACGATCCTGCAGGAGTTTCTGTGCGGCCTCCTGATCGCTCCAGAAGTCGGGCGACGAGGCCTGGGCTTCGATACGGTTCAACTCCTCGCGGCGTGCCGGGACATCAAAGAAACCTCCCGAGCTGGTCCACGCGCGCGCGGAGAGTGTCGAAGTTAGTGCGTAATTCTTGTGTTGATAATAGGTCCATAATCACCTGTTAGAAAGGATTACAGGATTTTCATGATTTGCAGGATTCAATCCTGTTTCGTCCTGTAAAATCTTGTCATCCTGTCTAAAACTGCTCCAACAAAAATAATCGCCGCCAGCACCGCGCAAACGTAAACGAACAAATCGCCGTGGCGCGTGTAGAAAGTGTCTCGTCTCTCTCCCGGGTGATTCGTCCATACACGAACATCAGCCTGAAACGGCCCAGTCAGATCTTCTACGCGTCCATCCTCAGATATCAACGCCGACAGGCCACTGTTCGTCACACGGTACACCGGCCGGCCGTTTTCCACCGCGCGAAAGATTGCATTCGCGAGATGTTGTCGCATCACGGCTGTCGGTCCGAGATAACCGTCGTTCGAGATATTGATCAGCACGCCGGCTCCATCATGAGCGAGCCGCCGCGCGATCCACGGATACTCCGACTCGATGCAGATGAAGACGCCGGCCTTGCGATCTCCGAACGGCATTAACGTGTAGTTAGTGCCCGGAGTGAACTCGCCGACGATGCCACTTATCAAAGACGCTCCCGGTAACCATTGCGGGAGCGGCACATATTCGCCAAACGGCATTAGGCGAATCTTATCATACTGCGAGATCAGGCGGCCCTCTTCATTTACGAGCAGCGCGGAATTGTATGAGCCCTCGTTCGGAGCGGGCTCGAGCGAGTTGAAGAGCAGCGACGTGTGGTTTTGCCTGGTGAAGCCGGCGACGAACTCCTGAAACGTTTTGTTGGAAGCGTAAGTGAAGTTCATCGGCGACTCGGGCCAGATCACGAGTCGTGGTCCTTCGGCAGGCGTCGCGAGTCCTTGTGTGCTCAGCGCTATGTGACGTTCGAGGAGTTCCTTTGTTTCTTCTGTACTCTTGACCGGGTTCATCGGCACGTTTGGCTGAACGGCGACGATCTTCACGATCTGTCCTTTATATATCGGGCGGTTAAGCGTCGCAGGCACAGAACCGCGGATCACGGCCCCGACAGCGAACCCGACCAGAAGCGCGAGAGCGATCGACAACGCGGTCCGGTGAATGATCAGCAGTGCGACCGCGGCATTGATCGCGACGAGCAGAAAGCTGACTGCGTAGACGCCGCCCCACGTGGCCGGTTCGATGATCCGGTGGTGGTAAGCCTGCGAGTAACCGAGTGCGTTCCAGAGCTGGCCCGTAATCTCGAGACGAAGCCATTCGCATGTGATCCAAAAGACGGGCGCCAGCAGGATCGTGAGGCGTCCCCACTTCTGAATCGCGAGTGCGACGAGGGCGGCGAAGAGACCGTGAAAGATGCCGACGACGATAGCTGCCGGGATCAATAATAAGTAGGCCAGCACGGTCGGGAGTCCGCCGTAGTGGATCATCGAATACGTCAGCCAGTAACAGGTTATATAGAAGAAGACGGAGCCGGCGGCCCAACCCAGAATGAAGGCGCGCAATGGCGCAGGACGTCGCGCGATCACGACGAGCAGCGGCACGAGTCCGATCCACGCGAGCAGGTAATACTCGAAGTTTGGAAAAGAGAGGATCAGGAGTATGGCGCTGGCGGCTGCCGCGCCCCACTCATAATTCCGAATATCGATCCGTGTCATCCGCCGCAAAAAATTTTTTCTAACTGACTGAACATCGTAAATCCATTACGTCAATTAGCCAAATATTGACGCAAAAAGACAGAAATCGTCACTGTCAAAGTGACAATTTCCGTCAAGCCACAAAAAGGCACAAAGCCATCCACAGATTACACAGAGATGATTCTGTGTAATCTGTGGATGGCTTTGTGCCTTTTTGTGGCTATGTTTAAAAGCGGGAAGACCCGGTCATTTCTGACCAGGTCCACGTTTCGGGGGGAAGCACTGAAGGAACGCTCGGAAGGTTAGCTGGCGCAGCGGCAGGCGGCGCTCAGGGAATGTTGGCGGCGGGGGACTCGGTCAACTTTTTCGTTTTCCGTGTCGTGCCGCGTTCCCTTTGAGCACGCGCCGTGCCAAAACTCGCTCAGTTGCCCATCGTGACCTGTCTTTGGAGCGCGATTGCTTCCTGATTGTTCGGGTCGATCGAGATCGCGCTCAGTGCGTACTTACGTGCTTCGCCGCGGTCGCCTCGTTCGAGAAAGATCTTGCCTAAGAGAATGTGTGCGTCGATGAGTTTGGGATCCCAGAAGATCGCCGTCTTCAACGCCGCGATCGCCGCTTCCTGATCGCTGCGACGCAGATTGATGCGACCGCTGAGTAGATACGCTTCCGCGTTCGTCGGCTCGATCATCACCACGCGGTGCAACTCGGGCAATGCTTCCTCATCGCGTCCGGCCTGGTAGAGATCGCGAGCTTTCACGAGCAGGTCCTGCGTCGCCGAGCTCGGCGAGCCCATCGCGGCGGTGATGTTCGTTTCGCGCTGTAGTCCAAACACTTCCTCGCGATTCAGCACGTCGCGCATGCGCAGGTTAACGGCGCTCGTCGTTCCTGATTTCTGCCATTCAGTTTCCCACTTCCCGTATGCGGTGCGGAGATAACGGCGCGCCATATCGTCGGCGGCGGCCGCAGCCTCGGCGTTGCCGAGTTTCGCGAGCGACTTGGAAAAGAGGAAATAAGCCTGGCCGTCCTGCTGGTCAGACGTAATCACCGGACGAAAGTGTTCGGCTGCTTCCTTGTATTTGCCTGCGAGAAACAACCCGTAGCCGTAATTGAAGTTGACCATCTGATCTGACGGCGCCGACTTCGAAGCCTGAGCGAGAAAGTCCATTCCCTGGTTCAGCAGGCGCGTACGTTCAGCGTCGTTCTTGTTCTCTCTGGCGGCCTGAATTGCAACCGCGCCGGCGTTGTTGTAAACGGCGATCAGCGGTAAATCACTCGAGAGTGGTACGACCGTCGCGAGCGCATGGCCGTAGTCGCCGAGTTTTGTGTAGCCCAGGCTCGCGTAAAAAGCAGCTTCGGCGTAGTGCGGCTCTTTCTTCTGGAGCTTCGAGAAATACTCGGTCGCATCCTTCCAGTTGCCGAGTTCCATGTAACCGCGGCCCAGTTCGAAAGCAGCTTGCGGGTAGACCGCGCCGCCGAGCGACTCGGCGTAGAAGCGCAGCGCGTTCTTTAGATAATTCGCGCGCACGTCGCTGCGCAGCGGCAACTGCACCGCCTTCACGTAAGCCTCAAACGCCTTTTGCGGAATCTTCGTGGCTTCCTGGACAAGCTGGTTTTGCGAGTAAGGAAGCGCTTTGTCACGTTGATAGAGAATCTGGTAGGCGAGCCATCCCTGAATTTCCTGGAGGGAAGTGAGGGCGTCGCCGCGGTCAAACTGTCGTGTGATCCAGGCGCCGTCTTTTACTTCGCCGAAGTTGCGGCCTTCGTTGACCTTGATCACGCGCGCCGTCACCTGGACGTAACCGTCGGTGGGTTGTTTTTCGCCGTTACTGTCGGTTTTGTTTTCGGTGTCGGGAGCGGGTGTGACGGTATAACTACCGATCACGATCATGCTCGCCTTCGCCTGCCGCGCGAGCTTGATGGCCGTGGCGCGCGAGGGAATCACCGTCTCGGGCAAGCGCAGTTGCTGGTACGCGAGCTCGCGTTCATCGCTCGAAACGACGACCAGCCCCGGCTTGTTGAGTAGCTCTGCGAGCGAGTCGGCAAAACTCTCGCCGACCCAGTTGTATTCAGCGCGGAACGGTTTCGAGGTGTTTTCAAACGGCAGCACCATCACGACATCAGCGGTCGGATTCTGGCCCTGCGCGCTGGTTACGAACAGTGTTAATAAAAGAGCGGAAATCAGCTTAAGACTCAAAAATCGCATGTCGTAACTTTACCACGGATGCCACGGATCCCAAGACCGATCAGCGCCGATCGTGAGGAAATCCGTGGCTACATTGAGTAGGCTACTGAGACTTCATCCTGAGCGTGGTCGAGATTTAACTCGGGGTCGGTGTCGCGGTGGGCGTCCTGGGTGAGGAGGTGGGGAACGGCGTCGTTGTCGACCGGGCGCGAGAAGAGGTAGCCCTGGCCGTACTCGCAGCCAAGCATCTTTAATTGCTGGTGCTGCTCCTCAGTCTCGATCCCTTCGGCAATGACTTCCATGCCGAGATTGTGCGCGAGAGTCGAGATGGTCCGGACGATGGCGTTGTCGTTCTCCGTCGTCAGACGCATCACGAACGAGCGATCGATCTTCAGGTAATTGAGGGGGAAACGGTGCAGGTAGCTGAGCGACGAATAGCCGGTGCCGAAGTCGTCGATGCTCAACTGCACGCCCAGCGAGCGTAGTTGCTTGAACATCAGCGCGGCCGCCTCAGCATTTTCCATCACGACGCTTTCCGTGATCTCGAGTTTCAGGCAATGCGGGCTGAGCTTGCTCGTTTCGAGCGCGGCTTTAATTCGATCCAGCAGATCCGGCTGCGCCACCTGTCGCGCCGAAAGGTTCACGCTGAGACTCAACGCGCGATGGCTCGGCGAATCAATCTGCCACTGGCGCACGTGCGCGCACGCTTCATTCAATACCCACTGCCCGATCGGCACGATCAAACCAGTCTCCTCTGCAACCGGAATGAAGTCGGCCGGCGAGACTAAACCACGACGCGGATGGTTCCAGCGCACGAGCGCTTCGAAACCCGCGAGACGTCCGGTCTGCAGGCAAACGATCGGTTGATAGTAAACACAGAACTCTTTGTTTTCGATCGCCTGCCGCAGATCGCTTTCGAGTTGCAGTCGCGAAACCGCGCGCGCGTGCATGCCGTGATCGAACACTTCGTAGCGCGCCTTGCCATTTTCCTTCGCACGATACATCGCGATATCGGCGTCGCGCAGGATGTCGTCGGCACGATCGTAGCCGCTCGAGCTAAACGCGATGCCGATACTCGCCGTCGCGAAAGCCGAGTTCTTATCAAGCACGAACGGCTGGCTCAGCTCGTCCTGAATTCGTTGCGCGACGCGCACGGCGTCAGTCGCGTCAGTCATGCCGCTCAAAAGAATCGCAAACTCATCACCGCCGAAGCGCGCGAGCGTATCGACCGGGCGCAAGGTCCGCTCGAGTCGCTCGGCAAACGCGACGAGCAGCAGGTCGCCATGCGTATGGCCCAAACTGTCGTTGATATTTTTGAAGCGATCCAGATCGAGGAAGAGAACTGCGAACATGTGCTCGTCGCGGCGGCTCGAGCTTTCGATCTCCGCTTTGAGCAACTCGGTGAACATCGCGCGGTTGGGCAATCCGGTTAGTGAATCGTGAAACGCCGCGTGACGGAAGTGTTCCTTCGTTTCCTCGAGCACGCGACTGATGCGTTCCTGTTCCGCGATGTAGTTATTGAGCTCCTGAACGTGTTTCTCCGCCTGTTCCGCGCGCTGATGCTCGAGCTCGGCGCGGGCGCGCTCGGCTTCTTCGGCATGACGCGCTGAGGCTTTGACTTCGCGCATGTAACGGTCGTAGCTGAAGTAGACGATGATGATGATCGGAATGCAGATCAGAAACGCCCAGAAGCGAGTAGTGCCGAGACTGCTCACGATAAATCCGGCGCCCGC
>JADMIO011222191.1_pt1 | contig 27882 bp, 19 predicted proteins | sample 8958161 | NCBI WGS metagenome assembly JADMIO01 (sample SAMN16585339, study PRJNA669376) | soil metagenome | isolation source: Crop rotation soil | place: USA: Cullars Rotation, Alabama | collected 2011
CCACGCCGCCCCAGCCGATGTGCCAAATCCCGCTGTTTAGCTTCGAGTCTGGCGCCTCGGCGACCTTGTTGAACAGAATGAACGACTTTTCCGTGAACAGCCCGTCGGAGACGCCACGAAACTTAATCGGCGACGCGCCAAACACCCGGCTGTAAAACTGGATCGACTTCGCCGGATCCACCGCATTGAGCATCACGTGATGAAACCGCGCCGGTTCCTCGCCGCGGGCCGCCGGAGTGATCAGCCCCAGAAAAAGGCTCGCCAGCAGCAATCCCACGCCGTGCAAACATCGATCGCAGCGGTCCATTCACGAGTCTCCTGATTCACAAGGTGCAACGACAACCCGGCTTTCGGCCGTCCGGCCCAATATAACCGCCCGGTCGGTCGGATGCAGCAAATCAGGAGTAGAATCACCCACGTCTTGCCGCATACGGTGTCGCGATACACCCTGCGCGGCACCAACGCCAAGTGCCGATTCCTAGACTTCCATCTCGCCCCTTTGTAGGCTGATGGGTGGATTCCGCATTGCTTTTCCAGCCACGGACCGCCCTCCCGCATCGCGTCGCTTTTCCGAGAGCACAGCACATGATCGCACGCGGAGTCATTGCCGGCCTCGCTTTGTCGATCGGTTCGATCGCGGCGGCGGGCCCAACGCCCGAAGCCATCGAGCAATTTGAAAAGCAGGTCCGCCCGCTCTTGGCCGCCAGGTGCTGGAAGTGTCATGGCCAGGAAAAGCAGAAGGCCAGCCTGCGGCTCGATTCGGCCGCCGCCGTGGCCGCGGGCGGAGACTCGGGTCCGGCGATTGTTCCGGGCCATCCCGATCAAAGCCCAATGATCCAGGCGATTCGTTATGCGGAAGAACCCAAAATGCCGCCCGACGGCAAGCTGAGCGACACCGAAATCGCGGCGCTGACCAGCTGGGTCCAACAAGGCGCGATCTGGCCGGCCTATCCCGAAGCCGAGAATTCCGCGGCGGATCCTCAAGGGGCTGCAATCTTGCTCAACGCGCCCCCTGCCGGCGAACGCGACAGTCTGTGGGCCTTTCGTCCGGTGCGCGATCCACAGCTCCCGACGGTCGATTCGGTGAACGGGCCGCAATCGATCATCGATCGTTTTCTTTTGGCCAAGATTCACGAGGCAGGACTCACCTGTGCGCCGCCGGCCGACAAGCAGACGTTGATCCGCCGGGCCTGGTTCGACCTGGTCGGATTGCCCCCGCCGGCGGAAGACGTGGAAAAATTCGTGGCTGACGCGGCTCCCGACGCCTTTGCGCGGCTGGTCGACCAGTTATTGGCCTCGCCTCAATACGGCGAGCGCTGGGGACGGCACTGGCTCGACGTGGCTCGATACGCCGACAGTGGTGGTTACGAAACGGACATGTACTTTCGCAACGCCTGGCGGTATCGCGATTATGTCGTCAAGAGTTTCAACGACGACAAGCCCTACGACCGTTTTGTGCAAGAGCAGATCGCGGGGGACGAAATCTGGCCGGACGATTTGGCTCTGGGCGGCAGCTATGTGATGCCCAAGGAAAAGCTCGAACACCTGGAAGCGCGGATCGGCACAGGACTCTACACGCTGGGCCCCCAAATCCATGAATCGAACATGGATGCCAAGAAGCTGGACTACGAGCGGCTCACCGATTGCGCCGATACGACCAGCAGCGTTTTCTTGGGCCTGACCTTGGGCTGCGCCCGATGCCACGATCACAAATTCGATCCGTTGTCGCAGCGCGACTATTATGGCTTGCAGGCGATTTTTTCCGGTAGCAGGGAAGTCGAGCTGCCCTTGGTCAACGGCATGGAGATCGCCGATTACAAGCAGCATTATCCGCGGATCGTGGCCATCGACGAGGCCCGCCGCGCGTATAGGCTTTTCGAGAAGCGAGTCGCCGGGCGCAAGCTCACCACGGACGAAGAGAACGAGAAGCGGGCGCTGCGCGATAAGATCGCCGCGGCGGTGCTCGAACTGCCGGAAAACGCCGCGTCGTCACCCGGCGACAAATGGGATGGCCTGATGGAAATTCCCACCGCTTCGGTGCTCGGCCATTTCGACGGCTCGCCCTCGGGCGAAGTTCACATTCTCAATCGGGGCGATCTCGACCGACCCAAGCGACGCGTCTCACCGGAAATTCCCACGGTGCTGCGCGAAGCAACCCACTATCGCGATCCTCTTGGCGGCCCCACCACAAGCCGCAAACAACTCGCGCTGTGGCTGACCGCCGCGGACCACCCCTTGACGGCCCGGGTGATGGTCAATCGCATCTGGCAGGGGCATTTCGGCAGCGGAATCGTGCCCACGCCGAACGACTTTGGCAAGATGGGCCTTCCGCCCAGCCACCCGGAGCTGCTCGATTGGCTGGCGAAACGATTTGTCGAGCAAGGCTGGAGCATCAAGCGGATGCACCGGCTGATCATGCTCAGCGGCGCCTACCAGCGGGCCAGTGCTTATCACGATTTGGACAATCTTGCCAAAGACGCGGACAACCGGTATTTGTGGCGCATGAATCGTCGCCGGCTGGAGGCGGAGGCGCTGTGGGACTTTGTTCATGCCACGGCCGGCACGATCCATCTGAAACTCGGCGGACGCCCCGTCGTGCCTCAACTGGCCGAGGATGAGATGTCGGCGCTGCGAGAGCCTTGGCAATGGGCGGTCACGGCCGATCCGAAGGAGCACACCCGGCGGGGACTTTACATCCTCGTTCGGCGCAACTTTCGCTTTCCGATGTTTGAAGTATTCGACAGTCCGGTGAATTCCGTCAGCGTGCCGCGCCGCGATGTGACCATCGTCGCGCCGCAAACCTTGTGGTCGTTGAATAACCGCCGGGCGTTTCGCCAAGCGCAAGAATTCGCCGGCCGGCTCGTGCGCGAAACGGGCGGTGACATTGCCGGCTGTGTCGATCGCGGTTGGGCGGTCGCGTTGGGCCGCAAACCGAGCGAAACCGAAAAGGCCGAGGCTCTCGCGCTCGTCGAAAAGCTGACCGTCGATTCGAGCCTGGCCCCTCCACTCGACGATCCGCCCTCGGACCTCGCAAAACTTCCGCCCGCCCAGGCCGCCGCGCTCGCCAAATTGTGCCTGGCAATATTCAACCTGAATGAGTTCATGTTCGTGGATTGAAGGTGCAGGCCCATAGGACGATAGGAACCTCGCGATGAAATCCACCTGCTGCCACCGCCACGACGTCGCTCTCACGCGCCGCGAGGCGCTCGTCAAGTCGGGGAGTGGAATCGGCGCCATGGCACTTGCCTGGCTGTTGGATCGTAACCGTGCGCAAGCCGCCACCACCGCGCCGGGCGCGAGCTTCGTGAATCCTCTGGCTGCGAAAGAGCCCCACTTTTCGCCGCGAGCCAAATGCGTGATCTCGCTGTTCATGCAGGGCGGCCCCAGCCAGATGGATACTTTCGACCCCAAGCCGGAATTGCAAAAACTGGACGGCAAGCCCCTGCCCGATAGCTTTAAGTCGAGTGATCTGAAGCTGCAGTTCATGTCGGCCGCCGGCTCCACTCTGATGGGCTCACCGTTTGCATTTCAGAAGCGGGGCCAGTCGGGTCTGGAAATCTCCGACTTGTATCCGCGCCTGGCCGGACACGCCGACCGATTGGCCGTCATTCGCTCCTGCTATCACGAGTCGTTCATCCATGGGCCGGCGTTGAGCTTGATGCACTCGGGCAATTTGCTCTTGGGGCACCCCAGCGTCGGCAGTTGGGTTGTCTCGGGCTTGGGCTGCGAAAGCGACAATCTGCCAGCCTTCATGGTCATGACCGACGGCGTGATTCGAGGCAGCAGCAGCGCCTACAGTTCCGGATTCTTGCCGGCCGTTTACCAGGGCACATTAATCCGCACGGAGGGGGCCGCGATTCAAAATCTGACTCCTCCGACGCAGATCACCTCGCCGCAACAGCGAATGATCATCGACCAGATCGGCAAATGGAACCAGGACCACTTGCATCCGCGCCTCGACGACACCAACCTGGCGGCCCGAATCGCTAACTATGAACTTGCTTTTCGCATGCAGGCCGCGGCGCCCGACTTGATCGATATCACTCAAGAGCCGGCCGCGATTCAACAAGCGTACGGAACCGACCGCGAGCCCACGGCCCGATTTGGACGGATGTGCCTGCTGGCACGAAGAATGGTCGAACGCGGCGTGCGATTTGTCGAGCTGTACTCGAACGACTGGGACGGTCATGGCGACTGCCCCGGAAACCACCAGGGCAACGCCGCCAAGACTGATCAGCCCATCGCCGCATTGCTGGCCGATCTCGACCAGCGCGGGCTGTTGGACAGCACGCTCGTCCTCTGGGCGGGCGAATTTGGCCGCACCCCGATCATGCAAGGCAACAAGGGTCGCGATCACAATCCCTACGGTTTTACAACCTGGCTGGCCGGCGGCGGCATTCAAGGCGGCAAAGCCATCGGTGCAACGGACGAGTTCGGCTTCCGCGCCGTAGACGACAAAGTGCACGTTCACGATTTGCACGCCACGATGCTCTCGTTGCTGGGCCTTGATCACCAGCGTCTGACCTATCTGTTCGAAGGCCGCAGGCGCCGATTGACCGACGTCGGCGGGCAGAACAATCTGGCCGCGCGGCTGGTGAAAGCTTGACGGTTGTGCGCATCGACGAGCGCAACGAGAATTCGCCACCCGCTAGTCTGGAAACCTTGCGTGGATCCTGCTCCAATACGGTGGGAGGAAAACCGCCCCCCTGGTGGAAAGTCGGTCCGAGGCCGAACAACATTTCGACGGATCGGCACGGGTTACAGTGCGGGTTACGCCGGTCGAGCGCGCGCTTTCAACAATTGATTTAGGCGACGAAAGGCTCGGGGAGCCGCAACAAAGTGCACGGCTTTATCCTGTTCTTTATCCAAAAGTATGCCGAGAGCGTGGCTGGAGGACCGCAGGCCTGGGCCCGGTTCCGCTCTGGCATCAACACCTCGACGCAATCGTACAGTCCGGTGGGGATCTATCCCGACTCCGACGCCACGAACCTGCTCGAGGGCGTTTCGCGGATGACGAACCGACCGTTGGACGAGACGATGACCGCGTTCGGAGAATATCTTGCGCCGCAGATGATCAAGTTTGGCTCAAAGCTGATTCGCTCCGAGTGGCGAACCCTGGAATTGATCGCCAACACAGAGGACGTGATTCACACGTTCGTGCGTCAAAGCAATCCCGGCGCCGAGCCCCCGGTGCTGCAATGCATGCAGAATTCCGAGGACGAGTTACACCTGATCTACGGATCCGCCCGGCAAATGTGCGCGTTGGCCAAAGGCATCGTGCGCGGCGTGGCCTCGTATTTTGGCGAAACGATCGACGTCGTGGAAACCAGTTGCATGCTTCGCGGCAACCCGTTCTGCACGCTGGAGATTCGCCGACGGCGCGATATCGAAACTGTGATCTTCGATGAGGCCACGATCGTCGGCCCTCCGGTGGTTTCCGAACATACCCCGACCGAACGCACGCCGTCACCCGCGCCGCCATCGGCGCCCCGCGCATTCGCTCCGGCCGGCACGACCATCGGACGCTATCGGATCGTCGACTTTCTTGGCCAGGGGAACATGGGCCAGGTATACCTTGCCGAAGACCTCGACCTGGGCCGCCGCGTGGCGCTCAAGATTGCACATCCCCACCTTGCGCGCGACCCCGACACACGGCGACGATTTCTGCGCGAGGCCCGCGCGGCCGCCGCAGTGCAACACGACAATCTGGCCACGATCTACCAGGTCGGCCAGAACGAAGACCTGGTCTTCATGGCCATGCAGCACCTGGAAGGACAGACGCTCGAGGAATGGCTTGCGGAAGTCGGCCGGCCGCCGTTGGCCGACGCTCTGCGGATCGGGCGCGAAATCGCCACGGGACTCGCCGCCGCGCACCGGCAAGGGCTGGTGCATCGCGACATCAAGCCGGACAACGTGTGGCTCGAATCCGTTGGGCGCCGAGCCAAAATCCTCGACTTCGGCGCGGCGCGCAGCATCGTCGAAGATCCAGAAACGACGCATCCCGGCACGATGATTGGAACCCCCGCCTACATGTCGCCCGAACAGGCAGCCGGCGAATCGTGCGACGCGCGCAGCGACCTGTTTTCCTTGGGCGTGATTTTGTATCGCCTGCTGGGTGGAGCGTTGCCGTTTCAAGGCACGTCGCTGATCGCGGTTCTGACCGCGATTGTGGAGGCGAATCCCCAGCCGCTCGAAGAGCTGGCCCCCGATCTGCCGCGCTGCGTCTGCGCCATCGTGGGCCGCTTGATGGCCCGCAACCAGGACGAACGCCCAAGAGACGCCGAGGCGGTCGTCGAGGTCATCAAAGTCTGCGAAGCCGATCTGTCGGCGGTGTGACGCGCTACTCAGCTCCTGGCAATTGCGCGTACAAGCCCACGAGCACAAATGTCGCAATCACAAACACCAGCGGTATTCCCAGCGCCGACACGAAGCTTGTGCCGCCGCGCTTTGCCAATGCGTCCAGCACATCGTCGTTCGGCATCTCAGCGTGCACTTTAGAGATTGCTCGATTGGCATGGGACAGATACCACGCGTTGCCGTACAGGCCACAGATGATCCCGGGAACGAAATTCAAGACGCGGTCCATCGCTGACTCTAGCTCAGGCATTTCGAGGATGAATCGGAAATAAGCCTCCTCGGCAATGGAGACGGCCAGCACGGCGCCGAAAAAGATGGCCGCGCCTTTGTACATTTTTCGATACAGAAGCCAAAATCCGGAAAAGAACCACGCGGCCCAGTTCCAGCCCGATCGAGCTGTTGAGCCGGGCAGCCGCGGTGCCCAGCTCGCGAGATAATAGTTAGATCTCGGACCGACAAACGCCCTTAATTCTTCTTCTCGCGCATCCTCCGCCGAGTCGAAGATTAAATCCGCATCCTGCGGTGACGCAAAAGGGTTGTCCATCTGACTGAAATCAGGGTCGTCGGACCTTCCGAAATCAGGATAGTCGGACATTGGTGGCTCCCCATTCGATCATTGGATTTGGAATGTTCGTCAACTCATTGTCATTCCAGCGGCGCCCCTCAATAGAATGGCCATTCAATGTGTACACGTATACACTATGACTCGTTTGTGTCAAGTGGCCCGCATCGAGGGAGCGGAAGCGATGAGTTCTGGAAGTCTATTCCAGCGGCGGGAGCACGTCGGGCTCGATCTGATAGCCGTCGGCCAGGGCGTTGGTCATGTTGAACAGGCTGGCGATCGCCAAAACCTCGCCGAGCATTTCGGTCGAGGCACCGAGCTTGCGCAGAGCGGCGGTGTGCGAATTGACGCAATACGAACAGCCATTCGTGGCCGAGACCGCCAAGGCAATCATCTCACGCGTCGTGGGCTCCAGTTGCGACCTTCGGCCCACGGCATCGGGGTGCATGAGCGTCTTCAGCGTGGTCCACACGAGTTCCAGTTCGACGGGATTCGTCGCCAGCGTGCGCCAAAGAGCCGGCACGAAGTCGATCTGTTTCGTCCGTTTGATATCGGCAAAGATCTCGGCGACTCGGCCCGTCGCTTCGGCTTCGGCAACAGGCCGCACAGTCGCAATTCGATTTTCTGGCATCCGATGAGCCTCCACCGTTGGGTTCATTTCTCGCGACTCAGCAGCCGCGGCACGTACTCCGAATATCGAGCGTGGGGCGCGGGCCCTTTGCCTGGCAATCGGCGCAGCGATTCGCGAAGCGCGGCCCCGCCGTCGTCCAAGGCATCGACGGCATTCAGTGCGGCCATGACGACAAACACATTGTTCCGGCTCCAATCCGCCGACTCGACGAGCACGCGCTGACCCCGATCGGCGTCCGCCGGTTCGCCGAAGCGGGCCAGAGCCTCGGCAGCCACCACGCGCACATAGCGCGACGAATCGTCGAGCGACGCCACGAGCCCCGTTCGCCCCGCCGTCCAGCCGGATCGCCCGCGCATCAACAAACCTAGCGCCGCCCAATAGCGCACTGCACTGTCGGGGTCACGGCTTGGGCCGGCGAGGGATCGGATCAACATTTCATTCGCTTTCGGATCGAGACCCGCGGCGAGCTCGGCAGTAGGTAGAATTCGTTCAAGCGGATACCGATCGCCCTCGCGGGCCATGTCGTAGGGAGTCTTTTTTTCGCTGCGGTCGTGGATTTCTCCCTCAGGCAAAAAACCCAGATCGCGAATTTGCAGGGCTAAGTCGCGTTGCGCGGCGGCCAGCTTCCGGCGGACCTCGGCATGATCGGGCGAGCCGGCCAGATTGGTCACTTCGTCCGGATCGCTGGCCAGATCATAGAGTTCCTCAGGCGATTTCTCCTTCCAAAAAATGTCCTGGCTGGGATTCAACCGCCCCTCGGCGTGCAAACGTTGCCAGACCTGGGTCGTGGGAGTCTGGAACATGTAGCTGACATGTTGGCCATAGATTTTGTGCGGCATGAAATTGCGCACATAAACAAAGCGGCCGTCGGTCACGCTGCGGACCAGGTCGTAGCGCTCGTCCATCCGCCCGCGAAATCCGTAGACGCAAGGCTGCGAAGGCTCGGCAAACGGGCCCAGAAAGGCGTGCCCTTGCATCCAATCGGGCGGTTTCGTTCCGGCCAGGCTTAACACGGTCGGGGCAAAATCGACAAAACTCACCAGCCGATCCGACTTGCCGCCGGCGGCATAACCGGCGGGCCGCAGATGGGCCAGCTTTTGCGGGATGTAAACGACCAGCGGCACGTGCAGCCCGCTGTCATAGGGCCAACGCTTGTTGCGCGGCATTCCCGAGCCGTGATCGGCGAAATAGAACACGATCGTCTCGTCCCTGAGACCGGCTTCTTCCAGCTCACGCAATCGCGTTCCCGCGTCGGCGTCGGCCTGGCTGACGCAGTCGTAATACTGGGCCCAATCCTTGCGCACCTCCGGCGTGTCGGGATGATAGGCGGGCAGGCGCACCTTGGCTGCTTCGTGTACCGCGAGGTGAGGCCGCGCGCGAATCCGACTTTCGTGGCTCTTTTCGGAATTGAACACCGCAAAAAACGGCTGGCCCTTCGGCCGGTTCTTCCAATGGCCGCGCTTCGAGGACTCATCCCAGACTTGGCCGGGCTGGGTCAGATTGTAGTCCTCTTTGGCGTTGTTCGTGCAGTAATAGCCCACGGCACGCAACAACTGGGGAAACATCTGCTTTCCGGCCGGATAGGGCACCATGCTGCGCATGTGTTCGCCGCCGGTTGAGGGTGCGTACAGGCCTGAAATCAGCGTGGTCCGCGCCGGCGCGCAGACCGGCGCATTCGACCAGGCGTGCGTATAGATCATCCCCTGGCTCGCCAGCCGGTCGACGTTGGGAGTCGAAGCGAAGGGATCGCCGTAGCAACCCAGGTGCGGGCCGTGGTCTTCGCTGACGATCCAGACGATATTCGGCCGCGATTCGGCGGCACAGGGCACTTGGCTCACCAGCCCAAACAGGCTGCCGCACAGGATCAGACGCAACGCGAGGGCAATCATGGTTTGTTACTTCGCGCCTTTCGTACCCGCCTCGGTTCTGCGTCCCGAGGCCTGCGGCGCGTCGCGCTCGGGAACGTCCAATTGCCGGCGCAAGTCGGCGAGTTGTTTTTCCAATTCTCGCTGCGTGCTGGCGTAATCCGGCTGACCATAGACGCTGCGCATCTCGGCGGGGTCTTCGCGCAGGTCAAACAACTCCCAGTAGTCCGTATCGGGGCCGTAAAAATGCACCAGCTTGTAGCGATCCGTCACGACCCCGTAATGAGGGCGGACATGATGCGGCGTCGGATACTCGTAATAGTGGTAGTAAAACGCCCTTCGCCAGTCCGCCGGCACTTCGCCCTTGAGAATCGGCGTCAGACTGCGGCCTTGCATTTCAGCGGGCACTTTGACCCCCGCGGCATCTAAAAACGTCTCGGCGAAATCCAGATTCGAGACGATCAGGTCGCTGGTGCGTCCCGCGGGAGTCACGCCGGGCCATCGGATCATTAGAGGCGTTCGTAGCGACGGCTCAAAGATCCAGCGCTTGTCGAACCAGCCGTGTTCGCCGAGAAAAAAGCCCTGGTCCGAGCAATACACGACGAGGGTGTTTTCGGAGAGCGAATGATCATCGAGAAACTTGAGCACACGACCCACGCTCTCATCGACGGCTTTGACGCAGCCCAGGTAGTCGTGCATATAGCGCTGATATTTCCAGCGCACAAGATCTCGGCCCATGAGATGGGCATCACGAAATTTCGCGTTGCGCGGCTCGTAGTACGCGTCCCAGGCAACGCGCTGAGCGGTGTTCAATTGCGGTGGCGGGGTCAATTTCAGATCTTTGGCCTGCATGGTTTTTTCGAGGGTCATGTCCTGATCGCGCTCGGCCAGGCCGCGGCCGGCGTAGTCGTCGAACAGGGTAGCCGGCTCGGGGTACTCGCGATCCTGGTCGTGCCCGAGGTGCCGTAACGCCGGCTCCCACTCGCGATGCGGGGCCTTGTGTTGGCACATCAACAAAAAGGGCCTTTGGGGATCGCGGTTCTTCAGCCAGTCTAGGCTTAGGTCGGTGATGATGTCGGTCGTATAACCTTCGTGCTCAACCCGATTGCCGTTTTCGATCATCGGCGGATTGTAGTAGACCCCTTGGCCGGGCAGAATGTGCCAATAGTCAAACCCCGTCGGATCGGAAATCAGGTGCCACTTGCCGATGACGGCCGTCTGATAGCCGGCCGCTTGGAGCAATTTTGCAAACGTGGTTTGAGAACTGTCAAAACGGCTGTTTGAATTGTTGTAAAAGCCGTTCTTGTGCGAGTATTTTCCCGTCAGGACCGTGGCACGGCTCGGTCCGCAAATCGAGTTGGGCACCAGGCACCGATTGAACCGCATTCCTTCCTTGGCGATGCGGTCAATATTCGGCGTGTCGAGCAGCTTGCGCGGTTCTCCATAGGCGCTGATTGACTGCCAGGCGTGATCGTCGCAAAAGATGAACACGATATTGGGCGGCTTGGGCTCCGCCGCCACGGCTTTGCAAATCACGGACGCGCAAAACGCAATCCCAATCATCGCGGCGCGAACCAGTTTTCCTTGCACGAACGATGGCATCGGAGCCCCTTTGGCCCGTGTTTAAAGGGAATCATTCTACAGGCTGCGACTCGCTTCGCGCCGGCTACGTAGGAAACACCAATCGGTGCGCGTAGCTGTTTGCGGCGAGGTCGATCTCGATCAACCGGCCGCCGCGCGGCAGATCGCCGTAGGCCGACCAACCGCCGACGCGCCCATAGACCAACTCGATTCCTTCCCAGGTTCCGCAATAGTCATTTTTGTGGTCATGACCGCTGAAGACGGCTTTCACTCGCCGCGACTTGTGAAAAACGGCGAAGGTGTCGCCGCGGTCGTTGTCGAAGCAGACGTTCTCGCCGTAGTTTCCCTTGTGCAAATCGACGGCGCGCATTTTTTCAAACTCGATTACCGGAATATGGATCATGGCCAGGGCCGAAGTTTTGACACCCCGCTCGGCGTCGGCGGCCATCTGCCGTCCGAACCAATCGAGTTGCGGCTGGCTGACGCGGCGATTGGGTTCGCGAAAGCCCGAGTCAAAGCAAAACACGGAGTAGGCCGGCTCGGCCTGGCCGGCCGCGACGATATCGAAGCGAAACGCATAATGGGTTCCGCCCGATTCCTGAAACTCGCCGAGCGAGGCCCCTTTCATCAATTTGCGAAACGCGGGAATTGAGCGATATCCATAATCGTGATTGCCCAAGGCGTGGGTCCACGGGACGCCCAAGCTGTCGAAAACCTCGATAGCTTCGAAACTCGCCAGCGGGCTGCTGTCGTTGTTGATGAAATCGCCGGTATGCACCAGAAAATCAGGGCATTGTTGTTCGACAAGTGTGCGGATGGCGGCGAAGCTGCGCTGGTCACTTTCGCGTTTTTTCGGCTCACGAGTGCCAAAATGCGTGTCGGTTAGTTGCAGAATGCGCAGAGGACGCGGCGCGCTCGGAGTGAATTCCAGGACAAAGCGGTCTGTTTCGACTTGTCGCACTCTCGCCGCCGAGCCCCCCTTCGCGCCCGCCTCCTCGGCCGCACTGACATGGCCCATCGCGGTGGCAAGACTTGCCGTGCCCGTCCATCTCAAGAAGTCACGCCGCTCCATATCGTCGTCCTCTGAATTGTTCGATCCATCCCGGCCGCGGCGCGGCGCCGCGGATTTTGCCGATGGCTGATGCCCTCACTGTAATCGCCTCATTCCGCCGCGCCAATCAATGGCCGTGAATCGCGGGGGAGCTACTGAGAACCCGTGACGGTGTCACGGCGAGTCAAAGTCAATTGGGTCGCCAAACTTCTTGCTCGCCTCGGCAAGCTGTCGCTCCAGCCGAGCACGATGATCCGCCATGGCTGGTTCGTCGGCCAGGTTCAGGATTTCGTCGGGATCGTTTTTCAGATCGAACAACTGCGTGTTTCTCACGCCCGAGGCGTTGTAGCGAATCAGCTTCCAGCGGTCGTCGCGAATCATTCGCTGGCAATCCTTATAGGCCGCGAATAGCTGGTCGCGAACTTTTGCCTCTCTCCCTTCGATAACCCCCAACAGACTCGTTCCTTCCACGACCTCGGGCGCCTTGACGTCGGCCAGGTTGCAAATCGTGGGAAACAAGTCGAACAGATACACGAGCGCGTCGGACTGGCCGTGCGGAATACCGGCCCCAGCAAAGATCAACGGCGGTTTGACGTGCTCATAGAGATTTTGCTTTCCCATCAGCCCGTGTCGCCCGCCGACGGCCAATCCTTGATCGCTGGAACAAATGACGACGGTGTTGTCGGTTAAGCCTTGCACCGCGAGTTCGTCCAGCACGCGGCCGACCTGATCGTCGAGATCCGAGATCGTCGCATAGTAATCAGCCAGGTGCTGTCGCATGACGTCAGGAGTGCGCGGATGCGGCGCCAACACTTCGTCGCGGACGGTCAACTCGCCGTTATCGAACGGATGCTGGGGCAGAAAGTTTTTCGACAGCGATAACCGTGCCGGGTCATACAGGGCGTGAAATTTCTTGGGCGCCAGCCGCGGATCGTGCGGCACGGGCGGAGCCAGGTAGAGAAAAAACGGCCGCTGGCCGTCGCGCTTTCGCAAAAACTGGATCGCCTTGTCGGCGTGCTCGCGAGCCGAGAGTGCCGTGCGGCCCGTCGTTTCAAGGTTCGTCTCAAAGGCCGCGTTGCCAAACGTGCAGGAGTTGCTCGCCTTGCCGCAGTGAAATGTCGCGTAGCCCGACGCGCGCAACAGGGCCGGCAAGAGCGGGACGCCCGCGGGCGCCGTTGCGGCCCGAGGGTTGGCGGGAATGCGCCACAACGACCGGCCGGTGATGATCATGGTTCGGCTCGGCAGGCAAACGGCGCCAGTCATGGAGCCCATGCAGTAGGCGTTCTTGAACACGAAGCCCTGCTCGACGAGCCGGTCGAGATGCGGAGTCTTGATCTCCGGATTACCCAGCGCCGCGATCGTATCCCAGCGCTGGTCGTCCGCCAGAATCAGTATGATGTTCGGCCGCGCCGGTGGCTCGGCGGCCAGAGCCGCATGAATCCAGAGCGCTAGAAGTACCGCCGCCCAAAGCGTTGCAAGCGTTTTCATGATGAGCGATATTAACACAAATCCGGGGCGGATTCTCGCATTGGCAGGCGTTGACTGCGATCAAGCGTGACGCGGCAGCCATCGATCGACGGGGCATGTCGATTTGCAGCAATGAGCCTGAGCGGGCATCGAGTTCGTGCTAGGCCGCTTTGCGCCCCAGTCTGAGTCGCTTGAAGATTCGCGACACGAGTCCGCCCGGGGCCGAGGGATCGCGAATTTCGGGCAGCCGGATCGAGCCGCGCACGAGTTTGCGATGCAATCGCCGTTTGAAGCCGCCGAACTTTTCGATGGCCCGTTCGAGATCCTGGCCGGGATTGATGCCCAATTGGGCCAGCTTTTGATACGACTCGCCGCGCAGCAGTTTGCCGGTGTGCTCGACTCCCACCTGGTCGAGAATCGCCATCTCGTGGGGTTGAAAGTATCGCGGCCAGATCAAGTCGAGTCCCCAGCCCGAGCGGTTCTCGACAAACGTCGGCGATACGCGCCAAAACGCCTGCCGCGTAAAGATCGGGCACATGACTTCGACAAACGGCGTGTAGCGCAGGATCACGCCCGGCCGCTGGCGTAGCGATTGGTAGCTGACTTCGCCCTGGGCAATACTCGGCTGGGCCATTTGCAAATGATATTCGTCGAACAGCTCGAACAGCCGATTCACGCTACGCGTGCTCGCCCGGACGTCGCAATCCGGGCACCAGATGTTAGCGTAGCGCCCCAGTACTTCGCCGTGGGTTTGCAGGGCGGAATACAACAGCTCGAACTTGAAACCCTTGCGCTCGATATAGTAGGTCGCGTCCTCACGGCCAAAACCGGGCCGTGTGCCGTAATGGATCAAGAACAGATCAAACGTGCGCGCGTCACTCCCGTCGATCCACGAAGTGTGCACCGACTCCTGGCCAATCGGACTAATTACCAGATTGCGACGGAGGGCCGCGGACAAACGAAGTCTCCCGCAAAGTTACGCGTCGGGATACGGCCGGCGGTGCGTGCGCTGACCAGCCCGATTGCGTCGGAAAATATTTTCAAGCCGCGCTGCGCTCCGGCAGTTGCGGCGATTCCTGGGCAAACTCTTGCTTCGCGACGGCCAGCGCCTGGGCCACTACCTGGTCCATATCGTAGTACTGATAGCTGGCCAGGCGGCCGCCGAACAATACGCCCGTGATCTCGGCCTCGGCCCGATACTTTTCGTAGATGGCCGCGTTTGCCGCGTCGCGGATGGGATAATAGGGGGTCTTGCCGCGCTGGTAAGCGTCCGGATATTCACGCGTAATCACCGTCTGGTCGGATTGCCGAAATTCGAAATGCTTGTGCTCCGTAATTCGCGTGAACGGCACGGCGTCGTCGGTGTAGTTCATGATCGCGGCGCCTTGAAAATCTCCGTCGAGCACTTCGGTCTCGAATCGCAGAGACCGGTATTCCAATTCGCCAAAACGATAATCGAAAAACTCGTCCAGCTTGCCCGTGTACACCGTTTTTCCAGCTAGCCGAGTCAATTCATCGGCATGGCCGAAATAATCGACGCCCAATTGAATCTCGATGCCCGCGTGATCGAGCATGTTTTCGAACATCCGCGTATAGCCGCCGATCGGGATGCCCTGATAGCGGTCGTTGAAATACCGGTCGTCGAAGGAATTCCGGATCGGAATGCGGCGAATAATCGAGGCGGGCAATTCCGCGGGGTCGCGCTCCCACTGTTTGGTCGTGTAACCTCGAATGAAAATCTCGTACAGCTCTTCTCCAACTTGCGATACGGCCCAATCGCGCAGATTTCGCGGATTGTCGAGCGGTACCCGAACGCTTTGTAATTTGCGCTCCGCTTCAGCCGGCGTGTTGATGCCCCAGAGCTGCGTGAGCGTCATCAAGTTGATCGGAAACGAGAACGTGCGCCCGCGGTAGTGAACCCGACCATGATGCGTGTACTGGTTGAATTCGGCAAACCGGTTCAGGAATTGCCAGACGCCAGGATGATTGGTGTGAAAAATATGGGGGCCATATCGGTGTACGTTGATGCCGGCAATCGATTCGCTGAAGCAGTTGCCCGCCACGTGATCGCGCTTGTCGATTACCAGCACGCGTTTGCCCTGTTCGGCCGCCGTGCGCGCAAAGACGGCGCCAAACATGCCGCAGCCAACCACCAGGTAATCGTAGGATGCCATCGCTCCGCTCAGGCACGCAGGAGAAACCCAAAACGCCGAACGCCGATCGCGGAACACGCGCAAGGCGCACCCGGGCAATCGTCGACAGCTCGCACCGAGGCCAGCCCTCGAGGGCCGGTATTGAAACAACATCGCCCGAATGGGCCAAGACGAGTATTCCACGAGCGCTGGGCAAGGCGTAAATCGTGGGCAATCGCGATGACTCGTAGATGCTAGCACCATCGACCAATCGTCAACGAAGGACGATTTGCGTCGCCCGTCGGCCCAGCACTTCCCGTCGTCACTTGACGTCGCTTGACGCCGCCGTCGAGGGTTCGTCGATCGCAAGCCCGGGTTTGTCGGTCATGGCGCCGAACCAACCGATCATCATCTCGTGCCAGGTCTGCGGACCAAATCGGACCGTGTCACTGGGATCGGGATTCGCCAGGTTCGCTTCCGAATTGTCGAAGTGCGCGGTGCAGTGCAACAGCGTGCCGGCCGGCAGCGACTTGGGCTCGGCCAGCAGATAACGAAGCTGCCAGTTGAAATCATAATGGGGCACGTCCAACAAGATCTCCCGCGTGCCGTCCGGATATTGGGCCACGTAGCGGAACGATTTGCCGCGCAAGTGCATGTGCGGCGCAAGCCACAGCAGTTGCACATCGTTGTCGAAACGATGCTCGGCCAGCACCTCGTGATTGTCCGCTCCCGCGGGGATGACAAACTTGGAATTGCTGACGGTGCCGGTTTGAGCAACGCGATTTACGGTTTTCGGATCGACAAATACGAACCCTGCATAGCTGCGATCGCGTTGGGCAGTGCCGTTGGGCGTATAGTGCATTTGAAAAACCAACTGCGATCCGGCGGGCACAAGCACAGCAACCCCGTCCGGATAAACCCGTGTGCCGCCGCCGGGAACATAACCCCCGATATTCCCTCGCGTGCCGGTTTGAGAGGTGTCACCTGGCGGCTTGAAGTACAGAATAATGTGATGCACGACCGCGCGATTGTCGGGCCGGCACTCAATCGCTCGAATCCACTTGTCTTCGCTCCAACCCGGATCAACCGTGTAATAGCGATAGTCGACGGTCCCCTCCGCCGGAACCTCGACCGGCTCCGGGCCGAGATAGACAATCTCGTCGGGCTTCGGAATCTGCCAGCCGGTGGTGAACTGCCGGGGCGCGGGCAATTCGCGTCGATCGCCCAGCGGGCAACCGTCGTCGAGCCACGCGACGATCTGCCGGCGTTCGTCGCCGCCCATTTGGTTGTCGTTCTTGAAATGCCCGTGTTCAGGATTCGCAAACCAGGGAGGCATCCGGCCATCGCCGACAACCTCGCGAATCGTATCGGCCCAGCCGATCACTTCATCGTAATCGGTCATCGGAAACGGCGCGATCTCGCCTTCGCGATGGCAACTCACGCATCTCTGCTGCAAGATCCTGGAAATCTGGTTCGAGTACGTCACGTTGCCTTTTGAGATTATCTTCGGAGCACGCCCGATCAGGCAGCCAGGCGCATCGACGTCGTGGCGACTGACCTGTTTGCCCGCGAGCAGTTCCTCCAACGCCAGCGCCAAGTCGCGCCGGCCGATTTTGGGCCGGGCGTAACCGGAACTCGTGCCTAGACCGAACTGGTCGTCGATCCGGCCTCGGTAACGCACCACGCGCTGCTCATCGAGCACGAAGACTTCGGGCGTGCGCTCGGCGGACAGGCGGTCGGCCATCTCGTGGCCGTTGTCCTTCAAGAAGGGAATGGTCAGCTCGGCCGTTCGCGCGTAAGCGGCCATCTCGGCGAGCGAGTCTTGATGATTGGAGTCAATGGCGATGAACGCCACACCGCGCGCGCCGAATTCTTGACGCAGTGATTCCAGCCGCGGCGCATAGAGTTTCGCCAGCGGACACTCGACGCCCAGGAAAGCCACGACCACCAGCCGGCTCTCGGCAAGCTCCGCAAGCGTGTGCTCCTTGCCGCGAAAGTCGCGCAACCGAAAATCGTCGACTTTCTGACCCACGCGTGATGTCTCCGCCGCCAGGCACGCGCCGCCAAGCAGGGCGCATACGACCCACAATACGCCTCGGGCAAGCGTTGAATTGGGCATGGTTTTGCTCTCCTGGATCACGGCGATCACTTGACGGTCCACGCGCGGGCCGAATCGCGCCGCGGGTCCGTCAATTTTCGTCGATTTCGCGGGCCGTCACAACGGTGAATTCACGGTCATGGATTCAAGCGCTTTTCGAGCACGTCGATCGCCTGCTGATAGACACCCAGCACGTGCTTTCGCTGGGATTCGTCGTCGAACACGGCGTGGGCATTGATCTTTTCCACGGCCGATTGCATCTCCGCAACAAGACCCCGGGCGATATCTCTGTCGAAAACGCCCCGCCCGGCGAAGGCGACGTAAATGGGACTGGTATGAGAGAACAGTGGGTATCCGAATTCGTTCTGGGCAACGGCACCCTGCAACTCGGCGTCGTCCGAAACCGGAGGCGGCAGGGTGCGCAGAGCCAGCCAGGCCGGACCTTCGATCGAAATCCTATGCTCCATCTCCGCGACAAAGTGATCTCCCTGCGACCGGCTTGCAGACGAATGGACCACGCGGCCATTTTGCACCAGCTCGATCCGCTTGAAATCAATTCGCCCCTTGGCTTGTCCCCGGACCACGACCTCCGTGACCTTAGCCAATTCAATCACACTGCCGATCGGCTGCTTGTCGACGGTGAATTCCAACAATGGGCCGTTGGTGATATACGACGCGCCGGCGGCCAGGCGGTCGAGCCATTGGCGCGGCGTGATCGCCCGATCGGCCAGCACATACGCCCGCGAAAAATCGTAGATGAACCAATCCGTGCCCGTCGAGAAGGGCACCGACAGCCCGACGTTGAGATAACGGTAGTAGCTGTCTTTGTAACTGCCGCGGGCACTGCCGTCGAAGATGTTATTGGCATGTACCCGGCCGGTAACCCAGTTAGGAATATCCTCGAACCCGAACAGGTTGTGGGCCCAGATAACCTTGCCACCCGCGCCGCGGGCCTCATCGATGCCGGCTTGCAGCGGCGGAGCGTCAACCCCTTTGCCGCTGATGCCCGGACCGATGCTCACCGGCCGAACGATATAGGGAACGTCCAACAACAAGATGTGCCCGTAGCCCTCGCCATGCGAGCCAAAATTGTGCCGGTGTTCCTGGCCATGTCCAAAGTGCAAATGGCCGTGAGAGAGGCGCGCCAGTTCGCGTGGGCTGTACTTGTTGCTCGTGTACTCCAGATCGGCTTCCGCCCTCTCGAGGTACGACAGAAACACAACGTCCAATCCGTCGACCAGTGGTACTTGTTCGAGATAGCGATCGGCCTGTTGCTTGCTGAGTTTCATCAAGTGCAGGTGCGTATTGCCGGCCACATAACCATCACGTCGCGGCTGACTGAATCGCGTCAGGGGAATCGAGAGCTCGGCACTGCTCTTGCCCGACAGATCGATGCGTTTCTCAGCCAGTTCGCTTTCGAGGCCGGCCAGCGCCCGCACGACCAGCGGGCCGGCAGGCACATCGAGCGTGGCAGGCTCGCTCAGGCACCACCAGCGGTGGATAGGCCCCTCGGGCGTGATGCCCTGGCCCCGATTGACCAGTTCGGGCAGCGACAGGCCGGCGCCGGCTGAGTCCCTCACTTCGACGATCCCTGGCAATCCCTGGCCCGACTGGGCGTCGATTAGCCGCAGCTTCAGTGAACACCGCGAGGGCATCGGCTCCTGAGAGTGACTCGACGCGGCCACAAGGCCAACACCGACAAGCAATACGGCGCTGCGCCAGATCATGGTTGCCTTGGCCTTCCCCGGCAAAGAATTCGAGCGGATGACGGTCGCGCTCTGGGGCGTCCCCCAATCTAATCGCTTTCCGCGTCCGTGCAACTAATCCGCGCCGGCGTCGCCGGCCGATTTCGGCCTAATACGTCTGGTTCGAATCAACCAGGAACAGGCCGTTGTTGGCCACCGGCAACATGGGCAGCCAGCATTGGCCCGCGACAGTATTGGATCGGGCATTGCGACCGGGATAAAAGGACATGCCGACGGTGAAATTCCAGGCTTCCTCGTCGAACCCTGCCTCGCCGGGAGGAGCGGAAGGATGCATGTACGTTAGCAAGGTATACAAGCTGACGCGGTCATTCAGGGGCACATTGCCCGACAGCCCGATCAGGTAGTCGCCCAGGCTGCCCCCGCCCGCCAGGCGGTCGTGCTCCGGCACGCCGACCCACAAAGCCGTGTCCGCTCCGCCGAGAGACCATTTATGGTGCACGAAAAAGCTGAGTTGATTGACAGCCCGCCACGACACCTGGCCGAATGGCGGGCCGACGTCGCGCGTGTCGCCGTGGCCGCGCCAGGTTCCCCAGATGCCGAACTCGTTCCAAGCGCTGGTGGCGTATCCCAACTGGCCGCGCCACTGGCTAAGCGTTGGATTCTGACCAAACGCACCGAAGTTGGCGTTGAGCATCCAGTCCTGAACCAGCGCCGCGCTCCAGTTTGAGTCTTCATTGGGCTTGCGGAATGCACCGTAAGTGATGAAGCCTTGAGGCTGCGATTGATCGGCGTGCGTGAAGCGATAGTCGGTGCCCGACCAATTGTAGTCCGCCGCGCTGCCGCCGATCTGAAAGCCAATACCCGTCCAATCGCTGAACTGTCCCAGACGCGTCCCAAAGTTCACACCGGCCGCGATCCCGTTGTTTTGCCAGCCGCCATCCTGAATGCCTTTCCACGAGTCATAGCTGACGAACAGTACCATGCCTCGCTTTGGCGACGGATCGCATTGCGCCAACAGATCGGTTGATCCCAGCGGACGCCCATAGCCAGTGCCCAGCCAGGTCTCGCCCGACGCGTTAGAGCTGGCGGTCAGGGATGTCGCCGAAAAATCGGTCGGCGGCAGCGGTGTCGGTCCCTCGGGCAGCGTGTCGGCCGGAGCCGACAAGGCGTAAGGTTGGGCAGGGACGCTTTGCGGCGGGCTATCGGGAAGGTATTGCCCCCAAGCGCAGGCGGCGCAAACGACGTTTGACAGCGCAACTAGTTTCGGCAACCAAGAGAATCGCACCACCGCCTCCGTGCCGAAACCATGAGCCAATGAATCCTTGAACCGCGCGACAAACGGCTCGTCACCAGCGCGTGCACAATGTGCACCCGTCGGGTCAACTAAAGCTTCGGATCGGATCCGGGCTAGCGAATCCCGAGCTATTGTGGCCGACAGCTTGCTGTCGCTTCGTTCCGCAGACACGCGGCAATCGCCACCTTTTACCCAATCCCGGTCGACGGGCCGACGACCTACGGCCGGGCGGCCGTTCGCGGCGCCGTTAAAAACGGTCGCGCGGCACGACTCGCGTAATCCGTTTTTTCGGCCGAGCTTTAAAGTTCGGCCAATAGCCGATCGACGGCGCACAATTGGGCTTCGACGCGTGGGGCAAGCTGGTTGCGATCCTGCCAACGGGTCAGCGCGCTCAGGCAGTCGCGGTCGACGCCGGCGCCGGCGTCCTTGGCCATGATCGCGTGAATCTCGTCCCAGGACATGGCGTCGCGATAGGGTCGCTTGGCCGACATCGCTTCGCAAATGTCGGCGACGGCCAGGATGCGGCCGACCCAGGGCACCTGGTTGTTGGCGAGTCGACGATGATAACCACGCCCGTCGAGCCGCTCGTGATGGGCGCTTGCGACGTCGGCCAGCCCCTTGAAGGCATCCACCTGTTCAAGAATCCGCAGCGAATAATCGGGATGCTTGCGAATCTGCTCGAACTCCTCCTCGGTTGGTTTTCCGGGCTTGTCGAGGATCATGTTCGAGACCCCCAGCTTGCCGATGTCGTGCAACAAGGCCGCGCGGCGCACATCGCGCACCAACTCGTCCGAGCAGCCGAACTGTTGGGCGACGCCCACGGCGATTTCGGCGACCCGCGTCGAGTGCTGATACGTCCAGGGACTTTTGGCATCGACGACTCGCGCAAAGGCCTCGGCCACTCGGTCCAAACATGCTTCGTCGGCCAGCAACACGGCGTCGATCGGTTCCCAACGTCCTAGCTCGCCCAGCAGATCGTTGCTCTTGAGCCGCGTCCAAAACTGGGCGTCACTCCGCCAGGCCACCAGGGCGTCGACCAGTTGCGGGTCGAACCACTCCCCGCGGCGCTGCCGAGCAACATCGATGGCCGCCTCCACGCCATATGCGGTAAAGAACACTTCCACGGTTTGGGCCAGGCAGCAAATGCGGCCTAAGAGCGAGATTTCTTCTCGCTTCAGTCCGCGCGGGTTGCCGCGGCCATTCCAGTGTTCGTCGAGGTCGCTGATCGCCCTGGCGGTGGCTTCGGGAAGGTTCAGCATGCGGGCAATATCGGCGCCGCGCTCGCAACGGATTTCGGCAATCTTTCGGGCACCCTCGGGTCCCATCCGCATCATGGCCGCCATCTTCAACAGCTTGTCGAGCGTCGATCCACCGACGGCACAGTTTTTCCAAGCGTGCTTGATACACTCGCCGGCCTTGGTCCAATCCATCAAGCGTGCCGAGCTCTTGACCCGGTGATCATCGGCGCCGAACAGGTAGGCCATTTTTGCGGCATTGCTCGAACACCCGAGGTCTTTGAGCAGTAAGGCGTAAAACAGGGCCGACCGATCGACGGTCGACAACCCCATCTCCTCGGCCAGCCGCATGCCAATGAGCGCGTTACGCATGCAGTGCCCGCCCGAGTGTCCCTGCGTAATGTCCAGAGCCACGGACAAGGCCGAGATAATTTCCGAAAATCGGATTTCGCCGGCCACGATGAGCCGGTCCGCAAGGCGCGGGTCGCCGGCCGACCGGCACTCGCCCGCATCGAGGCAAGAACGTTGGGACATGATACCGTCTCGTTCGCGTGGTAAAATCGCCAGAAGCGACTCGGGTGGACCGTCGAAAGTATAGGTCACGGGCCCGTGGCAAGAATTCCGGTTATTCGCTTCATAACGCCGCTTGTTGGGCTTCCACGGACGGATAGGAATCGATGAGCAAACCTCAAATCCGCTTCGCGACGCCTCGGGACGAGGCCGGTTTGCTGCGATTTATTGACGAACACTGGAAGAAAGGCCACATCCTGGCCGCTTATCCGGAGTTATTTCGCTGGCAACACGTGCCGCGCCACGACCCGGCCCAAATCAACTTCGTGCTGGCCGTCGACGAACCTCAAGGCGAAATCCAGGCCATTCTCGGCTACATTCCGATGGCCCAGTTTGATCCCTCGCTGGGCAGCGTGGATATTCTGCTCGCCATGTGGAAGGTGCGCCAGGATGTCAAATCACCGGGCCTGGGCATCTTGCTTCTCAATTGGCTTCAGAAAAACACCTCTGCCGACTTTATCGCGGTGATCGGTCTTAGCAAGATGGTCGTGCCGATTTACCAGGCGATCCGCTGGGAAGTCGGTCAACTGCGACAACACGTATTGCTCAATCTCGCGACTGAGCACTTTCGGATCGCGGGCGGGGTTACGCCCGCCATGCTCCCACCCAAAGCGGCACCCAGCGGGCAATTAGTCACGCTCACTGCTGGAATGCTCCCGAACGGGATTCTGCCGGCGCATATCGATCAACTTTGCGCTCGACATCTGCCGCGCAAGAGTTGGAAGTATCTCCGCGGACGTTACACGAGGCATCCGGCCTACCAATATCAGTTTTCATTCGTTGTCGCCGAGCCGGGGCCGAAGTGCCTGCTGGTTTGGAGAAAGATCGCGGCACAGGACTCCGCCGCGCTCAGAATTGTGGACCTTGTCGGCGACGAAGCGGCGCTGGCTGGGGCGGCCGGAGACTTGCAGAATCTTCTCGCGGCTCACCAGGCCGAATACCTCGACATCGACCATTGGGGCGTCGCCTCCGAGGCTCTGACCCAGGCGGGGTTCATCGACCGGCGCGCACAACCCTTGCTGGTCATTCCCGGACATTTCGAACCGTTCGAACTTCGAAATATCGACGTCGGCTTCAGCTACAAGATTTTCAACGACGCCAACCGGCTCGACGTCCGGCTGCTGAGGGGCGATTCGGACCAGGACCGACCGAACCGTCGACCCAGCGGCTAGCCGACGTCTTTGGGATCGATCCGACGGATCACGAAGCTGTCCTGCCCCGGCTCATTGTCGCCGACTTCGGTGGCAAAAGCGCAGGCATAGTCAAGCGATTGCAGCGTGGCAACGGTATCGGGAGTAAACGAGTTTCGCTTTCCATAGGGGTAAGTGAAAGGCCATAAGGCCTGCGGATTCAGCCGAGTTTTCAGCCATCGGGTGCAAGTGGTCAAATCGTCGAGTTGGTCGGCGTCCGATAGGCTGGACAATGCTAAATGCTGATGCGTGTGCCCGCCCATCAACATTCCGGCCTCTTGCATTTGGCGCGCTTGCTCCCAGCTCAAATACAATTCTCGGGCAAACTGAGCTTCGTCTCCCAGGTGCCGCGCAAACAGCGTGTCCAGAACCCGGGCTTTCACCGGCTCCGGCAGCTTGAAGTTCAACAGGTACTTGAAAACGGCTATCTCGGGCGTATCCCAGCGATAGGTGCGCGCCGCTTCGGCAGAGTCAATCGCCAGGTCCAATTCGTCGGGCAACTCGGCCAGTTGCTGGCGAAATTCGCGTTCGTAGGTCGCAAAGTCGAGCGTGGCCATCAAGAAGTGATTCTGATGCACCAGCGCCACCTTGTGCTCTTCAATGCACTGGGTGATCAGCCCAAAGATACCTTGAATCCGCCTCTCGGCGAGAATGGGAAACACATCGCTAAAGTGTTCGCGCAGCCCATCGTCAAACGTCAACAGACATAGATCGCGTGCCGGAGTATAGCGACCATTCAAATAAGCTAACGCCGACTCCAGCGACGCCATCTCATGCCGCGCGGTCAAAGCGCCAACCTGCGCGGCAAAATCACTGGTGAGCATTCCCTTGATCGTGGGAAATCGGGTGCGAGGCAAATCCCGCACATAGTGATACATGACGATTCGCAGCATCGGAGCAAATTCGGCTAGTGGCGAATTATTGTAACGCCGGCAGAGAGAGAAAACTGTTTGTTGCCGGCTACCACCTACAGCCTACAGCCTACGGCCTCTCCCCTACAACTCCTCAGCGCTAAACGTATCGCCGGCGTTAATATCGCCGGTCTCGAAACCGCGGCGGAACCACCGAGCCCGCTGCGCGGACGTGCCGTGGGTGAAACTGTCCGGCACGACATAACCTTGGGCCTCTTTTTGCAGGCGGTCGTCGCCGATGGCCTGCGCGGCTCGCAGGGCCGATTCGATGTCGCCTTGTTCCAGAATGTTTTTCATCCGCTGAGCATGATGGGCCCAGACGCCGGCCAGAAAGTCCGCTTGCAACTCCAACCGCACGGAAAGATCGTTCGCCTCCCGCTTGCTCATCCGCTGACGAGCCTCTTGCACTTTCTGCATCGTGCCCAACTGGTTCTGCACGTGATGGCCCACCTCGTGCGCGATCACATACGCCTGGGCAAAATTACCCGGCGAGTGAAACCGGTTTTTCAATTCATCAAAAAACGTAAGATCGAGATACACCTTTTGGTCCAATGGGCAATAAAACGGCCCCATCGCGGCACTGGCAAGACCGCAAGCCCCCTCGACCTGACCATTGAAAAGCACCATCGTCGGCTCTTGGTATCGCCGACCCATTTGGCGAAACACCTCTTTCCATACGTCTTCGGTATCCGCCAGCACGACGGCCGCGAACTCCTTGAATTCTCGCTGGGAGTCGGACTCGGGATCCAACGGCGCCGGCGCGCCGGGCTGGTTGTTCACCTGCTGCAACAGCGGCGTCGGGTCGATTCCTAGCCACAGCGATACCAGCACGACGATCAAAGTGCCCAAGCCGCCGATCATCACCGGACCACCCGGCATGCCGCGGCGATCCTCGACGTTTTCGCTCTGTCGCTCACCCTGCCATCGCATGATCTCTTGCTCCTTTCCCACGCGCCGCCGTCGAAAGGCCCGCGGTGGTCTGCTACCGTTTGCGCTTCGAGCCACCCAACAACGATCCCAAGATTCCTCGATACAACTCTCGGCCGATCTGCGAGCCAAACGACCGCGCTGCGCTGGTCAGCATTGCCCCAAGTGGACTCTGGCGCGTCGTTTGCCGTCCGGCAGTCGCCGACCCAGCTTCGGCCCCCGGAGAACGTGCCTTTAGCAATTCATATGCCGACTCGCGATCCACGCTCTTTTCGTAACGCCCAAAAACTTTTGAAGCACGGACCAGTTGCTGTCGCTCTTCGGGCGAAATGGCGCCCAGGCGGCTTTCCGGAGGATCGATTTGAACCCACTCGACCGGCAAGGGCGCCCCATTGTCGTTTAACATCGAGACCAGGGCCTGGCCGACGGCCAATTGCGAAATCGCCTGCTCGACGTCCACCGATCCATCGGTGCAAAACGTTTGGGCCGCGGCCCGCACGGCCTTCTGATCTCGGGGCGTAAAGGCTCGCAGCGCGTGCTGCACTCGGTTGCCAAGCTGCCCCAGCACGACATCGGGAACGTCCAGCGGGTTTTGCGTTACAAAAAACACGCCAACTCCCTTGGAGCGGATGAGCCGCACGACCTGCTCGACCTTTTCCAGCAGGGCTTTTGGCGCTTCTTCAAACAACAGATGCGCCTCGTCGAAGAAGAATACGAGCTTCGGTTGTTCGACGTCGCCGACCTCGGGCAGTTTCTCAAACAAGTCGGCCAACAGCCACAGCAGAAAGGTCGCGTACAGCTTCGGCGATTGCATCAGTTTGTCGGCCGCCAGAATGTTGACCACGCCTCGCCCCGCGCTGTCCGTCTTTAGCAGGTCGTCAATGTCGATGGCCGGCTCGCCGAAAAATTTCTCGGCTCCCTGGGCCGCCAAGGTCAGCAATCCGCGTTGGATCGCCGCGATGCTGGCGGGTGAGACATTGCCATAGTGGGTCGAATACTCTTTGGCATTCTCGCCGACGTGTTGCAGCATGGCTTGCAGATCTTTCAGATCGAGCAAAAGCAGGCCCTGCTCATCGGCCACTTTGAAAACCACGGTCAATACGCCGTGCTGCGTTTCATTCAGGTTCAACAGTCGACCGAGCAACAGCGGCCCCAACTCAGAGATCGTGGCCCGCACCGGATGGCCCTGTTCGCCGAACACGTCCCAAAACACTACCGGCGAGGCTTTAAAACCAAAATCAACGACGCCAAGTTCGCGGGCCCGCTCGACAAACTTCGGGTTTTCCGCGCCGGCCAGCGCCATTCCCGCCAGGTCCCCTTTGACATCGGCCATGAATACCGGAACGCCGATTCGACTCAAGCCTTCGGCGATGACCCGCAGGGTGACGGTCTTTCCGGTTCCGGTCGCGCCGGCAATCAGTCCATGCCGGTTGGCCATGCGGGCCAGCAGGCGAATTTCGTCTTTTCCCTTTCCGATCAAGACCGACTGCGACATCGTCGTTTTCCTCGAAACTCAAAAACGCAAACCTGTCACCATAATATCACCTGAACCCGGCCGCGGGGATGACGTATGAAATTCCGCGGGGTCCAGTTGCGCGGCGAGCCGTCGTTTCGCCGCAGCACTTGTGCCGTGCTTGCCCATCCCGGCGGCGCCGGGTAGTTTTAAGCGAGCCTGACCCCTCGGGCCGGCGATTTCCGGCCCGATCGCTCGTCATTCCCCAGCAGGTCAAGGAGAGCCATGGTGATGCCAAACGTCACTTCACAAGCCAACGAGGTCCGCCCGGGAGTATTGCGGACCCCCGAGGCGTGTTTTGACAACCTGCCTGACTTTTCCTTTCGGCCCCACTATGTCGACCTCGACGGCCTTCGAGTCCATTACCTGGACGAAGGCCCCCAATCCGCCGATCCGATTCTGCTCATGCACGGTGAGCCGTCGTGGTGCTTTCTCTATCGGAAGATGATTCCCGTTCTGGTTGCCGCGGGGCACCGCGCGGTGGCTCCCGACCTGATTGGCTTCGGACGCTCGGACAAGCTCGTCCGGCGAAAAGACTATTCGTATCAGTTTCACGTTGACGTGATGAACGGCTTCGTCCGGGCGCTGGGGCTCGAGCGCGTCACGCTTTTTGGCCAGGACTGGGGCGGGCTGATCGGGCTTCGCGTGCTGGCGGATCAGCCGACTCGCTTCGTGCGGCTTGTCGTCGCCAATACGGGCTTGCCGACCGGCGATTTCAAAACCACCGAAGCCTTCATGCGCTGGCGGGAATACTCGCAGACGGTCGAGAACTTTCACGCCGGCGGTATCGTC